>ENA-UOWO01000105-UOWO01000105.1-activated-sludge-metagenome-genome-assembly--contig:-NODE-105-length-118770-cov-8.863143_pt1 | contig 118770 bp, 86 predicted proteins | sample MGYA00238148_ERZ761564 | MGnify/ENA primary metagenome ERZ761564 (study PRJEB28885, sample SAMN05720194) | activated sludge metagenome | isolation source: Anaerobic digester | place: USA... | reverse complement strand
TCCCGTTGCGGCGCTGCTGGAGGATCTGTCGTCACCGATCCGACGATCCGGTTCTCGGTGCTGTCCCGCATCGAGGATCTCGACTGGACGCCCGACACCCTCACGGCATTCAAACGGCGCCTGGCCGCCGAGGCCGATCCGGGCACGCGGTTTCAGATGCAGAAACTCCTCATCCGGATCGACCGGAGCGGCGATGCCGGCCGGCTGGCCGCGCCGTTCGGCGACAGTGTCCTCAAGGAGCTCGAGGCATTGCTTGCCGATCCCGCCCGGGATGACCTGAGCCTGGCGATCGTCATCGAAAGCGTGAGGCGGGGAGAGGCCCCGCTGGCCGCGATGGCCTTGCGCGAAGCGAAATGGTGGGATTTCTCGCCCGAGCTGCTGCCCTCGGTTCTCCAGTTTTTCAAAAAGTTCGGCTCGGCCGAAGACGTGAGCCAGATCGAGACGATGTGCCGGCACGCCGATCCGCGCGTGCTGACGAGCGCCGTCGAGGCGCTCGAGAAGCTCAGCCCCGACAGCCTCAAGGAACTGATCGTGCCGCTGCTCGTGAACCCCATCCACGGCATCCGGTCACGCGCGATCCGCCTCCTCTACCGCTGGGATCCCCAGGAAGCGATCCGCCACTTCGAGGCCGCCCTGTTCTCGGAGGATCCGAACGACCGCAATGCGGCCCTGTTCCATGCGTTTTTCTTCCCGTTTTCCGAGATCGAGCCCTTCATGCTGCGGTTTTTGGCGATCGAAGACGCTCCGGCCCTGCTCGAGAAGGCCGGGTTTCTGTTCCGGGCGAATCCGGCCCCCGAAGAGCCGTTGCGGCTGATCGAGGTCCGGGAGAACTGCCGGGGGGAAAAACGGCGCCTGGTCGGCGAGATTCTCACCGGCGTGATCGATTCGCTGCACCGGGCCGGTCTCGTCACGAAAACGCCCGAACAACTGACGCTCGAGCTCGAGGATGTCTACCAGCGGCGCAAGGCCCGGCAGCTGATCGAGGGGTGTCGCGCGGCCCTCGCATCCGAAGGTGGGGACATCCGGAAACAGGCGGCGATGCGGTTGTGCGACTTCGTCCGCCTGGGATTCGACGAGGCGCGAGCCATCCTGAAGGCCTGGCTGCCCGGAGAGGCCGATGCTGCCGTGCGCGGGGCGGTCGAGGCCCGACTCGCCGCGATCGATGCCCGGCCGGCTTCCGGTGCCGATCTCGATCTGACCGCCCTGACACCCGACCAGCGCACCCGCCTCCTCGCCGGCCTCGACACCGAACGGTTCCGGAAAATCCGGCCGAAGCTGCGGGAGTTTCTCCGTGCCTGCGCACCGGAAGAGCGCCTGCTTGCAATTCAGGCAATCGGCCGCGTCGGCGATCGGACGGATGCCGGCCTGATCACCTCCTACCTGGGAAACAGCGATACCGGCCTGGTCGCAGCGACTGTCGAGGCGCTCGGCAATATCGACCTGGACACCCTTTCCCCGTATCTGCCGAAGCTGATCCAGCATCCCGCCGACGAGGTCCGGTCCGTCGCCCTCCGCATCTTCTCCCTCTTCGACAAGAAACAGGCGCTTTCGCTCGTCGAGAAGATGTTCAGCTCGATCCAGCCGAAGCAGCGCGGCCACGCGATTTCCTGCGCCGCGCAGTTCGATTTCCCGTCGGTCCGGGATATGTTGCTCTCCTCGCTCCAGCGCGAACAGGATCCTGAAAATATCAGGCAATATATAGCTATCTTCCGCGGAAATATCGAAGAAGCTCTCTGGATGCGTGTTTACGAAGTCGTCGAGAATGTCCAGGGCACCAAGCAGGAACTCCTGCTCGCCTTCTGCCGGGAAGCAGCCGAAACCCTGGTTGCCGAGCAGCGCACGTCCCACACCGGGTTCGATTCCCTGAAACAGGCGGTGCGGTCGCGGATCGAGGCGGAAAAGGCGAAAAGCCGGACGGCGCAGCCCTCCTACGCCCTCTCGAACATCCAGAAGATGCGTCGCCAGCAGGCGCCGAAACCCGAGGAGAAAGCCGACTCCGGCCTCACCCAGTTCGCGCTCATCGCCTTTTCCGTAGGCACGGTGATGACGGCCCTGATCTGGTTCCTCGTTCTCGCTCCGTCGGCCGAACCGGCGAAGAAGCCCGTGAAAAGCGTCGAAAAGCCGGTTCCGCCGAAATTCGACCGTACCCCGAAAAACGTCACGGGCAGAGTGGCTGAGGTGGCAGCCGACGGAAAGCGGTTCCTGCTCGTGACCGAGACGAATCCTCCCGAAGCGTATCGCATCGAGATCGGCACGGCCCTTCCGAAAGCGCCGGCCCGTGGAGCGGTGTTCCAGGGCCAGATCAGGCCCGTCGAGGCCGACGGGGAGACGATCGAGGCACAGTTGATCATGGCCTACTGAGGCCGTTCTTCCCCTGTCTCCGTCCTTGACACCGGTCGGCAGGCCACGTATGATGGCCCCCATGAGCGCTTTTTCATGTTCCGGTGAAGCCCGGGGCGGGGTGTACCTGCTCCGCACCTCCGGCTATCTCGATGAGAGCGGCGGCGGCGCCTTGCAGAAAGCCGTCGAGGAAACCTTTCCCAAGGGGTTCCGCAACTTCGTCCTGAATTTCACGGGCTCGCCCGTCATCAATTCCCAGGGCATCGCGCATCTGATCGAGATTGCCGAAATCATCATCGACGAAAAGAAAGGCCGGCTGGCGTTCACGGGACTCAACGACCTCACGATGAACGTCTTCAAGATGGTCGGCCTTCTCAAAATGGGAAGCGCGTTTCCCACCGAAGATGCCGCCGTTGCCTCCTTCCAGGGGTGATTCGACAAAACAGGATTTCCCGCCTATATTTGGAAGAGAGAACGATCGGCGTTTGGTGTACAGAAACCGTGTGATATGAGGTGAGGCAATGGTCGAGAAAACGTCGCTGTCGACAGCCAACCGGCTGAACGAACTTCATCGCGCCCAGGACAAAACCATCCAGCGGATCGCTTCCGGCAAGCAGATCCTTTCGGCTGCCGACGATCCGGCCGCTCTTGCCGTGTCGATGGCGCTCGAGTCCCAGACGCGCGGCCTGGCCCGCGGCATCGCCAACCGGCAGGATGAGATCTCCCTGCTTCAGACGGCGGAAGGCGGCATGGCCGGCATTTCCGAGATGACGCAACGCATCCGCGAGCTGTCGGTGCAGGCGGCGAACGGCACGCTCACCGCCGAAGACCGCCAGGCCATCCAGGCCGAGATCGCCCAGCTCAACGCAGGGATCGACCAGACCGTGAACATGACGACCTTCAACACGAAGCCGCTTCTCGATGGAAGCCTGAAGATGCAGCTCCAGAACGGGAATACGCTGGCGATTCCGGCATTCGGCGCGGCCGCGCTCGGCACCTCGGGCATCGATGTGATGACGGCCGAGGGGGCGGGCAATGCCCTGACGCTCGCGAGCCGGGCCGGGGAGGGCGTCGTGTCCGAACGCGCGCGGCTTGGAGCCGTGAGCAACGGCATCGCAGGAGAAGTGTCCGGTCTCCAGCAGCAGTTGATCGACACCGTTGCGGCCCAGTCCCGCATCGCCGATGCCGATCTGGCGCAGCAGGTCATCGCGCTGACCTCCCAGCAGCTTCAGCAGCAGGTTGCCACGAGCGTCTTCAAGCTCGACGAGACCTCCCGCTCAAGGGTGCTTTCGCTGCTGTCCTGAACCGATTCCGAAGATTCCGGCACCGCCGCGGCTTTTCTGGCTGCGGCGGTGTTGCATTTCCGGCGATCAGCGGCGCGGGGTGACCCGGCGCGTCGGAACGGCCGTGAACGGGTCTTCGGGCCAGGGGTGACGCGGATACTGGCCGCGCATTTCCCGTCGCAGCGCGGGATAGGTGTTCAGCCAGAAGCTGCGCAGATCCTGGGTGATCTGGAGCGGCCGGCCGGCCGGCGAGAGCAGATGGACCAGCACGGGCAGACGGCCTCCGGCGACCCGGGGCGACTCGGTGAGGCCGAACAGCTCCTGGAGCTTGACGGCGAGAACGGGCGGGCCGTCGGCCTGATACTCGAGACGGATGCGGCTTCCCGATGGCACTGCGAGCCGCTCGGGTGCGAGGATTTCGACGGCCTGGCGCTGGGCATGGGTGAGCCTGCCGAGGAGCTCACGTTCGAGGTTCAGACGACGCAGATCGGCGAAACTGCGTGCCCCGAAGGCGATTTCGGGGAGGTGCGCGATCCACCAGGCGGCGTCGATCTGCGGAAGCTGCTGTTCCGGCAGGTGATGCCGCAGAAGGGTGAGCCGGTGCAGGAGCTGGTCGAAGGCGTCATCCCAGGCGAATGCCCGGCGCGGATCTTTTGCGGCCTCCGCGGCGAGCAGGCGGGCGGCGGCTTCCTGTTCTTCGGGGGCGAGCGGGCAGACGGACTCGTCGAGGGGGAGATCGAGATACCGCCGGCGTCGGCGGGCAACCACGGCCTCCCGGGCCGCATCGAAGAAGACTTCCCGTTCATCGCTCATGGCGTGGGGGAAGAGGGCCGCCAGCCATGCGGGTTCGACGGCCGATGCCCACCGGATCAGGGCTTCGTTGCCGATCCCGCGCCCGCCGGCGGCGTCGGCTGAGGGCACGGTGATCAGCTCGGCATCGCGGACCGAGCAGGTCGGACCCAGGACGAGGCCGCGACCGCCCGCCATGCGGAACTGCGTCGGGCTGTCGGGGCGCTTGCGGGCGACGCGATCAGGGTAGCCTGCCAGGATGATCTGCAGGAGAAGGCGGTCCCGTTCGGCGCCTCGAGGTGGGGCCTCGGCGCGGCTCCGCGACGATGCCCCGGCCAGGCCGGCAAGCTGGGAGGCGACCCGGTCCGCCGCGGCGGCGGCCCGCTGATCGATCCGGCCGTTTCCGCCTCGGAAGCCGGTTGCGCGCGCCTCTTCGAGCATGTCGAGGCGCAGCAGCGGATCGCTGCGGCTGACGATGGAGGCTTCCCGGTCCTGACCGCGGATGGCGATATCCCGTTCGCCGAGCAGGGCGGCCAGATCCGCACCTTCCCGCGCGAGACCGTGATCCGCGGCGAAGAGCAGCATGCGGGAGAGGCGGGGCGCGGCCGGAATCGCCGCCATCCGCCGGCCGAGCGGCGTGAGATGTCCCGCCGGATCGATCGCCCCCAGAATGCGGAGCAGCTCTCGGGCTGCGGCGAGCGCCGGGCCGGGCGGGGGCTCGAACCAGCAGAAGGCGGCCGGATCGGTTTTTCCCCAGGCCGCGAGCGTCAGAACCACCGCGGCCAGGTCGGTGCGGAGGATCTCGGGCGGTGTGGCGTCGGGAAGCGTGAGATGGTCGGATTCGGCCCAGAGCCGGACCACGCGCCCCGGCCCGAGGCGGCCGGCGCGGCCGGCGCGCTGCTCTGCGCTGGCCTTGCTGATGCGTTCGAGCTGCAGCTTCTCGAGGCCGGTCGCGGGGTCGAGGCGCAGCAACCGGCACCAGCCGCCGTCGATGACGGAGGTCACCCCTTCGATCGTCAGAGAAGTCTCGGCAATATTTGTAGATATAATAATTCGACGTTTTCCCGATGGCCGGAGAGCCTCGTCCTGGCGGTCGAGCGGGAGGCTGCCGTGGAGGGGGACCAGGTCGACGCCGCGGGTGGAGGGGGACTCCGCGAGCAGATCCTGCATGCGTGTGATTTCCCCGGCACCCGGCAGGAAGACGAGCAGATCCCCGCCGAGCGGATCGCTGGAAAGTTCCCGGACGGCCGTGTCGGCTGCCGCGCGACAGAGATCCGGTCCGGGAGCTTTCGCGGACCAGATGCGGGTGACGGGGTGGAGAAAGCCCTTGCCCTCCAGCGATGGGCAGGGGGCGAGAAACCGCTGGAGGGGGCCGGGGTCCAGGGTTGCTGACATGACGAGGATGCGCAGATCCGGCCGCACGGTCTGCTGGATCTCGCGTGTCATTGCCAGGCCCAGATCGGCCTGGAGGCTTCGCTCATGGAACTCGTCGAAGATCACGAGCCCCACGCCCTCCAGGAACGGGTCGTCCTGAAGCCTGCGGGTGAGAAGCCCTTCGGTCAGCACTTCCAGCCGCGTCGCCGGGCCGATGCGCCGGTCGAACCGCACCTGGTACCCGACCGTCTCACCGAGCCGCGTGCCGTGAAGGGCGGCCAGCCGCCGGGCGGATGAAAGGGCGGCGACGCGCCGGGGCTGGAGCATGAGCAGCCGCTTCCCCGCGAGCCAGGGTTCGTTGAGCAGGGCGAGAGGGACGATCGTCGTCTTGCCGGCGCCCGGGGCGGCCGTAAGAACGAGATTGCGTTCGTTCGCGAGGACCTGGAGGATCGCGGGAACGGTTTCGGAAATCGGGAGTGTCGGAAGCGGCCGGGCGGTCATGTGGTCGTGGCTCGCGTCAGGACGAGCAGGGTGATGTCGTCCTGCTGGTCGGTGGTTCCGGTCAGGCTGCGATGCCAGGCGAAGATGCGTTCGCAGCTCTGCCGGGCGTCGTCGCACAGGAGGCGCGCGACCTCCTCGCTCATGCGCTGGTATCCGACTTCCTCGCCGCCGATTTTCGCCTCGACGATGCCGTCGGTGTAGAAAACGATGCGGTCGCCCGGCACCAGGTCGGTCTCGGCCGGTTTGATCACGTTCTTCTTCATGCTGCCGAGAGGCATGCCGTTCAGTTCGAGGAACAGCGGCTGCTCGCCGGTCCGGAACTTGACCGGGTAGTTGTGGCCGGCGTTGGCATACTGCAGACGGTGGGCCGCGGGGTCGAGGATGCCGAGAAAACAGGTCATCATGCGTTTCCGTTTCAGGGTGCGGTAGAAAACTCGATGGATAACCTCGAGGATAATTTCTGGGGCGGTTGTCTGCTCGCTCTCGCGCTCGACCAGAGCTTTTGCCATGGCCATGACCAGGGCGGCGGGGACACCGTGGCCCGACACGTCGCCGACGAGGACGAGCACCCGGCCGTCGGCGAGCTGCTGGAGATCGAAATAATCGCCGCCGAGGGCCGTCATGGTGTGAGACTCGCCGTAGATGGCGTATTCGCCGGCCTTCACCTCGTTCGAGGGGAACAGGCTTTCCTGCACGATGCGGGCGACCTCGAGGTCGGCGAGGCCTTCCATGACGCCGTTGAAGGTGCGGGCAAGATCGCCCAGTTCATCCTGGCCGGCATCCGGGACGCGGTGTTCGAAGCGGCGCTGCCGGATGGCATCGACGCCCGTCGCCAGCGCGCCGATGGGGGTGAGGAACCGTTGCGACAGGTTGATGCCGAGGAATACGCTCATCACGAGGATCATGCCGGTGAACAGTTGGAGCCGGCGCTCCAGGAGCCGCATCTCCTCGTCGATCGGGGCTTTCGGCATGAGCCCCACGAGCAGGTGGTTCGCGAGTTCTCTGGGCTTGATGCCGGTCGCGAGCCAGGTTGCGTCATGTCGCGTCACCTCGGAGATGGTGGTCGCCTGGCGGAGCTTCAGATTCGCAAGCAGGGGCTCCAGTTTTCCTGCCAGGGGGAAATCCAGCGGCGTGTTCTTGCCGCGCGCGTTCCAGCCGTACAGCCGGAAGCCGGGCAGGGCACGCTGGGAGGGAATGAGATATTTCGAGAGATATACGAGTTCGAGATCGAATTTCCGCCAGTAGGCGAGCAGGACGTGGGTGACTCTGCCGGAGGAGGAGCGGATCGGGAGCATCAGCATCCAGGTCTCGTTTCCGGCCATCGAAAGGTTGAGCACTCGTCCGATTTCGCGGGTGAGATGCGCGGGGAGATTCTCGCCCTGGGAAACCGTTTCGATGATGATGGAGGCGGCGTCGAGTTTACCCGAATATTTTTCCTTGTTCAGGTTCGCGATGACCTGGGCGCCGACGAGTCCCATCATTTTGCGGGCCTTCAGCGACTGTTCGCCGGAACCGCCCGCGTTCAGATCAATCACGATGTCGCCGGATGAATCATAAAGGACCATATTGTTCGTGAAATATTGCCGGCTGAAGACGTGCATGACCTTTCGCACGCGTTCGAAACCCCGATCGCTGTTGCACCGTTCCGCCAGCCGTGCGGACGTGATCTCCATCATGCCGCGCATTTGCGGAAACCGGGCGTCGAAGGCACGCAGAGCCCGTTCCGTCTCGTCGTGGGTCTGCCGGATGCGGGTCTTGTACTTCTGGTTGAGGTAATCCCAGCCGGCGAACACGACTACAGCCAGGGGGATGCCGCTCGCGAAGCCGAAGAGAACCACCAGGCGCCAGCGGATGGGAAACGAAAACCGCAGGCCGCGGACCATCACGAAGTAGCTGATCAGGACGCCGACCGTGAAGATCAGGGTGACGAGCGTGACGAGGCCCAGCCGCGCGTTGCCGTAATCGATCGCCACGCTGCGCGGGCGTGAGGCCCAGAGGCGGGAGGTCGCCGTGAAAGGCATGATCGTGAACAGCCGCTCGCCGATCAGGTGGTGTTCCCGGGTGGACTGCTGATACTCCCCGAGAGCCAGGGCAAGGGCGGGTGACGCGGATGCCGTCGAGTTCAGGTCGTACAGGCCCACCTCGATGCCAAGTCGGGCTGCACGGCTCTTCATGAAGCGTGACTGGAGATCCCTGATGGCGAGCAGTGGCCAGTCGGGGGTGTGGTTCGCATGGACGAAGAAGCCGCCCCGCTCCGTCGTGGCGTAGCCGAACCACCGCCCCTCCTCGAGATACGAGACCTCGAACAGATCTTGCTGATACAGATCCATCCGGGAGAGCTGGGCTTCGCGGCCGATGAAATTCTGGAACATCGACCACATGTCCGACATCCGCTTACGCATCGTCTCCTGCTCATTGAGCCCCTTTTCACGGGGCGGGGTTGTCGAGACGGCTTCATACAAGCGACGGACGAGCCCCCGGGGCGGTGTTCCATCCGTCAGCTCCCCGATGATCTCGCCTTTGCCGTCCGTCACCGTGAACCGCAGCGTGCCGGGAAACCGCCGTTTCAGCGAGGCGATGCCGCGCCGCAGGACGGCTGTCCGGTCGGTTGCCGTGTCGGCGATCTCGTGAAGCCGGAACAGGAGGGCGTTCAGCAGGTCGGGCGTGCTTTCCCGTTTCCGGAACGTCAGCAGAACCTCGTCGAGCAGGCGGTACGACTCCTCGATCGAGTCCTTTTCCAGCGTTTCCCACCGGATACCCAGCCCGTAGACGACGAGCAGGAGAGGAAGGGCGAAAAACACGAGGCAGGTTGCGGCCCATCTCATCAGAAGCTGCCACCGGGTCATACGCCGTTCCTCTCCGGATTCTGGGGGGATCTCCTCCACTATACCATGCCCCGCCGCACGGGGATTGACAGCCGGAGAGGGGAAACGTATACTTACCGATAAGTAAGCTACTATTTAGTAAGTATGGGGGTGGATATGGTCTCATCGGGAACCGAACCAGCTCCTGGAGAGGCTCCAATGCGGGAACGACTTCTGGAGGTCGCTCTGGAGCTGTTTTCCAGACACGGCTACGAGGGAACCACCGTCAGTTCGATCGTGGCCGCCGCCGGGGTCACGCAACCCATGCTCTACTACTACTTCAGGAACAAGCAGGCCTTGTTCGAAGCCCTGGTGGAACAGGCGCTCGTCGGATACGACCGGATTCTCCAGCATGATCTGCCCGCCGGTCTCTCGTCGAGGGACCAGCTTCTCGAGCTCTGCCGGCAGGGACTGCGCGCTTCCCGGCAGAATCCCGTTCTCACGCGGCTGTTGTTCAGTCTTGCCTTTGCCCATTCCGACGAAGTCGGGATCCGTGTCCGGGTCGATGCCGTCATCCGGCGGTTCCTCACGACCCTGGAGGGGATCATCCGGCGCGGAATCGCTGCCGGCGAATTGCGGGAAGCGGATCCCGAGGACCTCGCCTGGGCGGTCTATGCCGTCCTGTTCCGGGCGATGGAAACCGCCCTGGTCGGCGTTTCGACAGGGCCGGCCGAACGACGCCATCCGGGCGCCGCCGGCCCACTTCCCACATCCTATGGGTCGGGTCCGGCGAAGCAGCGCCATCCGGGCGCCGCCGGCCCACTTCCCACATCCTATGGGTCGGATCCGGGGAGCGAGGGGATGATCCGGATTCTTGGGGGCATTCTCCTGCTGCCCCCGGAGGTTTCATCGCGGCCAGAGAAGCGCCGTGACGGGCGAGCGGGCAAACGGAAATCAGTATGATATATATAAATAAATGTATATCAAATAGTATTTGTCATCGCCTTTCGACAGGCCTTGTCGCTCTGTTGATGGCCGCCGTTCCCGCCTTCGGCCAGGCCACGGCGCCCCTCTCGCTGGACGAGGTCGTCGGATTGGTGAAGGAGAATGCCTCCGTTCTCCGACAGGCCCGGCTCCAGGTGTCTCGGGCGGGAGAGCAGGTGGCCGCCGCCCGAACGAAGACCCAGCCCCAGATCGGCACGTATCTGCTCGGCACCCGTTCGTTCGAGGCGCCCGAGATTTTCGTCGAGCGCGGCATGCTGGGCGAGCTTCCCAAGTTGGGGGCGTTTCCGCCGAATGCCGTCACGTTTTCCGAGTCGCGTCGCAACTCGCTCTACTCGCTGATTACCCTGACATACCCTCTGACGGGGCAGCGGGACATCCGCACCGGGATCCGCATGAGAGAAACGTCCCGCGACATCATCGAGGTCCGGACGATGCAGGCCACGCTGGACGTGGTGTGCGAAGCGAAAAAATTGTACTGTTCGGTTCTGGCTCTCGAAAACGCCAGGATCGCGAACGAAAGCGCCGTTCGGCTGTTCGAAACCTACGTTTCGACCATCGAGCGACTGGTGATCGAGGGGTATGCCCAGAACGCCGATCTTCTCGATGTGAAGGCCCGGCTCGGCCAGGTGCGTGCGCGTGACGAGGCCCTCCGGCTGAAGCGCGCTTCCCTTCTGGAGACTCTGGGACGTCTCTGCGGCCTCGATGCGAGCGGTTCCCTGGCGTTGGAGCCTCTTCCCGAACCGCAGGAGGGGCCAGCTTTCGGGGCGGAGAAGGTCCATGCATCCGTGGCCGGCCATCCGATTCTTCGCGAAGGAACCCTCCGCAAACGGCTGGCCGAGCTCGATCGGGAGCTGGCAAAGGGAGAGTTCCGGCCCGGCGTGGCGTTGACCGCCGACCGGCTTCAGGGGCATCGGACGGCCGAGTATCTGCCGAAGCAGGTATCGGCGGCCGGGCTGCTCGTTTCGTGGAATCCCTTCGATTGGGGAAAGCGGCGCCGCGAGCTGAAAGAGAAGCAGATGGCCTGTCTTCAGGCGGAGATTGCGCTGGAGGATGCCGACCGGGCCGTGCGGGAGACGATTCGCGCGGCCGATCGGCGCCTGCGCGATGCCCAGGCCCAACTCGAGGCTGCCCGTAAAAAAGAGGAGTGGGCAGGGGAGCAGGCCCGCGTGTTTCGTAATCGCCTCGCCGAGAAAGCGATCCTGCCGAAGGATCTGCTCGAAGCCGAGGCCGAGCTCGCCGAGGCCCGGTTCCAGCGTCACCAGGCCTGTCTCGACGTCTGGATCGCCGAGGCCGAGCTGGAAAAGGCCGTTGGAGAATGATGATGAACCCGTCCACGTCGCGATTCCTGCTTCTCGTCTTCGCGGCTTCTCTCGCCGGCCTTGCCGGTTGTCGGGACGAGCCCCAGCCGCCCCGGAAGCGGCCTCTGCCGGTCACCGTCGGAACCGTTTCGGATCACCGCCGGGCGGTTTCGCTCAGATACGCCGGGACCATCGAGCCGGGCACCGTCGTGCCGGTGGCGTTCCGGACCGGCGGATACGTGCGGGAGATCGCGCAGGACACCGAGCCTTCGGGCGTGCCGCGGTTCGTGCAGGCCGGTGACCGGATAGCTTCGGGGGCGGTTCTCGCCCGGGTCGAGGATCGGGAATACCGCTCGCGCAGTTCTCAGGCCCGGGCCGGGGTGCTCGAGGCGCGTTCGGCGCTGGCTGGGGCGCAGGCCCAGGTCGCCGCGGCAGCCAATACGGCCCGACAGGCACGGGACGAGTATCGACGGGCCGAACGCCTGTTCGCGGCCGACAGCGTCACCCGCTTCGAGTTCGACACGGCGAAAACCCGCAGCCAAAACGCCGATGAGGCTCATGCCGCCGCCCAGGCCTCCGTGAATGCGGTTCAGGCCAAGATCCAGGCGGCTGAGGCCGTCGTCCGGGAAGTTGAGTCCGTCACCTCTGACACCGCGGTGCGCTCACCGCTCGACGGCTTTATCCTGTCCCGGAACATCGAGTCCGGCAGCCTCGTTGGCCCCGGAGCCGTCGGGTTTGTCGTCGCCCAGATGGATCCGGTGAAACTGCGCTTCTCGATTCCCGACCGGCTGCTGGACAAGGCGGCCGTGGGAACCGAGATCGAAGGCGTGCTCGATTTCCGGCCGGATTTCCGCATCCGGGGCACGGTGACGAAGCTTGCCCTGGCTGCCGACCCGAAAACGCGTTTGTTCGACGTCGAGGTGACGATTCCCAATCCCGATGCTCTTCTCAAGCCGGGAATGATCGTCCAGGTCGAGCTGAAGCGGGACGAACCGACCGGCAAGGGGCTGATTCCGCTCGAATCGATCGTTCCCGGCCCGGCCGGAGAAACCTCGTTCGCCGTCTTCCTGGTCACCGCCTCGGATGGAACGAGTATCGCCCATCGCAGAGAGGTGAAACTCGGCCGGCCAGTCAGCAACCGGATCGTCGTCGAATCCGGCGTCATTCCGGGCGACCGGATCGTCATTTCGGGGGCGGCGTTCCTCGAAGACGGCGATCCGGTGCATGTGATCGAAGAGTTGCGCTGAGGCCGCGCCATGTCATCGCATCTGAACGCCACCCCGCAGGAAGAAACCGGCTTCCGGACGGCGCTTCCCCGCTTCTTCGTCCGGTCCCGCCAGGTTGCGTGGGTTCTGCTGCTCGCCGTCCTGCTCTGGGGCGTCTACGGCTACGTCGGGATGCCTCAGCGGAAGGATCCCGAGATTCCCGTGCATCTCGCCGTCGCGATCACCGCCTGGCCGGGTGCGTCGGCCGAGAATATCGAGCAGCTGGTGACCAAGCGCATCGAGACGAAGGTCGCCGAAAACGCCTGGGTCGAAACCATCGAATCGACCTCCCGCACGAACGTCTCGATCGTGTTCGTGACGCTCGACAAGCGGCTTGCCGAGACGGGCAAGGAGTTCGACGACATCGCCCTGAAGCTGAACTCCCTCTCGCTGCCGGCCGGGGCCGGGCCGATCACCTTCATCAAGGATTTCGGCGACACCTCGGCCCTGATGCTGACCGTCGCGAGCCCGCTCGTCGACGAGAAGGAGATCGAGGTGCGCGCCCGGTTCCTGAAGGACGAGATCCTGGCCTGCCGCGCCGGGGCTTCATCCACGGAGCGGGTCACGGCCGTCGTCTGTCTGCCGCATTTTCCCGTCCGGGATTTTCTGGACCGGCCGATCCGTCTGTTCGAGCGGTTTCTCGAGGAGAACGCTCTCGCGACCGGAATCCGGACGTTCGAGACGGCGGGCATGGTCGGGGCCGACTTCGCCAGCCCGTTGCCGGACGGGGAGCTCGAGCGGCTGATCGGAACCTTTCTGAAGAATGATTTGCAGTGGCCCGAGCTTTCTCTCGAGGCTTGGAAGCCATTCATCGTGCGGAATCCCGCCGCGACCCGGGATGCCCTGGCCGCCGTCGCGGGACCGAAGTTTTCCTATAGACAGCTCGATAGAATGAGCGAGCTGATCGAGAAATCGCTCAAAACGCTGCCGCAGGTGTCGAAAGTGAGCCGCGTCGGCCTCCTCCAGGAGGCGATTTACCTGATCTTCAAGCAGGAACGCCTTGCCGCCCACGGCCTCGAGCCCGCCGATCTTCCGCCGATTCTCGAAGCACGTAACCGTCTCCAGGCCGGCGGCATGCTGAATGTCGCCGACCGGAACCTGATGGTCGAGGGAACCGGCGCCTTTCAGACTCCCGGCGAGCTTGGCGACGTTCTCCTATCGGTCGGCAGTTCCGGAGCCCCGCTCTACCTGCGCGACCTGTTCGACCAGTTCCGCGGATACCTGGATCCGCCGCGATTTTTGAACTATCTCTCGAAGCCCGACGCCCGGGGTGTCTGGAAGCGGCTGCCGGCCGTCACGATCGCCGTGCAGATGCGGCCCGGCGAAAAAATCGGCCGGTTCGGGGCGGCGGTCGACGGGGTGCTCGAAGCGGTCCGAAACCAGCTTCCGGACGAGCTGATCCTCGAGCGCACCTCGGATCAGCCTGTGCAGGTGCGCGAAAACATCCATCTCTTCCTGAAAAGCCTGATCGAAGCCGTCATCCTGGTGGTTCTCATCTCCTGGATCGGCTTCTGGGATGGGCGAACCGCTCTGCTGCTCGCCGCCTCGATCCCTCTCACGCTGGCGATGACGTTCGGCATGATGCACCTGCTGAAGATCGACCTGCAGCAGGTTTCGATCGCCTCGCTCATCATCGCCCTCGGGCTGCTGGTCGACGTGCCGGTCGTCGCGGGCGACTCGATCAAACGCCTCCTGGGAAATGGGGTGCCCGCCGCCCAGGCGTGCTGGCTCGGACCGTCGCGGCTCAACAAAGCACTGTTTTTCGCCACTCTCACCAATATCGTGGCCTATCTGCCGTTCCTGATGCTGACGGGGAACGTCGGCCGCTTCCTGTATAGCCTGCCGGTGGTCATCACCTGTTCACTAATAGCAGCGAATATTGTATCGTTGACATTTGTTCCCCTGCTCGGCCGCTCCCTGCTGCGGCCGGTTCCCGAACTCTCCGTCGCGGAGCTGCGGAAAACACCGCTGTATGCCGCCTACGGCCGGTTGATGGAAGGCGCGATCGCGTGGCGGAAGACGGTGCTGTGCGTTGCGCTCTGTCTGCTGATTCCCGGCATTCTCGCGTTTTCGAAGCTGCCGCGGCAGTTTTTCCCGAAAGATCTCTCGTATCTGAGCTATGTCGATGTCTGGCTGCCCGACGATGCGCCGCTGTCGGCGACGGATGAGATCGCCGCGAGAGCCGAGGGGGTGATCCGCGAAACGGCGGCTGCGTGGGGCGCAGCGCATCCCGGGATGGCCGGCCCGTCGGGGGAGGTGCTTGCGAACCTGACAACCTTCGTGGGCGGCGGCGGACCGCGATTCTGGTTCTCCGTTTCCCCCGAGCTGCAGCAGCTCAACTACGCCCAGATTCTCGTTGAGGTGGCCGACAAGCACGCAACCCGGCATCTGGTGCCGCGCTTGCAGGAGACGCTCTCGACGCGGGTGCCGGGCGCGCGGTTCGACGTCCGCCAGCTGGAGACCGGGGAGCCTGTCGGGGTGCCGGTTGCGGTGCGGCTGTTCGGCCAGGATCTCACAGAACTGCGGCGTCAGGCGGCACGGCTCGAAGCCCTGATGAAGGCCTGCCCGTTTTCGGATCGCGTGCGCGACACCTGGGGAACGCCCAATCTGACGCTTTCGCTTCGCACCCTCGACGATCGGGCAAACCTTTCGGGTATCACCCATCTCGACGTCACCTCTGCGGCCGCGTTTGCCCTCAACGGATTCCCGCTGACGAAGTATCGCGAAGGGGACAGGGAGATTCCCGTCATTGCCCGCTCCAGCATGGAAAACCGTTCTCACCTCTCGGATCTGGAAAACCTCTACGTCTTTTCGCTCGTCTCGAACCGGCGTCAGCCGATCGGCCAGGTCGCCGATCTCGAATACCGGCTGAAACCCGAAAAAATTCTGCGCCGGAACCAGTTCCGGTGCGTCACCGTCTCGTGCTTTCCGGCGGAGGGCTTCCTGCCGTCCCAGGTCGTTTCCTGGCTGCGTCCCGGACTGGCCTCGTTCACCGCCTCGCTCCCGCTGGGATACCGGCTGGAAGTCGCGGGTGAGCAGGAGAAGCAGGACAAGGGCTTCCGCGAGCTGATCGTGGTGCTCGGTGTTTCGGTCTGCATGATCTATCTGGCGCTCGTGTTCCAGTTCTCCCATGCCGTGAAGCCGTTCATCGTATTCGGGGCGATCCCGTTCGGCATGCTCGGCGCCATTCTGGTGCTGTATCTCGAGGATGCGCCATTCGGGTTCATGGCCTTTCTCGGCGTGGCAAGCCTGATCGGGGTCATCGTCAGTCACATCATCGTGCTGTTCGACTTCATCGAAGAGGAACGGGAACGCGGGGCCTCGCTCGAGGACGCGCTGCTCGATGCCGGTATCATGCGGCTGCGGCCCGTCATGATCACGGTCGCCGCGACCCTCATCGCCCTGCTGCCTCTCGCTCGGCACGGAGGCCCCCTCTGGGAGCCCCTGTGCTACGCCCAGATCGGCGGTCTCGCCATGGCGACGCTGGTCACGCTTCTGCTCGTGCCGACCCTGTATGCCATCTTCGTCCGAGACCTCGGCCTCGTCGAATGGCGCGGTTCAGCCGAACCCGACCCCGAACCCTGAACCCGCAGGTGAACCAGTTACAAATACGCACCAAAAAGGCACAGAGGTTCAGAGAAGCTTTTTCTCTGTGCCTCTGTGCCTCAGTGGTGCGTTGAGCTTTTCACATGCCAGACATCCGAACACAGGAGCTCTGAGCCGGCATCTGCGCGATCTGTGCCATCTAGGGAGCGTTTTACCGGGGCTTGGGTGACCGTTTCCCTGGCGGGAGAGGATCAGCGGAAGATCTTCTTGAAATCCTCGAGCTTGACGGCCCGTTCGAGCTCGACGTGGACGCCGCCGTAGGGATCGACTTTGATCCAGTCGGGAAGCTCGTAGCCGATCTTCATCTTGCCGGCATCGACCCAGGCATACTGTTTTTGATAGGGATCGTAATAGATGTCCCGGTCGGGATAATATACATATCCGAATTTGCGGCGGTGGCCCCAGGCGGGAGCATGATCCGGCGGTCCGCGGCGCTTTCCGAAATTCTTCTTACCGTAGGTGTAGGGCAGCCGCTCGTAGTTGACCCGATGATACTCATACGGCGTCGGGGCGCCGATCCGGATGCGCTCGCACTCGCCGCCGACCGTCAGATGACCCGGAAGCGATCGGCCCGAGTGCCACATACCGGAATCGACCCAGTAATAGGTCGCGGTCGTCCGGTTGTAATACACATTCATGTTTTTGTACCGGTCGAACTCGTAGGCGGCCTTTTGTTCCTGCTTCATCTCGTGCTTCGCCTGCTTCTCGGCCTTTTTGTGCTTGCCGTGGCCCGGCTTTGCCGACAATGTCGCCTGCGGAAGCAGGATCATGGCGCCAAGAACGGCGATCTGTACGGATTTCCACCAGCGGTTGGTCATGAAGGTTCTCCTCCTGTCAGATCATGTCTGTGAACCCAGTATACCATGCCCGATGCGAAGACGGCGGTACGTGAAAAACCGGAATCCTGAAGGATTCCGGTTTTCGGAGGTTCGAAGACGCTTTTGCCGTCAGGCCTTGTCGGATTTCTCGGGATAGTTGATCGTGAGATGGAGCTCTCGGAGCTGCTTCTCGGTGGCTTCGCACGGGGCGCCCATCAGCAGGTCCAGCGCGTTCTGGTTCATCGGGAAGCTGATGACCTCGCGGATATTCGGCTCGTTGGCGAGCAGCATGACGATGCGGTCGATGCCGGGCGCGATGCCGCCGTGGGGCGGGGCGCCGTAGGTGAAGGCGCGGATCATGCCGCCGAACTTGGCGTCGACCTGCTCCTTCGTGTAGCCGGCGATCTCGAAGGCCTTGTACATGATGTCGGGCCGGTGGTTCCGGATCGCGCCGCTCGACAGCTCGACGCCATTACATACGATATCGTATTGATACGCGTTGATCGTCAGCGGGTCTTTCGTCATCAGCGCCTCGAGGCCGCCCTGGGGCATCGAGAAGGGGTTGTGACTGAAGATGATCTCGTTGGTCTCGGGGTCGCGCTCGAACATCGGGAAGTCGGTGATCCAGCAGAACTCGTAGCAGTTCTTGCGGCGCAGATCGAGCAGGTCGGCGAGCTTCACGCGGATCTTGCCGAGCACGACCGAGGCGGCGGTCGGCTGGTCGGCGACGAACAGCAGCGACGAGCCGGCTTCCACGGCCATGCGCTCGCGCAGTGCCTGCTTGACGCCATCCGCGAGCGGCTTGGACAACGTGCCCTTGATCTCGCCGCCGGCGGTGTAATGCAGCGTGGCGAGGCCCTTGGCCCCGGCTTCCTTCGCGAGCGTCTCGAGGTCGTCGAAAAACTTGCGCGACTTGTCGGCAACGCCCGGCACGCAGATCGCGCGCACGGCCCCGTTCCCGGCCACGACCGACTCGAACGCCTTGAAGCCTGACGTCGCGAAGATATCGGAGACGTCCTGGATCTTCAGGTCGAACCGCAGGTCGGGCTTGTCGCTTCCGTAGGTTTTCATCGCCTCGGCAAACGGGATGCGTGGGAAGGGCAGGGGGGTGGATTTCCAGTCCGAGAACTCGGTGAACACGCCGTGGATGACCTGACCGACGGCGTCGAACACGTCATCCTGCGTCACGAACGACATCTCGACGTCGAGCTGGTAGAACTCGCCGGGCGAGCGGTCAGCGCGGGCGTCCTCATCGCGGAAACAGGGCGCGATCTGGAAGTAGCGGTCGAAGCCGCTGACCATCAGCAGCTGCTTGAACTGCTGCGGCGCCTGTGGCAGGGCATAAAATTTGCCCGGATATAACCGGCTGGGCACGAGGTAGTCGCGGGCGCCTTCCGGCGAACTGCTGGTGAGGATCGGCGTCTGGAACTCGTTGAACCCGAGGTCGGTCATGCGGCGCCGGATGCTGGAGATGACCTTCGAGCGCAGCAGGATGTTCTGGTGCAGCTTGTTGCGGCGCAGATCGAGGAACCGGTAGGAAAGCCGGGTCGTCTCGGGGGCCGTCGTGTCGTCGACGATCGGGAACGGCAGCACCTCGGCTGAACCCTGCATCGTGATCTTCGCGATCTCGACCTCGATCGCGCCGGTGGGCATGCGGGTGTTGATGTTGCCCTCGCCGCGCGTGCGGACCGTGCCGTCGACCGTGATGACCGACTCGACGCGGGCCGCATCCAGCTCGGCATGCACCGGCGTGCCCGGCTGGGCCACGATCTGGGTGAGGCCATAATTGTCGCGCAGATCGGCGAACAGCATGCCGCCGAGGTCGCGCTTTCGCTGGATCCAGCCCGAAAGCCGGACCTGCTGCCCGATGTGCGTGTCCCGAAGCTCGCCGCAGGTGTGTGAACGATACGTGTGCATGTTGGCCTCTACCTCGTGTTGATCAGCATTGAACGCAGAATTGACGCGGCCGAAGTGTACCGCACGCCGGGTGTGTTTGCAAGATGCCCGGCATTGCCCTCGAAACATGCTAAAATGCCGCATTTCCGAAATTGTTGGAGACACGTTTCATGACGATTGCCGGCCTGCATGCGCCCACCACCGGAGAGGGTGGGGCGGAGCTCGTGAAGGTGGCGGTGCGGGATCTGGTCGAGTTCGTCCTGCAGGCAGGGGATCTGGGCGGCGGTTCGTTCGTCGGGGCGGGGCGGGCGGTGGCGGGGACGCGCGGCCACCAGCGGATCCAGAAAAGCCGGCCGGCGGATTACGAGGCGGAGATTGCCGTGGCGTTCCGGATCGTCACCCCCGAGGTCGAACTCGAGATCAAGGGCCGGATCGACGGCGTGTGGCGGGGGAGCGAGCCGGTTTTTCTCGAAGAGATCAAGACCACGACGGCCCCCCTCGACGAGATCACGATCGCCAACCAGCCGCTCCACTGGGGCCAGGCCAGGGCGTATGCCTGCATCTTCGCGCGACAGAACGACCTGGCGCGGATCGGTGTCCAGTTGACCTACCTCCAGCTCGACACCCTCGAGACGCTCGAACTGCGGCAGGAATACGGCATTGCCGAGCTGGAGGTGTTTTTCGACGATCTGGTTTCCCGGTATCTCGCATGGGCGCGCACGATGAAGGACTGGCGGTCGGTTCGTGACGCCTCGATCACGGCCCTCGCGTTTCCGTTCACGGGATACCGGGCCGGGCAGCGGGCGTTCGCGGTCGGCGTGTACCGCGCGATCGCCGACGGGGTGAATCTCTTTGCCCAGGCCCCGACGGGGATCGGAAAGACGGTCGCCACGCTGTTCCCGGCGCTCAAGGCTCTGGGCGGGGGCCTCGTCGCGAAGATCTTCTACCTCACCGCCAAAACCGTCGGCCGGAATGTCGCCGAGGAGACGGTGAAAAAGCTGGCCGGAAACGGCCTGCGATGCAAGGTGCTGACCCTGACCGCGAAGGAGAAGATCTGCTTCCTCGACACCCCCGACTGCCGCCCGGAAGCCTGTGAATATGCCCGAGGATATTTCGACCGGGTGAAGGATGCCCTGGAAACGATCTTCACGTGTGACACGTTCGACCGGCCGGCGGTGGAGGAGGTCGCGCGGAGCCATCGGGTCTGTCCGTTCGAGTTCTCGCTGTTCCTCTCCCTCTGGTCGGATGTCATCATCGGCGACTTCAACTACGCCTTCGACCCCCGTGTCTATCTGCGCCGATTCTTCGACCCGCCCCAGGACGAATATGCGTTCCTCGTCGACGAGGCTCACAACCTCCCCGACCGCGCCCGCGAAATGTTCTCGGCCGACCTGCGCAAAAGCTGGTTCGCCGATCTGAAGAAAACCGCAAAAACGGCATATCCAGCGGTTTCAGGAGCGCTGGCGAAGATCACGCCGTATTTCACCCGGTCCGCCCGGGCAATTCGGGAGGGAATGTCGGCGGAAGGACATTCGGCGTTGGTCGGCACCGAGGTCCCGGATGACCTGATCCAGGCTCTGCGTCGGTTCCTGAAAAGCGCCGAGGCCGTTCTTGCCCGCACCGACCCGACCCGCAGGATGTTATGCCCGGATGGCGCCGTCGAGTCAGACTCCTCGGAAGCCCGTGCGGCGCTCCTGGAAGTGTTTTTCCGGGCCACGGCGTTCGTGCGTGTCGCCGAGTCATTCGATGAACATTTTGTCTGCTATACCGAAACCGAAGGCCGGGACGTGCGGATCAAGCTGTTCTGCCTCGACCCGTCGGATCTGCTCGCCGCGGCCCTGGAGCGTGCCCGCAGCACGGTCTTTTTCTCGGCCACCCTGCTCCCCATGGGGTATTTTTTCGACATCCTCGGCGGCAGGAAGGATGGAGCCGCGCCGGACCGGACTCTGCGCCTTTCCTCCCCGTTCGATGCCGCCCATCTCGGATTGATGGTCCTGCCCCAGATCCGGACCGAGTTCCGGGTGCGGGAACAAAGCCTCGAGGCTCTCGCCGATGTCATCCGGGTGACGGTTTCATGTCGGCAGGGAAATTACATGGTATATTTTCCATCATATAAATATATGACCGCCGTCCGTGAGGTGTTCATCGCGGCATACCCGGAAATTCGCATCATTGAACAGGCTTCCGGGATGACCGAAGAGGCGCGCGATGCATTTCTGAAGGCGTTTTCCGCCGATGCTCCCGGGACGCTCGTCGGATTCGCGGTCATGGGTGGCATCTTCGGGGAAGGTATCGATCTGCGGGGGGAGCGGCTGATCGGCTCGATCATCGTCGGGGTCGGGCTGCCCCAGATCTGCCTCGAGCGCGACCTGATCCGCGGTTTCTTCGAGCGGAAAGCGGGGACCGGCTTCGAGTTCGCCTATCGCTACCCGGGCATGAACCGCGTCATGCAGGCTGCCGGCCGTGTCATCCGGACGGAGCGGGACCGGGGTGTCGTCCTGCTGGTCGATGAGCGGTTTTTGCGACAAGGGTATCGGAGCCTGTTTCCGGCCGAGTGGTCGCATGCCGAACCCGTCCGGTCGGCGGAGGCGCTGGAGCGGTCGCTGTCGGCGTTCTGGAGCCGGTTTTCCGACTGAGAGGCCGGCGTGGCCTTGTCGGGCGGTCAGACCCACTCGGGAACGACGAGTTTCCCGGCGGCCCTGAGGCGGTCGATGAGCAGGGGCACGATGGCGGTGCGGGGCATGATGCCGCGCTGGCGGAACGCGATATCGGCGTGGCCGTCGTTGGCGGCACGGCCGACCAGGATATTGATGCGGTCGGCCTCGCGCAGGGCCTGACACAGTTGGGTGACCCCGGTGTCCGGCTCATACTCCGACGGGTCGGCATCGAGAATGTTGAATACCTGGTTCAGCGTGACGGCGCCTTCGGTGACGAGATCGACGCCCTCAATGCGGTAGGCGGGCGGGGCGATCAGGCTCTGCTGGTTCTGCTCCATCTCGAGTGGCCGTCCGAGCCTCCGGGCGACGATCTGGGCCGTCGTGGCGCCGCAGACGATATGTCGTCCGGGCATCTGCATGAACCGACCGGCGATCTCCCCGTCGAGATTCTTCACGCAGGGCGGGCCGGTGAATATATTGAGAACGATACCAGACCGAACCCGCGCGCAAACCGTCGTGCAGTCATCGCCATACGGGCCTTCCCAGTAGATGCGGGCCTGGTCGTGGACGAGGCGGGCGAGGTCGTCCATCGGAAGACCGTCGGAGCGGCAGTCGTCGAGGAATCGCCGGACGCCTTCGGTCGTCCAGCCCAGTTTGAGTCGTTTTCCCAGGCCGGCCTGGGTGATGCCGTCGCTCATCAGCAGGATCCCTTCGCCGGGTTCGAGGAACAGGCTTGCCTCGCCGACGAGCTCGGTTTCGAGCGTGATCGTGCGCATCTGGACCGGGAGCACGGTGTTGCGTGACACGTAAAGCGGGGTGGGCATCTCGTAGACCAGGACCGTCGCCTCGCCCGTGTTGAGCAGCCGGATGACGCTGAGGACGGCGTAGGGCAGATCGGTGCCCCGGGCCTCATGCATCGTGTGGACGACCCGGGAGAAGGCCTGCCGCACGGAAAATCCGCGATGGAGCAGCTCGATCATCCGGGAGACGGCCATCTGGGCTGCGACCGAGGCTTTCACCCCCGAGCCGAGGCCGTCGGAAAGCAGGATCGTCGTGGCCTCGGGGGTCCGTTCGACGGTCCAGACATCTCCGCAGGCCGCGGCGTTCTTCTTCGCCGAGCTGGCGGCGTCTACTTCGACGTGAAGATATCCCATGGGGTGGTGCGGCGGCGGGGCAGGCCGTTTTCGTCGACATCCTTCGGGGCGGGGGCGTCGGTGACGAGCTTGAGCAGGTTCTCGACCAGCTGCTCGCCGCGTGCGCTGCTCTCGCCGAGCAGCTTGGCCATCTGCTGGGCCATCGCGACCTGGTGCGTGAGCAGCTCGCGGGCCTGTGAGACCGTCTGAAGCCGGAGATCCTCGAGCTGTTCGCGGCTCTTCTGGGCGATCGTGATGTTCACGAAGATGCCGACCAGTTGCTTCTCGTCGCGCAGCGGGTAGACGATCTCGTGGGTGACGAGGTTGTAGCGGTCATGCCGCACCGTCATCTCGACGAGCGGCTCGGCGCCGGTCAGCACTTTCTCGAACGGCTCGGGGTCGATCAGATACGAGATGTGCTTGCCGAGCGCCGCTTCCGAGCAGGTGAAGAACCGGCGGAACGTCGGGTTCATGCTGATGATGCGCAGCTGCTCGTCACAGATGACAATCCCGTTCGGGCTGGTCTCGATGATGCGGTCGGTGCGCTGTTCCGCCAGCCGCCGCATCCAGGGGATGCACATCTCGGCCTCGGCCATGCCGCGGATGACGGCGATCGCCTTGTCGCGGCATGACGGGTACCCGCAGGCGCCGCAGTTGAGCTGATCCTCGGGGGCTGCCTTGCCCGTCGCCTCGAGCACCTTGCGGATCTTCTCCTCGGTTATTTCAATATCTTCATCTTTATTATCAGACGTGAACCGGGCGGACGTGTCGGAATCGGCTTCGCGGGCACCCGGAAGCGTTCCGGGAGCCGCCGTCGCGTAGCTCAGCACCCCGTCACGACGCGAGAGCAGCGGCCGGGTCGCCGGCATGGCGGGACCGTTGACGCAGCCCTGGTTGCAGAACAGCGGCTCGACGAGCCGGGGTCCGGACGTTTTCGTGATGCCGTCGAGCAGCCGCCTCACGTCCTCGAAGCCGCTGACGGCCACGATATCCGCGACGAGGGCGTCGGCTCCGAGGGCTGCGGTCCGGGTGAGGCCGCCGGGCAGCGGGAAGAACCTGGCGTCGCCGGCCGGCTCCTCGTCGAAGCGGCTCTCCTCGAGCCGGTCGAGCTTGATTCCTTCCCGGTCGAACCACTCCTGGAGCTCCTCGAAGGTGAGCACGCAGTCGATCAGGCCGGCCAGTTCGGGCCGGTCCGCCTCGGCTTTCTTCGCGACGCACGGGCCGATGAACACGACCTTCGCCGTAGCGCCCAACTTCTTCCGGAGAAGCCGCGCATGCGCGATCATGGGGGAGCTGATCGGGGTGAGAGCGGCGACCAGCTCAGGTCTGTACTTTTCGATATAGGTGACGAAGGCGGGACAGGCCGTGCAGAGATGCGGTCGGTCGGGCTCGCGGGCGGCGATGGCGGCGGTGGCCTGGGCCGTCGGATACGCCCCGATCGAGGTTTCCGAAACGTGGGTGAAACCCAGCGCCCGCAGCGCCGACGGGATGCGCTTCTGCTCCCAGGGGGCATACAGGGCGACGAACGAGGGGGCGAGGCTGACCGCGACATTCTTCGACTCGCGCACGAGCCGGACCGCCCGTTCCAGATCGGACCGGTAGGTTTTCGCGTGCTGAGGGCATTCGCGGATGCAGGTGCCGCAGGCGATGCACCGCTCGGCGACGACCGACGCCTGGCCGTTTTCCATCCGGATCGCCTTGACGGGGCAGACCCGCAGGCACCGGTAGCAGTCGCGGCACCGCGCCTTGTTCGTGAACACCACCTGACCGGGCGTGGGAGACGGATTGCGCTTCGTTTCGTCCATAGGCTTCATTCTATCAGATCCGGCCCATTCCGGCATGCTCGAACATGCCTCACTCCGGGGATTTCCGACTCTCCCTCTGATCGTCCCCGGGAAGAGGGTGTTTCGACCAGACGTGCAGAATTGGCATTCCATCAGGGTCATCGATTTGACGATGGTGGATCTCGTGCCGATTCGGCGGAAGCTGACGGACCAGCTTCTGAAAGGGCCCCCCTTCGAAACCGATCAGAAATCGACGCTGATTCAGCCGCTCCACCACGTCGGCCAATACCTCGTTTGCCGGTCCGTCTTCAACGGTGATTTCCGGGGCTCCCTGTGCGAGATACCGCAACGGCATGCCGCACCACCAGTCTTCGGCGACGATCACGGCCGGAAGCGAACCTGCGGCCGTCCGGACGAGATCGAAAGCCCACTGCTTCGGTTCGCTGGGGCCCGAGCGAAAAGCCCGATGAGATGCCGATCCGTGCTGGGTCAGCTGTTTCCAGTACAGGTGATGAACGCAGGTGAGCTGGGTCGTTGCGATCCCGAGCAGGAGAGCGAAGAGGACGGTCGCTTTCCGATCGTGGGCAGACGGTGTTCCTACGGCGGCTGCTGCCATCATCAGGACCGGTGCCATCAGAAACTGTGCATACCGTTCCCAGTGGGGCTTCAGGCCGGTGCTCCCGGCTACCAGGAAAAAGCCAAAGATGGCCCATCCCAAGCCGAGCATGACATGGATGGCTGTCCGATCGTTCCGCTGGGTGAACTCACGCACACCGGCAATGCCGAAGATTCCGAGACAGAGCCAACTGGCGATATCGAACCAGATGAGGGGTGTTTTCCCGATGGGGCCCGCGACATACTCGATCAGCGTGGCACCAGAAAAGAGTCTGCCGAACAGGGTCGCGAATGCAGCCCATTCCCCAGGAGTGGTGAGATGGGTGATGGCCATGCCGAGCTTGGCGCCTGGCTGCCATCCCGATTCCCGAGCCACCCAGGCACCGAGAACGGCGCTGCCCATGAGAGCGATCGAAGTCACAAAGGCTTGCCTGGTCGTGATGCCCCGCTTTTCGAGGAGTCCGCACAGGAGCGGCACGACGATCACCGGGAGCAGAAACAGATTGGTCGGATGGACCAAAAGGGATATGAGGAGAACGATCAGGGCCTGGGCATACCTGCGTTCGAGAGTCCAGAAGAGGGCCAGGGCGCAGAACAGCGGAGATTGGGAGGCGTCCCACCCGAAGCGGGCGTATCCGATCAATTGCGGATTGGCGGCTGCGAGCAGAGCGCCGCCGATGCCGGCCCAGAGGCCGAACCGGCGCCGGAGCAGGACGAACGCGAGAAGAATGAAGAGCAGGCTTGCCGTCAGGGAGGGAACACGAAGGATCCAGAAGGCGGGCCGGAAGATGGCGAGCAGAACGAGAAGAGGCCCCGAATGGAACGGATTGATGAGATTTCCCGTCGGGGTGCGCCAAGCAGGCGCGTGGCCTGCCAGGATCTCGCCCATCTGGATTCCATACCAGGCTTCATCGCCGTTGATTCCCGGAACGGTCGACAGGTCGGTGATGCGGTAAAATACGGCGGCAAGGCAGATGAACAGGATGCCAGCTCCCGTGAAAAGGCGGAGGGCGGGACATTGCGAGGGCGGGGCGTTCGTGTCGGACGATGGAGGGGAGCCGGGATCGTCGACAGGCGTTTCTGATGCGACAACGGGCTGGTCGGAGCGGTTCGAGGGGCGCCATACGAGCATGACGGCGAGAAGAGCCACGCCGAATAGCGAAATGTTGCGGCCCCAGATCAGGCTCGAGGGGCGGAACTCCAGGCTGATCCGGTGGGTGCCTGAAGGAACGATGAGGCCCAGGAAATCGCCATTGATACGGAGGGGATCTGCCGCATGCCCGTCGATCGTTGCCTGCCAGCCGGCGTGGAAGCGGTCGGCAATGGCGAGCAGTTGTGTCGAGGAGGCCGCCGTGCGGATAGCAAGAATCCCGGGGGATTCGGCGAGAAGGGTTGCCGTGCCCGGGGGGCCCGGCTCGAGATCGATCCGGCGCTCCGTGAGCACGGTCGTCAACGGATCGATCTTCAGGATATCCCGATCGGGTCGGAGGCTTGGGACGGCGTTTGTCACGAGCCGGATGCGGGGCGCAGGATCGGGAACCTTGTACCAGTTTTCGGAAACTCGAAGCAGCAGTTCCGGTTGCGTTGGGCTTGCAATGGCCGGGATCCAGGCAACCCCCGCCGCGCGGAGTGCCGGAACCGAAGCGGCTTCTCCGAATAGCCGATTCGGTGGGATGAGAGCGGCGTATCCGTCGATCTGGGAGAAACCGGATGAGAGGAACCGGTTGCCGAGGCCGAAGAGGTTCCCCCGGCCGAACGTTCGGGGAGTCGCGACGACCCGCTCTCCGGGAGTGTGCATGGGTGCATCGGCAAGCAGGGGAACCGACTCTCCCGACAGCGCGGAGGGAAGCGTCCGAGCCATTCCATACCAACCAATATCTAACGCAGTGAACAGGATGAGGGCGGGGACCGCCCAGCCCGCCCCCCGGAAGCGAGCGCGGAAAAGAAGACCGCCAACCAGAAACAGGAGTGGTCCGGCCAGGCGGCGTGACAGGGTCGTGCCCGCATCGGGCGGCAGAAATGGGGCGATCAGGGAGGGGAGGAGCAGCGACAGGGTGATTCCGAGAAGTCCAAGCCCCAGGCAGATGCGATCTGGGCGATGGTGTGCATCCACGGCGGGTTTGCGCATGAGCGTTTCCCACCCGAGGGCGGCGAGGCCGGCCCAGAGCAGATGAACCAGGACCAGGGTGCGAGCCGGGACGCGGAACGAGCCTGCGATGGGAAGAAGCGCCTGAAGATAGGCAAATGGTCCGAATTTGCCGAATGCGAGCAGCAAGGCCAACAGCAGACCGATGGTCAGGAATCGGATGAGCCCACGAGCCGCGTCATCACGAAGTCGGGAGAAAATGCTCCACATTCCAAGGACCATGGGAATGACTCCCAGATACATGCCGACTTCGTGATGAAAGAAGCCGAGGCCGCCCTGGGGAAACAGGTAGGGATTCACGAGCTGGAAAAGATTGATGGGATGCCAGGAGCCTTCCATCAGGAACTCCAGTCCCGGTTGGTTGCGAGCCGAATCCCGAAGGGCTTCCCAGGTTGGCAGGATCTGGATCGCTCCGATGAGCAGGCCGAGCCCTTTCATGATGCCAAGGCGGAGCCATGCTTGTCCGTCGTTGCGGAGGACATAGATGGCCCAGGTCGTTTCTGCCAGGACCGAGAACCAGACGTATTGGGGATACCCGAGGAGTATTTGAGAAGCGGTGAGAAGGGCGATGCCGGCTTCCATGGATGTGCTGCGGATCGACGTCTTGCCCAGGTGATATATGCAGAGCAATATCCATGGGATATGGGAGAGGACGGCAATTGCATTGGGATGGATGATGTGCAGAAGGGTGAACGAGGAAAACGTGAAGGTCATCGCCCCGAAGGATGCGGCATCCCGACGTGTGACGAGCCTGCGAAGAAGCAGATACATCCCGACGAAAAGGAAGGGGTAGCTTGTGAGGATCTCGAGATGGAACGCCGTGGAGGCGGGAAGAAAACGATAGATAAGCAAATGGAACGGATGATAGGAGCCGAGTTGCCCTTCGCCGGTCACATAACAACCGCCGAACAAGCTGGGAATCCAGTCGAATCCGTAGCCCCTGGCGAGACAGTCCGCATAAAAGGAGCGAAGGGGGGCATGGAATGCGCCGAGATCATCCAGAGCATAGCTTCCGCCCGTCAATGCCGGTAGGGCGAGCACGAAGAGAAGGCCGAGCGATGCCAGGACGACCCAGATCGAGCCTTCCCGCTCTCCGGGAGATGCGTTGCCCATTTCCGGAGGAGGAGAAGGTTGGAACGAATGCTCATCCATGGCGGTTCAAGCGCCTTCGAGAGGTTTTTGCCAGATTGTCAGCAGGGATTTGCCGAGCGTGTATCCGAGGAGAGGATCGAGGATTTTTGAGCAGCGCACGAGAATCTTGTCCCAGAATGCAATCTGTCTGAGGGTGGGCATGGAGCTGTCGAGAAAAAAACGATTGCTGGCCGATGCCAGAAGCCCAACGCTGTCGAGATAGGCGGATCGGACGAACTCGAGGCCGGGGGGAGAAAGCCGTTCGAGCGTGCGGCGCTCGTATCTGCGCAGGTGACCGACGGATGCGTCGAACGGGGTGAACAGCTTTCGGTGTGCCGGGGCGAGCACGATCAGTCGCCCGCCGGGAAGAAGGCGCAGCGCGGCCCGGGCAAGTTCGTCGCGGTCGTCCGGGAGATGTTCGATGACATCTATATAAAGAATGGTATCGAACGATGGGGTGGCCGGGAGATCGGCGATGGTACCGGTGATGGTGTTGCATCGGGAAGGCAGCGAGCCGTCGCGGATCGAGGCCGCGATCCGTTCCGCCAGGGCCGGGTCTGGTTCGAGACAGGTCCAGGCACCGCAGGAGAAGGGAAGCAGGGCGCGTGTCGTTCCGCCGATACCGGCACCAACCTCGAGCACGCGTTTCCCGAGAAAGGGAGCGAGATGGCCTGCGAGGTACTCCTTCCAGACGGTGGCCGAGGCGAACAGATCGAGCTCGGTTCCCTGGTATGCCGTGGTGCTCACCGGGGAGGAGCCGCTTCGGCGGATCGGGGATACAGGCATTCGCAACGGTCGAGGAAATACCGGAAATCGCGGCAGGGGATGAAATCCGCCCGATTGCGGCCGTTGAGAATGAGGAAGATGAAGAACGTCGCGAGAATGCTTGCCTGAAGCAGCATCAGCCCGAGAATGCCCGTGCTCATGGTTGCCCAACCCGGAATTGCCAGCGGAGTGAACAGCTTCACGCCGACCACGACGAGAATCCCGACGATGGCGAGGGTCATGAGGACGAGGCAGACGAGAAGGAGGCGGGCGCCGACCTGGTCGCTGAACACCGAGATGGACGAAAGGCCGTGAACGACGAGCGAAACGAGGTTCATCTGCGAAGCCCCGTCGAGTCGCTTCGCCCGAGCTGTCGGGACCGAAACCCAGGGGATGCGGCAGTGGAAAATGGCCGCGGCGTAGTGGCTCCAGAGGTCCGAGGAGGTGACGAGCCGGGAGACGAGCGCGGACGGCACGAGGCTGAAGTTGCCCACGTCGACCGTGCTTCCCGTCAGTAAATAGTATAACGATTGATATATAAAATACCCTGTTCTGAATCCGTATCCTTCGGAGCGCTTCGCTCGGGCCGCGAACACCACGCTTCGACCGTTATCCTCCCGGAATCTTTCCCACAGGCGGGGAATCTCTTCGGGGGCGTCCTCCCCGTCCGAATCCATGACCAGGATGGGACAGCCGAGGTTCTGGGACTCGAGATGACACAGACCGATGCAGATAGCGCGCTGATGACCGAGATTGCGCTTCAGGGGAAGGACATCGACGCGGGGGATGGCGGCGAACGTTGGAGAAAGGGCGAGACGGTCGGGGCCGATGGGAGAACCGTCGTCGACCAGCAGGACCGAGGCTTCGAGACCGTGCTGCCGGAGCACCTCGTCGATGCGCGCCAAAAGGATGCCTGCGGCGCTCCAGTCGTTGAAAACCGGGGTCAGGATCGTGAAATGACGTCGTTCGCTGGGCACCTGCGTCTTCCCCTGATTCGAAGCAATCCGGTCTGCGGCGAGATCGCCGGGTTTTGATACCATAGCACACCCGATGAGCAGCGGCAATGAACCCGCGGGCGCCCAAAGGAAACCGCCGGTGCGGGGAATTCCCCGTACCGGCGGTGTGGAAGGATCTGTCAGCGGGAGAGCATTTTCGTGATCGTCTGGATGGCGGTTTCGAGCGTGCATTTCTCGAGCACGCGGTCGCCGATCACGACGGTCGGGCCCCGATCGCACCGCTCGTGGCAGAACGAGGCCTGCACGTCGACGGCCGGGGTGAGGCCCTGCTCCTCGAGGTGCTTCACCAGCTTCTGCAGCAGCGTCTGCGAGCCCCTCACGTAGCAGCTCGTGCCGACGCAGACCGTGATCTTGAGCTTGTCGGCGTCCGTGCCGGTGATCAGCGGGATGCCGGTGTCACCGAGCCGCCGGCGCGAGTGGTAATGGGTGTGGAGCAGCTCGTGGGCCTTGTGTCCGCCGACCTCGCCGAGGTTCTTCTGGTACAGCTCGGTGATATAGGGGTTCTCCTGGGCCTTGTGGAGCGGCTGGGTCTTGTCGGCATCATACAGCCCTTTCGCGCGGCGGCGCCGGGCGGCGACATCGCGGTTGAGCGGCTGGCCGGCGCCGCCGACGCAGCCGCCGGGGCAGGCCATGACCTCGATCAGGTGGTAGCTGCTCTTGCCCTTCTTGATCTCGTCGGCGACCTTGCGGGCGTTGGCGAGGCTGTGGACGACGCAGAGCTTCAGCTTCTTTCCGGCTACGTCCAGCTCGATCTCGCGCCGGCCGTCTTCCCCGCGGACCTGGACGAAATCGACGTTTTCGAGGGTCCGGCCCGTCACCTTCTCGGCGGCATATCGCAACACCGCCTCGGTCACGCCGCCGCTCGCCCCGAAAATCACCCCTGCGCCCGTCTTGAAGCCGAGCGGCATGTCGAGCGACTCGGGAGAGAGGCTCTTGAAGTCGATTCCCCGCTCCTCGATCATGCGGGCGAACTCCTGGGTCGTGAGCACGTAATCGACGTCGCGGATGCCTTCCTTCGCGAACTCGGAACGCCGCGCCTCGAACTTCTTCGCCGTGCAGGGCATGATCGAGACGACGACGAGGTTCTTGTTCTCGATGCCGAGAGCCTTGGGAAGGGTGTCGCGAGCGATGGAGCCGAACATCTGCTGCGGGGACTTGCAGCTCGAGAGGTTGGGCAGCAGCTCGGGGTGATATTGTTCTGCATATTTCACCCAGGCCGGGCAGCAGGAGGTGAACTGGGGCAGCTTCTCGCCCTTCGAGAACCGCGTAAGGAACTCCTCGGCCTCCTCGATGACGGTCAGATCCGCCGAGAACGAGGTGTCGAAAACCTTCCTGAAGCCCATCGCCTTGAGGGCGGCCACGGCCTGGCCGGTGACGACCTCGCCGGCCTCGAGGCCGAACATCTCGCCGAGCGCGACGCGCACAGCGGGGGCGATCTCGGCGATGACCGTTTTCGACGGATCGTCGAGCAGCTTCCAGACGTCCTCGACGTCGGAGCGGACGGTGAGGGCGCCGGTGGGGCAGACGGCCGCGCACTGGCCGCAGTTCACGCACTCGACCTGTTCCAGGTTCTTGCCGAAGGCCGGCAGGACGGCGGCATCCCGGCCGCGGCCGGCGAAGTCGATCGCGCCGATGCCCTGGATCTCTGCGCACATGCGCACGCAGTCACCGCACAGCACGCACTTGTTCGGGTCACGCACCAGCGAGGGGCTCGAAACGTCGATCGCGCGCGGCTGATGGATCGGCTTGAACCGGTTCGTCGTGATGCCGAGCCGGCGCGACAGGTTCTGCAGGGTGCAGGCGGCGCTCTTCGCGCAGGTGGGGCACTGGCCGTCGTGGTTGGCGAGCAGCAGCTCGACCACGATCTTGCGCATCTCCCGGATCTCCTCGGTCGTCGTCTTCACCTTCATGCCGGCCTCGGGCTTCGTCGAGCAGGCGGCCATCAGGCCGCGGCCCTCGACGTGAACCATGCACATGCGGCAGGCGCCGTAGATGCTGAGATCCGAGTGGTAGCAGAAGGTGGGCAGCTCGATGCCGGCCTTGCGCACCATCTCGAGAATGTTGCGTTCGCCCTCGATCGGAACGGGGCGGTTGTCGATCAGAACGGTTGCAGTCGTGTTGCTCATTGTCTTCACACTCCCATGACGGCGTCGAATTTGCAGGCGGCTGCACAGGCACCACACTTGATGCAGACGGCCGGATCGATGACGTGAGGCTTCTTCACTTCGCCCTTGATGGCGTGGACCGGGCATTTGCGGGCGCAGGCCGTGCAGCCCTTGCACTTCGCCGCATCGATCGAGATCGTGCGCAGCGCCTTGCACCGGCCGGTCGGGCACCGCTTCTGGAACACGTGCGCATCGATTTCGCTGCGGAAGTAGCGCAGGGTGGCCAGCACGGGGTTCGGGGCGGTCTTGCCGAGACCGCACAGAGAGCCCTTGCCGACGGCCACGGCCAGGGTTTCGAGGGTGACGAGCGTTTCGGCCGTGGCGCGACCCTCGATGATGTCGTCGAGCAGGGCCAGCATCTGGCGGGTGCCTTCGCGGCAGAGGACGCACTTGCCGCAGCTTTCGTTCTGCGTGAACTGCATGAAGAACCGGGCCACCGACACCATGCAGGTGTCGCGGTTCATGACGACCAGGCCGCCCGAGCCGACCATCGCGCCGACGGTCTTGAGCGAATCGAAGTCGAGGGGCAGGTCGAGATGCTCGGTCGTCAGACAGCCGCCCGAGGGGCCGCCGATCTGGACCGCCTTGAATCCGTCAGGCCACAGCGTGCCGTTGTCGCGGGTCACGCCGCCGCCGATGTTGAACACGATCTCCCGGATCGTCGTGCCGAACGGAACCTCGATCAGGCCGGTGTTCGCGACGTGGCCGGTGAGGGCGAAGTTCTTCGTGCCGGTCGAGCCCTTCGTGCCGATGCCGCGCAGCCAGGCCGCGCCGTTGCGGATGATGAGCGGGACGGTGGCGAGCGTCTCGACGTTGTTGATGACGGTCGGCTTGCCGTTGAGACCGCTCTGGGCCGGGAACGGCGGCTTCGGCATCGGCATGCCGCGCTTGCCCTCGATCGAGGCGATGAGCGCCGTTTCCTCACCGCAGACGAAGGCGCCGGCGCCTTCCATCACGTGAAGCCGGAACGACAGGCCGCTGCCGAACAGGTTGTCGCCCAGCAGCCCGAGCTTTCCGGCCTCCTCGACGGCATACCGGATGCGTCGCACGGCGAGCGGATACTCGGCGCGCACGTAAACGTAGCCTTCGTCGGCACCGATGCCGCGCGCGGCGATCATCATGCCCTCGATGACGCTGTGGGGATTGCCCTCCATGACGCTGCGGTCCATGAATGCGCCCGGGTCACCCTCGTCGCCGTTGCAGATGACGTATTTCTTGGGCTCGGTCTGGATGCGGGTCAGTTCCCACTTCTTGCCGGTCAAAAAGCCGCCGCCGCCGCGCCCGCGTAGGCCGGAAACCTCGACCTCCTCGCAGACGGCCTTCGCGGACATCTTGGTGAATGCCTTCTCTGCCGCCTCGTAGCCGCCGTGAGAAATATACTCGCGAATATCATCCGGGTCGATATGGCCGCACTCCTTCAGGACGGTGCGCTGCTGGCGCTTGTAGAAGGGGATGTCGGTGCCGTGGACACAGTGGGCGCCGCTGGTCGGGTCGGCATAGACGAGCCGGTCGATCGGCTTGCCCTGCTTGAGGGTCGTCTCGACGATCTCGGCCACATCCCCGACCTTCACCCGCGTGTAGAGGATATTCTCGGGGAGGATCGTGACGAGCGGGCCCATCTGACAGAAACCGTGACAGCCGCTCTTCGAGACCCAGACGCTGCCTTCGGCTTTTTCCTCGCGGAGCTCGGCGATGACTGGCAGCTTCTCGGCGGCGATCTTCTCGATCAGTGCCTGGTGCACCTTGAGGGCGCCGTTGGCGACGCAGCCGGTGCCGGCGCAGATGATGACGCGCCGCACCGGTTTGGCGGCGGCGGTGGAAAAGGCGGTGGCGATGTGCTTCAGATCGGGTGTGGCGGTCATTTCGCGGCCTCCTTGGTGGTGAGCTCGTCGATCAGGGCGACGGCGGACTGGGGCGTCATCTGGCCGTGGACGTCGTCGTTGATCACGATGACGGGGGCGAGGCCGCAGGCCCCGAGGCAGGAGACCGTCTCGACGGTGAACAGCATGTCAGGCGTCGTATGGCGCTTCTCGTCGAGGCCGAGCCGCTTGCGGATCGCCTCGAGAATCGGGATCGACTGCTTCACGTGACACGCCGTTCCGTCGCAGATGCGGATGACGTAACGGCCCTTGGGCTCGAGCGCGAAGTGCGCGTAGAACGTCGCGACGCCGTACACACGGGCGGGCGGCAGGTCGAGCGAGGTAGCGACGAATGCCATGACCTCTTCGGGCAGGTAGCGATACTCGTCCTGGACGGCCTGGAGAATGGGAATCAGCTTCCCGGGATCGCGGCCGTAACGGTCGAGGATCTCGCAGACCTTTTCGAACTTGCGGGTGAGCGTGACCGGTTCCATCGATTCGACTCCTTCGGTGATCTGTGACGTTATAGAATAACTAAATGTATATTATTCACGGGGGATATCGAGACCGGCCAGACGACCGATCTTCGCCGATAACACGGCGAGGCCCGAAGCGAGATTCTCGTTCTGGACGAGTATTTCCGGCGGCAGGGAAAGCGCGGCGGGCGCGAAGTTCCAGATGCCCGTGATGCCCCCTTCGGCCATCGCCTCGGCCACCTGCTGGGCGGCCGCGGCCGGGACCGCGATGATGCCGAGCCGGATCTTCATGCGGCGGGCGAGGTTCGCGAGCTTTTCCACCGGCAGGATCTTGTGGGCGGCGACCGTCGTGCCGATCTTCGTCTCGTCGCTGTCGAACGCCGCGACGATCTCGAGCCCGTACCGCTTGAACCCCTCGTAGCCGAGCAGCGCCTGCCCGAGATGACCGGTGCCGACCAGAAACGCCTCGGTCGTGTTGTTCCAGCCCAGGAACTCCTCGATGCACGTGAGGAGTTGGTCGATCCGGTACCCCACCTTGGGCAGGCCCCGGATGCCCGTGACGGCCAGATCCTTGCGCACCTGCGTCGGGTCGAGCCGCAGGTCGTTCCCGATATGCGTGCACGACACCACGTCACGGCCGCGCTCAGCCAGCGTCTTCAGATAATGATGATAGGTCGGGAGGCGGCGCAGCGTCGGCTCGGAGGCCACCCGCTCCTGCTTGTTCCCTTCCGTCTGTTCCTTCGTCATGGGGTCCTCCTCGGGGAATACGTTTCTCTGGTTACCCTGCTTCTCCAGCCATCTTTGGGAGCAAACAGGGGTGTTGTGAAAATAATAACGAGAAATGTTTCTCGATATGAATATATCGGCAGAAACCCGCGGCGTCAAGATAATTCGTGAAAATATTCTCTATATGCGTCGCATCCGCCGTGAATGCGGAAGACCGCGATCTGATGGGCGATCAGCTTCCCCTCCCTCCCGGTGACGGAGGGGCGCGATTGCCGTGGAGAAGGGCAACCCGGTGCCGGGTCCGGGAAAAGATGCTATCCTCTGGGACAGGATCGTTTACCAAGGAGGAGTTGCATGAACGAGCATGACGAGCACCATCACCATGAGTCGCACCCCGACCTCGACCGGCGGCTGGCTCGTATCTCTGGACATATTGAAGGCATCCGCCGCATGATGGCCGAGGAAAAGCCGTGCACCCAGATCCTGCAGCAGATGAAAGCCGTGATCTCGGCGCTCGAGAGTGCCCGGCGCATCCTGCTCACCGATCACGTCCAGCACTGTCTCGCTCACGCGATCCAGAAGAAAAACGCGAAAACCGCCGTCGACGAGATCGAGCAGATCCTCGCTCTGCTTCTGTAAGCCAGCCGACGCCATCCCCGGATGGGGGCGGGGCGGCTCATTCCTCACATCCGGTGGAACGCGTGCTTCCCCTGTAACCGGTTCCTGCGGGGGCGTCTCTCAATCGTCAGACAACGTTGCGGAGGTGGGTATGGATCGTCGGGGGTTCTTGCGGGGCTGTGCCGGGGCCTGCGTTCTCGCGGCCGTGCCGTTTCCGGCCGCCCGCTGTCTCGCCGGAGACGGTCTTCCCGCAGATGCGCACGAGGCGGAGTATTACGAGGTCCTCCCCGACGGCAGGATCCGCTGTCAGCTCTGCCCGAACGGGTGCGTCCGGGGGGAGGGAGAGAGGAGCCGTTGCCGGGTCCGGGAACCGCGCGGGGGAAAATACTATACGATGGCGTATACAAATCCCTGCGTCCTGGCGATGGATCCGATCGAGAAGTGTCCGCTCTATCACTTTCCGATCCCGGGAAATGCCTTTTCCATTGCCACGGCCGGATGCAACCTGAACTGCCGGTACTGCCAGAACTGGCAGTTTTCCCAGAAACCCCCCGAAGAAACCCGCACCTACCGCCTCGCTCCCGCCGAGGTCGTCGCCAAGGCTCTCGAATACAAGGCCGGCGGGATCGCGTTCTTCTACACCGAGCCGACGATTTATATCGAATACCTGAAGGAAATCGCCAGGGAGGCCCGCAAAGCCCACCTCGCGACGGTCATGGTGACGGCCGGATATATCCAGCCGAAACCGCTCGAGGATCTGCTCGGGCTGATCGATGCCTTCACGGTCGGGCTGAAAGGGTTCACCGAGGAGTATTACCGGGACGTGATCGGCGGCTCCCTGCAGCCGGTGCTCGAAACGCTGAAGCGGCTCGGCGCAGCGAAGAAGCACTTCGAGGTCGTGACCCTGCTGGTGCCGACGATGAACGATCAGGAGGCGTCAATTGGGGCCGAGGTGAGATGGCTTGCCGAAACGCTCGGGCCGGATGTTCCGCTGCATTTCACCCGGTTCAACCCCCAGTATCAGCTCAAGAACCTTCCGCCGACCCCCGTGAGCACCCTGGACCGGGCGAGAACCGCCGCCCTGAAGGCGGGACTGCGCTACGTCTATACCGGCAACGTGCCCGGCCACGAGGGGAACCACACCTTCTGTCCCTCCTGCGGCCGGCTCCTGATCGAGCGACTTGGGTTCCAGACCCTGAAAAACAGCCTTTCCGACGGAGCGTGTCCCTCCTGCCGGACCGGAATCCCCGGCCGCTGGGATGCGCGGCCCATCCCCCAAGGAGGATCAAAATGATAGTATATATATGTAAAAGGATAATACCCCTCGCCGTCCTGGCATGCCTGCTCTCCATTGCCGTCGTTCTCCCGGCGATGGCGGCACCGAGAATCCCGATCGAGCTCGAGGAGGTGCGCGAGGAGATTTCCCTGTTGAACCTGCTGCGCGGCCTGTATCTGTCGAAGGACCAGGCCGGGAAGATCCTGGAGCTTGCGCGAAAGGCCCAGGCGCTACGCGACACGGCGGCTGTGCCGTTCCTGAAAGACCGGGAGCGGATCGTGGAGGCCTTCGGAAAACTGCGTGATGCCTTGTATCTCCCGCCGGGAGCCGAGAAGGAAGCCCAGGAGAAGGCGAAGGGGCTCGATCACGAGATGAAGGAGGCGGCCGGAACCGCCCAGGATGCGATCGTCGGTCTCGAAAGGGAGGTCGATGCCGTCCTGACCGAAGCCCAGGCCTGTATCATCGAGGATTTCAAGCCCTGCCTGATCCCGCCGCACGACCTGCGGAACCCGGTGCGCGTCGGCCAGGCGAACGATACCCCGAACATGCTCGGGAAGATCGCCGATCTGATCCATGCCGCGCCGCCGGCTTTCTGGGAGGACCGCGGCGGCATCCTGCTGAACAAGGTGGCCGGGAAACTCGAAGAGGAGTCCGGGGCGATGAGCTCGACGTTCAAGGGCGATGTCCGCGGCCGGCTGAACGAGATTGCCTCCCGGATCCGCGCGACGTCGGATGTCGATTACGCCGTGAAACGCGGTGGACTGGCCCAGGAGCTGCTGCTGATCGATCCGCGGAAGGCCCTGAAACAGGGGCATCAGAAGACCGGGAAGAACGCCCGCTGGCTTCTGTCCGATGTGACCGTGCGCGTGCTCCCCCGCTGGATCGAAGCCATGGACCGCCTGTCGGTCTCGGACACCGGCGAGACGGCAGAGGATGCCGGCTTACGACTTGACCAGAAAGACGTCGCGGCCCGGGCGCTGGTTCAATTGCGAAAAATGTATAACAAGCGCTCTCAATCCGGGACGCTGCCGCCGTATGAGACCTTCATCCGACCGGTTGTGGACGGGGTCCGGCAGAACGACCAGCTCGCCTTCCTGCGGGGTGTGCGAAGCTGTGCGGCAACCCTGCTCGCGGTGAGGCCCGACAAGGATCTCGTCCGGCTACTGACCCAGACCGCCCGCGGATACGCCCGTTGGCTCGAGCTGCCGCTGTTCCATCCGGTCCAGGATCCCTACGGTCTGGCCGCCGACCTCGAAGCGGCCGGGCGCGAAGCCGATCCCGCGAAGGCCTGTGCCGGGCTGGCGAAGCTGACCGACCTTCTCGAGACATTTCGCAAGCCCTGACCGGCGCCCCATCGGCTGGCTGCGGGGGAGCCCCGCCGGGGCTCAGCGCACCGGAACCCCGGCGGCGGGTGCCCGGAGAGCCCGGAGGCCGTTCATGACGACGATGACCGATGCGCCGGTGTCGGCGAGGACGGCCATCCAGAGGGTCGCCCAGCCGGCCAGCGACAGGGCGAACACGGCGAGTTTGAGGCCGATCGAGACCGCGACGTTCTGACGAACGATCGTGTCCGAACGGCGCGCGATCCAGACCAGTTGCGGCAGACGGCGGAGATCGTCGTGCAGCAGCACGGCCCCTGCCGTTTCGAGCGCCGCGTCGGAACCGCGGGTGCCCATGGCGACGCCGACGGCGGCCGTGGCGAGGGCGGGGGTGTCGTTGACCCCGTCGCCGACCATCATGACCGGGCCGTGGGCCCGCGTCAGCTCTTCGATGCGGCGGCATTTCGCTTCGGGGGTGAGCCGGCCTTCGGCTTCGTCGATCCCGACAGCCTGGGCGTAGGCACGGGCGGTTTCCGACCGGTCGCCGGAGAGCAGGAAGGTGCGGATGATCCCGTTCTGGCGGGAGTGGGCGATCGCTTCCTTTGCCTCGGGCCGGATCGCATCGCCCAGTGTGACGATGCCCAGAAGCCGCGCGCCATCCGAGAGGAACGATGAGGTGACGCAGGCGGCCGAAATCTCGGGCAGATTCTCGAGGGCATCGGGGCAGTGTTCCAGCGCCCAGGCGGCCTCGCCGAACCGGTAGATCGTCGTGCCGATGCAGCCGAGCACGCCATGCCCCGGCACGGCGCGGAAGCCTTCGACACGGGGAAGCGCGATGCCGGCTTCGTGGGCCCGTTTCCGGAACGCGGGGGCGAGCGGGTGCTCCGACCCGGCTTCGAGCGCGGCGGTGATCCGAAGCAGCTCGGTTGCGTTCAGGCCGCCGACCGGGATGAGTTCGAGAATGGCCGGCTCGCCGACCGTGATCGTGCCGGTCTTGTCGAAGGCGACGGTCGCGATGCCGGCGGTGTCCTCGAGGACGCTGCCGCTGCGGACCAGGATGCCCGAGCGGGCGGCTGCGGCCATCGCCGAGACCAGGGTGACGGGCGAGGCCAGCACGAGCGAGCAGGGGCAGGCGATCACGAGCAGGACCAGGGCGGCGTAAACGGATGCGGATACCGTCCAGATACCGGTCAGCGCGGGAATGGCGGCGACGGCCAGGGCGATGACGACGACGGCGGGGGTGTAGATCGCGGCGAACCGGTCCATGCCGCTTTGAAAGGCTGTTTTCTGGGCCTGGGCCTTCTGGACTGAGAGCATGATGCGGGAAAACCGGGACTCGGCCGCCGGTGCCGTGACGACCATCACCAGCGTGCCGTCGAGGTTCTGCGTGCCGGCCAGCAGCTCGCTGCCGGAGCGCTTGGCAACGGGGGTGCTCTCGCCCGTCATGCTGCTCTCGTCGACTCCGGACGAGCCTTCCACCACCATGCCGTCCATCGGCACGGTTTCCCCGGGCCGGATGCGGATTTTCGAGCCGACCTGGATCTGGCTGACAGGCGTGGGGTGCTCGTGGCCGGCTTCGTCGACAAGGTGGGCGAGGGAGGGAAGATTGCGTCGCAGGGCCTCGATCGAGGCGCGCGCTTTTTCGCTGCTCATTCGTTCGAGCCACTTCGCGATGGCGTACAGGAACAGCACCATCGCGCCCTCCTGCCATTCCCCGAGAGCGGCGGCGCCGATGGCGGCGGTCAGCATGAGGGTGTTCATGCCGAGGGTGCGGCGGCGAAGCTCGGCGAGAGCCTTCCCCGAAACCGGCCAGCCGGCGACGATCAGGGCGGCGGCCAGCGGCGGGATCGTCCCGGTCAGCCAGGCGAGGCCGATCAGAAGACCTGAAACGATCATCACGGCTGCCTCGAAGGGGGCCGGCGCGGTTGATGGGGCGGGAGATCCCGCCTGCGATGCGCTTCCGGCGGGCATGACGGGCTGGAACGTGACGCCGTGCTCGTCGGCGAGGCCGTCGATGATCGCCTCGCAGCCGGTTTCGAGGGTGCAGGAAACGCGCACCGTGCCGCCCATGAAGTCGAGCTCGGCTTCGGCGACGCCGGTTCGCGCTCTGATCTCGGTTTCGAGCTCCTTTGCGCAGGTGGGGCAGTCGAGGCCGACGATCTTCCAGACGTGGGTGTGAGAGAGAGGCTTTTTCATGGCTGGAACATCCTTTCAGCAGCCGTCGCGCGTGACTTACTCCGCGATATCGGAAACGTGCCAGGTGGTGTGCGGTTCGGACGGCTCACCGGTGTGGGTGATGGCGACTTCGAGCAGATCCGAGACGTGCTGGTCGGCGAGCGAGTAGTGCATGTGGCGGCCCTCGCGGCGGACGCGGACGAGGCGCATGGCCCTCAGCAGCCGGAGTTGATGGGAAACGGCCGACGGGGTTGCGCCTGCCGCCGCAGCCAGTTCCCCGACCGTCCGCTCCGCCGTGACCATCGCCGTCAGAAGCTTCAGGCGGGTCGGGTCGGCCAGGCATTTGAACAGGTCGGCGACTTCGTCGAGCCGGTGGTCGCAGCACCAGTCGGGAATATGAATATATGAGCAGTTGTTCATATAATAAATATATCCCGTTTGCCCGAAAAACACAAGGCACCGGCTGCCTTTTCCGAGCCGGTGCCTTGAAGAGGGATCAGAAGTGTGTCGTCACGATTCGGCCATGAACGGGTACTCGAACGAACGCGGGGGAACGAGGGTTTCCTTGATGGTGCGGGGCGTGACCCACCGCAGAAGATTGAGAGGGCTGCCGGCCTTGTCGTTCGTCCCGCTGGCACGGCTGCCGCCGAATGGCTGTTGGCCGACGACGGCGCCGGTCGGCTTGTCGTTGATGTAGAAGTTGCCGGCGGCGTGGCGCAGCCGGTCGGCGGCCCGAGCGATCAGCGCGCGATCGCGGCCGAACACTGCCCCGGTGAGGGCATACGCACTCGTCGTGTCGACGAGCGTCAGCGTCTCGTCGAGCTTTGCATCGTCGTAGATGAAGACGGTCAGCACCGGCCCGAAGATCTCCTCGGCCATCAGCCGGAATGCCGGGTTCGTCGTCTCGATGACGGTCGGCTGGACGAACCAGCCTTTCGAGCCGTCGCAGCCCCCGCCGAAGACGATCTTCGCCTCGCCGGAGGTGCGCGTGAATTCTATACAGGAAGAAATATTTTTGAACGAGGCCTCGTCGATGACCGCGCCGAGATAATTCGTGAAGTCCGCCACGTCTCCGACTCTGACGCGGGACAGCATCCCGCCCATCAGCGACTTGACGCTCGGCCACAGCGTCGCGGGCAGGTAGGCGCGGCTTGCCGCCGAACACTTCTGGCCCTGATACTCGAAGGCCCCGCGCACCAGGGCGGTCGCGACGGCCTCGGGATCGGCATCCGGGCAGGCGAGGACGAAATCCTTGCCGCCGGTTTCCCCGACGAGCCGTGGATAATTGCGGTACACACCCCTGGCCTGGTTCTCGCCGATCAGCCGCCACATCTCGTTGAACGTCGAGGTCGAGCCGGTGAAATGCAGCCCGGCGAAATCGGGATGGGAGAAGACGATCTCGCCGATCGTCGAGCCGCGCGAGGGCACGAAGTTGATGACGCCGGCCGGAAGCCCGGCCTCTTCGAGGACGCGCATCAGGTGATAATTGCTCAGAACCGCTGTGCCGGCCGGTTTCCAGAGCACGACGTTGCCGGCCATCGCCGGGGCCGTCGGCAGGTTGCCGCCGATCGCGGTGAAGTTGAAGGGGGTGACGGCGAAGATGAACCCTTCGAGGGGCCGGTATTCGGTCTGGTTCCAGGCATCCGGGGTGCGGGCGATCGGGGGCTGGCCCGCGAAGATACCGTCCCAGAAATGCACGTTGAACCGCAGGAAATCGATCATCTCGCACGCCGAGTCGATCTCGGCCTGGTGGGCGGTTTTGCTCTGGCCCAGCATCGTCGCCCCGTTCAACAGCATGCGCCGGGGCCCGGCCAGCAGCTCGGCCGCCCGCTGGAACACCGCGGCCCGCTCCCGCCAGGGAAGCGCCGCCCAGGTGTCCCAGGCGTCCCGCGCTGCCTGGATGGCGAGCTTGATCTCGTCGGGGCCCGCCTGGTGATACTTCGCGAGCACCAGGTCGTGCCGGTGCGGGGCCCGGATCTCGACGAGCCGGCCTGTGCGGATCTCCTTGCCACCGATCAACAGCGGGATCTCGAGGACGGTCGCCGACTGGCGCGCCAGCTCGGCCTTGAGGGCTTTGCGTTCCTCCGTGCCCGGAGCGTAGGAGAGAACCGGCTCGTTCGCCGGCAGCGGGATCGAAAGGTGAATGTTATTCATAGTGATGCTCCTGAAACTTCGTTCTGATCTCCAGCTGTTCCGACCCGCACGAGGCGGGAAGTGGGCCGGCGGCGCCCGGATGGCGCGGTCCAGCCGGACCCGACCCGCACGAGGCGGGAAGTGGGCCGGCGGCGCCCGGATGGCGCGGTCCAGCCGGACCCGACCCGCACGAGGCGGGAAGTGGGCCGGCAGCGCCCGGATGGCGCAGTCCAGCCGGGACCCGGCATGGGTGGAATCAGCCGGTTGTCCCATGCGGTAAGATGAGGCATGGCACCCATGATGCCAGAACGGCGAGGAGCCGGGGCGTGAAACCTGTTGTGGTATGATATGAATGATATTCATGTCCAGGGAGATCCCGTGATTCCTCGGGAAAGCTTCGATCTGCAGCAGCTGTACACCTTTTACGTCGCGGCCGGGTCCCGGACCTTCACGGAAGCCTCGGAGCGCCTCCATGTCAGCCAGTCGGCGGTGAGCCACGCGGTCCGGAAGCTGGAGCAGAGCGCCGGGTTCCGTCTGATCGTGCGGGACCGATCGCCTGTCCGGCTCACCGACCAGGGGCAGCGGCTGTATGAAACCTGCGGCCGGGTGTTCGCCGATCTGCGCCGCTGCCGGGAAGCACTTCAGAAGAGTTCCGGCCGGAATCTCGCCGGGCGGCTGCGCATCGGGGCGACGGTCGAGTTCGGCAACAGCATCCTGGCCCGCGGTGCCGCCCCCTTCCTGAAGCGGCATCCCCGCCTCGAGGTGCAGTTCACCTTCAGCCATGACCTTGTGCGGCCGTTGCTGGCCGATGATCTCGATCTGATCATCGACTGCCGGGTTCATCCCCGTGAAGAGCTGTTCCGCGCCAGTTTGTTCCGGGAAACGTATGTCCTGGCGGCTTCTCCCGGTCTCATCGGCTCGGCGCGGCTCAGAGAGATCGGCGATCTGGAGCGGGTCCCCTGGCTCTCCCTCGATACCGGTGGGGAGTGGTGGCAGCGCTTCCTGACGCACCTGCCGCCGGGTGTCGGGGTGAATCCGCGCCGCCTGCTGCCGGTCAACCATTTGCGCGGCATCATCCACCTCGCGATGGAGGGGGCGGGCGTGGCCCTCGTCCCCGCCTACTGTGTGCAGTCGGAGCTCGCCCGCGGGAGTCTCCGGCAGCTGTTTCCCGAAGTTCATATCCCCGAAGACCGGTTCTTCCTCTACTGCCGCGAATACCGCCGGAGCGAGCCTGCCATTGCCGCGTTCACCCGGTTCGTGAAAGGCCTCCGGCTGGATCAGGGGCCGGTATCATCGGCCGGGGCCTGACAATGGGCGGATTCCTGTAATACAATCCAGCCCATGGGTCTGTTTCTCGAATTTCTCCAGCGGCTCTCCGTGATCCATCGCCCCGCGGTGATGGAGTTCCTCCGGTACGTCGGGCCCGGCCTGCTCGTCACCGTCGGCTTCATCGATCCCGGCAACTGGGCCTCCAACCTCGCCGCCGGATCGCAGTACGGCTACTCGCTCCTCTGGATGGTCAGCGTGGGGACGATCATGCTGATCCTCCTCCAGCACAACGTCGCCCATCTCGGCATCGTGACCGGCCTCTGCCTGTCGGAAGCCTCGACGAAGTTTTTCCGCCCATCCGTCAGCCGGTTCGTTCTGGGAACCGCCGTGCTTGCCGCGATCGCGACGAGCCTGGCCGAGATCCTTGGCGCCGCGATCGGCCTCCGGATGCTGTTCGGCCTGCCGCTTGCCATCGGAAGCCTGCTCTCCGCGGGGTTCGTCCTGTTCATGCTGTTCTCGAACTCGTACCGCCGCCTCGAGCGTTGGATCATCGGCTTCGTCTCCCTGATCGGCTTCGCGTTCCTGGCCGAGCTGTGGCTGGTCCGCGTCGACTGGCACGCGACCGCCGCGGCCTGGGTCGTGCCGGCGATGCCCCAGGGAAGCCTCATGATCGTGATGAGCGTCCTCGGCGCTGTCGTCATGCCGCACAACATCTATCTCCATTCCGAGGTCATCCAGAGCCGGCAGTGGCACCTCGAGGACGAAGCAACGATCACCCGGCAGCTCCGGTATGAATTCCTCGACACGCTGTTTTCCATGGGCGTCGGCTGGGCCATCAACAGTGCGATGATCATCATGGCCGCCGCCACCTTTTACGCCGTGGGGACGTCCGTGGACCAGCTCGAGGAGGCCCAGCACCTTCTCGAGCCGTTGCTCGGGAACGGGGCGGCCCTCCTCTTTGCCGGCGCCCTCCTGATGAGCGGCCTTTCATCCTCGGTGACGGCCGGAATGGCGGGAGGTACAATATTTGCTGGTATATTTTGTGAGGCGTATAACACCGATGACTGGCACACGAAGGTGGGGATCGGCATCACCGTCATCGGCGCGCTGGTCGCGATCCTGTTCGTCGGAGACCCGTTTCGCGGCCTCGTCGTTTCCCAGATGCTGCTCAGCATGCAGTTGCCGTTCACGATCGTATCCCAGATCCTGTTGACCTCTTCCGCCGACGTCATGGGAAAATACGCCAACAATACGGCGCAGAAGCTCGTTCTCTGGACCGTGGCCGCGATCGTCATCCTCCTCAACGTTCTTCTGCTCCGTTCCCTCGTGTCTGGATGACAAGCCTCGGAGGAGAGAGATGAAAGGCATCGCCAACCGACAGAACAAGCTCCTGGGAAGGAACCTCCTGGTGCGGGCTCCCCGTCCGGGCCGCGTGCCGCCGCTGAAGAAGGATCCCGGACCTCCGGGGCCGCCGTTCCCGCAACGGGTGCCGAAGGGGCCACCGAAAAAGCCGGATCCGGAGGCCTGAAACCGGATCTTCTTCAGAGCCGGAGAATGAAGCTGTCCCGGCGATGAAAGTCGGGTTCGGAACCGGTGTGGGCAAGAGCAAAAAACCGCGGATCACCCCCGACCGGGAGGAGAACGGCCGTCACGGCCGCCTGGAGAGGAATGTCTGCCGGCAGAAGGGCCGAAAGGGAAACCTCCAGCTCCAGTCCGAACTGGCCGGTTGTCCGCCATGTCCGGAACGGAAGAGCCGGGATACGGTCCTCCCGGCGCATTCCTTTTCTATAGTTATCGAAATAATAGATGTTCCAATGGTGTTCCGGCGCGAGGTTGAACTCCCAGTAGCCTTCGCCCGAAGCCGGAGCAAGGAACAGCTCGAAGCAGGTCGACTCCCAGAGCCTGTCGAGCCGCTCCGGGACGGGATCCGGCTGGGGCAGGGCGATTTGCCCGATCGCCCCTGTCAGGAGAAAGGAGGCGTGCAGGCCGGTGCCGCTCCCGGTGACCGAGCAGGAGAGGCTGGCCGGGGCGGGCAGGAGGGTTCCCGGGAACGGAAGCAGAGGGCGGAACGAGGCCGGGAGAGGAGGCTGGGTCATGTGAGCTCCCGCACGATCGCGGCGAGGGCATCGGCCTGCTCGTCGACGGATTCACAGAGCCGGAACTGGACGAGAGCGCGCCGGAGGTTGTGGCCGGGAAAGGCCGCCTTGAAATAGATATCTCCCTGTATATGATCGGTGAGGAAGCGGAGGCCGAGCTCGAAGGCGATCAGCCCCGGAGCTTGGGGGATGAAGGCGAGCTCGTCGGAAGTGAGGACGGACCGGACCATCGAAAGATAGCCGCGAAGGATCTCCCGGGCCAGAGAAAGATCGAACCGCACGTTCCGCCAGGCGGCGGTTTCCTCCCCGAGCCGGTTGCAGCCAGAGCGCAGGCAGTCCCCGATGTCGTAATGCACGAGGCCCGGCTTCACCGTGTCGAGATCGATCATGCTGATCGCCCTGCCGGTCGCCCGCGCGAACAGGATATTGTTCACCTTGGGATCCCCGTGGATTGGCCGGAGCCGCAACCTGCCCGTTTCCCTGGCCTCTTCCAGAGTTCCTGCCAGGTGCCTCCGCCTCGTGACGAACGCGAGAGCCGCCTCGAGCTCCTCGGACGGGGACGGCGGAACAGCGCCATCCAGGCGCGTCCGGCCGGCTACCCGTGGGTTTTCCGCGCAAACCCGGTCGAAGCGGGCGAGATAGCCGGGGGTGACGTGGAACCCCTCCAGGGTGTCGGCAAGCCGGTCACAACCGAGGTCTCCGACGAGGGCATGGAAAATGCCGAGGGCGACGCCGGCTTCCCGGGCATGGGCCTCCGTTTCGATCGTGTCGCAGGCGATGGTGTCGGGAATGAAGCCGAGTGCCCGCCAGCAGGAGCCGTCTGCGCCGCGCAGGAGGTCCTCTCCGCCGCGGGTCCGGAGGAGGTCGGGAACGATCCAGTCCCGCCCGTCGGGAAGGGGGGCTTCATGAAGTCTGCGGCGTGCATGGTCCGTATAGCGTCGGATATTGGCCATGACGAGATCCGGGCGGGGAAAGACACGCGTGTTCAGCTGCTGGAGAACGAACGGGGCCGTTGTCCCGTCTGGCGTGACCAGCCAGGTGTGATGGATGTTCCCGTTGCCGAGCGGCTGAAGCCGTTCGATGGCACCGGTGGGAAGAAATTCGGCGGCGGCGTGCAGGGCCGCCGGGTCTGTTTCAGAAGGACGGGAAAACGTGCCGTTACTGGTCATGGGAATAAATATGTATCATAATATATATTATGCCGGCCGCCAGGAGAGGCCGATGCCGCGACGGCTGACGCCTCCGAGAAGCCAGAGAAGGGAGCCGCTCTGGTGGCCGAGCCGCCAGGGAGGCCGGGTGACGAGATTGCTGACGCCGCGGGCTTCGTGAAGTCCGATCGAGCCGTTCGCGAGGGGCCACCGGACCCCTTCGGAGACGATTCCCGACGTCAGGGGGGAAAGCGAAAGCAGTGCGGCCGCCGTTCCCTCGGGAACCGTGATTTCCAGGGAGCCCGGCCCCATCACGCCGCCGCAGCCGTCGGGGAGATCGAACGTGAACAGGCCGCGACGGGTTCTGCCGCCCAGCACGAGCAGGTTCCCGAACGACATGTCGGAGCGGCCTCCGGCCAGCCCGACGAGATGCACCTCGTCCGCGGCGGTCGAGTCGAGGCGATTCAGCGCCAGTTCGAAGTCCGTTTCGTCCTTGTCGCGCGGGTACCGGTCGAACACGGCTCCCCCCTGCTCGTGAAACGCCGCTGCCTCCTCCGTGATCGAGTCGCCGTCCCCGACCACGCGGTGCGCCGCGATGCCGAGCCGATGCAGCAGGTTGCCGCCGCCGTCGACGGCCGTGATGGTCGTCCAGCATCCGGGGGGGAGGGCGGTCGGGGCGGGGCCGCCGAGCACGACGAGGTGTCGCCGCAGAGGGTCGGGTGTGTGCATGCTCCATCCCTACCACCGAAACTCCTCTCGAGGCAATCCGGTTTCGTTGTGTGAGCCGATGGTTTTTGGTAGCATTGCGGCGGGAAACCACGCGGAGGTGAACGGTATGTTCTTTCAGGTCTCTTCGGTCGGCGGTCGGCAGGTGATCACGGCCGGCGGGGATGTCGCGGGCGATGTCGCCACCGAGCTTGCGGATATGATCCAGAACCAGTTCGAAGCCGGCCATGCGGTCGTGATCATCGACTTCTCGAAGGCGACGATCATCGACAGCATGGGCATCAGCGCAATCGTCGCGAATATCGGTCTGATGAAAGAGAAAGACGGTCACCTCGTTCTTGCCGGCTGCACCCCAACCGTCAAGAAGGTGCTCCAGTTGGTCGGTTTCGAACAGCACTTCCCGATCGTCTCTTCCGTCGAAGAAGCGGTCAAGCTGCCTTTCTGACAGGAAACGACATCGATGTTTGCGCTGAAAGGGTTTTCTGACAGTGATTTCGACCTTCTGCGGCGGTTCCTGAGCCGGCGGGAGGTTCTCAAGAACGAGCTCGTCTGCAAGGCTGACGAGGCCGCTCATCTGCTGTATCTCGTGGAAGACGGCGCGGTCAAGCTCGTGCAGCGCGCATCCGTCGACTCGGCCGACGATGTGACGCTGGGCGTCATCAAGGCCGGCGGGTTTTTCGGGGAAGAGGCGCTCCTGCGCGAAAACCAGACCTATATGAGCACCGTCGTCGCCGTCGAGAACTCCGTCCTGATGACGATGGATCGCGAGTCGCTCCAGAAGCTGATGGCCGAATCGATCTCGGTCGGCACGCGCCTGCTGCTGGCGCTTTCGCGTACGTACCGCGAGGCCCTCTCGACCCCCGAAGTCATGGGCCGGATCATCACCTTCTACTCGACAAAGGGCGGAACGGGCAATACGACGCTTGCCGTGAACACCGCCGCGATGCTTGCCCGTTCCGGCAAGCGCGTCGCGGTTCTCGATGCCGACATGCAGTTCGGCAACGCCAGTCTGCTCGTCGGTGCGCCGGCAAATCTGAATATAGCAAGACTTATACAAAAAGAGGAGCGGCTTGCGTTTGATCGCATCAAGGGATTCCTGACGCGCAAGGGCAACGTGGACTATCTGTTCTCCCCCGAACTTCCCCAGGATGCCGAGCTGGTTTCGCGCGCGAATCTCGGCCAGATCATCCGCGCCGTTGCAACGCATTATGACTTCATCGTGATCGACGCCAGTGCCGAGATCAACGATCAGACCCTCCTCGCCTGGGATCTGGCCGATCTCATCGTTCTCGTCAGCATCGCCGAGCTTTCCGGCATCACCCGGATGCATCGCCTGTTCCGGGTGCTCAGCCGGCTCAATTACCACAAAGACAAGTTCGCCGTTCTCGTGAACCGCTTCCGTACCACCCAGGCTTCGTTCGTCGAAGAGTTCCGCAAACTCCCCGTGGGCCACGTCGGAACGGTCGCCTTCGACGAACAGACCCTGAACGCCGAGTTTGCCGGGATCCCGCTGGTCGAACAAGCGGCCGGCTCACCGGCGGCGAAGGATCTGGCCCTGTTCGTCCAGCAGATGACCGGCGAGGAGGCACTGGACAAGACCCGCAAGGGCGGTATCTTCTCGCGGCTGAAATCCCTGTTTTCCTGATCCATGGCCGAGCCGCTTTCCTTCCAGGGGCTTCCCGACGCGATCCTGAACGATCCTGCGTCGGCCGCGGTGTTGGAGTATCTGTTCAACCTCCAGGCCGACCGGACCGACGGCAGCATCCAGAAGCGCCTCCAGGCGACTCTCGTCTACCGGTATGCCCAGGCCGAGCGCGAGCTGGTGCGGCTGAACCAGGAACTCGTCGCCAAGCAGGCGCGGATCGAGGCCGATCTGAAAGCGGCTGCCGGCATCCAGCTGGCGCTTCTTCCGAAGCCGCTTCCCGCATCGGTGAACGTGAAAGCCGCCTGGAAATTCCTGCCCTCCGAACAGGTCGGCGGGGATATCTTCATGCTCAAGCTGCTCGGTGAGCGGTTCATCCAGGTCGGCATTCTCGACATCAGCGGTCACGGCGTGCCTTCGGCCATGGTGACGGTTTCGATCAGCCAGGCGCTGCAGCCGCATCGGGGCCTGGTCATGCGCGCCGGCCCCGACGGGACGAGCGAAATCACGCCGCCGGTCCGCATCCTTACGGAGCTCGATGGCGAGTATCCCTACATGCGGTTCAAAAAGACGTTTTCGATGATCTACGGCCTGCTCGACCGTCAGGAGGGCACGTTCACCTTTTCCAACGGCGGTCATCCCTATCCGATCCATGTGCCGCGCTCGGGGCCCCCGGTGTATCTCGAGGAACACGGCGCGATCCTGGGAATGGGCCTCGGTGCGCGATTCCCCGAGAGCAGGGTGCGGCTTGCCCCGGGCGATCGCCTGTATTTCTACACAGACGGGCTGACCGAGTGCCGGAATCCGCAGAAAGAACTGTTTGGAGAGCAGCGGCTGCTCGCTCTGTCCGATGAGATCCGCGGGATGCCCCTCGACACCTCGGTGAAGAAGCTGTTTGCAGAGGTTGAGACGTTCTGCGGCGGTGAATCCTTCACGGATGATTTCACCTTTCTCGGCCTGGAATACGTGGGAAACGCCTGAGACGAACGAGCCACACCCATGCAACCTCTAACCCCGGAGCCGGCGCGGAAAACCGACGGCCCTGCCATCATCACCCTCGAGCGGGAGCTGTTTTCGTCCGTCGACGTGTTCAAACCGGCTCAGCTTTCCCGCCTCCTCCGGGTTCCGAGCTGCCGGGTGCTGGTGATGCGGAGCGCGGACGGAGAACTCGTCGCGGAAGTCGTCGGTCTGATGCGCCGTTTCCGGGGCCGGTCCTCGGGTCGGATCTACAAGATCGCCGTTCACCGGAGCCTGTGGGGAATCGGCGCGGCAGGCCGGCTGCTCGAGGCGATGGAGAGCGTGTTCCGGCGCGAAGGCATGCAGGCCGTCTGCGCCGAGGCCCGGGTCGGGAATACCGCTTCCCGTCACTTCTTCGAGAAGCACGGGTATCGCATGACCAACGCGCTGCCCCGGTATTACGCCGACGGGGAAGACGGCTGCAAATTCTGGAAGAATCTCTGAGAAAACGAAATCACGCCCCGAAACCAAGCCGGGGCGTGATTATATTAGCTACGGTATAATAGAGATGATTGTTATTCCCAGCGCACCTGGACCGAGGGCAGCTTGCCGAGGGACTCCTGCATTTTTTCGGAAGAGAAGCCGGGATCGGTGAGGTTGCCGGCCAGCATGTCGGCATACGAGCCCAGGTCGAAGAAGCCGTGGCCGCTGAGGCAGAACAGGATCGTCATCGGCTTTTCCGTGTCCTTGCACGAGAGGGCCATGTCGATCGCCGCCTTCACGGCGTGGGCGCTTTCGGGTGCCGGGATGATCCCTTCGTGGTGGGCGAACAGTTTGGCCGCCTCGAACACGGCGAGCTGTTCGAGCGCCTTGGCCTCGATCAGCCCTTCGCTGTAGAGTTGCGAGACCAGCGGCGAGACGCCGTGATACCGCAGGCCGCCCGCGTGGAGCTGGGACGGCATGAACGAGTGGCCGAGCGTGTACATCATCAGCAGCGGTGTGAGGCCGGCAACATCACCGAGATCGTAGCGAAACTCGCCCTTGGTCAGGGTGGGGCAGGAGGTCGGCTCGACCGCGAGGGCGCGCACGTGCTTTCCTTCCTTGAACCGGTCGTGCAGGAAGGGGAAGGCGATGCCGCCGAAGTTGCTGCCGCCGCCGCAGCAGGCGATGACGACGTCGGGATACTCTTTCATGTCCTGCATCTGTTGCCGCGCTTCGAGGCCGATCACGCTCTGGTGCACCAGGACGTGGTTCATGACCGAGCCGAGCGCGTAGTTCGTGTCTTCGCGGCTGGTCGCATCCTCGACGGCCTCGGAGATCGCGATGCCGAGGCTTCCGGGGCAGTCGGGATCGACCCCAAGCTCGGCGCGGCCGGCGTTCGTGTTTTCCGACGGGCTCGCGAACACGTTCGCGCCCCACATCTCCATGGCGACTTTGCGATACGGCTTCTGGGCGACGCTGGAACGGACCATGTACACCGTCACGTCGAGGTCGAAGAGCGAGCCGGCATGCGCCAGAGACGAGCCCCACTGGCCCGCGCCGGATTCGGTGGTGAGCCGCTTCTTCCCGGCCTGCTTGTTGAAATACGCCTGGGGAACGGCGGTGTTCGACTTGTGGCTGCCGGCGGGCGCGACGCCTTCGTATTTGAAGAAGATCTTGGCGGGGGTGCCCAGGGCCTGCTCGAGTCGCCGGGCGCGCCGCAGCGGCGTGGGCCGCCACATCGACAGGATCTCGCGCACTTCCTCGGGAATCGGGATCAGCCGCTCCCGCGACGCCTCCTGCTCGATCAGGGTCGGCGGGAACATCGGTTCGAGGTCGGTCGGCGCCACCGGCTGGTGCGTCGCCGGATGCAGCGGCACGGCCGGCGGTTTCGGCATGTCGGGCACGATGTTGTACCAATGGGTCGGAACCCCGTTCGAACCGATCAGGTTGTCGAGAGCAGCCATTGTCGTTTCCTCTCAGATAGGGATTGCATCAGTTCTAGCACAGAAGCCGCCCTCTCGGCAAACGCCCCACGGGAAGAAGAAAGCGCCGCGCGATGCGCGGCGCAACGGAGGCAACGAGAAAACGTCGTGACGGTCAGGCCGAGGTGTCGAGCTTGGGAACTGAAGCCAGGAGCGCCCCGGCCGGGGAGGCGGGTTCCGTGCTGGCCGATGCCGCCGGTGTCCCACCCTGCTGGAAGAACCGTTCGCGATAGCGAGCGATATATTTCAAAAAGCTCTGGATGAACTCCTGGTACTGGTCGTTGGTGATCATGCTGCCCTTCTGGGGCCCGATGTTCAACGGGAAGGATTTCTTGGAGCTCTTGTCCGGGAGGCTCGCGGGTTCCGGGAGGCTGGCTGCCGCTGCCGGAGAGGGCATGACGGCCACCGGCTTCGCGGCAACGGGTTCCGCGCCGCCGAGACCTTCCGGACCGAGGCCGGACTCCTCGCGCACCGTCTTGACGCTGTCGAAGAAGGCGGTTGCCTGGGCCTTCATCCGGGCGCTGATATCGTCGAAGGCGCCGCCCGCTTCGCCGTACGTCTTTTCCAATTCGCCGAAAAACTCGTCGGACTCTTTCAGGAAGTTCTCGAGCGCATCGGGAGAGAGTTCGGCAAGGCCGTCGACCGCATCCATGAACTCGTTCGCCGTCTCGGGCGAGATATCGAGCGACTTGTCGGTGCCGTTGAGGAACGAACCGACCGCGTCGATCTGCAGCGAGAAGCTGCCCTTGAACGTCTCCGAGACCGAAGCGGCGGTTTCGACGAACCTCTGCTGGCCGCTCTGGCCCATCCGGGCCTGGACTTTCTGGGAAAGCTGGTAGAACAGATCGAAGTGGTAGGCGATGCGCAGCCCGCCTGATTCCTGCTGCAGTCCGTTGGCTTCAGCCTTGTCGGCCGCCGGTGTGGCTTTGTCGAAGCTGTCGGAATCACGCAGCGGAGCCGGGGTGGTGAGCCCGGCTTCGGCGGGGCGCTGGCCGTTCTTTCCGGTAGAAAGATCCGTGACCTGGTCGAGCAACTCCTGCGGAGTCGGAATACGCGATGAAATCTGCATAACAGCCCTCCATGGCTTCGGTTGACCACCGGAAGATCCTTTTCCGGCTTTTCTTATCCTGTAAACAACATCGGCAGAAAGCTCCCGTTGCGTGATGGCTGAAAATCGGTGAATTGATCTGATTTATCCAACAGAAAAAGAAAAATCGAATGAATGAATCACGAGACGGCCTTTTTTCGAAAAATATCACGTAAAGAAAAAGGCACGGGGTCCGAACCGGATCCCCGTGCCGGGAACGACCTCGAGATCAGCGGCCCGGTTGGAGGGTCGTCTGATAGGCCTCCTGGGCGGCATCGTAGCTGGCCTTGGCGGCCTCGATGCCGGCCTTGTCGGCCGGATTGGCGGTCATGACGCCGAGATACGTCTTGTAGGCGCCGATCATCTTCTGATACGCCGCATCCGATGCGGCTTTGTTCCGATCCCGGGCGGTGCTCTCGCGCATGGCCGGGGCGGAACTCTGAGCGGCTGCCGGAGCGAGGCCGGCGCGGTTCCCTGCGTCGGCGCTGATGCGGCCCAGCTCATCGACCATGAAGCCGATCTCCTCGGAAATGCTCTTCGCCGTCAGCTTCTGGCCCTCACCGCCCGACAGGGGCAGGGTCGATTCGCCGGCAGGGCCCGACATCTTCACCCGCTGCTCCTTCGCGATGCGATCGAGCTGGTCCTTGCCGACCCCGTTGGCCAGGGCGAACGCCTCGAGCTCGGTCTTCACGTCGTTGAGAATCTCCATGATCTGGGTGTGGACGCCCTTGGCGGACTTGTCGGCCGCGACGAGGGCGTTGTTCGACAGGACCATGTATTTGCGGGCTTCGATCAGCTCCTTGCTGAGCTTGGCGCCCGAAAGGTTGATGTCGTGCAGCGTGACATCGCCGGCCTGCTTACCCGATGCCGCGAGCGCGTCGTCGATCGTCTTCTGGACGCGTTCGAGGCTGGAAGTGGTCTTCGAAGTGTTGTCGAGCGTCAGCCGGAAGGCGCCGCCAGCCTGGGAGGCTTCTTTTTCGAGCCGCTGCGCGACCGTCCGGGCGCCGTCACGGAACATCTGAACCTCGCCGCCCGCCGTGATGCGGCCAAGCTCGGTGCCCGTCGTGCGGGCATACTGCTCGATCTTGCCGGCGACGCTGCTGCCGCGGGTCGCGAGGCTCTGCACATCGCGGGCCATCGTGAGGCTCTTGTCGACCTGGCCCTTCACCTGGCTGACGGGGGTGGAGATGCTGTTCGTCACATACTTCGTGACGTTGAGCAGTTCGCCGCTGAGGCCCTCGACACCGTCCTTGGTCATGCCGGTGCTGATTCCGAGCGGCCCGAGCAGCAGCTGCAGCATGTTCGACATCTTCGAGCCGATCGACTGGACCAGTCCGACCGACTGCTTGCTGGTGTTGACGATCACGCTGACCGCGGCAGCGATCGAGGCGACCGTGGCGGCCAGGGCCAGAATCTGCGGCCCGTAGGTGATCAGCAGGGAAACGCCGACCGCGATTTCCCCGACGAACGGATTGATCGCCGGCACGTTCGCGGGCCCCTTCTGGGCCGTGGCACCCGGAACGACCTCGTGTGCCGGGACAACCTCGGCTGCGGGAACGACCTCGCCGGCCGGCACCACCTCGGCCGCGGGAACGACTTCCCGTGTCGGAACCACTTCGCCGGCCGGAGCCGGGACGACCTCGGCGGCGACCAGTTGCGCGACGAACGTGAAGATCAGAAGCCAGCTCCAGATACGGGCGGAGCGTTGTTTCAACATGCCGTACCTCCCCGGATGATAAAGAATGACCAAAGAAGCGAACCGTATTATCAAATTATACGAACCGGAACGCGGGAGGTGTCAAGCGAATGCCGGAAAACAAAACGCAGGAGCACGGCTTGCCGTGCCCCTGCGGGAGAGGGGAGATCAATACGAGTTCGCTGCCCTGCCCGAGGCGAGTCGCCGCTGGGCCTTCTTCGAAAGCCCACCGGCCGCCTGCACGCCCGACAGGTTGCCATACCAGGTATACGTCTGGGAGCCCGGGTTCAGGCCGGCATACATGTCGGGCCGCCCGTCCCCGTTGGCGTCGACGTAGATCTTGTCCGAGACGCCGTCGTAGTTGAGATCGTACTCCCACTGGTCGATGCGGCCGTCGAGATTCCGGTCGTACTGGTAATCATCGATCATGCCGTCGAAGTTGCGGTCGGTCGCCCAGTAGTCGCCCCGGCCATCGCCGTTGCGGTCGGCGACGATCAGGTCGACCCGGCCGTCGGCATTCCGGTCGTACCGGCCGGCATTTGAGTTGTACTGGGTGAAAGCGAACGCGGCATCAGGGCTGGTGCTGATGGTGGGAGAGGCTTCATAGGGCGCATTCTCGGGCGTGATCGCGACATTCTGGGTCGCAAACGCCGCGCTGGCAAGAACCAGCAGGCCGAACACGAACATCTTGATTGAACGCATGACGACACCTCCGTGTTTTCAACGCAAGGCAGAAATGTATAAAGATTGTCAGGTTTGGCAAGGAGATTTTTTTCTCATCCTCGGAAACCCGCTTGCGAAGAAGACAACGATCCGCAGATGGCGCAGATAACGCAGATGAAACAGGCCGTTTCACCTGGGAGACACCGAGACACGCTGTTGGAAAGAGTACATGAATTTCTGGCCAGAACACGTGGATAAAAGGCTCATCACAGAGGATACGAAGCACACAGAGCCACCACAGGGAAATCTCTGACTTCTCCGTGAATTCTCTGTGTCCGCTGTGCTCTCTGTGATGAAGCTGTTTTTCTGGCTGACCCGATGCTGAGGGGGCGGGTCTCTCAGGAGGGACGTGAGGATTTCTTTGTTCTGAACAGGTTCCAGAGGCGCTGGAGCTTCATGAAGGTGCGGATCGCCCAGGCCTTGAATCGGAACACCGGCCCCTCGAAGGTGCGCGCCACATCGGGAAGGACGTCGGGAATCGGGATCGACTGCGGGCACTTTTTCACGCAGGCGCCGCACCGGATGCACTGCGAGGCCAGGGCCGGCTTGTCGAGCGCACCCCCCATGCGGATCAGGTAGAATCCGGCGGCGCCGGGATCCTGGAACAGATGATGGCTGTTGTAGCTTTCGAAACAGCCCGGGATATTGACGCCGGCGGGGCAGGGCATGCAGTACTGGCAGCCCGTGCAGGCCACCTTCATCAGCTTCCGGTAGGTGTTCGCGGCTTCGCTCGTCAGGGAAAGCTCTTCGGTGGTCAGCGAGCCCGGTGTGGCCGCATCGGCGATCTTCAGGTTCTCGGTGAGCTGGTCGGGGTGGTTCATGCCGGACAGCACGACCGACACCTCGGGATGGTTCCAGACCCAGCGCAGGGCCCACTCGGCCGGCGACCGCTTCACCGGGGACTTGTCCCAGACTGTCTGGATCTCGGCGGGCGGCTTGCGGGCGAGGTTCCCTCCGCGCAGCGGCTCCATGATGATCACGCCGAGCCCTTTGGACGCGGCATACTCGAGGCCGGCACGGCCGGCCTGGTTCTGCTCGTCGAGAAGATTGTACTGGATCTGGCAGAAGTCCCAGCTCCAGGCATCGACGATCGGGGCGAACTCTTCCCGGCTGCCGTGGTAGGAAAACCCGGCGAACCGGATGCGGCCGTCGCGCTTCGCCCGTTCGAGAAACTCGAGCACCCCCGCTTCCCGCGCCTTGAGCCAGGTTGCGCCGTTCAGGCTGTGGATCAGATAATAGTCGATCACGTCCGTGCGCAGGTTCGCCAGTTGCGAAGCCAGCATCGCGTCCATTTCCTTCACGGAACGGGTCTGCCAGTGCGGCAGCTTCGTCGCGACCCGGACCTTCGCCCGCTTGCCGTCCCGCGCCAGCGCCAGCCCGAGGAACGGTTCGCTCGCGCCCATGTGGTACGGCACGGCCGTGTCGAAGTAGGTGACCCCTTTTTCTATAGCCATGTCTATCAAATTCAGGGCCGCCGGCTCGTCGATGCTGCGGCCTTTCTGGGGCAGGCGCATGCAGCCGAATCCGAGGATCGAGAGGGGTTCCTTCGTTCGGGGCATCGTGCGGTACAGCATGGGTGTCCTCCTTTACAGCCGGCTTGCGTGGATGATCAGGATGAGGAAATTATACACCGAATGGAGCAGCACTCCGGGCCACAGGCTGCGGGTGCGCCGGAACAGAAGGGCGGCGGTGGTTCCAAGCAGGAACGCGGTCGGCATCGAGATCGGGGGATGGGACAGGGCGAAGAAGAGGCCGTTGGCGACGATCCCGCCCGTGCCGGTCCAGGCGAGGGCTTGCCAGCAGAAGCCCCGGAAGAACATCTCCTCGACCAGGGGCGTGGCGACACAGAACAGCAGCAGGAACAGGGCGGCGCTCCAGGCCGGCCCGAACAGCTCGGTCGCGATGCTCCAGACGGCGCCGCTCGAGGCGAACACCTCGATGCCGGCCGCTTCGGCATGCGCGAGATAGGCGGCGGCGATGCCGCCGAGCGCCAGGGCGGCGGCGATCGAGACGAAAAGCGAGAGCGGAGCAGGCTGCTTCCAGCCCAGGGCCGCGGCGGGGGAGGGGAACCGCGCCCGGGCATAGCTCCAGCAGATGGCCGAGAGAAGCACCACGGAAACGAGCGAGGCCAGCAGCCAGGGCCACAGGCCAAGCAGGGCCGGTGGAACGGCGAGGGCGGCGATGGTCGCGGTGAGCCGCTGGATGCCCATCAGCACGATGAGGATCAGGAACGCGTCGGAAGGATCGAAGCGCGGCTGCCGGAGCCCATCGGGATCGAGCCGCCGCGAGATGGCCGTGACGGCCTTGTCGTGCAGGATGACTGCCAGCGCCAGATACAGCCCGAGGTGGATCAGTGACGAGGTCGATGCGTCTTTCACCGGCACGATCAGCGCCATCACCAGGGGGGTCAGAAGTTTTGCCGTCAGATGCGACCGCTGCTGGAGCACCTTCCCTTCATACCGGGCATACAGGGCCGACATCGAGACCGCGACCCAGACGAGCGCTGGGATCATCGCGACGGTCCAGGCGACGGTGCGGAGGATGGCGGCTGTCGGAAAACCGAGATACAGCCCCGTTCCGATTGCGGCCGGAACGAAACAGCAGGCGGCAATGACGCTCCAGAAAAGGGTCTTGAGGCCGATGATACGGCCGGGGGAGACGGGAAGGGTCTCGAGGAGAGAGATGGCGCGACCTTCGCTTCCCATCGAGTTCAGCGGGCCGAACATCGAGAAATACATCAGGGCGGCTGCCATGATGTTCATGCCGGCCGTTTCCGAGCCGAGCGCCACGACCCCGCGCAGGGCCCAGAGCTGCATGATGATGATGGAGATGGGCATGAGGAGCGAGTTCGTCAGGATGTTCCAGTCGCTGCGCAGGAGGAGAGCTTCTTTGCGCAGGAGACCCGTGAGCAGGCGGCGGCCGCTTCCGGCGTTCAGACGCCTGCCGGCATGGACCCAGCCCGGCCAGTTGAGGCGCGCCATCAGGTGGAAACAGGCGCTTCCGGCTGCCATCGTCGCGGCCCAGAACACCTGAAGCCTGACGAAAGAGGGAGAGGAGAAGCCGTCGAGAAGCGTATCGGCGAGCCAGCGTGCGGGGGTGAGAAGCGTCGCCGGCCAGGCTCCGAACCGGCCCGTCCAGTCGAGCAGGGCAAGCGCCGCATCCATCGGGGCTGAGGAGACGAGCAGGACGGGAGCCAGCCCGATGAACGCGCAGACGTAGCCGAGCAGGGAGAACAGATTCTCGATCGTCGAGGGCCGGGCGAGGCGCTGGAGAAGCGTGCCGGCGAGCGTGATTGCCAGCCCCGTTGCCAGGCTCGTCTCGAGATACAGGAGGCAGGAAAGCGCGATCCAGGCGAGGGTCGGGCTGCCCGGCCAGGCCAGCCCCAGGAAGCCGCTGAACAGGAAAATGAAGCCCATCCAGTCGGTGACGAGCCGCTCGTAGAGCTTGAGAACGAGCAAGGTGCCGGGCGTCACGGGGAGGGTCGACAGAAACGCGGTGTCGGTGCTCATCTGGCCGGCATTCAGGGTGTGGCCCATCAGGATGTCGCTGGTGAAGACGATCAGCACGGCATACGCCAGGGCCATCGCGAGCAGCTGCCGGGCCGGCTCGGCGAGGAACAGCAGCCCCAGCGCCTTCGTCGCCCCTGCCGCCTCCCGCGCCGCGAACACGCACCAGCAAAGGCCGAACAGCCCGATCAGCAGCAGGTGCCAGAATCCCTGCTTCGCCCGCAGCGTGTTCCACAGCAGCCGTGTTTTGGCCCCGATGAGAACTGCCGCCGCCCGCGTTCGCGATAGATGCCCTGTCATGCCCCCAGTATACCCCGGAAGGGCCTGCGCGGGCTCAGTGGTTGCCGCGGGTGTCGGTCAGCTCGTAGGCCTCGCGCTCCATCAGGATGTCGAAATCGCGCTCTTCGCCGCGCAGGTCGGCGGCGAGACACTCGAGGGCCCAGGCGACGGACCAGCCGGTGTCGTCGACCCAGCGGCCGGTGCGGCAGGCGATCGAGGGGAAGATCTGGCTCAGGTTCCGGCTGAGGAACGCCTCGCGCCGGTACTGGAACGTGTGGACCAGCTCGTGGCCGACGTGGTCGCCCCGCCGGTTCGTCACGAGGTTGTTCGCGTTGCTGTAGGCCAGGGCCCCGTTGCGGCCGATCGTGCCATCGCTGTTGCGGCCGCGCTCGAACGAGAGGGTGCCGAGCCGGAGCGTGCGTCCGAAATCGAGACGGGCGCCGTCGGCCATGTTCAGCAGCGGGGCGAGTGAGGCGTGCAGGGCCGGCCGCACCCGGCAGCCGCCGGGCCCGGCTTCGAGCCAGAAGGGGCCAAGATCCATCCGGTACCGGAACCGCCCGTCGGGAGCGGACTCGGCCAGCGATGCCCCGACGTTCATCAGGATCTTCGCCCGCCAGGCCCGCCACGTGTCGTCGTCACGCACCTTGGCGGCCGTTTCCAGTGCCTTGTGCATCAGCAGCCCGCCCGCGAGGCCCTGGAGAATCGCCGGGCCCACGGGATTCCGCCGCTTGTGGGCCCGCCAGCCGGCCGCCACGGCGGGCATGACGACGTTCAGGACGACCAGATCGCGGTTGGTGAATGCCGCCCCCCGTCCGGTCATCCACCAGCCGGACAGCAGAAGGGCTGCCGCGACGATGACAGGCAGAATGCGGAAAGAAAGCGCGTTCGTTCGGTGTGGCATGTGAAATCCAGCCCACCTATCGGCTGATGGCGGGAGTTCGTTTATCCGGAATTCCCCCGAAACGTCAGGGAGCCGTGAACCGGAAACTGACATCGCCCTTCCAGACGCTCTTCGTGTTCATCGTGGTGCTCACGATGTTCACGATGCGCCCGTCGAGGGCCTGCGGCGAGATCCTGCGAAGGAAATCATTCACGGTCCGGAGGCTGGCGGCGACGATCGTGTAAGTGCCCGTGATGCGCTTGTCGGCGTCGGGTTCGCTCTCGGAGCTGTTCTTCAGCGCCACATCCGTTTCCTCGGAGGCGGTCTTGAGCAGCTCGCCGATGCTGGGCACGGGCTTGGCCGCCGGGTTCAGCAGCGGGAGGCCGGGAACTTCCGCCGAGATCTTCAGGGTCTGGCCTTCGCTGGCCGTCGTGCTCTCGAGAATCTCGCCCTTCAGGACGGATTTGAGGGCGTTCTCCACCGGACCGGCCTCGAGAGCGGCATTGCCCTCGAACACCAGCTTCGCGACCGTTTTCCCGTCGACCGCCGCCAGCTCCGTGCAGCCGACGCCGGTGAGCCTGGCGCTTGCCGCCTTGTCGGCGAACACGGCCTCGATCGCGTCGGAGAGAAGCTCGGAGGCATGGGTCGGGGCGGGCCGCGCCGCGACCTCCTCGGTGATGACGCTCGGCCGCGGCATCGCCTTCTCGAGGCGGGCCACGAACTCCTTGATGCGGGGGTGGTCCGGGGCGGACTGCTCGGCAACCGTGATGTGCCGCCAGGCGCCCATGAAATCCTTGGTCTTGGCGGCGATGACGGCCCGCATGAATCGCGCCTCGGTGTGATCGGCCAGCCGCTCGATCACCAGATTGAGCTCCTCTTTCGCCCGGTCGACGTTGCCGGTCTTGAAATGCCGCCGTGCCAGCTTCATGTGGGCTTCGCCGTACATCGCATCCGCCGGGTCGACCTTCGGCTTCTCCGGCTCGGACGTGTCCTCCGCCTGCGCATCCGAAGCGCTTCCGGCGGCGGTGTCGGTCGCGGGCGTTCCCGTGTCTCCGCTCTGGGCGGAGGGTTCCGGACCAGGGTTGGAAGCGGCATCGGCGCCGTCTGCCGGGGCCTGGCTGTCGGTGGGGGCATCGGCGCCTGCCTCGTCCTGCGCCAGCAACGGAGACGAAAAGCTATAGTGATAACTCTTCAATGGACCGGCCGCCGGGGCGAAAAGCCACGCGGTGAGCGCGCAGAGAGCCAGAGCTCCCGCGCGGCGGGTCCGGCTGAACCGCGTCATCCGGCGGCTGCCTCGACCGCTTCCTGCTCCGTCTCGTAGGCCTGGCAGAGCGTCAGGACGCCGGTCATCTGGAGGGCCGTCCGGGTGAGCTTCGTCAGGCCCGTGACGGCGACTTTTCCGTCGTGATAATCGATGACCTTCACGACGATGTCGAGGATCATCGACAGCCCCGTCGAGTTGATGACGGGCGTGTTCGAGAGGTTGAACACGAATCGGATCGCGCCGCCGGCCAGGAGTCGTTCGCAGGCTTCTTTGACCTGCTTCCCGCCGATGTCGTCGAGGTACCCGTTCGTCCGGATGATCGTGACCTCACCCGCTGTTTCGGTCGCAATTTTGAAATCCACCATACATGATATGATAGAGGCAGATTCATGAACCTGTCAACGCGCACATGCGGCGCAAAAGAAGAAAATAGGAGAGATGCAGATGATGGAACACCATGGCGCAGTCACCTTCCAGGGAAACCCCCTGACCCTGCTCGGCAAGACGGTCGTCGCCGGGATGAAAGCCCCGGATTTCACCGTGTCCGGAACCGGCCTCGAGCCTGTTCGCCTCGCCGACACGAAGGGGGTGCGGGTGTTCACGACCGTGCCGTCGCTCGATACGCCCGTCTGTGACGCCCAGGTCCGCCGGTTCAACCAGGAGGCGGCGAAGCTTCCCGGAGTCACGATCTACGCCGTCTCGGCCGATCTGCCGTTTGCCCAGTCCCGCTGGTGTGGCGGCGCCGGGATCGACAAGGTCAAGACGCTTTCCGACCACCTGGCGATGTCGTTCGCCGACGCCTGGGGCCTGCACATCAAGGAACTCCGGCTGCTCGCGCGCGGCGTGTTCGTGGTCGACTCGACCGGCACGATCACCTACGCCGAGCTGGTGAAGGAAGTCGCCAGCTCCCCCAACTTCGAAGCCGCTCTCGAGGCCGTGAAGAAGGCGAAGTGAGCGTGCTGGCACCGCGAAGATCCGGCGGGGCCGGTTCTCGGCTTTTCCGGAGATTCGTGGTTATATAATATTACAACAAATAAATCACTTCACCGTGACGTGGTCGGCGAGCCGGTCGATCAGGCCGACGTTGAACGCCTTCCGGCCGCTGTCGGGATACGTGACCAGGGCGAGATCGCGAAGCGAGGAAAAGGGCCTGACCCGCCTCGCCTCGATGATCGCCCGCGCCCGCTTTTCCCCGATACCCGGGATATGCATGAGCTGGTCCAGCGTTGCCGTGTTGAGATCGATGGGGCCCGGCTTCTGGATGACCATGAAGGACGGTGCTCCGGGGGATTGTGCCTGGCTCGAAGACGACCCGACCTCACCCGGACGGCGCATTCCCGCCGGGGCCGTCGCGTCGGCCGTGACGGCCGTGGCCGGCGGCGTCAGCGGAATGATCAGCCCGCCCCGGCCCAGCGTACCCAGCCAGAAATCGGCGACGTGCCGCACGGCCGCGGCATACTGGTCGCGCACGAGATCCTCCAGGTCGAACACCCCGCGGCCCCCCCGATAGGCCGTCCCGATACGATCATACGGCCGACCGGCCGCTTCCGCCATCTCCCGCACCCGGCCGGCCGGGTCGGTGACCGGCCGGTACCCGCCCGTCACCGGTACGGGCACGGGGATCAGCTTCATGCGACTCTGTACATCCCGCTCGAACGTGCTGTGATAATCGCTCTCCGCGCTGTCCGCCTCGCGCCCCCCCGTATGGAGCGGCTGGTTCAGATCGGCGACGTAATGGGCGAGCAGGCCCATCGTATAGGCCGCCTCGGCGCCCGGCCCGCTCCGCCGCACGTGCTCGGCGGCCTGTTCGAACAGCTCCGTGATCCGGACGGCCGAATCGTGCCCCGTGCGGCTGTGGATGTGATACACATGGTTCATGAAATCTTTCAGGACGGTGTCGGGATCGGTCGCCCCCTTCATCATCACGTCCTTGAACGGAAGAAACCGGTTCTGGAACTCGGTTGGCAGGAAGGCGATCGCGTCGGAGACGATCTTGCGGTGGGTGTGATACGACCAGGCGCCCGCCTGAGCCGTCGCGGCGACGAAGACGAGAAGCAGCAGGCAGCGGCCGAACAAGGTGCGAGGGGGGGGGGATAACGGCATGGTGGCCTCCGGCAGGGATGCGGTTGCAGAAACGGTGACGATGAACCCCGTCCCAGTATACGCCCGCCTTCCCGTGCGGCATAGCCCCTGTGATATAGTTGCAGCGGAGGATGATGCCGCATGAGTCCCGATGCCGTCCCAACGCCGGGAGGTCCCACCCCGGATAAGCCCCAGCCCGCGCCTGCCAGGAAAGAGCCTGCCGTGAGCGCTCCGCCCGCCGAACCTTCTGCCCCGCCTGCCGAGACGCCCGCGCCGGAAGCCCCGCCCGAACCTTCCCCGGACGACGATTTTCTGCGCCTGGAATCCTTCGACTGGCGCCGGGCCGTCGTTCTCCGGCTGAATCTCGGCCGTCACCCCGACCCGGTGATCGAAGCCCTTCTTGCCCGGCGGCTCAATATCCCCCGGGAGGAGTTTGTGGGCCCGGTGCTCGTCCGGGTTCTCTGCACACTCGCCTTCGCCTTCGTCGGAAGCGCGGTCTCGTGGGTCCTCTGTTGGAGTGCTTTTTCCCTGCTCGGCCTGGGCATGCACCTCGGCACCCTCTCCGGCCTGATGATGACCCTGCTGGCGGCTCTGCTCGGAATCGCAGTGTTCCAGCCGTTCCGCATCTACGATGAGATCGGTGCCGTTGAGCGGGCGCAGGCCCTGTTCGACGAGCTGCGCTCCTCGGTCGAGGAACATCGCAACCTGCGCAGAAAGCCCCGCTGAAGAAAAAAATCCCGGCCGTTTCCGGCCGGGAATCAGATTAGGATAGGGTTTTGAAACGAACGATCACCAGATCGCGTGGACCTCACCGGTCAGCGGAACCCAGGTGACCTTGTAGTTGCGGCCCGAAGCCTTGATGTGGAACCGGACCTTGGCGGTCTTGAGATCATACGGGGCGACCTTGATCTCGGAGGTCTGGGCGATCCAGACCCGGTGGGCGCGGTCCATGTGACCGAGCTTCGCCGAGAAGTCGAGGTTCATCGGCTCCTGGGACTTGGCCCAGCGGACCGTTTCCTTGCCATCGACGGCGGTGTCGATATACTCGATGTTATTCAACACGGCGGCGCCCTTCAGGCAAGTCATCTTGAAGCGGATGCGGTCGATTTCCTTCTGGTCACGGGTCCAGCCGAGGAGCAGCTGGTCGAAGCGGACGAGGACCTTGCCGTCGAGATACAGCGAATGATTCTGCTTCGTGTAGCTTCCGGCTTCGGCCGAGACGGCCAGAACGAGGAACGCGGCCAGGACGACGAGGAGGAGAGACAGTTTTTTCATGCGGGTTTCAAGCTCCTTTCACGGTTCGACCGGGCTTTTGTTTGTTGAACGCCCGGCCATGATTCACGATGCAAGTGTGCCGTACCTTTCCGAAAAACGCAAGAGGCTGCGCCGATGTGGCCCCGTAGGCGGAACAATGCAGGGCCCATGGATCGCATTTGACCCGGCAGGCGGGTTGGGTTACGGTGAGGGGAGGAACAGATCGGGGAATGGAGGCGCGATGGAAGCACGGGAGAAGCTTGCGGAGCTGTTCGACGAGATGGCCGGGTTGCTGGAGCTTGCCGGGGCCAATCCGTTCAAGATTCGGGCCTACCAGAACGCGGCCCGGACGCTCCAGACGAACCCCGTCCCTCTGCAACAGCTCCTCGACGAGCCCCCCAAGGGATTCGGCGCGAGCATGTGCGGCCATGTGAAGGAATTCCTGGAAACGGGCCGCGTCGCCGAACGCGACCAGCTCGAGGCCTCGTTTCCCCCCGGCCTGTTCGGGATGATGCGGGTGCCGGGGCTCGGCCCGAAAAAGGTCCGCCTCCTGTATGATCAGCTCGGGATCGACGATCTCGAGAAGCTCGAGGCTGCCTGCCGCGGCGGGAACATCGCCGGTCTCAAGGGGTTCGGCGAGAAAACCGCTGCGAATATACTGAATGGAATAGAATTTATCCGGCGGTTTGCCGGCCGGTTTCTGCTGGCGACCGCACGGGAAACGGCCGATCAGGTGATGGCATGGCTGAAGCGCGAGGCCCCCGGGGCGGAATACCACGTCGCCGGCAGTCTCCGGCGGTGCCGGGAAACGGTGAAGGACATCGACATTCTTGCCGCGACCGACGGCGGGTCGGCGGTCATGGCCGCGTTCCTGCGCCTTCCGGGCATCGTCCGGGTCGTCGGAACGGGCGAGACGAAGACATCTGTCGTCCTGGAGAGCGGGATGCAGGTCGATCTGCGCGTGGTTCCGCCCGAGTCGCTGGGGCCGGCGTTGTGCCACTTCACCGGCTCGAAGGAGCACAACACCCTGATGCGTTCGCTGGCCCTCTCGAAGAGGCTCAAGCTCAACGAATACGGCCTCTACGACGGGGAGACGGCCGCCCCGATGGCGACCGAGCAGGAGGTCTACGAGGCGCTCGGCTTGAGCTGGGTCGCCCCCGAACTGCGCGAAGGCATGGATGAGATTGAATGGGCCGGGAACGGCCGTCTGCCGGTTCTCGTCGAGGCCAAAGACCTGCGCGGCGCGATCCATGCCCATACGAACGCCTCCGATGGCGCCGTCTCCCTCGAGGAGATGGCGGAGGCCGCCGCCGGCTTCGGCTGGTCTTGGCTCGGCATCAGCGATCACTCGGTGTCGGCTCATTACGCGCACGGGATCGACGAGGTGGCGATCGAACGCCAGTGGCGGGAGATCGATGCCTGGAACGCGGCGCATGGCCGCCGGTGCCGGCTGCTGAAAGGAATAGAGAGCGATATACGAGCTGACGGGGCGCTCGATTACCCGCCCGAAACCCTTGCGGGCTTCGATTTCGTGATCGCTTCGGTCCACTCGGGTTTCACCATGCCACGCGAGGAGATGACGCGCCGGGTCATCCGGGCCGTCGAGAACCCCTTCACGTCGGTGCTCGGCCACCCCGAGGGCCGGCTGCTCCTGGCCCGGGAGGGCTACGAGATCGATATCGAACGGGTTCTCGATGCCTGCGTCGCCAACCGGGTCGCCGTCGAGATCAATGCCCAGCCGCAGCGTCTCGATCTCGACTGGCGGCACATCCGCGCCTGGCGGGACCGGGGCCTGACGTTCGTCATCGGTCCCGACGCCCATGATCCCGCCTCCCTGGAATATATCCGGTATGGCCTCGGCATCGCCCGCAAGGGCGGTCTCGAGGCCCGCCACCTGCTGAATGCCCTGTCCGGCGGGGAGCTTCTCGACTGGCTGCGCAAGGCCAGGATGGCACGAAAGGGGAACTGACATGCCACGATCGTCTTCCGCGTCTGCGAAACCCAAAAACAAACCCGCGACGGAGCCCGTTTCCAAGCACGCTGCTCCGGTTTCCGGCGACCCTGTGAAGGGGGCTGCGGGGCGCATCGGTCCCATCATCGATCTGCTGGCGCGCACCTACCCTGCTCCCAGATGTGCTCTCACGCATCACGATCCGCTCCAGCTGTTGGTTGCGACGATCCTGTCGGCCCAGTGCACCGACGAGCGGGTGAACAAGGTGACCGCGAGCCTGTTCAACAAATACCGCACGGCACGTGACTTCGCCGGCGCCGACCAGGCCGAGTTCGAGACCGATATCCGTTCGACGGGCTTCTTCAGAAATAAAGCAAAAAATATTATATCCTGCGCGAAAGCCCTGGTCGAAGAGCACGGCGGAGAGGTTCCCCGGAGTCTCGAAGAGCTGGTCGTGTTGCCCGGTGTGGGACGCAAGACGGCGAACGTGGTGCTCGGCACGGCGTTCGGCATCGCCTCGGGGGTCGTCGTCGACACGCATGTCACGCGGCTCTCCCGGCGGCTGGGACTCACGGACGAGACCGATGCCGAAAAAATCGAGGCTGATCTGATGAAACTTGTTCCGAAAGACCGCTGGATCGACTTCTCCCACGCCCTCATCCTGCACGGCCGGGCCCGATGCCCGGCGCGCTCACCCGACTGCGCCGGCTGCGAACTCGCCGGGCACTGTCCGAAACGGCTCTGATCAGCCGGGAAACTTTTTCCCGTACCGATCGTAAACCAAGAGGAACATCGTGTATCCGCAATTTATCCGGAGGTGGCGTATGACGTGTCGAACCTGGGCGGGACTGATTCTCGTCGTTCCCCTGCTTGTCGGAACGGCGGCCATGGCCGAACTGACGCCCCAGTCGCCCTTCACCGCGAAGGAACCGGTGACCGTCATGCCGCAAAACGACGCTGCGGACCCGGCCCGTGCGGTCACCGACGGCACCGTTCCGACCGCCATGGGCCAGGGCGGTGACGACACCGAAACCGGCGTGGCGGTGACGTATCCCTGCGAGGGCAACGTCAACTGCCGGTGGCGGCTGAACGTGCGCACCGGCCCGTGGGGAAAGATCATCGACGGCTTCGTGCCGGGAACCCGGATCACCGTCGTTGCCCGGGAAGGCGACTGGTACCGCATCCGGCACAAAAACGGGTATGCGTTCGTCCACGTTTCGCTCGTCGATATTCCCGGCGTACCGGCCTATGACGGGAAGCGCGAGTCGCCCTACGCCGGTCCAGCCGCGAAGCCCGTGGCGGTCCCGGAGTCCGGCCAGGTGACGGCGAAGCCCTCCGCCGACGGCATCAACGGCCCCGGGATCCCGAAATGCCTGCTCGACGGCATCGAGGCTGCGAAGAAAAGCAAATGGTTCACTACGCCCAACAAGTGCCTCCAGTATGTCGGAACGATGGCTGCCGCAGCGGGCGCGAAGCCGACAAAAGCGGCCGCTATTTATCCGCACCTCGCGTATCCGGCCGACACCAGCCTGCGCGGAGCGAAGATCGACAGTCTCGATGACGCGGCAAAGGCGGGCAAGCTCAAGCCCGGCATGCTGATCCACGTCAAGGTGCATTACGATCTCGATCCGGCCTACAATCCCTCGAACGATGCTCACCACTGGTTCGCCTACATCGGGATGAACGAGAAGGGGACCCCGATGTTCGCCGACTGCCTCCGGAAAGGCCGGCCCCAGACGATCGACGAGATCGACCGGAACATGCGGGGCGGCAGCGTCCTGAAATACGGCGGCGGCAAATACGGCTTCGTCCGCCGCGTCACCGCGATCCATGATCCCTTTGCCGATCGTCGCTGACGCCTCGGGCCGGCGCCCTTCGCGGCGGCCGATGGGGCTGGTGCTCGCCGCGCTGTTCTGTCTGCTGGCGGCCGTCTGCCCGGCCGATACCGCCGGCGTGCCCGCTGCCAAGCCTGCACCGCCGGCGTTTCCTGTGTCGGGGCCGGGTGCGCCTGTCTATCCCCACGCGCGAACCGACCGGCTCTGGCAGGGGGCAGGGGAGGAGGCATTCCTGCTCGTCACCCCGGCAGAGCCGGTTCCTGCCTCGGCGCCGCTCGTGATACTGCTGCACGGCTGGCTCGGGGTCAACCCGAAAGGCCAGGGGGCCTGGATCGAGCATCTCGCCCGGCGCGGCAATATCGTCGTCTGGCTCGTCTACCAGACGGGCCGGATGCAGGTGCGCGAACCGGTGCGCCACGCCGTGGCGGCCCTGAAAGGGGCGCTGGGTGAACTCGAAAAGACCGGCCGGATCAAGCCGCGTCCCGAGGGCATGGTGCTGGCCGGCCACTCGCTCGGCGGCTGCATGGCGATGAATCTGGCCGCGGTAGCGGCCCGCGAAGGGCTGCCGAAGCCGCTTGCCGTACTGAGCGTCGAGGGCGCGGACGCGAAGGGGAGCGAGTCGGCAAGCAGGCTCTATCTGCGGCCGAAAAGCCTCATCGAGAATTTGTCGCTCATTCCGTCCGGCACGATGCTGCTGACGCTGATCGGCGACGAAGACCAGCGCGTGACGCTGGAACGGGGCAGGGTGTTCCACGACCGGGCGACCGGTATCGCCTCGGCCGACAATGTTCTTGCGCTGGTCCAGTCCGACCGGCACGGGGAACCCCCGATGATCACCGACCACTTTTTCCCGCAGGCTGCGGATATATCGTATGATATAGACGGTGTGACGGGCCAGCCGCCCGCGGCACCGCGCTTCCCGAAGCTGAATAAACTGACGGGAAAGGCGTTCGCGAAGCTGCTCGGCGCGCCCGGCATCGAACGCGATGCCCTCCGCCCGCCCGATGCGCTCGACGCGTGGGTGAGCTGGCGATGCCTCGACCGCCTGATCGACGCGGCCTTCCACGGCGGCAGCCGCGACGAAGCCCTCCTGCGTACCCCCGCATCCCGCGAAACAGGCACCTGGAGCGACGGCACCCCCGTCCGCCCCCTGAAACCGATCGAGTGACCCGCACGACATCGCGATTCGTCTCTGTCATTGCGATTGTTCTTCGTGCCTGGCATGTGGGTTTCGTCACAAGACCCGATCCGCCGATGGCAGAGATGGCGCAGATGAAATCCTGAGCGTCTTCATTCATGGAGTATTCGGCGGATAGAGAAAAGCAGGTGGTCCCGGGCGTTCGTTTCTCTTTTTTTTCCATCTGCGTTCATCTGCCCTCCATCTGCGGATCCGTTCTCGAATCCGACGGGTATTTCAACGGAGTATCCCTGAAGTGAAACGGCCTTTCGTCCCTCTGCGGTGAACCCCTGGCAACACGGGGCTTGAAACGGCGCCCGATTCATGCTATCCTGCGGGGTACCATTCCCTGCTCCCGCGTCCGGGTCAGGCCGGGGGCTGAATGTTCATTCATCCGGAGGGAGGTCATTACGACCCTGTGAAACCGTACGAAACCCTGTTTTTCACCGAACCCAACATTGCCGAGGATGCCGTTGACGCCGTCGTTGCCAAGATCGAGGGCGCCATCAACCGCTACGGCGGCCAGGTCGAGAAGGTCAACCGCTGGGGCAAGCGCATGCTCGCCTACCCCGTCGAGAAGCACAATGAGGGCTACTACGTCCTCATCGACTTCAAAGGCACCGGCGACGTTCTCCGCGAACTGGAGCGCTTCTATCTGATCAATCAGAACATCCTGCGCTTCATGACCACGTCCCGCCAGCAGTAATCGGGAACCGACGCGCATGGCCGCCAATCTGAACAAAGTTTTCCTGATGGGCAATCTCACTCGTGACCCCGAGCTGAAATACACCCCCCAGGGAACGGCCGTCGCCAAATTCGCGATTGCCGTCAACCGCCAGTTCAAAGGCGGGGACGGCGAAATGAAGAAGGAAGTCAACTACTTCAACATCGTGGTCTGGGGCAAGTCGGGCGAGAACTGCAGCAAATTCCTCTCCAAAGGCCGGCCGGTCTTCGTCGAAGGACGCCTGCAGAACCGCTCCTACGAGACCCAGGACAAGCAGAAGCGCACCGTCACCGAGATCGTCGCCGACAGCGTCCAGTTCCTTGGCGGCGGTGGACCCGGCGGAGCCGGCGGCCCCGGCCGCGGAGCCGACGAGGGCGGCGATGCCGCTCCCGACTACGGCGGCGGCGATGCCGATTACCCGACCGGCGGGGACGACGTGCCCTTCTGATCACCCCATTCGCATTCCGAGCCGGGCTGAGCCCGGTTTGTCTGAACAATTCTGGAGGAATAAATCATGGCCGAGAATGATGCCCCCCGCGAGATGCGGCGCCCCCGCCACCGGAAGGTGTGCCAGTTCTGCAAGGACAAGTCCCTGTTCATCGATTACAAAGACACCAACAAGCTTCGCCGCTTCATCAACGATCGCGGCAAGATCGTCAGCCGCCGCACCACCGGCACCTGCAGTGAGCATCAGCGCATGCTGACCGGCGCCATCAAGCGCGCCCGCAACATCGCTCTGCTGCCCTTCATCGCCGCCTGAACGGCGGGCGGCCCGGGAGGCACGCTTCCTCCCGGCGCCGATGCCCGACAGAGCTGAGAACCATGAAACAGAACCTCGGACAGCGTCCCGCTGGAACCGCCCTGATGGCGGCTTTCACGCTGGTGACGCTGTTCGCTTCTTTGTATACCCCGATCTTTGGAACCCTGCTGCTGGCCCTGGCGGGACTGCCCGCCGTTTTCGTCAGCCTGGCCTGGGGAAGCGTCTGGTTCGGGGTGTATGCCGGCCTCACGATCGCCGGTTCGACGGCCTATGGTGGTATAGCTACGGGTATACTTCTCGTGCCGATGCTGCTCGTGCCGGCCGGACTGCTGGCATCCGCCATCGACAGGGGCTTTCCCGCCCTGCGATCGATCGGTCTGGCTCTGGCGGGTTCGATGCTGTTCTCGTTCTGTCTCTGGAGCATCGCCCCGGTGTTCGGCGAGGCCGGTACCCGGCTCTGGCAGTTGCGGAGCGTGTTCGAGCACCAGGCGGATCTCATCGAGGCCCAGATCCGGAAGATGAACACCCAGGCGGCGGGTACGGAAAAGAAGGCCGTTCCGGGCGGGGAGACCTCTCCCGCCTCGGCAACCGCCGCGTCGGCACCGGCATCGACCGCCGCGGCGACGACCGTGACCGCCGCTGCCGAGACCGAAGAGGCGACCGAGGCCGTGATGCGCCAGTTCCGGGAATGGATGGGATTCGTCGCCCTGCTGGTGCCCGTCACGTTCCTGTTCGGCTGGCACCTGCTGTCCCTGATCATCATGTATCTGGGGATCGTGACGCTGGCTCCGAATCACGGACTGCGCGTCCAGCCGCTTCCCGCCTTCTCGACCTGGCGGTTCGACTGGCAGCTGATCTGGGTGTTTCTGGCCGGCTGGCTGCTGTATCACGGGGCCGAAAACCTCGCCTCGGACGAACTGCGCCACCTCGCGCGGGTCATCGGGGCGAACTGCCTCGCGATCAGCAAGCTGCTGTATCTCATCATCGGTGTTTCCCTGCTGTTCTATGTTTTCGAGAAGAACGAGATCAGCACCCCGAACCGGGTCGGTCTGTCGGTGCTCGCCCTGTTGATGACGCAGCTGCTCATCTGGGCGGGGATCGCGGACGTCTGGCTCGATTTCCGGGCGCCTCCGCCTTCAAAAGCGAATCAAGACGGCGATGAGTCGTCATTCTTCGATCAATTCTGAGGAGGAATTATCATGCAGGTCCTGTTGATCCAGAACGTCGGTAGCGTTGGCAAGCGTGGCGAAACCAAGCGTGTCGCCGAAGGGTATGCCCGCAATTTCCTGTTCCCCCGCAACCTGGCCGTCCCGGTCACCCCGGGCACCATGAAGAACCTCAACCTGCTCAAGCAGTCCTGGAAGCGCCAGGAAGTGAAGGAGCAGGAGGAAGCCCGGGCTCTGGCCGCCAAGATCGACGGTCTCACCCTCAAGATCACCCGCAAGTCGGGTGAGAAGGGCCGCCTGTTCGGCTCCGTCACGAACACCGAGATCGCCGAGCTGATCGCCAAGAAGGCCGACATCCAGCTCGACAAGCGCAGCGTCGTCGTCGAGCACATCAAGGAGCTGGGCGAGCACGAAGTCACCGTCAAGCTGTTTGCGGACGTCAAGGCGACCGTGAAGCTCGTCGTCCTGCCCGAGGAAGCCGCCGAAGTCACCGCCTGATCCATACGGGCCGGAAGAAATCCTCATCACGGAGAACACGGAGAACACAGAGGTCGCACGGAGAATGCCCTTTTCCCTGTGAAACCACCGTGTCCTTTGTGATCTCCGTGGTGAGGTTGTTTTCCTGAAATACCAATCGATATAATCCGCCAAGGATGCGCGACGGCGCAGAGGTCGAGGTGACGCGATGAGCGACGTGTTCCAGAAGGTTCCGCCCCAGAATCTCGAGGCCGAACAGGCACTGCTCGGCTCGATGATGATGGATGTCGAGGCCGTCGTGAAGGCAATGGAGAACATCGTTGCCGACGACTTCTACCAGGCGTCGCATCGCGGCATCTACCAGGCGCTGCTCAACCTGTACCAGGCGAACCGCCCCTGCGACATGGTGACGCTCCAGGAGGAGCTGCGGGCGCAGAACCGGCTGTCGGATATCGGCGGGGCAAGCTACCTGTCGCAGCTGTTGAACGTCGTGCCCACGGCGGCGAATGCCGATCATTACGCGAAGATCGTCAAGGAAAAATCGCTGCTCCGGCAGCTGATCGGCGTCACCGGCGAGATCGCCCGCACCGCCTACGAGCCCCAGGTCGTTGCCCAGACCATCCTCGACGAGGCGCAGCAGAAAGTGCTGCAACTGTCCCAGAAGGGGAATTCCCAGTCCTACGTGCGCATCCGGGACCTCGCCTCGGAGACGTTCAAGCGGCTCGAGCGGCTGTACGAGCACAAACAGGCCGTGACCGGCGTCGCGACGGGGTTTTCGAAGCTCGACGAGATGACCTCCGGCTTCCAGGCCTCGGATCTGATCATTCTCGCGGCCCGCCCCTCGATGGGCAAGACGGCGTTCTGTCTCAACATCGCCCAGCACGTGGCCGGCGTCAATGCCGTGCCGGTGCTGATCTTCTCGCTCGAAATGTCCCGCTACCAGCTGATGCAGCGCCTGATCGTCTCGGAAGCGCGCATCGACGGCCAGAAGATCCGCAACGGGTACCTCGCCGACGAGGACTGGGCCAAGCTGACCATGACCGTCGGCGTGCTCGCCGAGACGCCGATCTTCATCGACGACTCGCCCAACATGACCCTGATGGAGGTGCGCAGCAAGGCCCGCCGCGCCAAGGCCCAGGAGAACATCGGCCTCATCGTCATCGACTACCTCCAGATGATGAGTCTCCAGAGCGGCGGCAGCAGCCAGGACAACCGCGTCCAGGAGATCTCGGCCATCTCGCGCGGCCTCAAGGGAATCGCCCGCGAGCTGGGGGTGCCCGTCGTCTGCCTTTCCCAGCTGTCGCGCGCCGTCGAGTCGCGGCCCGACAAGCGGCCGATGCTGTCGGATCTGCGCGAATCGGGCGCCATCGAGCAGGATGCCGACGTCGTCATTTTTCTATATCGAGAAGAATATTATAACCGGAACAAGGCCGAATGCAAGAACCGGGCCGAAGTCATCATCGCGAAACAGCGCAACGGCCCGGTCGGCACCTGCGACATGGCGTTCTTCCCGCAGTTCGCCCGGTATGACAACCTCGAGACGATGCTGACCGAAGAATACATGGGCGAGTAGGCCCCGGCCGTCATGGAACCGATTCTCGCGGCCGACCGCTTCCTGTTCCACCTGTTCAACGGCACCTGGACGTGTGGCGTGCTCGATGTGGCCATGCCCCTCATCACCGATGCGAAGCTGTGGGCGCCCCTGCTGCTCGCGGCCTGGCTCTGGCTGCTGCTGGGCGCAGACGGGAAACGCCGGGCCGTGGCCCTGCTCCTGCTCGTCGCGATCGGGGCCAGCGACCAGCTCAGTTCGGCCGTCGTGAAAAAGGCGGTCGGGCGGAAGCGGCCATGCTGCATGGAAGCGGATGCCCGGCTTCTCGTGCCGTGCAAGGGGAGTAAGTCCTTCCCCTCGTCCCACGCGGCGAACACCGCGGCGGCGGCGACCGTCATCTGGCTCGAACTCGGAACGGCCTCCGGCATCGTCTTTTCCCTGCTCTCATTGGCTGTAGGATACTCAAGAATATATATCGGCGTGCATTACCCGTTCGACGTGCTGACCGGGTGGCTCCTGGGAGTCCTGGTCGCCTGGCTCTGTGTGTGGCTCCGCTGTCGCCTCTTCGGCCGGCCGCCGCCGGCCCCCTGTGCGCACCCTGCGGAACGGGCAGGCGAGGGGTCAGCCGTCGCGCCGCCGGAGCGAGAGGTCGATGCCGAGACGACGCAGCGCGGTTCCGAGTGATTCGCCCGAACGGGGGCGCATGCGGATCTCGAGCGTCCAGATACCGTGACGGGCGGCCGCCTCGGGCGCGATCTTGATCCGGTCTTTCGTGGTGCAGACCGGGACGGCGGCCATGCTCCCGGCTGCCGAGGCGAGCCCGGTGAGGGTTTTTGCGTGGAACCCGTCGTGGTCGCGGAAGCTGCGGATGTCGGTGACGAAACGGCCGGCCGCCGTCAGTTGGGTGGCGAACACATCGGGCTTGGCGATCGCCGCGAACGCGAGAACCCGTTCCGGACCCTCGTCGAGCCGCCGGTGCCGGCCGGCCGGGTCGATCCAGCCGCTCGGCATCGTGAGCATCTCGAGAACCGGCGTCTCCGGCGCGATCTCACGGATGAAACGCGTCCAGAAGGTGATCTGGGACGGTTTGGCCAGTTCGCATCGCGTCAGGGCGATCACGTGGGCATCCCGGAGCCGTTCCGGCCGCTCGCGGAGCCTGCCAAGCGGCAGGGGGCGGGCATGTTCCTCCGGCATCAGGGCATCCCACAATACGATGTCGACGTCGTGGCGCAGCCGGCGGTACTGGAAGCCGTCGTCGAGCAGGAGCACGTCGGGCCGGAACCATCGCTCGGCGAGGCGGGCCGAGTGCGCCCGGTTCTTTCCGACCAGCACCGGAACTTCGGGAAACAGCGCGGCGAGCAGGCGGGCTTCATCCGTCAGAGCCTCGGGATGCGGGCCGGGACCGCTCATCAGGTAGAATCCCCGCTCCCAGGGGCTGCGGTAGCCCCGGGTGAGAACGGCTCGGCTCGCGGGCAGGGCGGGATCGGCGAGGAGTTCGAACAGGAACGGGGTTTTCCCGGTGCCGCCGACCGAGAGGTTGCCGACGCTGATCACGCGGGCGGCAGGATTCTCGATGAGAAACGGGAACGTTAGAAAGAATCGGCGCTCGGCGCTGGCAAGCGAGGCATACAACTGCGCGAGCCGGTACAGGATTCTGCTCATGCGGCTTCCTCCCATGCCTGGCGGAAGGCCTCGCTCATCCGTGCGAACCGCTCCTCCTCGGCGATGAGAAAAGCGCGCGCGGCCCGCTCCGCCCGTGATGGCGCGCTGTCACCCGGCTCCGGAACCGGCAGGCCCGCAGCCTCGGCCAGGTGACGGGCTTTCCCGTCGTAGGGGAGGGCGCGGACGGGCACGCCGGCCCGGAGCAGGGCGAGGAGCACGTGATACCGCATTGCCCAGCCCTCCCGCAACACCGAAGCGTCGGCGAGGAGAGCGGAAAAGTCCGCGGGCTCGTGGATCCGGAGACCTGGCCAGACCCGCTCCATCAGCCGCCGGTCTTCGGGGCGGGCGGAGATGCCGATCAGCGTCTTCCTGTCAGCGCCGGCCAGCCAGCGCGTCGCAGCCTCTCTCCAATCGTGCGTCAGCCAAGGTCGTATATTGATAGCTATAACATCTGACGGCAGATTTCGAGGTGTTGGGGAGCCGCGGGATGAGGCGGATATCCCCCAGGACCAGTCGGCGCCGCGCTGCGCCTCACGGCCGGTCAGTTCGTGGAAGAGACGCACGGATTCGTCGTCCCGGAGATGGCAGTGAGACGTTGCCCCAAGCGAAAAGGCGGCGAGCGATCGGGTTCCCGTGCTGCGAAGCGGGCCGAGTCCCGCCCCGAACAGCGCGACGGGCTTGCCTGCCAGACGCGCTGCCAGAAAGCGCAGGGCGTAGAACGTCACCCCGTCGAGCGACCAGTCCTGGAGCAGGCCGCCGCTTCCGACGACGAGCCGGGCGCCTTTCAGGGCACCGAGAAACGCGGGCCAGGAGAGAATCCCCCGGCGGCGGATTCCGTGGATGCCGGGCGGCAGGGGGGTGTTGCCGGCGGTGGCGAGGATGCGCGTGCCGGCCGGCAGGCTCGAGGCGATACCGCGCAGGATCGCGTCGTCCCCGAGGTTCCCCTCGCCGTAGAATCCCGTGAGAAGCAGGTGTCCGCCCTTCATCGGTCTCTCATCCCCTTCAGCAGGCTGCGAATTTGCGCCAGCCGGTCGTCCCAGGTTGCCGGGAAGGCCTGGATCGGCACGCGGGCGCCGTCGGCGGCGAGATGCGCCGGCGCATTGCCGGGTGTGACGATGCGCGTCACGAGCGGATGCCGCTGCAGCGCCGTCGTTTCTGGGGCCCAGATGGCCAGCCCCCGTGCGGCATACTCGTAAGCCTTGACCGGATCAACCCCAGCCGTGAGTGCGTCATCCCGGAACGGTATCAGGCCGATGTGGCACCGGTCAATCAGTTCCCGCAACCGCCCGTGATCGAGGATGCCGTGCCACGTGACGCGGGGATCGTCGATCAGCCGTTCCCAGGCAGGGCCCCTGCCCGGGCCGGCAAGGTGAAGCTCGACACCCGGAAGGCGTGCCAGCCCGGCGAGCCATGTGTGATCGACCCACTCGAAATGCGCACCCGACGAGAGAAGCCGCCAGGGCGGGCCGGAAGGGCGCTGCGGAGGTGGCGGGGAACGCCAGGACCGATCTGCCGCGTTGGGCACGAGGGCGACATGCTTCGCCCCGGCTGCCGACGCTTCGCGGGCGAGAAGCGGCGATGAGGCCAGGATGAGGTCGGCGTGCCGATACAGCCGCTGCTCGTGCGCTTTCCAGGCGGATGCGCGCTGCCCCGGAAACGAGCCGTGCCGGTCGCACCGGTCGTAGATGACGGAGCGCCAGGGAAGCGGCGCCAGGGCCGAAAGGGACGGATCGGCCGTCCAGAAGACGGTTGTTGTCGGCTCGAGGCCGGCTCCGACGAGGTGACGCAGCGCCAGCCGTGCGGCGATCGCCTGAAGACCGGGAAACTCGGCGGCCCGGAACGGCACCCGCAGGGAAAACAGCCGGAGCCGGCGGCCGAGGTCGCGTTTTTCGAAGAACCAGCCGCCGCTTCGCAGGGGATCGAGATACGTGACATCCCAGCCCGCGGCTGCCAGCCCCTCGGCAAGTGCCTGGTGCCGCTGTCTCAGGGCCGACCAGGCCGCCGGCGCGGCGAACAGCAGGCGGGAGGGTGTTGCTTCGATCATGAGGGAAGAGCCTGGAGCGTCTCACAGAGCGACGCGAACCGGTCGATCATGCCGTCGAAGTCGTTGATCCGGCGGAACCGGTCGCGGGCCGCCGAACGAAACCCCTCATAGGCGGGAATGGAGAGAACCCGGTTGATGCCTGCGATGAGGGCATCCCCATCCCCCGGTTTGACCAGAACACCTGTCACTTCGTCCTCGACGATCTCGGGGATGCCGCCGACGTCGGTTGCGATGCAGGGGATGCCCCAGCGCATCGGTTCGATCAGGCTGAGCGGGATCCCTTCCCCCAGCGAGGGGAGAAGAACGGCATGAAGCTGCGGATACCAGAGGTCCATGTCCGGCTGGAATCCGTGAAGCCGGACCCGGCCGCTCAGGGAACCGGTCTCGGCAAGTCGTTGAAGGGCGTCGCGCTCGGGGCCGTCCCCGAAAATCTCGATACGGAGATCGGGCAGCAGGGCCATGTGCCGCTCGATGGCTTCCAGAGCCCATGCGTGGCCCTTGTTCGCATGCAGCTTGGCCGGGATGCCGATGATCCAGGGGGGCGCGGGCGGGGGCTGCACGACGACGGGCGAGCCGGGGATGCGGTTGGGAATCACGGCGATGCGGCCGACAGGGATCTCCTGGCGCCGAAGATGCTCGCCGACCGACGCGGACACCGCGACGAGCAGATCCGACCAGCGGTAGTAGATGGCGCGGTTCAGTCCGTGCACGTGGGAGACCACGGGAGGGCCGCCGAGGAGCCGGAAAAATCCGGATATCAGCGCGGCGCGATTCAGGTGGGCATTCACCAGGTCCGGGCGGTGGGCGAACAGGTCCCGGGCCAGCCGGATGCCGAAAAACAGGCCGCCGGCGCGCATCGGCACCGTCGATGTCGGGATTCCCAGCGTTTTCAGCCGCCCGGCGAGCGGCTGGCCGGCGCAGGTCGCCGTGACCTCCACTCCGCGCCGTTTCATGGCCCCGGCCACGGCCAGGGCCATGCGCTCGCCGCCGCCGAGCTCGTTCGAGGAGATGGCCAGGTGAAGACGTCTCGCCGCGGGCCGGGCCGGCGATAACATTGATCGATATATATCAAAATGTTTAGAAATGCAGGCGTCTCTCCGAAATTCCGTCCGGACCCGCGCATTCCCGGCCGCGCCCATCGCTTGCCGCAATCCGGCGTTGCCGAGCAGGCGGTGGAGGGCGGCCGCCAGCTCTTCGGGGCGTTCCGGTGTCACCAGGAATCCGTCGGTGCCGTCACGCAGGATCTCGGGAATGCCCCCGACGCGACTTGCCACGACCGGAAGGCCGCGTTCCATCGCTTCGCAGATCGTGATACCGAAGGCTTCTTCCCTGGACGGGGCGGCGAAGATGTCGATCTTATCCAGAAACGCCTTGGGAGAGGCGATCGGGCCGGCCCATTCCAGACGGTCGGAGAGGCCGAGGCGGCCGGCCAGGGCGGAGAGTCTGTCGTGCTCTTTCCCCTCACCCCCGATCACGATCCGGAACCGCTGCTCAGCCGACAGCCGGGCGCAGGCCTCGAGCAGGATGTCGACCCCCTTGACCCGGTGGAGTCGGGAGAGGGTGCCGATCCTGGGTTCGCACTCCGGCGCGTTCGGCCGCTGGGCGTCAGGGGCCGTGATCTCGACGCCGGGATACAGAACGGACGAGCGGCCAGCCGGTAGATTCCGGATCTGGGTTCCATACCAGTGCTCGAGAAAAGCGCTCGGGAAGACAAGATGGTCTGACAGGCTCGCCATGCGCTTTTCCACGATGTGGAAGCTGCCCGATTCGAACCCGTGGATCGTGGTCACCAGGGCGGTCTGTGGGGCGCGATGCCGGAGAAAGCGTGCCCAGAACGTCGCTCGCGAGAGATGGGAATGGATGACGTCGGGGCGGAATTCGCGCCAGAGACGCAGCAGGCGCCAGGCCGCAACCAGGTCGAACGCCTCCTCGCCGAGGATGCGCACGTCGAAGCCCTCCTGGCGCAACTGGCTGCCGACCGGCCCGTCGCGGAACGCGGCAATGACCACGGCATGGCCTGCCGACCGCGCGGCCCGGGCCAGATCCGCCACCAGGATCTGCGCACCGCCCCAGGTCAGGGCATTCACGAGCTGCAGGATGTTCAAGACAGGCCTTTCCAAACCGGGTTTGAGTTTTGTGCTCCCCCATGGTTAAATGAAAAACGCCGCTTTGGCAATCCATTCCCTTCGTCCGACGTTCGGACAGGAAATGACCGGTGGGCCGTTGCCGCGCCGGATCCAGATTCGAGGAGCATGCGTCATGAACCGCAGGCAGTGCGTCAGGCTTTCGGCCGGAATTCTGGGAATTCTCCTGATGATCGGAGTTGCATACGCCATGATACAGACGCTCACCAACGACCAGCTGATTGCCGGTTCCGACCTGATCGCCGTCGCCAGCCTGCGCAAGAGCACCGAAACGGGCAAGGACGAAAAGGGCTTTTCGCAGGTCGAGAACATCCTTTCCCTTCAAGAAGTGCTGAAAGGCGAAGCGAAAGCCGGGGACGACATCATTGTCGACACGCTCGGCGGCTTCGAGGATGAAGTCATCTTCCGGCCCCGGCAGCGCGTGCTCGTGTTCCTCACCCCCGGCGCCACGGCCGGCCGCCGCCAGGTGAACAATTTCGTCCAGGGCGTCTGGCCCGTCAACGCCGACGGCTCGCTGGGCGGCATGGGCGAAGGCCAGACCCTCGACACCGTGAAGCAGGCCATCGAACGGCTGAAAACCCAGCCGCCCGCCTCCGCCACCGCCCCGCAGGGAGACGCCCTCTGACCGAAGCCCGCCCGGCCGGCACCGAGCTGTTCCTCCTGATCGGCGGAATGAGCTGCGCGAACTGTTCGCGCGGCATCGAGAAGGGGCTTGCCGGGCTCGACGGCATCGTCTCGGCCCGGGTCTACCTGGCCGACGAGTCGGCCGAGATCGTTTACGATCCGGCGAAACTCGATCCCGCCGCGATTCGCAGGAAGATCACCGATCTCGGGTATGAAGCCCGCTCCGTCGATGCGGAGCCGGCCGACGAAACCGGAGGCGCGGCCGTGGCGTTCACGGCCCTGCTGGCCCTTCCGGTGGCGTTCCTGGCGATGGGGGCGCCCGACACCTGGGCGAACCGGTTCACCCAGATGGTGCTGTCCGGGCTGATCCTGATGACGACCGGCCGCCGCTTTTTCACGGGCGCTGCGCGGTCGCTCAAAAACCGCACCACGAACATGGACGTGCTCGTCGCCCTCGGAGTGGGGGCCGCCTGGGGCTACTCGGCCCTGGTATTGACGCTGCCTGCGCTGGCCGGGCATCACGGCATGATTCATTTCGAGGCCGCGGCCCTGCTGATCCTGTTCATCTCGATCGGAAAGCTTCTGGAATCCGCCGCCCGGAGGGAAGCCGCCGCCTCGCTCCGAGGTCTGACCGGCCTTCAGCAGGGAACGGCCCACCGGCTTTCCGCCGACGGCACCGTCTCGGATGTCGCCGTCGATCTCGTCGCGCCCGGGGATCTCCTGGTGATCCGGCCAGGGGAGCGGTTCCCGACCGATGCGGAGGTGGTGGCCGGCGACTCTGCCTCCGACGAGAGCCTGCTGACGGGCGAGTCGATGCCGGTCGCGAAGTCCCCTGGCTCGGCCGTCGTTTCGGGCAGCGTGAACCTGACGGGTGAGCTCCGGGTGCGGGCGACCCGGCGGGGCTCGGACTCGACGCTCCAGAGCCTGATTCGCACGATGCGCCGCGCCCAGGCCGACAAGCCGCGCCTGCAGCGGTTCGCCGACCGTGCCTCGGATGTGTTCGTCCCGGTCGTCGTCTCCCTCGCCGCCCTCACGTTCCTCGGCTGGCTGCTCGCCGGAAAGGGCCTCAACACGGCCCTGATGCACGCCGTGAGTGTGCTCGTTGTCGCCTGCCCCTGCGCCCTGGGCCTGGCGACCCCCACGGCGATCGTCGTTTCGAGCGGCGTGGCGATGGCCCGAGGCCTGCTCGTGAAGAAGCCCTCCTCGCTCGAGGCGCTCGCCGATGTGAAATATATTTTATTCGATAAAACCGGGACCCTCACCGAGGGCCGGCCGGCTGTCGATACGGCGGTCTGGCTCGTCCCGGATGGGGAACAGCGGCATGCCGCGGCGCTTGCCGATCTCGCCTCGCGCTCCCTGCACCCCCTGTCGCACGGCATCCACCAGCGGCTCGAATTGTATATTGACAAAAATACTTCTTCTTCGCTCGTTGCCGTCGAGGAAAAGCGGGGATTCGGCATGGCCGGGACGACGGGCGCGGGAGATCGCCTTCTGATCGGAAGCGACGGCCTGATGGCGGAGGCGGGACTGAAGCTCCCCGCTCTGCCGAACGAGTTCCTGGAAAAAGCCCTGACGCCGGTGTTCGCGGCCGTCGGCCGGGAGGTCGTCGCGGTGTTCGGCCTTGCCGATCCGCTCCGTGACGAGTCGAAAGCCGCCGTGGCCGAGCTGCGCGCCCGCGGCGTCGAGCCCGTCATCGTCAGCGGCGACCGGCCCGAGCCGGTCCGGGCGATCGCGTCGGTGGCCGGCATCACCGAGCTGCATGCCGGGGTTCTGCCCGCCGGAAAACTCGAGATCCTCCGGCAGTATATCGCGCGCGGCCCGACCGCCTTCGTGGGCGACGGCATCAACGATGCGCCGGCCCTTTCCGCCGCGACGGTCGGCATCGCGCTCGGCTCGGGTGCCGACGCGGCCCGCGAGGCCGTCGACCTGGTCCTGGTCCGCCGCGATCTCGCCCTCATCCCGTTCGCGCTCCGTCTCTCCCGCGCGACAACCGCCAAGATCCGCCAGAACCTGGCCTGGGCCGTCGTCTACAACCTGTTGACCCTGCCGCTCGCCGCCGGCGTGCTCGAGCCGTTCTGGGGGCCGTCTTTCGGCCTCACCCCCGCCGTCGCAGGCCTGACGATGGCCCTTTCCTCGATATCCGTCGTCCTCAACTCCCTGACGCTGCGGCTGAAGGCGAACGGCTGAGCCGCTTCCGACGCAGTCCGATCAGGCCTTTCCCGGCTTCCGCGGGGCAGCGGAAGGGTGTGCGGCCGGCGTTGACGGGGCGGGGGAGGTTCCCGGTTTGACCGTGACACTCTGCACGAGCTGCGTGAAGGACTTCTTGTCCTGCACGTGCGGCATCACCGTGTCGACCGCGCAGATCTCCTGCGCGGCGAGCCGGGCGAGAGCCTGGTCCATCGTCTGCATGTGATCCGCGGCCGCCGTCTGCATGATCGAGACGATCTGCTCGGTCTTGGCCTCCTTGATCAGGTTGCGCACGGCGATGTTGCAGATGAGCATCTCGTGGGCCAGCACCCGGCCTTTCCGGTCGCTCCGGGGCAGCAGCTTCTGGGAGACGATGGCGCGCAGCACCCCGGCCAGCTCGAGCCGCACCTGGTCCTGGTGATCCGCCGGGAAGGCGCCGATGATGCGGTTGATGCTCTCGCTGGCGCTGATCGTGTGCAGGGTCGAGAAGACCAGGTGGCCCGTTTCCGACGCGGTGAGCGCCAGCTTGATCGTCTCGGGGTCGCGCATCTCGCCGACCAGGATGACGTCCGGGTCCTCGCGCAGGGACGAGCGCAGCGCGTCGGCGAACGAGTGGGTGTGCGTGCCCAGTTCGCGCTGATTGATGCTGCACCGTTTGTGCTGGTGCACGAACTCGATCGGGTCCTCGATCGTCAGGATATGCTCGTGGCGAGACTTGTTGATGTAATCGACCATCACCGCCATCGTCGTCGATTTGCCCGAGCCCGTCGGCCCGGTCACGAGGATCAGGCCGTTGCGGTTCTCGCAGAGCGACTCGAAGACGGGCCGCTGGAGGCCGAGCTCCTCGAACGTCGGGATCTGTGTCGGGATGAGCCGGAACACCCCGCTGACACCCTGCCGCTGCCGGAAAATGTTGGCGCGGAACCGGCCGACGTGCTTCACCTCGTGGGAAAAATCGATCTCCCAGTGCGTCTTGAACCGCTCGAGCTGCTCCTCGTTGAAGATCGACAGGATCAGCTGGGAAGCGCGCTCCTCGGTGATCGGGGGAAGATTGGTGCGCGTCAGATCGCCATGGATGCGGAACATGGGGGGCAGTCCGACGTTCAGGTGCAGATCCGAACCGTGCTGCTCCTTGAGCTGACCCAGCAGATCGTCGAGCGTGCGATACTGGGAAAGCGGCACCAGGACGTATTCCTCGTCGGCCAGCCGGTCGGGATCGAAGTCGGCCATCGTCACCTTGTCCCGCTTCAGGATCGCGTGCAACTGCTCGGGTTTGAGATGGTGCAGGAAGGAGATGAACTTCTCCTGCTGGACGGGATCAAGGGTCACCAGCAGGCCCAGGAGGCTCGCGAGGGCCGGATACTGGAGCGCTTTGAGGGTCTTTTCGCACCAGAACGAGATCGACTTGTCCCGGTCGAAAAGATAGATGACGAGATATTTCACGGTCTTCAGCCGGCTCATCTGGACCAGCCCTTCCGAGATCGCGGTGCGCACCGACGGGGGTGCGTCGCGGAAGTTCAGGATCAGCAGCTCGGCGACGTACTCGACATCCAGCCGGCACAGCGCCTTCACGGCGCAGACCCGCACGTTCGGATCCGGGTGGTGGTCGACGAGCGTCAGGAGCGGGCGGGCGGCCGACGCATCCCTGCCGGCCCCGAGCGTTTTCGTGGCCCAGAAGATCGTGTCGAAGGAGGGATCGTTCAGGGCGGCGATCAGCTCCTCGCGTGCCTGGGGAATGAGCCGTGCGAGCAGGTCGGAGGCGAGCCGCCGGATGATCCAGACGGGGTCGCGGAATGCCTGGACGAGGATCCGGATGCTTTCCTGATCGGGGTTCTGGCCGATGGCGCGCAGGGCGTAGAACCGGTCGTCCGGATCCGAGCTTTCGAGCTGTTCCCGGTAAAAGATGCGGCTTCGCTCGCCGAGGATGCGGCCGGTCAGGATGTTCAGGTCATCCTTCAGCTCGGGGCCGCGCTCGCCGATGAGGCGGACCGCCTCCTTGAGCGCCGGTTCGCCCTTGGCGGCGAAAATGTGCGCGGCCTGGTACCGCATCACCGGCGACTCCTCCATCAACGTCGAGAAGAGGAACCCGAGCGCCTGGTCGCCCTGCACGTATTCCAGCGCGGCGATCGCGTACAGCTTGACCGTGAAATCCTTCGAGGTCAGGAATTTGCGGATGTTCTGCATCGCCTTTGGGCCGGAAAGATCGATCAGGAGCTTGAGAGCCCAGTATTTCTGGTGCAGGTTGCCCCCCGCGAACACGGTGCGGATGGCCGGCAGCAGCTTCTCGCCGTAGGGCGTCAGGCGCTTGTTGAGATGGCGTCGCAGTGCCCAGCTCGGATCGCCCAGGTGCCGGATCAGCAGCTCGAAGGTTTCCGGGGATTCGGGGCCGGCGAACAGCAGATCGGCGGCCAGGATCTTGGTTTCGTCCTTCTCGGTGCGTCCCAGAACGGCGGCGAGCTCGTCCCGGGAGAGTTTCCCGCCGTTCCCGAGCAGCGTCAGGGCCCAATACCGGATATTCTCGTTCGGGTGATTCAGGAGCGCCTGAAGAGCCTCGACCATCCGTACGAGGTGCGGCTGGACCAGGGCGGCGCTCTTCTGCTGGATCTCATTGTCGGGGTGGGCGAGGCCTTTGTATAGCAGTAGCAATAAGGTCTGCTCGTCGTTCGGCTTGCCTGCCCGGTCGAGGAGGGCGTGGATCTGTCGGGTGTCGTCGATCTGGAACGCATGCTGCAGGCCGCTGTACAATTCGGCCGAAGACGCGGAGCTCATACGGTGTCCTCCCCGGCCGGTTTTACATGCCGACCTCTGCGGCATTGTAGCCGTCCCTTTCCCTTCCTGGCAATACACTCCTCCGGGGAAAACATTGACACCTGGAGGGGGATCGGTATGATTAAAAGATGACCACGCCGTTTCGGGGCGTGACGTTGCGCAACAAGGAGATGCTTCGATGAAAGCCTCACCTCATCAGAGGTTCCTGCAGGGTGTCCTGGCTGTCGTGCTCACGTTGTCAGCCGCCGTTTCCTGGGCTGGATCGAGCCTGAATGCCGACCTGAAGTTGATTCGCGAGGTCCAGCAGAAAAAGGTCACCCTCCAGTATCTTGCCGATCCGCGGTCGAAGGCATTTCTGACCGATCTGCTGAAGGATTTCCCCGAGCAGATCCGAAAAAATTTCAAGGCGAATATCACCGGCGCCTACCGGAAGCAGCTCCTGGCGAACTACGAGGCGAAGCTGGCCGAGGTGTCGGGGGATATCCTGGCCGCTATCGGCGACGATGCCTCCCGGGAACAGGTCATCACCGCCGCTGAAGCCGCGCCGTTTCCGCTCGATCTCGCCTATGCCGGCGTCGTCAAGCGCCTGGCGGACGCTCTCGCTTTCGGACGCGCCCAGCGCATAGGCTCCACGAGCCTGATCAGCTCCGACGCGGCTTCCCGCCAGGCGGACCGGATCGAAACTCTTCTCGGCCGGTTCCAGGAGAGCGCGAGCCGTGACACCTGGGAGGCCGTCGGAAAGCTGTATGCGAACGTTCCGCGTCGCGACTTCCCGGTCTGGTGGTATGACGATGCCCAGCATGACGATGTGCCGTACATCACGCATGGCCCGGCGACCGTTTCGACGCTGGTTCCGCAGAAGCGCAAGCAATGGACCGTCCTGGTATTCCTGAATGCCGACAACGATCTCGAGAACAGCGGCATGAAGGATCTCAACGAGATGGAGATGATCGGCTCCGACGAGAACCTCAACATCGTCGTCCAGATCGACCGCCAGCAGGGCGCCAAGGGCGAGACGATCGAGGACGGCAACTGGATCGGCACCCGCCGCTACGAGGTCGCCCGCGAGCGCACGAAGAAGATCGGCTCGAAACTCGTCGCCAACCTCGGTGAGCGCGACATGGGCAGTCGGCGCGAGCTGGCCGAGTTCCTCACCTGGGGTGTCGAGAACTACCCTGCCGAGCGGTTCATGGCCGTCATCTGGAATCACGGCGCCGGCTGGGTCGGCATCTCCTACGACGACGAGTCGGGCAACAACCTCACCGTGCCCGACATCGTCTGGGCCTGCAACCAGGCGAAACCCGCCCTCGCGAAGGCCAACCCGAAGCATCCGAAGTTCGACATCATCGATTTCGACGCCTGCCTGATGGGCATGATCGAGATCGCCTACGAGCTGCGCGACGTATGCGATTTCATGATCGCCTCTGAAGAAACCGAGCCCGGCCAGGGCATGCCCTACCAGGATACCCTGCGGCCGCTCCGGGAAACCCCTGACATCACCCCGCGCATGGCGTCCAAGGCGATGGTTGCCGCCTATGTGAAATCCTTCGCCGCCGGCGGCTCCCAGACGACGAAAACCCTGGGCGGCGCGCCGGTGACCAAGGCCGCCTACGACCTGTCGCGCATCCAGCCCCTCGTCGAGCTGGTCGGCAGGCTCGGCGCCGCGCTCGAGGCGAACCACGAAGCCTACACCCAGGCACTCGTCGACGAGTTCGGCAGCTTCGCCCGCATCCGGCGGTACAGCGAGGCCAGCTTCGTCGACCTCCACGACCTCGTGGTGCGGCTCGCGACGATCCGGACGATGCCGGCCGAGGTGCAGAATATCTGCATCGATATCGTGAAGAAGCTCGGCTACCCCAAGCTGACCGACCGCCTTTCCCAGCCCGTCGTCATCCGTCGCCGCACGCCGGGCGCGGTGATCTGGGGCTACAACGGCTGGAAACTGCCCCCCGCCGAGCTCCGGCCGCGCGGAAGCGCCGTCTGGCACTCGCGGTTCGTCCGGACCCCCCTGCGCGGGCCGGATGAAAAGGGCGATTACACCTGTGTCATCGGCCCCTTCAGCCTCGTCGTCGACCCGGTCGCGAAAAAGCGCGAATACGTCACCGAAATCAATTATCGCATTGAGTATACAAACGGGAAATCGAGCCCCGACTTCACCGATCGCACCGGCCGCGAATATGTGATCGTCACCGACTTCCCGGCAGACTCTCCCATCATCGCCGAGGGCCACACCCAGGGCATGGGCAACAGTTACGGCATCTCCGTCTACTACCCCTACTGCCTCGAGTTCCGGACGGCCTACAAGAGCCTCGGTTTCGCCCGCGACACGGCATGGGACGAGTTCATCGCGCGCGTTCCGGCGTATCGGGCCACCTCCCCCGTGCTCGTCACGGGCGGTATGGTCGAGGATCCAGCCTCGCTGCGGCCACTGGTCGTTTCGTTCAAGGCTCTCGGGCTCCAGCCCGATATCCTGTGGGATCCCAAGGTGTTTGGTTATAAATATGGTGATATTCTTCAGCAGTATCGCAACGGCGTCGTGTTCACCGACAGCGTCTCGGCGAGCTCCTTCGGCGAGATCGCGCCGTCGGCCGACGACCTCATACGGTATCTCGACGGTGGCGGCGCCCTCTTCCTCGCCGCCCAGTCGGTCGAACAGAAGAACACGAACATGCCGCTTCTCGAGGGCTTCTTCGGCTTCCGGTATGTCGGGGACGACCGTGACCTGCCCGCGATGACGCTCACCACGAAGACCGGCGCCGCCGTTCCGGTGAAACTCAACGGGGAGGACTCGGCCCAGTCGGCGAAGGATGTCACCATCATGGAAGCCGACGCCCCGGCGAAACCGTTCGTCACGACCGAGGACGGGCGGGTCGCGGGGCTCGCGGTTGTCGGCACATCCTCCGGTTCGGGAATGCCGTATCGCGGCGTGTATCTCGGCTTCCGGTTCGAGGCGGTGACGGGGGCGGCCGTTCGCACGGCCCTCGTCGAAAACGCTCTCGACCTGCTGGCCCCCCAGCTCAAGAAACTTCCCAAGCCCCTGGAATCCTCGACCGACGGGGAGTGACCCCGCCGGACCTGTCTCTGCTCTCCCGACGCCCGCGGTTGCCGCGGGCGTCTTTGCCTCTTCCCCGATTGTATTCCGGGGGGTGGGCTGCTAGACTATGGGGGAGAGAGGGTTATGAAGCTGAGAACCGTTTTTGAGAGTCTCGAGAACATGCTCGTGGGGGAACCTCCGCAGTTGGCTCCTCAGGCACCATCTGCGCCGGGGAATCCGCACATCCCCGACCTTCTTTCCCTGCTGATCAGCGGGAGCCTCCGGGCCGAACAGGTCGGATCCCTTCTGGCGGGAGCGTCCGGCCGGTCTCCGGCGGATGCCCAGGCCGCCGTGACCGGTGTTCTCGAACAGGTTGCCCGGCTGCTCGAAACCTCGACCTCCCTCCTGAACAACCTCCTGACCGTCACGATCGGTCTCGCCGTCCAGGGCGTCGGCGCCGAGCGCGGGACGCTGTTCCTCGTCGATCCCGAGACCGGCGAGATTTTCTCGCGCGTCCTCCAGGGCGAGGAAATCCAGGAGATCCGCCTGCCCCCCGGCACGGGTATAGCTGGAAATATTCTTTCTTCCGGCCGGGCCGAGATCATCCACGACGTCTACGCGGACAAGCGGTTCAACCAGGAGATCGACCGGCAGAGCGGCTTCGTGACCAAGTCGATCCTCGCGGCCCCGATGCGCATTTCCGCCTCGGACGACCCGATCGGGGTGATCGAGCTTCTGAACAAGCGGGAGGGGCGATTCACCCAGGCCGATCTCGAAGCCGTCGAGAAGATCTCGGGCCAGGCTGCCCGGGCCCTGCGGAACGCCCGCGACTTCGAGATGACGCGCCGCTCGCGCGAGAACGAGAACCGACTCCAGGAAGTCGCCGCCGCGATCTCCTCCGAACTGAACCTCAAGCCGCTGCTCGAGAAGATCATGCAGGCCGTCACGATGATCCTCGATGCCGACCGTGCGACGCTGTTCCTGCACGACGAGAAAACCGATGAACTCTGGTCCCAGGTCGCGCTGGGCCTCAACGACCAGGAGATCCGTTTCCCCGCCCACCTCGGCATCGCCGGCAAGGTGTTCACGAGCGGCGAGACGATCAACATTCCCGACGCTTACGCCGATGCCCGGTTCAACAAGGAGATCGACAAGAAAACCGGGTATCACACCCGGAACATCCTCTGCATGCCGGTCGTCAACCGCGCCGGCAAAGCGATCGGCGTGACCCAGGTGCTCAACCGCAAGAATGGGGTGTTCACGCGTGTCGACGAGAAGAAGCTGAAGACGTTCTCCTCCCAGGCGGCAATCGCGATCGAAAACGCCAAGCTGTTCGATGAAGTCCTGAACATGAAAAACTACAGCGAAAGCATTCTCGAGAGCCTCAGCAACGGCGTCATCACGGTGAACGCCGCGCGCCGCATCGAAAAGTGCAACGCCGTCGCCCTGCGCACCTTCGGCGTGACGACCGACCAGATCACCGGCAAATACGCCGACCTCTTCTTCACCGGCGACAATCACTGGATCGTCGACAGCCTGCGCCGCGTCATCGCGACCCAGGAGGCCGACAACTTCCTCGACGCCGAGATCACCGACCGGCAGGGGCGACATATAGCATTGAATATGGCAATTGCCCCCCTGCATGACGCCCAGAACAAACCCATGGGCGGGCTGCTGGCTTTCGAGGATCTGACCGGGGAGAAACGCCTCAAGAGCACGCTGTCGCGGTACATGAACAAGGAAGTGGCCGACCAGCTCCTCAACTCCGACGGCATGCTCGGCGGCAAGATGCAGGAGCTGACCGTCCTGTTCAGCGACATCCGCAACTTCACGACGATCTCGGAAAAGCTCGGGGCGCAGGAGACCGTCGCGATGCTGAACGAGTATTTCACCACGATGGTCGACATCGTGTTCCACCACGGCGGCATTCTCGACAAGTTCATCGGGGATGCGATGCTGGCCGTGTTCGGGGCCCCCTTTACGACCGGCGAGGACACCGACCGGGCCGTGATCACGGCGATCGAGATGCAGCGCGCGCTTCGCGAGTTCAACATCCGGCGGTCCGAGAAGGGCCTGCAGACGATCGAGATCGGGGTCGGCATCAACACCGACACCGTGCTGGTCGGAAACATCGGTTCCCTCAAGCGCATGGATTACACCGTCATCGGTGACGGGGTGAACCTGGCCTCCCGCCTCGAGGGCGCCAACAAGTTCTACGGAACGAGCATCCTCGTCAGCGAGAACAGCTTCAACCGGCTGATCTACCGCCACCGCACCCGGGAGGTCGATCTGCTGCGCGTCAAGGGGAAGAACCTTCCCGCGAAGATCTACGAGGTGCTCGACCACCACGACACCGCCTCGTTTCCGCGCATGGACGAGGTGCTGGGCTGCTATGCCAGCGCGATGGAGCTGTACCGCAAGCGCAAATGGGAAACCGCCGCCCGGTTTTTCGGCGAGGCGCTTGCCCTGCACCCCGGCGACACCCTTTCGAAGGTGTATGCCGACCGGTGCGCCCACTTCCTGCGCGAGCCGCCCCCCGACGAGTGGGATGGCATCTGGGTGATGCACTCCAAGTCGTGACCGTGCTACACTCGTGGATGCGCTGATGTAAATTCACCCTCTCCTGAGGAGGTCGGATATGCCTGCCGTCGGTTCATCGCTTCCCCGCAAAGACGCCTGGGACAAGGTCAATGGGAAAGCAAAATATATCGATGATTATTCATTTGCCGGAATGCTCCACTGCGCGACCGTCCGGTCTCCGGTCGCCTATGGGCGTCTGAAGGGCATCGACACGACGGCCGCCGCGGCGATGCCCGGCGTGTGTCGCATCGTCACGGCCGGCGACATTCCCGGCGTGAACGTGAACCCTCTCGTGCTCGATGACCAACCGTTTCTCGCCACCGGGTTCGTCCGGTTCCATGGCGAGCCGGTCGCCCTGGTGGCGGCCGACACCTACGAGCACGCCTGTGCCGCGGCCGCCGCGGTGAAGCTCGACATCGAGCCCCTCAAGCCCGTCCTGTCGATCCGGGAGTCCCTCGACCCCGCCTCGCCAAGATTGTATAAAGAAGACAATATCTTCAGCCGCTACGTGATCCGGCACGGGGACCTCGAGGCCGGGTTCGCCCGGTCGGCGCACGTCTTCGAGCGCGAATACGAAACCCCCTACCAGGAGCACGCGTATCTCGAGACGCAGGGGATGATTGCCGTTCCCGGCATCGAGGGGTCGATGACCGTCTACGGGTCGATGCAGTGCCCGTTCTACGTCCATGACGCCGTCTCCGCGATCCTCGGCTGCCAGAAAAACAAGGTCCGCATCGTCCAGACCACGACCGGGGGCGGCTTTGGCGGCAAGGAGGATTTCCCCTCGATTCTCGCCGGCCACGCAGCCCTGCTCGCCAGCCTGCTCGAACGGCCGGTCAAGCTCGTCTACAAGCGGGAAGAGGATATCATCGCCAGTTCGAAACGGCATCCGGGACTCATGAAAATGAAGGTCGGCACCGACGCCGATGGCAAAATTATCGCGGCGGATATTCAATACTACGTCGATGGCGGCGCGGCTGCCACGCTCAGCCCGATCGTTCTCTGGCGCGGCACCGTCCATGCCCTCGGGCCGTATGTCTGCGAAAACGTCCTGATCCGCTCGTTTGCCATGGCCACGAACAAGGTGCCGTGCGGCGCCTACCGGGGCTTCGGCTCTCCCCAGGTCATCTTTGCCGGGGAGTCCCTCATCGATGAGATCGCCGACACGCTGAAAATCGATCCCGTCGAGATCCGGCGCCGCAACGGGCTGAAGATCGGCACGAAAACCGTCACCGGCCAGCTGATCGACCAGTCGTGCGGTCTGACCGAGACGATCGACAAGGCCGTCGCGAAATCCGACTGGACGCGCAAATGGCAGCACCCGTCGGCCCGTTCCGGTCAGGTGCGCCGCGGCATCGGCATCTCCACCGTCTATTACGGGGTCGGCCTCGGGGCCGGCGGCAAGCATCTCGACCGCGCCGGCGCCAGCATGCTGATCATGAAGGACGGCACCGTCCAGTGCGCCATCGGCAACACCGAGATGGGGCAGGGCGCCCGCACCATCCTCGCCCAGATCGCGGCCGATGCGCTTGGCGTGACCTTCGACAAGGTGTTCGTCGTCGAGACCGACACGGCGTTCGTGCCCGACTCCGGTCCCACCGTCGCCAGCCGCACCACCTTTATGTCGGGCAATGCCCTCTCCGCTGCGGCGAAGGAGCTGAAGCCCCGCCTGATCGAGGCCGCCGCCGGCCTGCTCGGCGCGAAGCCCGAAGAGGTGGACCTGGTCGAGGGCGTCGCGTTCGTGAAGACCGCCCGGGAGACGAAGCGGGTCGCCTATGCCGACATCGTGAAGGAGTTCTACCTGCGGCGGCTCCAGCCGAGCGCCTTCGGGTGGTATATCGCCCCGGATTCAACGTTCGACAAGGAGACCGGCCAGGGCAACGCCTACTTCACCTACAGCTATGCGACCAACGTCGCCGAGGTCGAGGTCGACATGCAGACCGGCGAGGTGCGAGTGCTCCGAATCGTCGCGGCCCACGACATGGGCCGGGCGATCAACCCCCAGCAGGTCGAGGGCCAGATCGAGGGCGGCACGCTCCAGGGCGTCGGCTACGCGACGATGGAGGAGATCCGGCACGACGCGCAGGGCCGCATGCTCAACAATGCCTTCGCTACCTACATCTTGCCCACCACCGAAGACGCCCCCGAGATCGAGCCCATCATCGTCGAGCACGGGTACAGCGAGGGGCCATACGGCGCCAAGGGGTTCGGCGAAGTCCCGCTGATGGGAATCGCGCCCGCGGTCGCGAACGCCGTGTTCAACGCAACCGGCCGCCGCATCCGGATCATGCCGATCAAGCCGGAAAAGCTCATCGACTGCTGAAGCGAACCAGGAGGGGAAGCACGTGACGGAACAGAACGCCGAACCGATGCCGCAGCCGGAGCCGGACCGGATCCCTGCCGGCCTTCAGGCCGAGGCCGCCGTCGGGACGCTCGAAGAGTCCCCCTGGGACTGGGAGCGCATCGCCGCGCTCCTGGCCACCCTCGCCGTGCTCTTCTTCTACACCCGGTCCTGCCCCTTCGCCTCCGGCACCTACTGGGATCTCCTGTTCGCCCGCGAGTTCGATCTGAATATCGGCTGGGCGGTCCTGCCCGAGAGCATCGCCTTCGCCTTCGCCCAGTCGGCCGCCTCGCTGGCCGGACTGAAAACGCTGTGCCATGGCCTGTTCTTCCTTCTCTCCTGCCTCCTCCTCGTCTGGATCTATCGGGGCCGGGAAATCCTCCCTGGCTTGATCGTTCTTGGGATATTTGCCTTCGCCATGCAGCCGCTGCTCGGGCTGCGTGCGTTGTTGCAGCTGATCTTCACGGTCGGATTGCTGGCCATTCTCGACGGGGAGTGGCTCCGGGAAAAATTCGGCGTGGCGCTGATCCCAATCACGGCTGCGGCGAGCGCGCTCGGCCTCAACAGCTGGGTGCTCGTCGCGCTCGTGACGTGTTATGCCCTCGTCCGGCCGGGATTCCGGCTCACCCTGATCCTCAGCGCCCTCATCGGCATCCTCTGCTTCCCGGAGGGGGCGGCGAGCGCCGTCTCGAACCAGATCCCGCTTTCGATGCGGTATCCGCACCCCGAAGACCAGCTCCTGCTGAGCCTGCTGGCCGGTATCTTCCTGGTGCCCAACCTGATCGCGCTTTCCCGCATCGACGAGGAAAACTTTCCGATGGTGATTTTCTATGCCTTCACGGGCTTCCTCGCCCTGGTGAATTTCGGCGGGATGCCGCTGTTCATCGTCACCGGGGTCGTGCTGCTGCTGAAAGCGCTCAGCGAGATCGAGCCGCTGGGCCTCAACACGCGGCTCGCCGGAACCGTCATTCTCGTCATCCTCGTCCACCTGTTCCTCTTCCTCAACCCGTCCGGTTTCGGCATTAATCCGACCGTCCGCGGCGAGCTGGGCACCGACGTCGATGCCCTCCTCCAGGGTCGCATCCGGAGCCGGGTCGTCACGACCCATGATCTGGGCGAACTGATGTGGAAGGGCCTGCTTCACCTGACCCCCGACGACATCACGGCTCTTCCCCAGGTTCCCCGCCTCCGCATCGAGGAACATGACGGCACGCTCCAGCTCGTCCATGACGAGGAATCCTCCGGAACGGGAACGGCCGAGACCGCCGGGGCGGAACCGGCTGACCGCCCTCTGGCGCCGGCCGAGGATGCCTCTTCCGTTTTAGCCGGGGAAGCCCCGGAACCGGAGTTCGAACCCGCGTCGGAGCCTACAGCGCCTTGATATACCGCCGGCCGCGCGCGGCCTCTTCCCCCGCGGCCGTGAAGCCCAGGTTCTCGAGATAGCCCTGGTGGGCCGGAACGGCCGTCCAGGCCTCGAGGGTGCGGATGGCACGGTCGCGGAAATAGGTTCGCTTGTGCTCGAACAGGAACCGCCCGAACTGGAAGTCCCGGTAAGCGGGAATCACGTAATCCATCAGGATCTCAGCCGTGCCGTCACGGCCCGGCCTGATCGCGAACACCCCCACCGGCATCATGTTGCGGAACAGCAGCCACGTGTCTTCCGGCTCGAACGTGTCCTGGAAGGCGCGGGGAAAATAGCTGACGATATCTTTTTCATGAAACCGCATGAACCGGAGAAAAAACAGGTCGCCGATCTCCGAAAGCGGCTCGAGGGTGAAAAAGTCGGACTGCCGGTAGATCTGCCACAGGTAATACGCGTCCATCACGGCGATATACCCGTTCACGACCAGGATCGGCATGGCCCCGATCAGCCAGCCGTACAGGGCGAAGATGGCGGCCCCGACGAGATTGATCCAGCGCAGCCGCAGGACCGACTGCATGCTGAGGGAGACGGCGACGAGCAGGGAGCCGGCATAGCCGATGATTTCGTTCAGATTCATGTGTGCCTCGTGAAGGATGTCTTGGAGCGGGCGGCAAGCATACCTGAGCGGGCCGGTCCGCGCAAGGAACCGTGAAAAAAGCCCCGGGGGCGATCCCCCGGGGCTTGTGGAAAGGGCGGAACGGGATCAGATGACCGGGCGCAGCCAGGTGAGCTTGCGCAGGAAGTTCATCCGGTCGACGATCTTCTTCGAGCAGTGATCTTCGGGGCCGTAGACCTTGGTGACGTTGCCGTCCTTGTCGATCGAGATCTTGTACTCGACGGCCGACTTCATGTCGTCGATCAGGCGCAGCGCGGTCATCGTGGCGAACTGCCGGTCGCAGATCGCGGCGACGACTTCCGAGTTCACCTGCTCGCTGAGGGCATCCATGTTGTAGGAGCCCACGACGGCGATCTGGCGGTCGAACACGAACACCTTCGAGTGGAGCCGTTCGTTGATCGTCGGGGCGACGAGCAGGTGGCAGGTCGGCATCTCTTTCAGCATCTTCTTCCAGTCGGACATCAGGAACGCCTGCGGGAACAGCGAATCCGTCGAGCCGCCGCTGTTGGTGTGCATGATGATCTTCACGCCGCGCGCCGAGGCGCGCTTGAGGGCCGCGTCGGCCTCGGCCGTCAGCACCAGATAGGGGTTCTGGATGATGATCTCTTCGCGGCTGCATTCGATGAACTTGACCAGCGACGGCGTGATGCCGTTCAGCGCGCCCAGGCGGGAATGCTTGTCGAGGATCTTGACCGGCTTCGGCCGCTCGCCCCGGAACAGCTGGAAGGAAGTATAGCTCGAAAGATTTTTGAACTTCGACAGCTCCTCGTTGAACTCCTTGAGGGCTTCGGGCAGTTTGCCGGAGAGCTTCACCTTGGAGGCGTCGAACAGGCCTTCACCCATGATGAACCGGCGCATCGCCTGGTAGGCCAGATCGAGCCGCGCCGACTGGTCTTTCCAGTTGATCTTGTCGGGCTTGACGGTGGAGTTCTTCAGGCAGACCCACTCGTCGTCGAACGCCTGCTTCAGCTGGGTCGCGACATGCGTGCCGCTCATCAGCACGTCGGTGTCGCGGTAGACGATGTCGTATTCGCCCTTGCCGACGAAATAATCCGGGCCGATGTTGCGGCCGCCGATGATCGTCGTCTGGCCGTCGATGATGATGATCTTGTCGTGGTTGCTGGCGAAGACCAGGCGGAAATCCTCGAACAGACCCGTCAGCGACTTCGCGACGGCGTTGAACTGCTTGATCTCGACGTTCGGGAGTGCCGCAAGCTCCTGGAACCGGTCGGGCATGCCCTTCATATAGCCGGAACGATAGATGCGCCCGTCGATCATCAGGCGGATCTTCACACCCTCCCGGGCCTTCTTGGCGAGCAGGCCGAGGAACGCCTGGCCGAAAATGTCCTTGTCGACGATGTAATAGGTGCAGTCGATGGTCTGTTTCGCCGATTCGATCATCTTCCAGCGGGCATACCAGGCATCGTCGTTGCGCCAGATGAGACGCACGCGGGTGCTGATATCGCCTTTCGGGACGCCGATCGCATCGAACGCCGCCCGCAGGTCATCGTTGGCCGGCAGAGTGGGGGCGCCGGCCCAGGATGCGGCGGCGGCCAGGATGACGAACACGGCCAGCACGGCGAGACGGGAAATCCAGTGATCCAGTCGCTTCATGAAAAGACCCTCCTTGAGGGAAATACCGGGCGAAATTCGAAGATTATTTTCTAATTCTGCGCAAAAACATCCGGTACGTCAAGGATCAGACCCTTACGAGGCGGGAAGTGGGCCGGCGGCGCCCGGATGGCGCAATTCAGCCGGACCCATTCTTCCGGACCCGGCATGCAGGGCGGGGTGGGGCTGTCATTTTTTGCCGGGATGTGGTACGTTTACTGACCGGCCTTTGCCGGCCCTTCCCCTGTGGGATGAGCTTTCCGGAAGGACAGACGCACAACCATGTATCTCAAGTCCCTCGAAATCATGGGATTCAAATCGTTCGGCCGCAAGACGGTCTTCGATTTCCAGCCTGGCATCACGGCCATCATCGGCCCCAACGGCTCGGGAAAGAGCAACGTCTGCGACGCCATCCGCTGGGTGCTCGGGGAACAGAGCGCGAAGGCTCTCCGCGGAAACAAGATGGCCGAGGTGATTTTCGCCGGCTCCCCGTCGCTGCGTTCGGCCGCGTTTGCCCAGGTCAAGCTCATCCTCGACAACGAAGACCGGATGATGCCGCTCGACTTTTCGGAAGTGACGATCGGCCGCCAGTTGTTCAAGTCGGGGGAGAGCAATTACCTCGTGAACGGCACCCGCTCCCTTCTGAACGACATCAAGGAAATGCTGATGGACACCGGTATCGGCAAGGATGGCTACTCGGTCATCGGCCAGGGGGATATCGAGGACATCATCTTCCAGCGCACCCAGACCCGCCGCGCCCTCATCGAGGAAGCCGCGGGCATCACGAAGTTCAAGCATCGCAAAGCCAACACCCTGACCAAGCTCGACCATACCAAGGCAAATATCACCCGCCTCCAGGACATCATCGGCGAGATCCAGAACCAGCTCGGGCCTCTTTCCGAACAGGCCGAGAAGACCCGCCGGTACCAGACGCTCGCGGCTGAGATCCGGGCTCTCGAGATCGACCTCGTCCTGTTCGACCTGTCCCAGCTCTATGGGGATGCGGAAAACGTCGATTCGATGCGGCGCGGTCTGCTTGCCAAGGTCGCCGAGATCGAGAAGTTCCTCGAGGAGATCGACAGCCGCAAGAGCGGCGTCCGCGAAAAGGTGCAGGAGTTCGAGAACCAGCTCCAGACGCGGCAGAGTGATTCCCGCAAGGTCGCGGCCACGATCGATGAAACGCGGGGCCGGATGGGCCTCCTTCGCGAGGAGGCGCGCGGTCATGAGTCCCGCCGCCAGGCGATCGCCGATGAGATGACCGGCATCGACAAGATGCTCGCCGACGGCGGTCAGGAGATCACCGACGCCGAGAACCGCCTCCGCGATGCCGAGACCGAGGAAAGCGCTGTTGCAGGCCGGATGGCCGAGATCGAAGCGAATACCGGCAAGGTGCAGGCCGAGCTCGACGCCCATCTGAAGAGCGTCGGCCAGGACCGCGAGTCTTCCTACAAGATCGCGGCCCAGATGAGCGAGAAGAAGACCACGATCAACACCTCGAACCAGCAGATCCAGATCCTGGACCGCCAGCTCGAGAAGGGCAGCGGTGATGTCACCACGCTCGAGGCCGTCATCGACAAGCTGGCCACGGAAAAGACCGGCATCGAGAAAGAGCTGAAGGCGATGGAAACGACGATCGCCGATGAGGGAACCCGGCTTGCCGACGACCAGGCGCGCGCCAACAAGCTCGACAAGGATCTCCGCCGCGCCGAGGAGGAACTCTCCGGCACCGTCGACCAGTTCAAGGTGCTCACCGCCCGCCGGAACATCCTCGAGGAGCTGAAGAACCGCTCCGACAGCGGCATCCATCGCGGCGTGCGCGAGGCCCTCGCGCTGAAGGACCGGGAACTGCCCGGCATCTGCGGCATGGTGGGGGATCTGATCACCGTGCCGAAGGGCTACGAGATGGCCTTCGAAACCGCCCTCGGCGGCAGCATCCAGGATATCGTCACGCGCGATGCCGCAACGGCCCAGCGGGCAATCGCGGTCCTGAAAGAACGCAAGGCCGGCCGCGCGACGTTCCTGCCGATCGACATGATCCAGCCGCCCGCCCGGCTTGAAGCTGTCCGTGCCAAGGGCTGTCTCGGCGTTGCGCTCGATCTCGTTCAATATGATGCGCAATATTATACGATCATGAACTTCCTGCTCGGGCGCATCCTCGTCTTCGAGAACCTCGACGATGCCGTCGCCTACTCGCGCTCGACGCGCAACTTCAACCGCATCGTCACCCTCGAGGGCGATATCGTCCGCTCCTCCGGCGCGATGACGGGCGGCGCCGAGGGCCAGAAGTCGGCGGGCCTGCTTGCCCGCAAGCGCGAGCTCGAGGAGGCCGAGGCCAGGATCCAGACCCTTGCCGCGGCTGAAAAGAAGCTGAGTGTCCAGGTCGTCCGGCTTCGCAACGAGCGGGTCGCCCTCGGTCAGGTCATCCGGCAGCGGGAAGAAAGCCTTTCCCGCACCCGCCAGTCGATGGAGTTCTTCCAGAAACGCCTGGTGATCACCGATGGTGACCTCGCGACCCGACGAAACGAGTTCCAGAATCTCGATATCAACCGCCGCGAGATCCAGAAAGAGCTCGAACGGATCCGCCAGGTCCAGGCGGCCGCCCAGCAGGAATTGACCCTGCTCGAAAGCCAGAACATCGAACTCACCGCCCGGCTCCAGGAAATGAGCGGCCGGGAATCGGCGATCCAGACCCGCCTTGCCTCCCTGCGCGGGCTCCATGCCGACGAGAAAGTGACCCAGGGTCAGATTGCCGAGCGCAAGAAGGCTCTGAAGAAGGAAATCGATGCCGCCATGCGCCGCCGCCGCGATGCCCAGGAGCGCCGCGACCGTGCCGGCGAAGAGGTGGCGCGGCTCGAGCAGCTCCGCAAGGAGGCGGAAGCCGGGATCGCCGCCTTCCAGAACGAGATTCAGACCCTCGAAGCCCGGAAAGCCGAGCTGGAAAAAGCCTATGAGACGCTTCAGGCCGAGTATCGGGCCTGCTCCAAGGAGCTCGAGACCCTCGATCACACCTGGCAGAGCCGCTCGAAGATCGCCGAATCGACCCGCACCAAGCTCGGAGAGCTTGATGTGAAGCTCGCCGAGGTCAAGACCCACATCGCGAACAAGGAAAGCATCCTCCGCTCCGAATACGAGTTCGACCCGGCCCAGATCGGCACCCAGCTCCGCAAATACGAGAGCCGGGACGTGCTGAGCGGCCAGATCGCGGAGCGGCGCGGCGAGCAGCAGCGGCTCGAGCCGGTCAACCCGCTTGCCATCGAGGAATACGAAAAGACGAAGGAGCGATTCGAGTTCCTCAACGGCCAGGTGCGCGACATGACCGAAGCCGCCGTCTCACTCGAACAGGTGATCGCCGAGATCGAGAAGATCTCCAGCGAGCGGTTCATGGAGACGTTCGGGCAGATCGATTCGGCATTCGGCCAGATTTTCCAGGTCGTGTTCCCCGGCGGCAACGCCAGGCTCAAGCTGACGACCCCCGAACTGCCCCTCGAGAGCAATGTCGAGATCGTTTGCCAGCTTCCCGGAAAGAAACTCTCGACGATAGAACTCTTCTCGGGCGGGGAAAAGGCGTTGATCTCGATCGCCCTGCTGTTCTCGATTCTCCAGGTCAAACCGCCCGCGTTCTGCATTCTCGACGAGATCGAGGCCGCGCTCGACGAGGCGAACGTCAAGCGGTTCACCCGCCTGCTGCGCAACTTCGCCGACAAGACCCAGTTCTTCGTCATCACCCACAACAAGGAAACGATGCAGGCCGTCGACGTGATCTACGGGATCACCCTCGAGAAAACCGGAACGTCGCGCCAGATCTCGATCCGTCTCGAAGACCAGGAGAAGATTCGTGAATTCACCGCCCGCAAGGGCGTCAGCGTCACCGAGCGGCTCAAGGCCGTCGCGGCGGCGGATCGGGCGCAGACGGCCGATGCCGGCCCCTATCAGGAGCCCCGGGAGACTGCTTCATGAGTGAACCCCATGATGTGAAGAACACGCCCCAGCCGTCGCCGACCCACGAGTGGAACGAGCCGCGGCTCGTCGTGCTGCTGATCGGCCTCTGCCTGCTGATCGAGGGCGGCCTGATCTACTACCAGAGCGGCCCCAACCAGATCATCATCGCCTCGGTCACCGCCCTTTCGGGCATCACCCTGCTGCTGTTCGCCTGGCTCGTTCCTATCGAGGACGAGCAGGAAGGGCCTGCAGAGGCCGAGATCACGGGCAAAGAAGTGGTTCCTCCCCCGGCGGAGCTCCGAGCGGAACAGCCCGGGGAACGGATTTTGGCTGTGCCGCCCACCACGGCGCCACCGCCAGCCGCCGCCGGAGAGCCCGCGGTCCCGCCGGCCGGGGAAGCTGCCGTTCCGGCTGTCGCACCGGCTCTGCCTGCGGAAGGGGCGCCCCGACCCGCTCTCGAAGAGGAGCCGGCGCTTTCGTGGTATGACCGGCTCACGTCTGGACTGCGGAAAACCCGCGAAAGCTTCGTGGGCAAGGTCAAAAACCTCGTTCTGGGTCGCACGAAGATCGACGACGAGCTGCTCGAGGACCTCGAAGCGACCCTCTTCGAGGCCGATCTGGGCGTGAAAACCACCCAGGAGCTCCTCCAGTATCTCCACCAGAAGGTTGCCGTCGACCGGATCACCGATCCCAATTGTATCTATGAACTGCTGCGCGAACAGCTCCACCTGCGCCTGACCAAGTTTGCCTCGGCGCCGAAGTTCAATCCCGGCGGCCTCACCCTGTTCCTGGTCATCGGCGTGAATGGCGTCGGAAAGACGACGACGATCGCGAAACTCGCCCGCAAATTCATGAAAGAGGGCAAGAAGGTCATGCTGGCGGCCGGCGACACGTTCCGCGCCGCGGCCATTGATCAGCTCTGCATCTGGGGTGAGCGGGTGGGGGTCGAGGTCGTGCGCGGCCAGGAAGGGGGAGACCCCGGCGCGCTCGTGTTCGACGCGATCGCCGCGGCCAAAAAGCGCGGTGCAGACCTGCTGATCGTCGACACGGCCGGCCGCATGCACGTCAAGGCCGACCTGATGGCCGAGCTGGCCAAGGTGCAGAAGATTGCCGCCCGCGAAAGCGACGGCGGCCCGCACGAGATCCTGCTCATCCTCGATGCGACGACCGGCCAGAACGCCGTCCAGCAGGCGAAACTGTTCAACGAGGTGTTGCCGATCAGCGGCCTCGTGATGACGAAGCTCGACGGAACTGCCAAGGGCGGCGTCCTGTTCGCCGTCGAGGAGCAGCTCTCGGTGCCCGTGAAGTTCATCGGTGTCGGCGAGAAGATGGACGATTTGATGACGTTCGATCCCGAGCAGTTCCTCGAAGCCCTGTTCGCCGACGATGCGGTGAAATCCAAGGAGAGCGACTACGCCGTTCTCTGAGGCGGAGCGCCGCTAGCGGGCGGGCGCCTGGCTCGCTGCGGGCTGCCAGAAGCCGATCGGGCCGAGAATCCGCAGCTCCTCCTGCAACAGGCCGAGTTGAAGCTCGGCCAGAGCTCCAAGATCTTCTGGAGACAGCGGGGAGCCCGTGGCGGGGGCGATGCTCGTCATGCTGAAATGAAGGGTTTCGAGCCGCTTTCGCAGAAAGGGAGACTCCTCGAAACAGCGGGTCAGGGCCAGCATAGCATCGATCACCAACGGGTCATCGGTCGCCAGTTGGACGGGGAACGATCCCGGCTGCTCCGCCAGCGTGTCGATCCGCTGGGACAGAGAAGCCAGCGCCTGCCGGCAGGAGAGAAGCTTCTGGGGCGCCCCCAGCAGATCGAGCGGCAGGGTCGACATCTCCAGGGCTTCTCCGGAAACGGTCTCGCCGCGCCCGATGCTCCCGATCAATCTTCCGAGACTGCGCATGCCTTCTTCCCAGCCGTGGCCCGAAAGGGTCTGGTAAACCGGGGGCGGGGCGATGCCGTGGTCGAGGAAGAAGGAAAGCCATCCATCCAGCAGCCGGGCCGACCGGCTCGCCGAATCCGGGAATCCCATCCGGTAAGCCAGTTCCGTGTCCCGGACCTGCTCGGCGAGGTCTTTGCAGCGCAGGGAAAACTCGTCCAGAATGAAATCCGACGGGCTGCAGGCCGTTGAAACGGCCGGGCAAAGTAATATAAAATAATATATAATAATATAAAGTATTGAAGCTCGCCGGGTAGTGGCTTCGGCGAAACGGGGAATGCTGCTGTTCATGCGGACAGTATAGCCGAGAAACCGGCGAAGCAAAAGCGGGGGCGCCGTTCGGCACCCCCGCTCGATTTACATCGGAAGATCGTCAGCGGCGGTTTTCCTTGCTCTCCAGAACGCGGGCATCGAACGAGCTGTCGACGACTTCGATCGGGATGCGCAGGGAGCGCTTGTTCCCATGGGCGTCCGTTGCCGAGATCGTCATCGATACCTGCGGCTGCCCCGGAAGAACCTTCATCGGCATATCGACGGTGAAGCGGGCCCGGGGGGACTGGATCTGGGGGTTCGGGGCGTTGTTGGGCAGGTAGGCGGCCTCGAGCGGCAGATTACCCACGCCGGCCGGGAGCAGGCTGCGGGAGCCGCCTGCCTCGAGATTTTCGGTGATGGCGAATGTGGCGGCCGTCAGGTTCCGGTAGTCGACGTTTTCAAGAATGTCGACGTTGATCAGCAGACGGCTCGAGCGGCGCACACGCGGCATGCGGGCGGTATCGAGACCGAGCAGGCCGGCATCGACCGCCTCGTTCTCGGTGCCGATGGCCGTCGGATACTGCGTGCAGCCGTTGATCTCGGCCGTCGTTGCTCCGCCGCCGATCGGGGTGCCGTTGAGGTGGAAGCAGCTGACCTCGAGGAGCGACTTGGCGAGGTTGCCCACGGTCGTGGGCAACCAGGTCGCATCCTGCACGCCCTCGGTGAGGGTTGCCACCCAGCGGCGGTTGTCATTCTGGGAGATGATCTCGACCCGGAAGCCGGGCGGGTCGTTGTCGACCCGTTCGAGCGTCCGCTGGGCCGTATTCAAGGCTCCGTTCGGCAGGGGCGTGGTGAACGAGCCGAACAGGTGGGTCGTGTTCTGGCCGTCGACGCCGAAGCCGTCGTTGAGCGAACCCGTCGCGTTGTAACTCAGCATGCCGACCCAGTTCGTGAGCACGCCGGTCGGGGCGAAGGGGCCGGTCGGTCCGTAATCGGCAATCTGGGCGGTGTAAGTGGCCCCGATGCGATAATCGTCACGCCGCCAGAACTCGGCGAAATCAGGCTTCTTGCCGATCGCGGTGTGGGTCGTCGCCGCCTGTTTGACGGACCGGCTCGTGGGATCGCGCGGAAGAGCCGGATTGGCCATCTGATACGAGACTTCGAAGGTGCCGAACGTGGCGCGCGGGTTGTTGTCCGAGACCGTGAACGAAGCCGTCACGTCCGGAATGGGGTCGCCCGTCGTGTGGAGGATGCCGCGGCTCAGGTCGGCGAGTTCCGGTGGCGTCTTGTCGCGGGCTCTGATCAGCCAGGCTTTCACCGAGCTGTTCGCGAAGGCAGAGGAGCCGCCGATCGCGGTGTCGGAGGTCGGCAGGTTGGGATGGGTTTTCTCACAGATCGCGCTGACCGGCACGGCGTCGGGAATGATGCTGCGATACTGCTTCTTCGTGGCATCCTCTTCGGCCGAGCTTTCGCGCCAGGAAACGCGGGGATAGATCAACTCGAGCCTGACCTTGTATTGGTCGGGGTCGAGCGGCGTCGCGATGCGCTGGGTCCCCTGGGCGGAAGAGGGGAGGGTCAGGGTGATGAGATACTCGCCGGGGTTGGCCGTTGTTGTCACATCGGCGCCGGTGCAGTCGCCCGAGGCGAGTTTCACTCCGCGCCAGGGCGGTGTCTGGCCCGGGATGGTCGCGCCGGTGCAGGTATTTTCGAGCCACAGGTTCCACCGCAGGAATTTCAGATCGTTGGCGGTTGGCCTGGTCTTGTCGGTGCGGGTTCCCTGATCGGCCGCCGCGACGTCTGCCGGCGAGCTCGTCTTGGGCCAGCCGGGATTGAACGCGGAGGAGACGGCATAACCGCTTCCGTCGGCCTGGAAGTTGTAGACGTGCATCGAGGTCTTGGCGTAGGCGGGGGTCTCGCCGGCCGCACTGTACAGGTTGTGGTATGTGTCATAATCCCAGACGCCCATGCCGTCATAGGTCGTCAGCCTGGAATCCTGGGAGGTGCGGTAGTTCGCATCGCGGAGGAACTGGGCTTTGAAAGAGATCTTCAGGTTTTCCACCGCCTCGTCTTCCGGCAGGTCGTAGCCTGCATCCGACACCGCAGTGCAGTTCTGGAAGGCTGTGGCCGCGTCGCCGCGGGCGGGCTCGAGCTTGATCGCGGAGATCAGGCTGGGCGGACCGTTGAGCGAAGACGCCGAAACGACACGCAGCAGGCGCTTCTCCGAGATGGCCGGCCGTGTGGAAGAGGTAAGATCCGTGGGCCGGTTGGCGCCGGAGAAGTTGAAGGTGTTGTAGGTGAGTTCCGCCCACACGGCATAGTTGCCGGGGTGAGGGGGAGTGAAACTCCAGTCGCACAGGCGGCCCGAAAAATCCACATTCGGTGCCGAGGCCACGGCGACACGACTGATGACGGTCGCCTGGGGCGTGGTGCCGTCGACGAGATCGGCATACCACCGGATCGTCGTCTGATACCCGTCGGCTTCGAAAAGACTGGTGGGGAAGCCGCTGTAGCTACCGTCGCCGTCTTCGTCGTGGTTATACTCGCCGGTTGTCGTCGGCAGATTGTTGAGCCGGACGTTGGTGTAGGCGCCGAAACTGCCCATCGGCTTGAGATCCCGGCGGGTGGTGCCGGAGAGATCAGTGATGTACGGCTTGAGCCCTTCCACCTTCAGCAGCACGGAAGAGTCTTCCGATACCAGGGTCGCGAATGGCTGGCGGTCTTCGCGGCAGATTTTCGGGCTGCCCGGGTTCTCGTTGAACACGGCAGGGAGCTTGGCGACGTTGATGACGGCCAGTTCGCCGTCGATGATCGAGTCGCGGCTCGCCTTCGCCTCCTGGCTCCAGTTGCCGACGAGGTTTGCCGTGGTGCCGTTCCATTCGATCTTGCGGGCCCACTGATCCTTGTAATATCCCGAAACCTGGCCTGCAGACGTCGGGGCGGCCAGATTGCCGCCGCCCGCCGACGGCGGATACTTGTTCACCTTCTTCGAGAAACTCTGATAGTAGGTGATGTCCCGGTAATCCCCGGCGGTCTTGGCCGATTCGGCCACCACGAGGGGCGTCATTTCATAGCGGGGCCGATACCACTGGGTCGTGCCGGGGGCAACCGCGTAGTCGGCGCTTCCGAGGATCGTCGCCATCGAAGGCGCGAGAGCCGCAACCTGCGCATCGCTGAGATCCGCCTCGGACGTCATGATGTAGAGGAACCCGTCCCCGTCGACCCCGATGTCGTCCACGTCTCCCGATATGATGCCGAGATACTCGGCCGTCGGATTGGTGTTGTTGGTATAGTCGAGTTTATAGATCTCGCCCGTGTCCTTGTAATACTCGTACCCGATACCGCCCGTTCCCCACCAGGAGTCCTGCACCACGAACAGATCCGCCTTCGAGGCGTAGATGAAATCGATGGTGGCGGCCGGGTCGAAGTTGGAGGAGATGCCGAACGATTTGATCTCGTTCGCCTTGATTCCGCGCGTGTTCAGATAGGCGGCATTGCGGATGTTCGTATGGACGGTGCCGTCACTGTTCGCCATGTCGATGGTGCGCTCCCCGGATGGGCTGGCGACGCGCAGGGCGGCCTGCTTGGCGTCGGCATACGGGCCGCTCATCAGACCTTTCTGATTGAAGCCATACCGCCGGCCGAGCGTGGAGGTGACGACCTTCACATTGGCGAGAACCGAGTCGATGGCCACTCCGGGGCCGGAACCGCCCGGAATGCAGTTGTCGCCACACCCGCGGGCGAAATACTCGGTCCCCCGGACGTCGGTGGCGCTCAGAACGGCTCCGGTCTGTGCCTGGAGAGGGGCGAACGGAGCATCGCTGCCCTTCATGAGCTTGAGAGAGCGGTCGCGCGTTTCATACACGCGCTTCACGATGCAGGAAAACTTCTGTCTGTCGCTTCCATGATAGGTCGGAACCTGGGTAGCCAGAACGGTCGGACGGAACCGTCCCGAACCGACCGGGTCTTCACGCCCGTCCAGCTGCTTCCAGGGGTAATCCGGATGCTGGGAAGTGCCATACGCGTAGTAGGCCATGCCGCCCCAGTGGGAAGGCAGAATGCGCTTCGATGAATCGGTCGGATGGGCGCTTCCCGCCGTTCCGTTCCAGAGGGGGGTGCCGAGGGCACCCGAACCCGACGGGTTCAGATACCGCACCGACGTCGGGCCGCCCGCGACCATCGCCCACGAATAACTCGTTCCGTTGATCGCGTAATTCTGCTTCCAGTAGCTCGACCCATGGACACCCCGCCAGGGCGAGTAGCTGGAAGGGGCAATCAGTTTCAGATAGATGTCCGAATCCGACGGATAATCGGCGGCATTCGGCCGGTACCCGACGGGAGCCGGCGACCAGCCGGTGTCGCCGGACATGACGGGCGCCTGGAGCATGAAGATGCTCCGCTCCTGACTGACCGCAAGGCCGAAATAGGTATTGTCTGGATAATACAACTCGGCCTGTGGGGTGACGACGCCGTCATTGGAAGTATGCCGGAGCCGGATGACATAGCCCGGATCAAAATCGGCCGGAGGCAGGAAGATATAGGCGATGCCGTTATACGAGTCGGAGGCAACGGCAAACGCGGCGGGAGTGCCCGCCAGCCCAAGGAGCAGGGTCAATCCCAGCAGCACTCTGGATGTCAGATTCTTCATACTCGATACCTCCTGGCACACAGCCTCGGCTCGGCTTCTCGCAGAGCGGGTTATTTCATCAGGTCCGAACGAAACAGCTTTTGAACGAGATCGGCGGCCGCCTGGCCGACGTTGTGTTTCTTGTATACCTCGCCGACGACGGCCGGCGTGATGTCGAGGCCGCCCTCGAGGACAAACCGCGTGAGCCGCGCATCATTGCAGTGATACAGTTGGGACATCTCACCCGTGGTCCACTGGTACAACCGGCTCAGCAGGGAATACTCGATATCGCTGCCGGCGGCGGGCTTGGGCGGCCTGGCCGGATCGAGCAGCTCGGAAAGCGGATTCCCCTCGATGAAGGCCTGCGACGGGTGCTGAAACCGGAAGGCGGTGGCGCTGTTGAACACGAACGACAGCTTCTCCCGCTTTGTCACGGTGGCGACGGCAGCCTGCACGTCATCGAGAATCAGCTTGAAGACCCTCTCTGTTTCACGGACCGGAAGCTGATCCGTGTGTTTTGCCTCGCTGTTCAGCTTCTCCAATTCGGACTCCTTGAACGACAGCTTCGAGCGGATCGAAAGAATATTCTGGCGATGGGCCTGTTCGAGCTCTCGCCTCTTATTACTATACTCTTCCGTCTGGGTACCCGGGGAAGACTGATCCTGGGCCTTTTCGCGCGAATCACGCTCCCGGTTCAGAGCGTGAAGGCTGCTGATGAACTGCTGATTCGCCTCGGCAATCTCTTTCTTGATCTGATCGACTTCCTGGATCAGTTGCTTCCTCTGGCTTTCGGTCTCGGCCGAGGCCTGGTTGGCGAGACCGGCCCCATTGGGAAGGGCGGCCCCATGGAATCGCCCCGTCGAGGTGTCCAGGTGGGCCATCAGCGGGTGCAGCATCACGGCCATGGCGACGTTGCAGTGGCCGATCTGTGGGACCGTCTCGGCGGCGGAGAGGGCGGGGGTGAACAGGGTCAGGACGGCGAGGAGTCGGAACAGGCGGGTCAGCATCTCGGGCCTCCGGGGAAGAGATTGGCGGACCGGCTATCTCAGCTGCCAGTCCGGGTCTGCGGTCGATTCATGAGGGATGGCGGGAACATTCGGCGGGGTCACCACGCGTTCGTTGCGTTTCGTGTTTCCCCGGGGCCAGGCGCAGGAGATGTCGACGATGATCGGGGTGAGCGAGGCCGTCGTGGCCGAAATGCCGATGCCGACCGACTCGACATCCGTGACAAGTTCGACGCTTTCCATCAGGGTCGTCCGTGCGCTTGGCACCTGGCTTTCATTGATATCCTTGATGAAGTTCGGGCCTCCGGTCGTTGGAATGCTGCGCTGGTACCGGTGGTACAACAGCCGCCCGTCGGCCGTCAGGGAATAGACGTGGTAATTCAGAACGGCGTTCACGTTCATCGGCCCACCCGACTGTTCCGGGATGGATTCTGTAAACCTCAGGAACTGGGTGCCCGGACTCCCCCGTCCCGAGACCGTCCTGGCGCGGTTGGCGGGAATGAGGGGCGTGCTCGCGTAATGCACCTTGAAGTCATCGATGTCGTTCTCGATGATCGTTCCCGGGAACACGATCGTCGAAGGGTAGCTGCTTCGCGCCAGGGTGTTCGAGATGTGCCGCGAGGCATTGCGCAGTTCGGAAACGGTTTTCTGGAGCCACAGGCCCTGTGCGCCCACTTGCTGGCCACCCCGGAAGACGCTGAACAGGCCGATCATGAACATCGAAAGGATGCCGGCGGCGATCAGGACTTCCATCAGCGTGAAGCCGGAAGGGGAACGGCCGCAACGCAGGCGTTCAGCGGATGTTGTCACGGGATACGCGCACCGTCCTTTTCAACGTTTCATCCCACGTTTCGCCGCGGGCGCTCACGATCGAGGCATTCACCGAGATTTCGACGATGCTCTGGTTGTTCACGATGGCGGCGCTCTGGTCGACTGTGTTGTTTGCCGCGATGCCGACCGTGGGGACCGTGTATCCCCCGGTGAACCGCTCGCGCATCAGGCCGGCCGCTGCGGGGGGAGGGGAGACGAAGCTCATGCAGCCGTTCACCTGGCCGTTTTCCAGGGTAACCCCGGAAACCAGGTCTTCGGTGTAGGCCTGCAGCCAGGCGGTCGAGTTGGACTTCGTGAAGCCGGGGGTGAAGAAACCGTTCGGCGAGAACTCGCCGGAGCGGTACAGAAAGGCGGGACCGGGATTCGTCGCACTGATGGGCCGAGAAAAATCGAACAAGGGATTACGGCCCTGCGCCATGCATATGGCGTCATATAATTCCCGGTGGAGATACTTCGTCTTCAGGAGGGCGTGCTCCATGCCGGCCCGGGCGACGAAATGCGCCTGGAGCTGGTTGTAGCTCGTCAGGTTCTGGCGGCTCGTCTGGCGGGTGGCCTTGACCAGCGCCGTTCCGATGATCGCGAGAACCGTCGCGAACAGCAATACGAGAGGAATGGCCATGCCCCGGGTCGGATGTCTGGCATTCATGGGATCACCTCAGTCCACCCTGGAAAGATGCGCTTTTGCCGTGTAGATCGTGATGGCGCGCTCGATGCCGCGCGGCATCTGCCACTTGACCCGCAGCAGAAGCCGCTTCATGACACAGTAATCCCCGGCCGGCCCAGCGGGGGACCCCAGATCGCGGGCCGACTGGGTGATGACGGCCGGAAGGGAGTAGGCATACGGGCTCTGGGCCGGGGCCGCCATGAAGAGATCCCCTGGGGTCGTCGTATACCAGACCTGGCGGCCCTGGGCATCGACGGCGTTTTCATACAGGGGCCGGGGGCGATACCGGAAACTCAGATCTGTGGCCAGGTTCAGCGGATTGTTCCCGGAGATGGGGAATACGAATAGTTTGACTTTATACCGGATTCCGCGTTCGTCGATGGTCTCCCCGCAGGTGCTGCGATCCGTCGTGTTGCCGAACTGGGCCAGGAAGGTCGACTCGTCGTACCCGGGAACGTCGGCCATCAGTCCGACATTCGGCTCGGCATTGCTCTCGCCGATGTCGGAAACGGCGGCGGGATTGACCTGGATGCTCTCGAAGGGGACGGAGTCGAGGGCTGTATTGAGAATGTTCCGGGCGATCGTCTGGGCCGAGATATACGAGTTGGTGATGTCGGTGTCGGCTGTTCCGGTACTGATGACGCCGAAAATCGGCAGGAACGCGAAGGCCAGAATCAGCATCGCCGTGAGGATCTCGAGCAGCGTCACCCCGCGGTGCGATGCTCTTCCGCCGCGGATCTGCAATTGATGCAAGACGAACATTCCCCTAGTATACCATACGCTCTGAGAAAACACGGTACAGAATGCCTCTGGGATCAGAAATCCGGCCTCCGGCACCGGGTGGTTTACATAATACATTTCATCGATCTGAGAAAGAAGATTGACATTCGGGGTAGAAGGTGGTATCCTCACACTACATTCCGCCGGGATGGCGGAATAGGCAGACGCACCGGACTTAAAATCCGGTGGGGTAATACCCGTGCCGGTTCAACCCCGGCTCCCGGCACTGTATACGACGCGGGGTGGAGCAGCCTGGTAGCTCGTCGGGCTCATAACCCGAAGGTCGGCGGTTCAAATCCGTCCCCCGCAACCGATTGAACAAGGGTCGGCTGGCTCATTAGCCGGCCCTTCTTCATGGCAGGGTAGCTCAGTTGGTCAGAGCACACGGTTCATACCCGTGTTGTCGAGGGTTCGACTCCCTCCCCTGCTACCGCAGGACGTTACAAGAACGTCCGACACTCTCCGAAAACCCGCCTAACCAGCGGGTTTTTTCATTCTCACCGCCTTATATCGTCCGTTTTGAACCCTTGTCATCCGGGGGTAAGCGGGGGTAGTTTTAGGGGTAGGTGGCCAAAGTGAGAAAGGAGATACCCCCATGTCGCTAACCGATGCTCTGATCCGGGTTACCAAGGTGGCCGATAAGGAAAAGAAGTTTTTCGACGGTGGCGGGCTGTTTCTTCTGGTTACCCCCACCGGCGGGAAATGGTGGCGGCTGAAATACCGTTTTGCCGGCAAGGAAAAACTTCTTTCCCTGGGGACTTACCCCGACACTTCCCTAAAAGACGCGCGGGAACGCCGGGACGAAGCGAAGAGGCTACTTGCTTCCGGCGTCGATCCGTCCGAACATCGGAAGGCTTCAAAGATCGAAGCCATTACGCGCGGGGTAAATACCTTCCAGGCCGTCGCCCTCGAATGGTTCGAGGTGAAGCGGTCCGGGTGGAAGCCCGGCCATGCAAAACACATCATGACCTACTTCACGACGGACGTATTCCCGTGGATGGGGAACCGGCCAATAGCAGAGATAACCCCGCCGGAACTCTTGCGTGTTGTCCGCCGGGTTGAAAAGAGGGCGATACCGACGGCTCACCGTGTGCTGGGGGTATGCGGTGAGGTGTTCCGGTATGCCATCGTGAACGGCGGCCGGGCTGATCGTGACCCGTCGGCCGACTTGCGCGGGCAGTTGAAGCCGAAGCCCAAAGAGAAGAACAGGGCTTCAGTCACTAACCCGGACAAGGTGGGGGAACTTCTTCGGACTCTCGACAATTACGCCGGCGGCTTCCATGTCCGGTGTGCCTTGCGTCTTGCGCCGTATTTATTTTGCCGGCCGGGGGAGCTGGTGGCGGCCGAATGGAAGGATATTGACCTAGAGAAGAGGGAATGGACCTTCCAAGCGTCAAAAGTGGATATCCCCCATATCGTCCCTCTCTCAAGTCAGGCGGTGGAGATATTACAGGAACTTCACCACATGACCGGGGGAAGCCGCTACGTGTTCGCGCAAGCGTTCAATTTTGACAAGCACATCAGCACGGACACGGTGCGGCTTGCTATTCGGTCGTGCGGCGTTCCGAGGGAACTGTTTACTACTCACGGGACGCGGGCCATGGCTCGAACGCTTCTTCATGAAGTCTTGCATTTCAAGCCCGAAGTGATCGAGCGGGCGCTTTCTCATGAAGTGAAGGACCCGAACGGCCGGGCCTATAACCGGACCATGTTCCTCGACGACCGCCGGCGGATGATGCAGGAATGGGCGGACTATCTCGACGGCCTGAAAACCGGGAATATCCGACTCGGCAAGGTGGCGTGACCGGTAAGGTGCTCAAGGTGCTCAAGGTGCTCACGTTTTTTGGGGCTGCGCAACTGCTCGTCCGCCGGGCCGTCGATCTTCTGGAAGAAGAGGACATGCAAAGGCGGCGGGGAGTCTGGGGAAGCCTGCCGCCGGCCACAGAGCCCACGACCGAGGCGGAGCCCTGAATCATTACCCGGCGCCGGGGGCTTCTCTCCCGGCGCTCACTTGGATCTCGGGGGGAGGTGGGAAGCATGGGGAAGCGAGGGCCGAAGCCGGGCGACTTTCCGTTGCCGGAATGGTTCGACCTGGGGAAGTATGTCCGGGCCGGGAAACTGACACTTGCCGAATGGTATGACCAACTGATGTTGAGATATGGGCCGTGGTATCGCGACTTCGCCGCCCGCCCGCTGGGGCGCACGGAAAGGATGCGTCTCGACCTGATCCGGCGTGACGGCATACCCAACCTTGCCAGACTGCGGGCCGGGGATGACCCCCTCCGGGCTGGGCTTCTCAACCTTGCCCGAAAAAGCGGGGGCAAAGGCACCGCTCGGGAACGGGCAACGCTCATCCCCATTCTCGAGCCCGCCCCCGTATCGGGCATTTCTGTTCGGGAGTTCTGTAACATGCTCACGGGGCTTCGGGCCGAACGGCTGGCGAAATGTCGGGAGCTGTTCGAGGATTTCAGCGTGTTCTGTGTCGATGATGCGCCGGGGGCCGAATGGATGGATGATCCCGTTGACATGGCCACCGGCTGGGGCTACAACAAGGCAACCATCCGTATCGACCTCGAATACCCTGATGACGTGCTGGAGGAACAATTCAAGGCATTCATCAAGGCGACTCGAACAAGGACCGGGGTTGCAAACCCCGGCAAGAGAAAATCGCCGAAAAGCTGGGAAACCATGCAGCAATGGGCCGACTCTCGCGTTCTGCCCTATATCGACCTCAAAATATGGGCATGGGAAAATCAGGTTTCAATGACTTATGATGCCATGGCGCAGGCGATCGGAACAGACGACGCCCAAGGCAGCGGGAGGGGTGGAGAGGCAATATCCAGAACGGTGGAACCCCTCGCAAGAAAACTCCTTTCCTCGACATACTTGAAAAAGCTGAAATCCCGCATAGAAAGCGGGGAGTGACAGGCGATAACCGCCAAGACCGGCACGGGGGGCCGGTCTTTTGTTTTCTCCGGCCATCTTTGCGGCGGAATCCCTGATCGGAAGCGGCGGAAAACTACCCGCATGAAAGTATTTTTCTTTCATGCCTCACGTTTCCGGTTCAATTCATAGTGGAATAATACCGACCGAAATAAACGGAGGTATGCACTATGAACCAACCCTCTCTTGACGGCCTGTTGCGAATTTCTCAGATATGCGGCGATCGGAAGCGCGGCATTCCCGCCATCGTTCCGGTGTCGCGTTCCACGTGGTGGGCCGGGGTGGCAAGCGGGCGCTTCCCTGCTCCCGTGCGTCTCGGCTCGAAACTGACGTTCTGGAAGGCGGCGGACATCCGCGCGTTGCTCGAAAAGCTGGGGGCGGCATCATGAAAAAAAGAAGCCGCGCGCCGAAGCGCACGACTCACCATACCGAAAAGTATTCTACCCGATATCCTCACCGCGTGCAACCGTTCATGCGGGCGCTGGGGGTGGGCCGGTGAAATCTCTTCATGATGCGCTTCGTGAAGCCTGCGACAGGGCGGGCGTTGTTTACAAGGAAGTGCCGGCCGATGGGCGTTTCCATCCGGTGGACATTGCCGATGATCCGCACGGCAAGGGCGACGGCCGCGTCAAGCTGTTCCCTGATGGCGAAGGCGGGATTGTCTGGAACTGGAAAGCGGGCGATGACCCTATTCCTTTCTTCATCGACGACGGCCGGAAGCTGACCGACTCGGAACGCCGGGAACGCGATCGGCGGCGGGAAGAAGCCGTTAGAGCCGCGCGGGCCGAAGATCAACGGCGCCGGGCCGAAGCGGCGGAACAGGCGGCGGCTATCTGGGCCGTTGCGACGCCGGCCGGGGCCGATCATCCATACCTGACGAAGAAGGGCGTGAAGCCCTACGGGATCAGAGTTCATGATGGGCGGCTGATCGTTCCGGTGATGATCGACGGCGTTCTGTCGTCTCTGCAATATATCTCGAACGACGGCGGGAAGCTGTTCCTTCGTGGCGGCGCGAAAAGTCGGGGCTTTCACCTGATCGGGGAAGCGCGGACCGATGGCGTTATCTGCATCGCCGAAGGCTACGCAACGGCGGCATCCATCCACGAAGCAACGGGCTATCCCGTGGCCGTCGCGTTCGACGCCGGCAACCTCGAACCCGCCGCCGTCTCGCTCCGAAAGGCATACCCGACCGCTACCCTGATCGTGTGCGGCGATGATGACCACGTGACGCCGGGGAATCCAGGGCGAACGAAGGCGATGGCGGCCGCGAAATCCGCCGGTGGCGTGGCCGTGTTCCCCGAATTCGGGGCCGATCGGCCGGCGAAGGCTTCCGACTTCAACGATATGGCGGCCGTGAAGGGCATGGCGGCCGTCCGGGAATTGATCGAGGCCGGGAAGGCGAAGCCCCGGACCGTGCCGGGGGTGGACTGCGAGAATAGCAAGATATCCGAATGGGGCGAACCGCTCCCGCTTTGCCCTCGCATGGTCTCGGAACCTTACCCGCTCGATGCGTTGCCGGCGGCTGTCCGTGCCGCCGTCTCAGAGGTGCAAGGCTGGGTGAAAGCTCCACTCGCGATGGTGGCCGGTTCGGCTCTCGGTGCTCTCTCTGTTGCGATCCAGGGACACATCGACGTGAAGCGGGCTACGGGCCTCGACGGACCTACGTCCCTCTTTCTGATGACCTTCGGGGACTCTGGGGAGCGGAAATCGACCTGTGATAAAGCATTCATGCGGTCCATCAGGGCATACGAGCGAGCGCAAGCCGAAAAGGCAAAGCCGAAGATCGACGCATACCGCGCCGAAATGGCGATATGGGAAGTCAAGAGGAACGCCGCGCTTGAAGCCGTAAAGAAAGCACAGGGCGCCGGGAAACCGACGTTGAGCGCCGAAAGCGCCGTCCGAGACCTTGAAGCAAACCAGCCAGAGAAGCCCAAGGTCCCGAAGCTGATTTACGGCGATGCGACACAGGAAGGGCTTGCACACGATCTCTCCACCCTGTGGCCGTCTGCCGGGGTGATCTCAGCCGAAGCCGGTCTCGTCCTTGGTTCGCATGGCATGAACAAAGATAATATCATGCGCTATCTTTCCAGCTTCAATATCTTCTGGGATGGCGGGGAAATCCCCATTACGCGCCGTCGCGAGGGTGCCAGTTATACCGCGCGTGGGGTCCGGCTCACCATGTCGCTGCAAGTCCAGGAGGCGACGATCAGGGAGTTCCTCGAAAAATCCGGGGCACTGGCGAGAGGTTCGGGATTCCTTGCCCGGTTCCTGCTTGCTTGGCCGGAATCGACACAGGGGGAGCGGCTGTTCACGGAACCGCCGGAAAACCTTCCGAGAGTCTCGGCTTTCCATGCAAGGGTGGCGGAACTGCTCGAGGCTGAATTGCCGATGGACGATGAAGGGCGGCTCGAACCCCTGATTATCGGCTTTTCTCAGGATGCCAAAGCCCTGTGGGTGAAGTTCCATGACGCCGTTGAAGTGCAGCTCCGAGGGGGCGGGAAGCTCTACGACGTGCGGGATGTTGCCTCAAAAATTGCCGACAATGCCGCACGAATTGCAGCCCTGTTCCATGTATTCGAGCGGGGACCGTCGGGGGCTATATCTCTTGAAGCTCTCACCGGCGCCGTGCGGGTGGCAACGTGGCACCTGAACGAATCGCGCCGATTCTTCGGTGAAATCGCGATGCCCGTAGAACTCTCGACGGCCGCCCGCCTGGAGCGGTGGATTGTGAAGGATTGCCGACGGGAGCGCACGGACCGCATTACGACAAGCCGGGTGCAACAATTCGGCCCTGGTGATCTCCGGAGCCGCGAAAAGATCGAGGCGGCCGTCAAGGAACTCCAGGAGCACGGCCGGGCGCAACTGATCCGTGATGGGCATCGGAAATACATCGTGCTGAATCCGGCCGTTTTGGCGGGGGAGGTGGATGCATGACCCTGCTCGACTCGATCATGGAAGAATTGGGAAATCGGCAGTCTGCTACTGCTATTCCTGCTATTCCTGCTATTCTTCCCGCCTCTCGATCTCCAGAAATAGCAAAAATAGCAGAAATAGCAGTAGCAACAAGCGAAAACCGGGAAAATGGCGCTTTCCCCGACGGCCTGAACCCCGCCACCCTGACGGCTGATCTTCCCGATGATCCGACGCTCCGGTCGGAAGTGCATCGGCTTCTCGATCGAGCTGATGAACTCGACCGGGCCGGTGATGAGGTCGGCATGGTTCGCATACTGGACGATATAAGACGAACGATACAGAACGCGACGCCCGCACAGGAAGCCGAGGAAGCCCCTCGAACTGATCGGGTGGGCAAAGATGAGGTGACGGCCGCCACGACGCCCTATAACGCACCTAATGCGAAAGCCGGGGATAATGCCGGAAATGCTGATCCCGTGCCGGTTCGCGGTGCCGGTCCGGCCATCACGCCACCATCGGACCATGCCGACGTGGTAAGCGAACGGGCTGCAATTCTCGAGGGTGACGCCGGCATGACCAGGCCGACGGCGGAACGTGAAGCCGTGGCGGCGGTGGGGCCGTGCTTCGTGTGCGGCGGCGGGCGCTTCTGGGTAAGCCGCTGGGGCGTGG
>ENA-UOWO01000100-UOWO01000100.1-activated-sludge-metagenome-genome-assembly--contig:-NODE-100-length-120709-cov-17.152801_pt1 | contig 120709 bp, 89 predicted proteins | sample MGYA00238148_ERZ761564 | MGnify/ENA primary metagenome ERZ761564 (study PRJEB28885, sample SAMN05720194) | activated sludge metagenome | isolation source: Anaerobic digester | place: USA... | reverse complement strand
GGAACCATGCCGACTCGGGGATCTGGGCGTGCAGTTGAGGCGCGGCGGCGCGCAGGCCGCCGCCGGGCACGATGAAGTGGATGTGCGGGTGGTGCTGTAGCTGGCGTCCGCTGGTGTGGAGTACGCCGAGTAGTCCGAGTTCCGCTCCGAGATGCCGGGGCATGGCGGCCACCGTCTGGATCGCCCCGGCGGCCGCCTTGAAGAACAGGTCGTGGAGCAACTCGGGGCGCGCGGCGAAGGCGCCATGCAGCGACTCCGGCACCGTGCAGGTGACGAAGAAGTACGGCACGGGCAGCAGCCGCGCGACTTGCTGCTGCGTCCAGGTCGCAGTCTTCCCGCCGCCGCAGCGCGGGCACGCCCGGTGGTGGCAGGAGTGGTAGCCGTGGTGTTCGCCTCCACAGTGGGCACAGCGGTAGCGTTGCCCGCCTGAGGCGGGCGTACGGCAGCGCCGGATCGCGTGCAGGGCGCGGCGTTGCTCGGGACGCAGATCGCCCCGGTGCAACGCGGACGGCGCCTGCCGCACCAGCCAGTCGGCGAGCACGGACATCGCGGCGAGTCCAGATGGCGGTTACACCGGTGATCGGTCCGGCGGCAGCAGCCTGGCGATGGCCGAGCGGGCCGAGGACTCGTTGACCGCCGTCAGGTGCGTGTAGATCAGCGTCGTCTCCAGCGAAGTGTGCCCGAGGTAGGCCGAGATCAGCCGGATCGAGACGCCCGCTTCCAATAGATGCGTGGCGTAGCTGTGCCGCAGCGTGTGCGTGCAGGTGCCCTCCGGCAGTCGCGCCGCCGCACGGGCGAGCTTCATGCAATGTTGCACCGAGCCCTGGCCCATCGGCTCGTCGACGGTGCCAAGCCGCGCGCGACACGCCGGCTTCTCACGCCAGCCCCGCCCCACCGAGGGGAAGATCCAGCGCGGGTTACGGTGCGTGCGCCAGAACCGGCGCAACTCGTGCAGCATCGCCTCCGGCAGTGGCACGTAGCGGTCCTTGTTGCCCTTCCCGCCGCGTACCCGCACCCGGTCCGCCTCCCGCAGATCGGAAACCTCCAGTTGCAACGCCCCAAATAGCCGCAGCCCCGTCGCGTACACGAACCGGAAAAACACCCGGAAACGCTCCTCGCGCACCACCGAAAAGAGCCGCGCCACCTCCGCGCGCGTGAGCACCGTCGGCAGCTTGCGCTCCGAGGCCGAGCGCACCAGGTCGAACAGCTTCCAGTCACGTCCCAAGTGCAGCCCGAACAGAGCCCGCATCGCCGCCACCGCCGTGCGCATCGACGACGGCGAATACCCGTGCGCCTCCTTCAGCCGCAAGAGGTGCGCACGCAACTGCTCCTCGGTGACGGCCTCCGGCGCGCACTCCAGCCGTCCCAGCAGCTTGCGCGCAAACCGCAGATACTCCGACTGCGTCGCCACCGCCAGCCCTCGAAGCTTGAGTGCCTCGGCGAAGCGCACCAGCGTCTCGCCATCTTGGGACAGCGTGCGTACGCGGCCCCGTTTCGTAGAGGTGTTTGTCTTTGATATAGCCATACCCCTCCACGCTTGCCGCTACCCTCGCCGTCACCAAGATACCTCCCCATGCCCCCGGCCTCACCCCTCGCTCCAGCATCCCTCCGCCGCGTAGCGGCTTGGTTCAACCACACGCTACTGCCAACGTCTATGGTCGTCACGTCGGCTGCTGACGCACCCGCCGCGCCGACCATAGCCGCGGCAGATCTATAACGTTGGCCAGAAGATGAATCCGCGGATCAAGAATTCAGGAAAGCGCGGCATCCGTCGCTACGAATACGACGGGGTCGTCGGGTGGCAGGTCCGATACTTCCGAGAAAAGGTTCTATTTCAGAAGGTTTTTTCCGACAAGATTCACGGCGGCGAAGCACAGGCGTTAGCCGCCGCTGAGGCGTTTCACAAGCAGCTCGTCACATATTTTCCACCGATGCTTCGGCGCGAGTGGGTTAATCAGCGGCGGACCAATTCAAAAGAAGTCGTGGGCGTGTCACGAGTGATGAAGAAGATCAGCCGTGGCACGAAAAGATACGAATACCCGGTATGGCAGGCCCGATGGACGACCAGGGAGGGAAAGCACGCAAACAAGAGTTTCTACGTTTCAGAGCACGGGGAAGACGGGGCGAGAAAGCTCGCTGAAGAACTTCGGCGCCAGAAGGTTGAGGAATTCGGAGATGATTTCAGCGTCCAGTATTCCGACGACATAGTTTGGGTGGTCCCTCCGGAAGAGATTTCGATCGCTGCGAATTTGGACTTGGACTCAGATTTCGAAGGAGCACTTGCCCTTCGAGAGCATCGCGCTCGCGAGCGATCCCGGGAATTGCGTGCGGCGAAAATCGAAGCTTTCCGGTCAGAGCACGGCTGCGTTTTCTGTGAGATCTGTCATTTCGATTTCGAGAGGACCTATGGCGCTCTTGGTGCTGGCCTCATTGAAGTTCATCATACGACTGCAATCGCGGACTATCAGGATGGCAGGGTCACTGAGCTGTCCGATTTGATCTTGGTCTGCTCAAATTGCCATTACGTGATTCATCGAGATCGCCACTATGAGCGGAATTACCGGCAGTTGAGAGAGGTGGTAGCTCTTCGCCACAGCGCCCAGCCCAAACACAAGAAGGGGACAGGCGGGAAATGGCTGGAAATGGATTTGTAAGTTCCTGTTCTCCAAAGTCGGCGAGGTTTAATCCGGCAGGCCACGCCATCGGTTTTCAGGCGAAACGCTAACGCGTTCCGCTACACGGAGGGGGCGGATGGGGGGCGGCGAGTATGTTCACGCTTGTCGCGGCTCGTCGTGGCGCAGACTTCCAGTCTGCTCCGAAATGGATCGTTTGGGCGACGCTCAGGCGGGGACGGCGCGAGCTGGCGTCTTCGGTGGTGCGGACGAATCGAGGCGGGCGGCGTTTTGGTCTGGTTTTGACGCGGGAGGGGCGGGCGGTAGGGCTGACGGCATGAAACTCGATCTGGTGTACGAGGCGACTGGTGTGGATTGGCAGGCGGTGTCGGATACCTTGCGCCGCGTCGGGATGGCGTACGCGGAGCCGGCGGTGCACCAGCGCGCGTTTGCGGCCAGCCATACGCAGGTGTTCGCGTATCGGGACGGGCGGATGGTGGGGTTCGCGCGCGCGTTGTCCGACGGGGTTTATCAGGCGGCGCTGTACGATGTGGCGGTCGTGCCGGAGTGTCAGAAGCAGGGGATCGGCCGGGCGCTCGTGCAGGCGCTGCTGGCGCGGGTGGCCGGCTGCAATGTCATCTTGTACGCGGCGCCGGGCAAAGAGGCGTTTTATCACTCGCTCGGATTCCGGCGGATGAAGACCGGGATGGCGCTGTTTCGCGATCCGGCGCGTATGGCGGAGCGCGGGTTCAGCGAATAGGGTGCGGTGCCGCTGCCTGGTTCGAGGCTTGGGCAGGCGTGTCCATACTATCATTGGAACAGTGCGGGACTCGCCCGTGCCCGGGCAGCTGGCAGGGTGTGTGGCAGTTCTCCAACCCCTATGGCCACCCCATTGTTTGGTCTCTCGTTGCACCAGTTTCTCGGCGCCCGTTTCTGCCCCTTGGTCTCCCCGTCCGAATCGGCCGCCGCGCCGGTTGCCGCCGGGTTGACGCTCGACGCGCGCGGGTGTTTTTCCCGGCGCGGGCTCGATGTGCTCGTCTTCAACAACTGGTATGATGGCGCCTTCAGCGATGCGAAGATCGCCGGGGTGGAGTTGATCCACCATGGCATCCGCACGGCGACCAATGGCGATGTGCGTCTGGAGCCCACTCCCGGTCAGTGGGACGCCGCCCCCGAGATGATCGAGCGGAAGGTGCTGCCCGCCGAGGGCGCCATCGAGATCCGCCTCGCGTACAAGAGCGAGGGCTTCGACTACACGATCCGCGTCGAGCGCGCTGGCGAAGGGGTGCGTCTGCGCGTGCAGCTCGACCAGCCGTTGCCCGCAGGGCTCGTCGGCCGGGCGGGCTTCAACCTGGAGTTTCTGCCGTCGGCCTATTTCTCGAAAACCTATCTGGCCGATGCGTCGGGCGGAGTCTTCCCGCGTTATCCGGTCGGGCCCACGCGGCGGAGCGGAGCCGGGGCGATCGAGCGCGCCCCGTTTGCGACCGGGCGGCGGCTGGTGCTCGCGCCCGAGGACCCCGAGCGGCGCGTCTCCATCGAAGCGCAGCGCGGCGAGCTCTCCCTCTACGACGGGCGCAATCAGGCGCAAAACGGCTGGTTCGTCGTGCGCAGCGGCATCCCCGAGGGACAGACCGGGATCGTCGTCGATTGGATGCTGCGGGCCAGCACGCTCCCCGGTTGGACGAGGCCGGCGGTGATCGGCCATTCGCAGGTCGGCTATCATCCGGCGCGCAGCAAGGTGGCCGTGGTCGAGTGCGACCCGCTCGCGCTCGCACCCGGATTGGTGCATGTGTGGCGCCTCGATTCCGAAGGTGGCGCCACCGAGGTGCTCGCCGCCGAGGCCAGACCGTGGGGCGACTACCTGCGCTACCGCTATTACAAGGCGGACTTTTCCGCGGTGCAGGAACCGGGTCTCTATGTGCTGGAGACGGCCGGGGTGCGCACGGCACCGTTCCAGATCGCGGCCGATGTGTATGCCGGCGCGTGGCAGGCCTCGCTCGATGTCTTTCTCGCCGTGCAGATGGACCACATGGAAGTGCGCGAGGCCCATCGCGTGTGGCACGGGCTCCCGCACATGGACGATGCCCTCCAGACCGCGCCCAACCAGCCGCACTTCGACCTCTATGCGATGGGACCGACGGCCGATTCGCCCTACAAGCCAGGTGAACACATCCCCGGTCTGGCGGTCGGCGGCTGGTTCGATGCCGGCGACTTCGATCTGCGCACGCAGACTCAATATGCCCTGGTGCGCGCACTGGTGGATACCTGGGAAAGGTTTCGCCCCCTACGCGACGAGACGACGATCGACCAGGCGCGACGCACGGTGGAAATTCACCGTCCAGACGGGCGGCCCGACATCCTGCAGCAGATCGAGCATGGCGTGCTCATGCTCCTGGCGCAGCATCGCGCGCTGGGACACGCGATCCTCGGGATCGTCGAACCGGATTTGCAGCAGTACACGCACCTCGGCGATGCCGCCTCGAAGACCGACGGCAAGGTGTACGATCCCGCCGATCCGACCTCGCGGCGCGACGACCGGCTCGCGTTTACCACCGCCACCACCGCGCTCAACTACGGCTCTGCGGCGGCGCTGGCCGCGGCCAGCCGTGCGCTGCGCGGCTACGACGACGCGCTTGCCGCCGAGTGTCTGGCCACGGCGGTGCGCGTGTGGGAGTTTGAGCATGGCCGCGAGCCCAATCTCTTCACCGTGGGCAACACCTCCGGCGGCGATGTGCGCGACGAGGAGATCGCCGCCGCCGTCGAGCTGCTGCTGGCGACCAAGGCGCCCCGCTACGCGCAGCGCCTCGCCGCGATGTGGCCGGAGATCGAGTCACGTTTTGTCTTTATCGTCCCTGATCTGATCCGGGCGATGCCGGCGATGGACGCCTCGTACGCGGCGAAGTTGCGCGCGCTTGCCGCGGCCTCGCGGGAAACTCCCGCGCTGCGCCAGACGCTCGACGAAAATCCCTACGGCGTGCCGATCACCCGCGGCGGGTGGGCGGGCAACGAGTTTGTCGTCCACCACGGCATCTCCGCGTACTACCTGCACCGCGCATTTCCAGATTTGTTTCCCGCAGATCCCGTGCTGCGCAGCCTCGAATACCTGCACGGATGCCACCCCGGATCGGATGTGTCGTTCGTCTCTGCGGTCGGCACGCGGTCTGCGACGGTGGCCTATGGGAGCAACCGCGCCGACTTCAGTTTCATCGCCGGCGGTGTGGTGCCCGGCGTGCTCGTGCTCAAGCCGGACTTCCCGGAGCACAAGGAGGACTGGCCGTTCTTCTGGGGGCAAAACGAGTACGTGGTGAGCCTCGCCGGCGGCTACCTCTTCCTGGTGCACGCCGCGCAGGAAGTGGCCGGCGAGTAGCGCGCGCGCGTTTCCCGGGCGGGAGCCCTCGCAGCCGGCGCTCCCGCTCAGGCTCTTCTCTTTACTCGTGCGCGCGGCATGCCTCATGCCTCCTCGCGTCCCAGCCTTCACCCCAGCCCCCGTATTTTGGAGCCCGCCCATGTATCCCAGACTCATGCCGCTTTTGCCTGTTTTCCTCACCAGCCTCGGCGCCTGTACGCCGGCCTCTGCCGCCGCCCCAGAGGACGAGGCCGCGATCTTCGCGCAGGCCGAACAAAACATCGTGCAATACCGGCAGGGCGACATCCACCTCCGCGTCGTCGATGCCGCCGGCAAGCCCGTCGCAGGAGTGCCCGTGGTGATCGAGCAGCGCACGCACCAGTTCCGCTTCGGCTCGATCCTTTTCGAGCTGCTCGACGAGCAGCACTTCACGCCCGAGCAGACGGCGCTTTTCCAGGAGCGCTTCACGCAGCTCTTCAACCTCGCCGTCTTTCCGTTCTACTGGGACGGCTACGAGCCGGTCCCCGGTTGTACCGAATGGCAGCGCAATCTGCGCGTCGCCCGCTGGGCACGCAGTCAGGGCATCCTGTGCAAAGGCCATCCGCTCGCATGGACGCACATCGCCGGCATGCCCGCCTGGCTGCGCGATCTGCCGCCGGACACCGCGACCATGCTCCTGCGGTCCCGGATCGTGGAAAACGTGAAGGGCTTTGCCGGCACGATCGATCTTTGGGACGTCGTCAACGAAGCATCCAACACCGTCACCTGGGATACGGCGCTGCGCATGCCGGACCGTGTGGAAGATGCCCGCTACGATGATCAGGGGCCGACCATTCAAGCCATCGCGGACTGGGTGGAGCCCTGCTACCGCTGGGCCCACGATTCCAATCCGGAGGCCACGCTTGTGCTCAACGATTTTGGCCAGATCGCCCGGCCGGCCAACCGCGAGCGTTTCTTCGCGCTGGTGCAGGAGCTCCAGCGTCGCGGCACCCCGCTGCACGGGATCGGACTCCAGGCGCACGAGCCGCGCACCGAGTGGTTTCATCCCCGCAAGGTCTGGGACACGCTCGAACGCTACCGCACGCTCGGGCTGCCCATCCACTTCACCGAGTTTCATCCGCACTCACTCGGGGCGCCGATCACCGGAGGTTTCAAGGACGGGGCATGGACCGAGGAAAATCAGGCGGAGTTTGCCCGCATGATGTACACCCTGGCGTTTGGGCACCCCTCCGTCGTCTCCTTCACCTGGTGGGATTTTACGGAAAACGATTCCTACATCAAAGGCAGCGCGCTGCTCAACCGCGACCTCAGCCCCAAGCCCGCCTACCGTGCCATCGACGAGTTGATCAATCACCGCTGGAAAACGAACACCCGGCTCGTGACCGACGCCTCCGGCTGCCTCACGCTCCGAGGCTTTTTCGGGGACTATGCGGTGCGCCCGGAATCGGCCGCGAGTGGGAGCACGTTTCAACACCACGCCGGCACCGCCTCCGACTGGACGCTGCGCCTCGCGCCCTGAGCGTGCGGGGGGCGGACCGTCGACGCCCCCTTCTTTTTTTTCGAGGATCGCGCGGGATTTTTCCGTTTTGGACCGTTCTGCTAATAATCCCCTGGTGGGTTTCACGACTGTACCCGCGTCTCCTGCGAGTCCGACGTGCGCCCCCTGGCCTCTTCCCTCATGAAAAAACTCCTCTGTATGCTCCTGCTGGCCGCGCTCCCCGGCGCCGCCTATTGCCAGACATCCGGCGCCGCGGCGGCTCCGGCCTATCCGCACATGGTTCTCAACAACACCGAGCTGCGGCCTGTGCACAGCCAGGTGACCAATCGCGACTATCTGCTCTACATCGCGTACCCGGACTCCTACGCGAGCCACCCGGAGCGCAAGTACCCGGTCGTCTATGTGACCGACGGCTACTGGAGCTTCGTCAAGATGAGCTCTCTGGGCTCCTCGCTCTGGTACGACCAGATCGTGCCCGAGTACATCCTTGTGGGCATCGGCTACGCCGGCGAGAACGTCGATTACAATAAGGAGCGCATGTACGAGCTTTCGCCGACGAAACAGACCTACGGCTGGGCGAAAGGCGTCGAAATACAGGGCGGCTCGAGAAAGTTCCTCGATGCCATCAAGACCGAGCTCATCCCCTACGTGGAGAGCAACACCCGCGCCGATTCGAGTTTCCGCGTGATGGTCGGCTCCTCGATGGGCGGACTTTTCAGCCTCTTCTGCATGTATGAAGAGCCCGGTCTGTTCCAGGGGATCGTGGCCGGTTCGCCGGCGATCGATTGGGACCATCGCTGGATTTTCCGCCGCGAGAGCCAACTGCGAAGCGCCGCCCTGGGCGACGATTACAAGGGCACCTTCCACGTGCCCTGCCGCTTGTTCATGGGCGTGGGCTCGGCGGAATGGCCGGACTTTGTCGCGACGATTCAAGCCTTCGACACCCTCCTGCGCGCCGGGCGATATGCGGATTTCGCCTATCGCTTTCAGCTGATCGAAGGCGAACGGCACGGCGGCAACACCGCCGAGCTCTACAACCGGGGCCTGCGCTTCGTCTTCGAGCCGCAGATGCCCTCGAAGGTGATCCCGGAGTGAGCTGATCCTCTGCGGATTTGAAACGATGCCCCGGGAGCGTGAGCCCTCGGGGCGTTTTTATGTCCATCGGCGGAGGAGAACGTGCTGGCGGGCGACGGTGCGCGGGGGGCGCGGCCCGGTTTCACTTGCCGCCGTACCAGTCGATCTTGCGGGTGGCCCACATGGCGATGCCGAGCAGGAGGAAGAGCGCAGCGGTGCCGGCCAGCAGCGCGTAGTCTTGGAGTTGCAGGATGAAGTACAGATAACCGTAGGTCGCCGCGAGCGTACCGCCGACCACCAGACTGCGCCGTCCGGTCTTGAGCACGCACGCGCTATACGCCGTGACGAGCGTCGTACTCACGCCCGCGGAGGCCGCATACGCCAGCCCGGCGGCGATAAACTCGCTCAGCGCGAGGTACCCGAGGAAAAACAGCACCAGCGCCACTCCGACGATCAGGTACTGCAAGGGATGGATGCGCATGCGCGCCGTCACCTCGAAGAGGAAGAAATTGGCAAAGACCAGCACGAGGAAAAGCACGCCGTACTTGATCGCACGCTCCACGAGCCGGTACGCATCGACCGGTTGCAGGAAACGCACTTCGCTGGCCGAGCTGGCGATCGCGGGAAACGAGACCGCCGTCTGCCCGGCATCGCTCCACTGCTGGGGATAGCCGCGTCCGAAATAGGCCTGCTCCCATTTCGCCTTAAACCCTTCCGCCGATACGGAGCGGCTGACAGGCAGACTGGCGCCGCCGAAACTCGGATCGGGCCAGGTGGAAGCCAGTGCGATCTCCGTCTGCGCACCGACGGGAGCCACGGCGAGGCGTGTGCTGCCGCGCAGATCCATCGTGAGATCGAAGAGCAGCGGCGCGCCGGGCGTTTTTGCATCTACGGACACGGAGGATTCGAGCGTCTCGCCCCACTCCTCGCGCGGGGTGCCCGGCTCCAGCACGACGGGGGTATTTTGCCAGAGCAGGGTGGGAGCGGTGCGCAGGCCGCGCGGGTTTTGCACCGCCCAGACCGCACGGGCGTGCGCCCAGTCGAACGTGGCGCCTTCGACCTGGATCGTGGCGGGATCGACGCGGAACTGTCCACGCAGGTGGAGCTGCGTCTCGTACACCGGTACCGTGAAGATGCCGCGCCGCCGAAGGGTCGGATCGATCTGCCCGTCCACCTGCAGCTCGGCGGGGAGGAAATACGCCGAGGCCTTTGCGGTTTTCACCTCGTCGGTACGTGTGGGGACGCCGTGAGCATTGAGGATCTCGCGGCTGGTGCGGACGGGATAGGTGAAAGGGACGACGAGAAACGGCCCGGCGATGGTCTGCTCGCCGCCCCAGGTCTGGGCGACCTCGGCCTCCGCCTGGTCGCGATAACTCGCACGCTCGCGGCGCACGCCGTCGATGCATTGCAGCGCGATCCACAGTGCGAGCACCAGGAAGGCGATGGCGAAAAGTTTCAGACCGATGCCGAAGGCCGCTGGACGTGCGGGCGGCGGAGGAGGCGGTACGGCGGTCGTGGACGTGGCGGGCGTGAGTGGCGGCGGGATGGGAGTTTCCATGCCCACAGCCTCGCGCCTGCGGATGAAACGATGATGAAGAGACGATGAAAACTCGGCGAAATCGTGTAGCGAAACGCTCACGCGTTCCGCTACCCCCTCGCCAAGGCGCAACAAGATTGCGCTCCTGCGACCGAGGCGGGGCAGTCGTTTACTTGGCGACGATCTCGTAGTGGAGCGTACGATCCTTGGGCGAGACGGAGAAGGTGAGCAGACCGTCGGCAAACGTGGCTTTTACCTTGCGGGCGCGCGTGCCATCGGGCGCGAGCGCAAAGACCCGGCGCGGGCCATCGGTGGCGAGCGAAAGCGTGGCGGGGACGCGCTCGGCGATGGTCGGGCCGTGGCCCCACTCGGTGCCGACGGAGTTGTGGTGCTCGTTCCACTTCATCTCCTGGTTTTCGGCGCGGGCGACCACGGTCACGAGCACGCGGGTCGAGCTGGCGAGCGGTTTCTCGTCGAGGGTGACGGCGGCGACGGTCGCGAAGTCGCGGCCAAAGCGCGGGCAGGTGATTTTAAGGGCCCCGCCGGTGTCGGTCGTGGTGCCGCCGAGGAAGCCGGTGGCGACGGCGACGCGCGCGGTCGCCGCGACGAGCACCTGGCCCTGAGGCGCGGCGATCACGCGGGCTGGCGGGACATCGGCCTGGCCGCTGCGCACGAGTGTGGTGGTGGCGGCGGTGGGGCGGTCGTTGACCTGGAGGCGGCAGTCGAGGAAATCGAACGGGTGGTCTGGGTTGAGCTTCGCCCAGAGGATGTCGAAATGCATGGCCTCGGCCCAGACCGGGTTGCCCGGGCGCAGCTCGGCGACGGCCCCGGCGGGCGGGATTAGGCCGGCGCGGAAGACGCGCGTGGCAAAGGGCGCCAGCGACCACTTGGCGGGGTGGTTGATCTGGTCGAAATAGCCGGAGATGCGGCCATCGGGATTGCGCGTGCCGTAGGTGCCAAGATCGAAGGCGTAGAGCGCATCCCAGTTTTGCCGGGAGGCGAAGATGGCGAGCTCGGGATACATCTCGCAGACGTACTCGCTGGGCGCGGCGTGGTCGTACTCGCTCACCGAGTAGGGTTTCCCGGCGACGCGGAAGTAGGCGAGGTTGCCCAGCTCGCCATACGTGCGCGGGCCGAAGACCGCGAGCTGGGGCGAGTTGGCGATGGTCCAACTGGCGCGATCCCAGCCGGCGCCGGGGAAGATCGGGTGCTGCCAATAGACGTGGGTGTCGGCGAACTCCATCGACTGCTCGCGGTGGAGCGCCGGGATGCCGGTGAAGTTGATCTGCGAGCAGATGACGGGGGCTTTGACGTGGAGCTCGTCGATCAGGAAAGCGCGCATCTCTTCGGCGAAGGCGCGGTCGGTATCGGCGAGAAACGCGATCCAATCGGCCCACTGGCGGGTGGTCGGTTCTCCGGGGATCGGGATGGTGCGGGCTTCGAGGGACTGGCCGGGGCGCAGGCCACCTTCGGCGGCGCCGGCGAAGAGCCGCACATGGCGGAATTCGAGGGAATTTGCCTGGGCGGCGACGTTGAAGCTGAGCGTGGCCAGACCGCCGGCGACGGAGTGCGCGGGAAACGCGATGCGCACGGGCGTCCAGTCCTGGCCGATGTCGGCGGATTGGAGCAGACCGAGGCTGCGCCACTCTTCACCGGGGCGGGCGAGGTCGTCGTTGGAGACGCCTACGCCGACCTTTCCGGGCGTGGCGGCACGGGCTTCGAAGGCGATCGTATAGACGACATTGTCCTGGAGCGGGATGCCGTGGGCGGACACCTGCACATGCCAGTCGGTGCCGTTGGTTTTATCGACGGTGACGGAAAATTCAGACGCATCCTGACCGGGACGGAGGGTGGCGGTGCTGCCGGGCTGGATCTTGGTCTGCCAGCGGGTCTGTGTGGCGAGGAGTGAGGGGCTCGTGCCGGCGTTGGCGGACTCGTTCCAGATGGAGGCGAGCGCAGCCGTGTCGGCATAGTGGCGGGCGAGCCAGGCGTTCCACTGATTCTGGAGGTCGGAGCGGAAGGGCTCCGGGAAGCGGTCGGCACCGCGGCCGATGTCGCGCGTGAAATAGCCCAGGAGCGAGTTCTCGTTGTTGATCTCGACGATGGCGACGGCGGGATCTTCGACGGGCGCGAGGCCGGTGTATGGGTTTTTCGTGGTGAGCAGGCGGCGCGCGTAGTCTTTTTGCAGTTCGATCATGCGCCGGTCGTAGAAATCGACGCGCTTGTTGAAGTCGGGGAGCTGCGCGATGGACTCGGGGAACCCATCGGCGGCGACGAGCGTTTTGGAGACCTTGAGGTTGAGATTGGAGTAGATGCCGTGGCGGGCGAGCGTGGCGATGAGGCGGTGGACCTTGTCGAGCTGCGGCGCGGAAAGTTCGAGGTGCTCGGGGCGATCCTTGGACCAGAGGCTGCCATCGCTTTTGACCGACCAGGGATTGTCCATGTGGTGGAGCCGGGCGATGTTGACGCCGCCCTTGGCGAGGCGACGTGCGAGCAGTTCGGCATCGGCGGCGGAGGGGAAGGCATCGTCGGAGGCGATGTTGACGCCAAAGAAGCGGACGGGCCGGCCATCGGGGGTGGCGAAGAGACCGTTTTTCACCGTGATGCGGCCGGAGGCGCCGGCGGGACGGGCGTTGAGATCGGACGTATCGAGTGCGGTGCCGGCGGCAGGCTCGGCGACGGGCCAGACGAACCAGCCGTCGGGCGTGGAGTTCTTGGCAGAGGCGCAGGCCATGAAGGGGAGGGTGCCTAGCAGGATGGCGTGGAAGAGGGTCTTTTTCAGGATGGCGTGCATGCGAAATGAAAATCGGCGAGGACGCTACGGTGGGCCAAGGAATCGGCAAAAGGAAGGTCGTTAACACAGAAGACTTGCGTCGGTGGAGGGGGATGGAGTGTGCCGTTTGGCCTTGCGATGAGGCGCGTGTCTGGTGCTGCTGATCGGCTGCAATGCAGACACTCCCGGGCAATCGTGAGGCGAGCTTTTCCAACGGCGGAACGACGTCGGCGGCGCTTACGACTGCGCGGATGCAGGAGCGGGCAATCGGGTTGGTGCTCTTGCTCGATCTGATTTTTCTCACTCCGGTGGTGGCGGTGGCCTGGTTCGCCAACTCGGCCCTGCTGCTCTCCGATGCGTTTGATTACCTTAACTGCATCGCGTTTAATCTAATATCTTACATAATCTTGCGCCGCATTCGTCTAGGGCGCACGGCGCACTACGAATACGGTGCGGATAAGCACGAGGTGATCGGCGGGCTGATCTCCTCGTGCCTGATGCTGGTGAGTGCGATCGGCATGGTGTGGTGGACGGTCGGCCGGCTTTTTCGCCCGGAGCCGCTTGAGACGATGTTCAGCTACGTCGGCGTGGCCTTCCAGTGCGTATGTCTGGGACTGAGCGTGTGGCTGTGGCGGCGTAATCGGCGCATCGCGCAGGCCACCTCGGGGCCCATCATGGAGGCGGCGTGGCGGGGAAACCGCGCGGACGCGATTCAGTGCGCAAGTGTGATCGTGGCGCTGGCCTTGACCCTGTGGCTGCGACCCTACGCGTGGTCCATCTACATCGATCCGGTGTGCGCGTTGATCGCGTTGATTTATCCGACCGGATCCATTTTGGCGCATCTGCGCCGCTCACTCGGCGACCTCATGGACAAAACGCTGGAGGAGGAGCTGCAGTTCAAGATACTCCGGCGACTGGCGCGTCATTTTCACCAGTACGATGCCTTCCACCGCATCAAATCGCGGCGTGCCGGCCGCCGTGTGTTTATCGACATCTACCTCGGTTTCGACGGCGAGCGCCGGATCAGCGAGGTCACTGGTCTGATCGATCAGATCCGAGTCGGTTTGGCGGAGGATATCCCCGGCGCGGAGGTCAACGTGATCGTCTCCCGCGCAGATTTGGAGAAAGCTCCCGCGGCGGCAAAATCGTAAGCGCGGACGGCGGCGGGCACGAAAAAGCCCGCGACGCACGGAGCGGCGCGGGCTGAGATCGGAGAAGCGCAGCGGGCGGCTTACTTGGCGAGGAGCGCCTTGTTGGCACGGGCCAGCGCGAGGCGCTGCTCGACCGACTTGCGCGTGGTGAGGCCGTCCTCGGGCGTGTTGAGGCACCAGTCAACCAGCTTGGCGACGGTCGTGCGCGCGGCGTAGCAGCGCGTATCGGAACCGCCGTAGTACATGACCACGGTGTCGTCGGGGAAGCGCACCCAGCCGTTGGTGAAGGTGACGTTGGAGACGTCGCCGACACGCTCGGAATAGTGCGGCGAGACGATGTGGCCGCCCGGACGGGCGATGACCTTCGAGGGATCTTCGAGCGAGGTCATGAACATGTACATGACGTAGCGCAGACCGGCGGCGCAGCCGCGCACGCCGTGGGCGAGGTGCAGCCAGCCCTTGTCGGTCTTGATCGGGGCGGGGCCCTGACCGTTCTTCACTTCCTTGATGGTGTGGTAGGCGCGGGAGTCGATGATCGTCTCCGGGCCGGTCACGCCGGTGGTGATGTCCGGGCACAGCGTCCAGCCGATGCCGCCGCCGCTGCCGACGTCGATGAAGCCGTCCATCGGGCGCGTGTAGAAGGCGTACTGGCCCTGCACGAATTCGGGGTGGAGGACGACGTTGCGCTGCTGCGAGGCGGGCGTCTTCAGATTCGGGAGGCGGTCCCACTTCTTGAAATCCTTGGTGCGGACGATGCCGGCCTGCGCGACGGCGCTGGAGAGGTCGCCGGGGGCGGCGTTCGGGTCTTTGGACTCGGAGCAGAACACGCCGTAGATCCAGCCGTCTTCGTGCATGGTGATGCGCATGTCATAGACGTTGGTCTCAGGAGCGAGCTCGGGCAGGTCGATCGGCTCGTCCCAGAAACGGAAGTTGTCCACGCCGTTCTTGGACTCGGCGATGGCGAAGAAGCTCTTGCGGTCGGCGCCCTCGACGCGGGCGACGAGGTGGGCCTTGCCGTTCCAGTAGAACGCGCCGGGATTGTAGGCGCCGCCGACGCCGAGCCGCTCCATGAAGAACGGGTTGGTCTGCGGATTGAAATCGTAGCGCCACTCGAGCGGCACGTGGTGCGCGGTGAGCACCGGATATTGAAAGCGCTCGTAAACGCCGTTTTCCCACGATGCCTCGACGGGATTCTTGCGCTTGAGGAACGCCTCGTGCGCGGCGCGGACGGCCTTCACGCGGGCGGCAAACGCGTCCACGGGCTTCGCAGCGGACTTTTTCTTCGCCGGCTTTTTCGCGGCGACCTTCACGGCTTTAGTGGCCGCTTTGGGTGCGGCCTTTTTAATAACCTTTGCCGCTGGCTTTTTGGCCTTCGCGACGGGTTTATTTTTTTTAACTGCAGTCTTCTTGGATTTCATGGATGGAAAAAATCAGGGCGCCGGCACCTCGACTTCCGCCAGCTCGGCGGCGGCGCGAAGCAGCGCGGAAGTCGGCACTTGAGCAGCTGCGGCGCTGGCTAGCAAGAGCGCACCTACGACCGGCGCATATTGCGTATCGGCCAGTCGTAGCGAGGGAGCCAGGCGCGTCAAGGCCTCGGCAAACGCGTCCCGGTAGGCTCGGTTTAGCGCCAGTCCACCCGTGAGGACGACCGGCGCGGGTGCCTGTCCGAAGAGATTTTGCGCGGTCGCGGCGGCGATGCGGGCGAGCTCTTCGGCGCCTTCGTTGACGAGTTGCTGCGCGAGCTCATCGCCGGCCTTGGCGGCGGCAAAGACGCGCGGCGCCAGCCGGGCGAGCTGATCGCGCGGCGGCGGAGTCGGGTAGAGTTTTCCCAGAATTTCCGTGGTTTTTTGGATGCCGAAGAAGGTGAGCGCGGCGTCGGTCAACTTGGTCGGCGGGCAGCGTCCATCCGAGGCGCGGGCGACGAGCGAGAGCGCGCGTCGGGCCAGCCAGTAGCCGCCGCCGGCGTCGTCGATGAGCGCGCCCCAGCCGCCGGCCTTGGCGGTGCGTCCGTCGGCGGCGCGGCCGTAGCCTGCGGAGCCGGTGCCGGCGATCACGGCGATGCCGGGCTGGCCGGCGAGTCCGCCGGCGAGCGCGATGCGGATATCGTGGTCGATGGCGACGATGCACGCGTCGCCCCAGGTCGCGCCTTGCGCGAGCGCGGCGCGGAGTGTTTCGCGACCCACGGCGTTGACGCCAGCCAGTCCGAGAAACACGGAGGCGAGCGGCTGCGGGTCGAGTTTCAACTGGCGCCACGCGTCGGCGAGCGCGGCGTGGATGGCCTCGACGGCGGGCGTGAGGCCGAGGATCGCGGCGTTGCTCGGACCTGCGCGGCCGAGTGCGGCGAGGCGGCCGTCGGAGGAGGCGACGAGCGCGCGCGTGTTGGAGCCACCGCCATCAATCCCTGCGTAGAAAACCATGGCTCAGTAGCTATCGACGAGTGAGCGGTAACGAAGCTTTTTTTGCAGCTGCGCCTTGGTGGCCGGGCGGTCGAGCTCGACGAGCACTTCCTTCTTCTCGCCGGGATAGAGGTCGAACCAGTTGTCGGTCGCGTGGTGGGCGAGCCCCGGCAGATCGAAGGCAAACCGGTGCTGGAAGACTGGCGACTGGAACGTGAGCAACGCCTGCCGCGGCGAAAGCGCGCGGAGCGTGACCTTAGTCTTGGCCTTGGGCAGCGCGAGGAAGCGCGGTGAGGCGAGGAAGACGGTGTCTTCGCTCACGCAGATGCCGTCGAGATCGAGCGCGATGCGGAGGTAAACGTGCTCGTAGCCGTGTTGCGCGAGGAGTTTGCCGAGGTCGAGTGTGCGCTGGCAGACGCTCTCGCCGTAGCGCAGTGCGACGCGTTGGTGTCCGCCTGAGAGGATGCGCCCGTCGAGGTGAAACAGATCCCAGCGCAGGAGTCCGGTGGCAGACTCGGGGGCGTCGTACACGGTATAGAGATCGACCTTGGAAACCGAGTTGCGGTGGTAGTTGCCGGTGATCGTCGTCTCGGCGCCGTGGACTTGCGCGGAGACGAGTGCCGGCGCGAAGAATCGCCGCGCGACGTGGTGGAGGGCTTTCCAGCGGCCGGTGAACTCGATCGAGCTCCACGAGGCGACGGGCCAGCAGTCGTTGATCTGCCAGTAGAGCGCGCCCATGCAGCGGGGAGTGCTGCGCCGGTAAAACTCCGTGCCGACCTGCATGCAGTGCGCCTGGTTGACCTGCGAAAGGTAGATCAGCGCGTCCTGGTCCTTCGGGAAACGGTAGCGGCGGGAAACGTAGTCGAGGATGATCTGGTTGCCGAAACGGTTCTTCTGGTGGTTCTCCATCGTGGGGCCGAAGACGTTGGCATCGTCGGCCGGGCAGAAGGTCGCCTGCGTCTCGGGCGAGGAGTAGCTTTGCATGCCGTACTCGGAGCAGAAACGGAAGGGGCGCAGCTCGTATTCCTGCACGGGCTTTCGCGAGTGCCAGACGTCCCAGTAGTGGGTGTCGCCGCGCTCGGCGCCGAGATCGTAGTCGGCGCCCATACGGCCGCGCCACGGCGAGCTCGGCCAGTAGGAGGTGACGCCGTCGTGCGCCGCGAGCGCCTCGGGCAGCACGCGGTGGAAGATGGCCTGGTAGTCGGCCCACGCAGGAGAGGCCTCGTCGATCTGGTGCGCGTTGCAGCCATAGACCTCGTTGTTGCCGCACCACAGGGCAAGGCAGGCGCGGTGGCGTAGCCGGGCGATTTGAAACGCGGCCTCGTCGCGCACCAGCGCCTGAAACTCGGCGTCGCCGGGGTAGAGCGTGCAGGCGAACATGAAGTCCTGCCAGACGAGCAGGCCGAGCTCGTCGCACAGGTCGTAGAAATCCTCGCTCTCATAGATGCCGCCGCCCCAGACGCGGACCATGTTCATGTGGACTTGTGCGGCGGCGATGAGGTCGCGCGCATAGTCGGCGCGCGTGAGCCCGGCGGGCAGGCTGTGCGCGGGGATCCAGTTGGCGCCCTTGGCGAAGACCGGGCGGCCGTTGACGACAAACTGGAACGATTCGCCCCACTGGTCGGCGTGGCGGTCGAGCACGATGGTTCGCAGGCCGATGCGGCGCGACCAGCGGCCGATCTCGCGGCCGTCCTGCGTGGCGACGACCTCCAGCTCGTAGAGCGGCTGCGCGCCCTGACCGTTGGGCCACCAGAGCTGTGGCTCGGTGACGACGATGCGTGTGCCCTCGCCCTCGTGGACGAGTTCGCCGTCGAGGGAAAGTTCCCATGCGAGCGTCACGTCGCCGGCGCGCGCCAGCTCGGGCGTGAGGTCGAGCGTGACGGGGCCGTCGGCCGTGTGCGTTTGCGCGACGCGGACGTTGGCGAGGCGGTTGCCGCTCCATGCTTCGAGGCGGATGTCGCGCCAGATGCCGGCGGTGATGAAGCGCGGGCCCCAGTCCCAGCCGAACTGGCATTGCTGTTTGCGGATGCGGGTGCAGCCGCCGACCGGGTCGTTGAATTCCGGCGACGGATTGTGGCCAGTGCGGTGCGTGCGGATGTACTCGGGGGCGCTGCCGAAGAGGATGCGCAGCTCGTTTTTGCCAGGGTGCAGGATGGCGCGCACGTCCCAGCGGTAGCCGGTGAACATGTTTTCGGTACGCGCGATCTCGTGGCCGTTGAGGAAAACGGTTGCCACGGTGTCGAGGCCGTCGGCGACGAGGTCCACGACCTCCTCGGCGAGGAGCGCGGCGGTGACCTTGAAGCTGGCGCGGTACTCCCACTCGTGTTCGCCGACCCACTGGACCAGCGCTTCGTTGGTGCCCCAGAACAGGTCGGGGAGCTGCTTGTGGCGGAGCAGATCGCGGTGGACACAGCCGGGGACGACGGCGGAGCGCCAGGCGGAGCGTCGGGTGGCATCGCGGAAGGACCAGCGAGCGGAGGCGAGCGGGAGCGTGTGCATGTAGGGGCCACCACTGGTGCGGAACGCCCGAGAAAAGCCAAGCCGACAGCGTGTGCCCTATGCAGGCTGCGTTCCGCATCCGTCCCATATATCGGCGGTTTTCCTGATCGGCGATGCGTACTTACCTTCGGCCCACTACGTGGCGGTGCATCTAAATACGCCTGAATGGCTCGGGAGCGCGTCCGATTTCCTAAAGTGTGATTCCCACGCCGATGCCAACAGCCCAGACCCAAGGCACGCTGCGGAGTGCGCGGCATGGCGTGCGATGATCGGTTTTTAACCCAAATATCCCATGAAGAAGCTCACCATCGGAAAGCGCATCGCGCTTATCGTTTCCATCCTGTGTCTGGCACTCGTTGCCGTTGGGGGATTCGCGATTGTTCGCTTGATCGTGCTCAAGGCCCTTTCGGCGCAGATTGCAGACGAGGCTCTGCCCAAAGTCACGGCTATGGCTCGGATCAACCAGCGGCAGGCCGAAAATCAATTGCGGATGGCTCGTTTGCTGCGTGCCACTGATCCGGAGGTCCGCAAGCGCCTCAAGGCCGAGATCACGGGTTTTGTCACCCAGAATGCCGAGGACATAAAGATTTACGAGGATCTCATCACCCAGCCGGAGGACCGAAAACTCTACGATCAATTCCAGGCTGCGCGTCAGGCGAACAACGCAGCCCGGGCGCGGTTCTACGAATTGCTCGAGAGCGATTACCCGGCCGCCCAGGTGTATGCGGAGACCGACGTCGTGCCGGCTTACACGGCCTACTCGAAGGCCGGGCAGATGCTCGCCAAGTTCAACACCGAGCACGGCGAGTCCTTGGGAAATCAGATCGCCTCGGATGTGGCCCAGACAGTGCGGCTGCTGATTATTGTCACGGTGCTCGTCTTGATCGGAAGCGTCGTGATCTCAGTCTTCACCATCCGCGCGATTCTCAAGGTGCTTAATTCCGTGACGGAGGCTCTCGATGCAGGCTCCAAACAAACGACCTCGGCTGCGGCTCAGGTCTCTTCGGCCAGCCAGACGCTCGCCGGTGGTGCCACGGAGCAGGCTGCGTCACTTGAGGAAACCAGTGCGTCGCTTGAAGAGATCTCCGGCATGACCAAGCGCAATGCCGAGAATGCACAGAAGGCCAAGGAACTGGCCGGCAGCGCCCGCCACGCCGCAGATACCGGCGTCACGGACATGGCTGCGATGAAGACCGCAATGGACGAAATCAAGGCTTCGAGTGACGATATCGCCAAGATCATCAAGACGATCGATGAGATTGCATTTCAGACCAACATCCTCGCACTCAACGCCGCCGTCGAGGCCGCGCGAGCGGGTGAGGCGGGCGCCGGCTTTGCGGTTGTGGCTGAGGAGGTCCGCAATCTGGCCCAGCGTTCGGCCCAGGCCGCCAAGGAAACCGCGAGCAAGATTGAGGGCGCCATCACCAAGACCTCGCAGGGTGTGACCATCAGCCGCAAGGTCGCCACCAGTCTGGAGGAGATCGCCACGCGTTCGCGCCAGGTCGATGAACTGGTTGTTGAGATTGCCACGGCGTCCACCGAGCAGAACCAGGGAATCGGTCAGGTGACGGTCGCCGTCTCACAGATGGATCAGGTCACCCAGTCCAATGCCGCCTCGGCTGAAGAAAGCGCGAGCGCCGCCGAGGAGCTCAATGCCCAATCGATGGCACTTCAGGAAATCGTTCGCGATTTGCTTCGGTTGACCGGCCAGGAAAATGCCGTGCAAGAAGAGGCCGCGGCCCCGGAGATGACTGCGACGCCTCGCCGGCACTCCGAGCGCAAGACGTCCGCTCCGGTGGCGATTCCCCACGACCCACACTTTGCGCACTAGCTTGGGGGAGAGGCGTCGGCCTCCTTTCTGCATGGCGTCCGGCTTGCCCCGGACGCCATTTTTTTGACGCAGGGCTTCGCCGCCCGTAGTCCGGCGCTTTGTGGGGCGTGGGAGGGTTGGCTCGGTTGAATTTTTCGATTCGATCGCGGGGAAACCCGATGCTGACGGTGTTAAACACAAGGTGCCGTCGGCACGTGTTGCCGATGGACAGCCCTGTTTTCCCCCTCGAACCAATGATCTCCCTCAACGCGTCCCGCTCGGTTTTTCGTCTCTTGTGCTGGCTGTGCCTTCTGGTCTGTCCAATCGCGGCCCAACCGGCTGAATCGCGGGATTTCTCGGGGTTCTGGACGGGGACCGTGCGCCATGAGCAGTCGGTGTACGACATCGGTTTTGAATTTCGGCGCGACGCGGACGGTCGCTGGCTCGGGCGCCAGTGGTACGCGGTGCTCCATCAGATGGGGACGCCGATGGGCGTACTCGCAGAGACTCCGGGGGGGCTCCGCCACGGCGGGGCCGGGCTGGAACTGCACTTCACCCCCGAGGGGATTGAGGGTGTGATCAATGGACAGGATCCCTTGACCCTGCGCCGCTGCGAGGCGTTGCCGGCGTCGGCCTCCGTGCCGGTTTATCCGGCCGGGCCGCGTGCGGATTGGACGTGCACACTCGGCGCGCCGGTCTGGGGTAGCCCGACTGTGTGCGAGGACGGGGTGGCCGTGGCCGATGCGCTCGGGCGCGTGCACCTTCTCGAACTCGGAACGGGCACTTCTCGCTGGGTGCGCGAGACGGGCGCGGCGATTCACGGCGACGTGCTTTTCGTGAAGGGCTCGGCATATGTGTACAACGACGCCGGCCGGTGTTTTCGGCTTTGCGCGGGTACGGGTGAGATCATCTGGCAACGCGAGCTGGGCGGCGGCGCGGTGGTCCGGCATCCGCCGGCCGAGAGCGAATATTCCTATGACTATCGAGGGGCGACGCCGGTGCTTGCAGATGGTACGTTGTACGTGACATCCGCCGACGGCACACTCTGGGCGCTGAATGCAGAGTCGGGTACGACGCGCTGGCAGGTGCGCGTGGGCGGGCTGGTGCGCACCCGCGTCGCGGTGACGGGCGATTTGCTCGTGGTTACGACCTGGGCGGGCGAGGTGCTGGCCTTGGGGCGCGGGGATGGTGCCGTGCGGTGGCGGTTTGCCTCGCGCGAGGCGTTTACGGCCGATCCGGTGGTCGTCGGCGATGCGGTGTTCGTGAGCAGTCGGGACAGTAAACTCTACCGGCTGCGGCTGGGTGATGGCTTGGTGGACTGGACGTATTACCACGCCGGTTCCTGGGTGGAGTCGGCACCCCGCGTGGTCGATGAGCTCGGCTTCATCGGGTCGTCGGATTTGCGGCTGGTGCGGGCGTTTGCCCCGGAGACTGGCGCGCCTGTGTGGGAGATCGATGTGCTGGGCTGGAGTTGGGGGACCCCGGCGGTCTCTGATGACCTCGTGTTTGCCGGTGCGGCGGGCGCGGTGCGCTACCCGATTTCGATGGAGGGCGGGTTGGTGGCGTTGGATCGTGCGACGGGGAAACCGCGCTGGCGCGTCGCGATCGGTGCGATGCCCGGTGCGTTTGCGACCGGTGTGGTGGGCTCGCCCGTCGTGGCCGGGCCACGCGTGATTTGCGCGGGGCTCGATGGCGTGGTGTACGCGTTTCCCGTGGTGAAGGCGGCGCGAGACTAGAGCCCGGTCTGGCGGATGACGGTGCCGTCCTTGAAAAGGGTGGCCGCGCAGCCATCGGCGTCGAGGTGGCCGACCATGTCGGCTTTGCCGTCGAAGACGTGAGGCTCGGGCAATTTCAGCTCGGCGGTGGCGCGTTCGACGTCGAAGGCGACGGCACGGCCGCCGGCACTGAGGCGCAGATTTTTGGTGTCGGCGTAGGGGCCGGCGTGGGGAGGCGCGAGGAATCGCAGGATGCCGAGGGTGCGCCGCATCGTTTCGGCGAGCGGATCGGCGGCGGCCTGCGTGGCGTTGCCGTCCGGGGCGTCTGGCGGCGGCGTGGCGGCGGGCGGCGCATAGTGGAGGGATCGCGGCAGGAGCACGACAAAGGTCGAGCTGTTCATGCTGAAGACGCTTTTGGGCCGGTACCACGCGGTGAATGCCAGGGTGGCGCCATCGGCGGAGACAATGGGGCGGCCGAAGGCATTGGCACGGAGGATAAGGGTGTCGCCGACGAGTAGTTGGTGTTCATCGGACTGGGAATAGCTCACCTTGGCGGACCAGATGGGGGCCTGTGCGGCGGTGTCGTGCATGAACCAGTCGACGGAGGTGTAGTTGCCCGCGCCTTTGCAGGTTTTACCGTCGGCGGTGAGCACCCAGGTCATGCCTTCGCGTGCGGCGAAGCTTGGGGCGTGGGCCCCGGTGGCCCAGACAAAACTGGGGGAAAAGCCCATGTAGGGGCCCCAGCGTTTTTGGCCGCAGACCATCCAGGAACCGAAGCGTGCGGTGTCTTGTTCGCCTGCGAGGCTTTCGGCGTAGGCGACTTCGCCGGGCTTGGATCCGAAGACAAACCGCGGGGCGAATTCGCCATCGCCATCCCCAACGAGTGTGCGCTGTGGATCGGGCTGCGTGAGTGCGGTGCCGTTGCGAAAGACATCCCAGCCACCGGTTTGGTCCTGCGCCCAAAAATAGAGATCGGCGCCGTCGGGTGAGCGTGTGATGGCGCAGATGGCGCTCCAGGTGCCGAGCTCCTTGCCCTGCCAGATGAGGGTGGTCTTGCCTTCGGCTTCTTGGAGCTCGACGCCGGGGATTGCGGCCATCGGGCCTGAGGAAGAGGGCTCGTCGATGCAGGGGCCGGCGGTGGCCGGATAGGCGTCGGGATTCTCCGCGGCGAGACCGAGCGGCGTGAGCTCGCCATAGTTTTCGGTGCTCACATAGGCGTGGTAGGTGTCGTTTTCGTGTGCGGCAAACGCGGCTACGCGCCGCCACGGGCCGAGGCGTTGGCCGTCCTTCGTGAGGATGGCGTATTCGTCGTAGCCCGAGAAGGGTTCGTTTTCCCTGGCCGGGATTTCCTTGCGGGTGAGCACGGCGGCAAAGCCGGCGACGTCGATCACGGTTTCGCCGGGTTGTAGGTTGGGGGTCCAACCAATGATGGGCGGGGGCAAGGGCGCGGGCACCGCGACGACCGTTTCAGCCTTGGCCGGTGGCGCTGACGGGGTATCCGTGGAGGCTTCCGAAGGGCGTTTGCAGGCGCTGAGCGCGAAAACCGCGGCGGCCGAGACGAGGAGCCCGAGGTGGGGGTAGGCAACAAGGGGGAGGCGCATGGCAATGAATAACAGGGGTGCGCCATCTATTGAAAGATGTTGGCGAAACGCAATGGCGCAGTCGGGCAACGGGGTGTCGCATTTGTACCGTTGAGAGATGGGGTAATTCTATGAAACCCCGATTCCTGTCCCTCCTCCTCGGTGCGTCGTTGCTCTTCACCGGCGCTTTAGTCGCTTCAGAGACGGCTGCCAGCCCCGCGCCTGCGTTTGCTCCGCATGCGATTCCCGGATCGCAGTTGCGCACGCTGCCGCGCAACGCCGCCGGCCGTCAGTACCAGCTCCATATTGCGTTGCCGGACAGCTATGCGACGCATCCGGAGCGCAAGTATCCGGTGGTCTTCGTGACGGATGGCTACTGGGACTTCACCAAGATTTCGGCCATGGAAGGCTCGCTGGTGTACGACCGGGTAGTCCCTGAGTTTATCACGGTGGCGATCGGGTATGCGGGTGAGAATCTCGACTACGGGAGCCTGCGTCTGTGGGAGCTCTCGCCGGTGGTGTTGACGGAGTTCGGCTCCGATGCCGAGAAGTCGGGGCACGCGGCCGAGTTTTTGAAAACGATCGAGACCGAGATCATTCCGCTGGTAGAGCGCGAGTATCGCGCCGATCCGTCGTTTCGTGTGCTGAGCGGCGCCTCGCTCGGCGGGCTTTTCACCCTGTACGCGATGTACACCAAGCCGGCTCTTTTCAATGGCTACATCGCGGCGACGCCGGCGGTCGGCGCCGGCAACGACTGGCTGTTCGGCTACGAGGAGCAGTTCGCCAAATCGGGGCAGGCGCTGCCGGTGCGGTTGTACGCCACGGCGGGAGGCAATGAGGAACCACGATTCCTGGGAAACATCCTGCGCTTCAATGCACAGCTCCAGTCCCGCCGCTATCCCGGGCTCGCCTATGAATTTCGCCTGATCGATGGCGAACGGCACGCAGGGATGCAATTCGAGTCGTACGTACGCGGGCTCCGGTTTGTCTTTGCGCCACGTGCGCCCGAGTCCGGTCCGGCGCTCCAGTTCTGAGATCGCATTTTTTCGAGCGGCGGGGAAATCCCCCGCCGCTTTTTTGTGGAGGCCTGACGCGGTTGGGACGCGTGGGCGGCTCAGTCCCATGCGTGTGCAAGGGCCGGGCGAGAAAGTGCCGGCCGCGTCTCGTTACTTCACCTCGACGGCGAAGTCGGTGACCGCGAAATCGAGGCCGCCGGGCGAATCGGCGATTTCCCAGCCGAATTGGACTTCGTCGAGGAGCACGTCGCGGCCCTGGGCAAACCAGCCGCGGGCTTCGATCCAGTCGAGGATGGCCTTCACATCGACTTCACCGGCGTTGGTCTGGCTGGTGCACATGAAGGAGATCACGACGTTGTAGCCGTTGGTGCCTTTGTAGATGTCCCAGGTGTGGCCGCCGACGGTGACGTTTTCGACTTCGACGGCGGGCTTGCCGGTGGCGTCCCACGAGCGGGCGATGGGGCCCATCTTGCCGCGCCAGTTGAACCAGAGCATGATCTCGTAGGCGTGTTTCTCGCACCAGATGTCGTAGGCGCTGTTGTAGCTGCCGGCGGCGGGGACGGTGACGGCAAAGCGGCTTTTCACGGTCTGGAGTGCATGAAGCGGGCGGCCGACTTCCCAGCCGGCGTGGGGGTAGGATTTCACGCCCTCGGTGGCCGGATGATCGGCGTGGACGCCCCAGCGGGCGTGCGAGTCGGCCCAGATCTGCTGCGGGCCGGGGCCGACGCCCCAGACGTTGTTGCGGACGAAGTAGCCGCCAAAGGGGTGTTCATCTCGCAGGCCGGTGGCCGTCCAGCGCGTGGCGGTCTGGGCCGAATCGGCGGAGGCGGGTGTACTTGCTGTGGCCATGGGCGTGTGCTGGCAACCGGCGGCAAGCGCGATGAGGGGGATGAGAAACAGGGCGCGTTTCATAGTAGGGTGAAAGGCGCGGAGCGAATCAGCGAATCGGGCGCTTGGCCAGCGCGACGAACGTTGCGTGGATGGTTAAACGTGTCGGGGTGGCGGAGCGCGTCGCGGTGCGGTGAGTGTGGTGGCGACGACGAGCGCGGACACGCTTGGCTGCACCGGCAGATCGCGGGCTTTGTGTTTGCAGCGGGACGGCGTGGTGGCATCGCTTGGACGCGTCGCCATTATCCCAGGCCAGCTATCCCCTCGAAACGCCATGCCCGCCCCACAACTGTTGGATTTACCGTGTCTGATTAAACGCGTGTCGAGTCACGCCACCGATGCTTTTGCGGGCGTCTGGCGTGGCGAGTCGAGACGGGGCATCTTCCGCGTGCTGGTGGTGGGTGTGATTTGGATGGTGGCCGGCGGCCTGGCCTGCCGGGCGGTCCCGATCGGCCCGGAGCGGGCGACGCAGGCGGCGAAGCGGTGGCTGGAGATTTCGCCGGCGCCGATGGCGAGGCAGGCGGGCTCTCCAGGTGAGGCGCGAGCCTATGCCAATGCGCAGGGGGTTGCCCAGTTCTACGTGGTCGAGCTGGTACCCGCGGGGTATGTGGTGGTGGCGGCTGACGACGAGGTGGAGCCCATCCTCGCGTTTTCCCACGAGGACCGGTTTTTGGCGCAGGCCGGCAATCCGCTTTTTGAATTTCTCGGTGGCGACGTGGCGGGCCGTTTACGTGGGGCTCAACGCCGTGCCGTTGCAGGAAAAATGTCTGCGGCGCAAACGCGTGCAGCGGACGCACGACGTGCCAAGTGGGCGCTGCTCACCACGCAGGGTGGGGCTGAAGTTTTGCCCCGTGGAGGGCGCCTGTCTTCGCGAGGGGGCATCAGCGATCTCGACGATATGCGAGTCGAGCCCTTCGTGAAGAGTCGGTGGGACCAGAGTGTAATTTGGGTCGGTCAGACACAGGTCCCCGTCTTTAATTATTATACGCCGCCTTATTCTCCTGGGAACCTCAACAACTACGTGGCGGGGTGTGTGGCGACGGCTTGGGCGCAGCTGATGCGTTATCATGAATGGCCGAAAATCGGAGTGGGCACGGGAACGTACTCGATATCGGTGGATGGCACTGCGCAGATGCGGGCGTTGCGCGGGGGCAACGGAGCAGGCGGTCCCTATAATTGGGCTTCGATGGTATATGTCCCTGATGGATCAACCACGGTGACGCAGCGTCAGGCGATCGGGGCGTTGCTGCACGATGTCGGCGTGGCCAATAACATGGCATATTCAGTCCAAGGATCGAATGCGTACGTGAACCTCGTGCCGCTGCGTGGAGTCTTTGGGTATGCGAGTGGGGCGATCATGCAGGGCGATCTTGATCAGGTGTTGCTTGCGATGCGGACCAATCTGGACGCCCGGCTCCCGGTGGTCATCAGCATCCGCACGTCGTCGGATATCGGACATCTGGTGATTTGTGATGGGTATGGCTTCAATGTGGGCACGGCCTATCACCATTTGAACATGGGCTGGAGTGGGGCCTGCGATGCCTGGTACCATCTCCCGGATACCGATACCGACTACCTGTATTTCGACCGGATCACCAGTTGCGTCTACAACATCGACCCCCGTGTTTCCGGAGAGATCGTATGTGGCCGGATCACGAATCAGTCGGGGGCCCCGATGTCGGGCGTGACCGTGACGGTGTCCGGTCCGTCGGTGCATACGGCGACGACCGACGCGAAGGGGATTTTTGCGGTCAAGGGACTCAATTTAAACACTGCGTGGCGGGTTACGCATAATGCGGGGAGCCTCGCGTTTGGCCCGTCAGAGGCCTTGGTGACGACTGGTTCCTCGACGGATTATTCGCAGGTGGGCAACCGGATTGTGGATGCGTTTGAGGCCACTGATCGTGTGCCGGAGATCACGGAGAACCCCGTGAACCGTTGTGTGATTGATGGGCAGCCTGCGAATTTTCGCGTGGGTGTCGTTGGGATCTCGCGTCCCGTTTACCTGTGGCAGGTCAGCCAGGACGCGGGTGCCACATGGTCGACTGTGACTGATGACGCGGTGTATCGAGGCGCGAGCACGGGGAGTCTGGAGATTCCCGCCGCGCGGACCTCAATGAGCGGCTATCGTTATCGCTGCACGGTGGGCGATGGGGGCAGTCTCTCATTGTTGAGCACCGTGGCAGAGCTGACTTTTGGGTGGAGCCAGCTCAGTGCGCTTTCGGCGCGTGCGCAGGCTGGGGCGGGGAATGCGACCCTCACGCTGGGTTTTGTATTTCGTGGCAGCGGGACGAAGCCCGCGCTGGTGCGCGGTGTGGGGCCCGGGATTGCCGCATGGGTGAGCAATTATTTGGCGGACCCTCAACTGAGGCTGATGGCCTTCGACTCGGGGGCGGGCGCGTGGACTGAGGAGGCAATCAACGACAACTGGGGTGGCTCGGCGGAGCTGTCGGCGGCCTTTACCGAGACTGGTGCCGGTTCATTGGAGTCCGTGTCTCTTGATTCGGCCTTACTCGGCTCTCTCCGCAACGACATCTACACCGCGTTGGTCAGTGGCAAGGGTGGGGCGACCGGAGTCGCCTTGGCCGAAGTGTACGACGCCGACATGTCGCTGGCCTCGCGGCGGCTCGTGGCGTTGTCCGTGCGAAATCAAGTCGGCACGAAGGACAATATCCTGATCGCGGGCTTTGTGCTCGATGGGCGTGCCTCGCGACGGGTGATCGTGCGCGGGGTGGGCCCGGGAATCGCGAGTGGGGTCCCGAGCTACTTGGCCAATCCACGGGTGCAGGTGTGGCGCTATTTCCCGTCGACGCAGACGTGGCAGATGATTGGCGAGAACGATGATTGGGGTGGCTCGGCGGAGCTATCGGCCCTTTTTTCCCAGGCAGGGATGGGGGCGCTTTCGCCTACCTCAACGGATGCGGCACTCGTACTGGATCTGGAGCCGGGGATTTATACTGCGCAGCTGAGTGGTGTGGGGGAGACGACAGGGGTAGGCGTGGTGGAGATTTACGAGGCTCCGTGATTTTCGGACCGGCGGGTCGGAACTGGCCCGCCGGCCGATTCAAACTGAAAATGTGTTTCCCCGTGCTCGTGGCGCGGATTCACCGATCGTGATCGATGTGAAGGGTGCGGAAGGGACTGATGTCTGCGGTTTTTAGGTCAATCCATCTACGAGAATAGGGGGCGTGATGGGATTGTTTGGCCGCCTCGTGGGGCTGATTGTAAAAACCGGGGCTAAACACGAGACTGCCTGTGCCGATTAGTAAAACCCCTGCACAGTTCCGCATTCATTTACGGTAAGTTTTCCCCTCGGCGCTGCATTTTGCCTCGTTCTTTAGGCTCTCATTCGCAACAAATCCTCGCGCGCTCGCGCACTTCACGATGGCACGAAAAATTGCTTTTCTAAATTACAAGGGCGGTGTCGGTAAGACCTCGCTGATCATCAACACCGCGGCATGTCTTGTGAAGCTCGGTAAGCGGGTTTTGTTGTGTGACTTCGATACGCAATCCAATGCGAGCATCTGGCTCCTGCGGTTGGACCGATGGAATAAAATCAATGCCTCCGGGGAGGGGGCCATCTTTTCGATTTTCGATCCGGGAATCGCCCGGGTAAAAAACCTCATCATCAAGGATGTGGTGGAGGGCAAAGAGGGTGGCAAAGTGCTCCCAGGCCTCGATCTGGTCGCGACGATTTTCAATCTGGTGGACTTGGAGAGTGAATTTGTCGGCGACCCCAAACGGCCGCCATACTTGATCTTTCAAGAGCAGCTCGCTGAGGTGGAAGCGGATTACGACTATATCTTGTTCGATTGCCCGCCGAATATTCTCCGCGCCTCCCAGTGCGGGGTGTTTGCGGCCAACGAGATTTACGTCCCGGCCAATCCCGACGCGCTGAGCTTGATCGGGTTTACACTGCTTGTTGAAAAACTGCACAAGTTCCACGCATTGTCCGCGAGCTTTCGCCGGGCGTCGATGGGCCCAGCCGCCCAAGTTCAGGGCATTATCTTCAACTCGATTAAGACCGGGTCAGATATCGAGGTGCCAAAAATGCGCATGCAGTTGCGATTAAATCAATTTAAGACCGCAAAACGCGTTTCTCCGAAAGCGAAGTTGTTTGAATCCCAAGTACGCGATGCAATGGTCGTCCGGCGTGCCGTGACGCTGGGGCTTCCAGTCAATCTCATCAGCCAGGAGGCCAGCGACGAATCTCAAGATAATGTAATCGGCGATTATAAACGAGTGGCCGCCGAGCTGGTGCGCCACGCAGAGTAACTCCTACCCCCATGCCCGACTCTACAACCACTGCCAAAGAATGGGATGAGATCCGGTCGGCCTTTGCGACCTCGATCATGATCAACACATCCTTGAGTAGCCTCGCCCAGAATCTCGACGGCCCGGACTGGCCAATCAAGGGTAAGGATGAGACACCTGCGACTTATATTGATTATAATCATGAGGAAGTGATCGAGCTCCTCGCCCTGAAAGGTCAGGATGCCTCGCGCCTCGATCAGTTGGTTGGCATCTTGAAGGACACGCTGGCCTTTGACGCGCCGTTTGGGGAGATGGTTGATCAGGTGGCCGCATCCGCCGAGAAGGATAATCAATTCTTGAAAAACCTTGCTCGGCTGGGCGTACCCGAGGACCTCCCGATTGCACTCGTGATGATGAGCCAGGACACTCGCGAGTTTTGCAACCTTGAGCAGATAAAGACCATCGGTGAATTTGCCGTTTTTGCCCAGACGATGTCTCAAAACGTGATCGTGGGCGGCGATTTCCGAGAATTGCTCAACGCACTTGCGCACCTCGACGAGGAGGGACTGCGGAAGTTCCTGCCGATTCGCCCGGGGCAGAAAGGTGTATTTTTACCAGAGGCCATATTGGCGGCGTATCGTGCGCAGCCCGAACGACTCCAACAGGCTCTTGGCGCCAGGTTAGGCGGGGCGTCGGTATCCGCTGCCTCAAAAGCCAATGGCCTTGATGAGTCTGAACTAGTCGAGGGCGAGCGGGCCTTGCGCGAGCAGGTGGCTGCGGTGGTGGCTTGGTTTGGTTCTCAACTCGCGGACATGAAACGCGATCTTGCCTCGGGCCTGTCGCTCGACCGTCTTTTCGTGAGTCTGAACAATCCCACCGCTGAAGCGGTGGTGCGCGCCTTATTGCAGCCGCACCTCGGCGGAGTGAGTCAGCGCGGCCCGGCTCAGTCCGTTGCGACACGTGAGAAGAAAAAGGGCTTTTTTGCCCGACTCTTTGGCTGGTAAGTATGTCCAATCCACTCATTCCCAAACAGGCAGAACTTGTCAAAAGCGGAGGACCGTTGGTTCCTTCTGCACCGGGGGTCCTTTTGCCCAAGGCATCGGATATAAAATTCCCAGTTCGGAAGGCGACGACGCCTTCGCTGGTTCTGCCCCGAAGGCGGGGCATGCCGCAGCCGCTGGCCTCGCAGCCATTGCAGGATGCTTCTGCCGAAGCGCGTCGCTCGATCAATGCGATCGTCTCGGCGACCCGCGCTCCCTTTGGTGGACCGGCGACGCTTTCGCCCGACCAAATTGAGGAGCTGGAGCGCGCTTTGCGCCAATTGGAACATCAGCTCGCCGAGCGTACGCGGTTTGCAGAGGAGATGGAGGTCAAGTATGCAGAACGCATGCGCGAACTCGCGGAACTCGAGACATTGCTTGCGGCGCGTGAAAAGGTGATTGATGCGGCCAAGCAGCGGGCTGCCGGGCGTCCAGAATCCGGGGCGGCCTTGTCGGCAGAAGAGCGGGCGGCGTTGGATGCATTGAAGGTGGAGTTGGATCGTCAGGAGTCCTCGCTAAAGGAACAGCGCGAGGCTTTGGCCGAGCGCGAACAATTCCTGGAGGAGAATGAAGGCAAGTTGTTCGAAAAGATGCAGCAACAGCAGGAACGCGAGACCGAGATCGAGCAAAAACTCGAGGAGCTGCAGGAGCGCGAGTCGCGCCTGGCGGGGCTTGAGGCCGGGGGCAAACCGATGGCAAAACCTGCCGCGGCGCCAAAGGTGTTCGATGAGTTTAACGAATAATGCCGCGCGGCTTGCCTCTGCACTTGCATGAGCCTGGAAAATCAGCGCAACTGAAGAAACATGTTCCATTTGATGCGGTCTCGCCCTTTCTCAAAACACATGAAGAGAACCTGCTTGTTTGCTTTCGCCCTATTGGGAGCCCTTGGTCACGCGCGCGCCGAAGAGCGCAAGTCAGAGCCGGTCCCCCCGGAAAATCTTTATTTCGAGACGGATGAGTTTATCAGGAACCCGAAATACACGGTTTCGGTTGGTGTGCGGCGACTCTCGGGCGTGAAGACTTCGATGTCCGGTAGCGGCACCATCAAACAGTCGGGGGTGAAGTTCGACCCGACCATCGACACCTCGGATCCGACCCTCTGCGATCCGCGCCGCGTGTACAATGACGGCGCCGTGGGAATCGATACCCGCTGGGACTATCGTTACGACAGCAACGGCGCTCCGGTCTTTGCGATGAATGGCGGTGTTGCCGCCAATCCGAAAGCCACTCCGGAAAATGGCTACATTCCCGCGGATGGGAAAACCAACAATTGGTCGACGACCTACGCGAGCCAGCTGACCGCCGATGGCAAAATCGCGATGCACGCGTACGAGGCCAAGACTCTCGATAACGGCCCTGGCGTCGGCCAGACCGCGGCCACCGATGGTATGGAGGTGGTTATCTCCCACGACATGAGCCCACGCGAAAAACGCTTCTCGTGGACTCTGATGACCGGCATGAGCCTCAACGATATTCGCTCCAAACTGACTGCGAATGTCACCTCGGACGTGACGACTTATACGGATCTGTATACCGTCACGCCGAAACAGTACCCCACCAGCGATGCTGATCGGACGGTGACTTCGCCCTACACCGGTGGTGAAACGGTGCGTGTGGTGCTCCGGAGCCGCGATGGCGCAATCGTTTATCAGGTCGATTCCAACGGCAATTCGACCGGCACGCCCACTTACGTGTATGTGGATAACAGCCACCTGCTTCAGCTTGATCCGAGCCGAACTGTGACGGTGGATGCAGGCAACATCACGAATGTCATCAACTCCTATAAGCTGCATGGTGCGTTCTACTCCCTGCGCATGGGCCCGACGGTCTCGCTGGCTATCACTGAGCGGCTGCGCGTCGTCATGAGTGCCGGCTTTGCCTTGGCCTATTCCGGCTCCACCTACACGGTTCGTTCCGATTTCATCCCCCCATCCGAGGATGCCACTCCGTTTACGGTCGTCGAAGAGGGGACCGACAAACATTTCCTCCCGGGCTTTTATGTCGATGCCAACATGGAGTACTGGCTGACCGAGAACACCGGTTTGTATGCCGGCGGCGTTTATCAGAACAACGGTACCTATACCCAGCGCATCGACTCCGAGACGGCCGACTACGCCACCCGCGTCGATCTCAGCTCGATGACCGGTTTCCGCGCCGGTATGAACTACCGCTTCTAATTTTGTTTTTCGGCCGGTCGCGGGGATGCCCCACGACCGGCTTTTTTGTGGGCAGCTGCCGCGCCTGCCTCTTTCGGGTTTTCCGTTGCCTGGGCGAGGAAAACGCCTCTTTTGGCAGGCGTGAAATTGCATGTTTTGCCTAGCGGGCCACTTCAGACGATTGGCTATCTGCTCACCTCCTCGGAGCACCGCGAAGCGGTGCTGATCGACGCGCCGGAGGGTATTCTGCGCAAAGTCGAGCCGATCCTCTCCGCTGAAAAATGCCGGCTTTCCGAGCTGTGGATCACCCACGGACATTGGGACCACACGCAGCATGCCGCCTTGGTGGCGCGAACAACTGGCGCAAAAATCCGGGCCCATGTGGATGATCAGCGCATGATCGAGACACCGGAAATCATGCGCCGCTATCTGGGCGACGACATTCAGTTGGAACCGGCCCACGTCGATGCCTGGGTGACGCATGGGGAGCGTTTCCAAATCCTCGGTTTTGACGTCGAGGTCCGCCATGTGCCTGGGCACTGCCCCGGCAGCGTCTTGTATTATTTCCCCCAGGCTCAGGCCGCCTTTGTCGGCGATGTACTCTTCAATCACAGCGTGGGCCGCACGGATCTTCCGGGTGGCAAGTTCGAGGTGCTTGAACACTCGATCCGTAGCCAGGTTTACACGCTCCCCGAGTCGACCGCGGTATATCCGGGGCATGGCCCGTCCACGACGGTGTTGGACGAAAAGTTGGAGAACCCCTATGTCCGCGCCTGATCAGGTGGAGCATGAGCGCTTCATGCGCCGTGCCATCGAGCTCGCCCGTCAAGGATGGGGCCTGACTCATCCCAACCCGATGGTCGGGGCCTTGATCGTTGAGTCCGGGCAGATCGTCGCCGAAGGCTTTCATGCTCAGGATGGCGGTCCGCATGCCGAGCGTGTGGCCCTCGCTGCTCTCGGACGGGCGCCCAAACCAGGGGCCGTGTTGTATGTCACGTTGGAGCCATGCAGCACCGCGGGGCGCACCGGTGCTTGCTGCGAGGCGATTCGTCTCGCGGGCCTGAAACGTGTGGTCGTCGGCGCCACCGATCCCAACCCCGATCATGCCGGGCGCGGCTTTGCGCTCTTGAGGGACTCAGGCATCGAGGTGATCGAGGGCGTATTGGCCAGGGAATGCGCCGATCTCAATCTTCTCTTCAACCACTGGATCGTGCACCGCTCGCCTCTGATGGCGGCCAAGGTCGGCGCGACACTGGATGGCAAGATTGCCTGCCGTACAGGCCATTCGCAATGGATCACCAACGAGCTTGCGCGCGCCGATGTGCATCGCTGGCGACGTCTATTCCCGGCGATCGCTGTCGGCGCCGGGACCATCCTCAAGGACGATCCACGCCTGACCGTGCGCCTGCCCGGAGCTGAAACTTGGAGCCCCCTACGATTTGTTTTCGATGGACGGCTGCGCACGGTGACCGACCGCCATTTGCCCCATGTTTACACCGACGAGTTTCACGACAGGACCATCGTCGTGACGACGCCCCACGGCGGCCTCGGCTATGTGCGTAAACTACGCGAATACGGAGTGCAGGTCTGGGTGATCGACTCTCCGAATCAGCGGGTGCCCTTTGCCGCGTTTCGAGATCGCTGCGCGCAGGAGCGGATCACCGGCGTGTACTTTGAAGGTGGCATGCAGCTCTTGAGCGAGCTCGTGCAGGAGCGCCAGCTCGACTATCTTTTCATGTACCGCGCGCCGATGCTTCTGGCCGACGAGAAGGCCAAGACGATGTTTACCGGCCTGCGCACCGAGCACCTCGACCAAGCCATCCGGCTCGCCGATGTGCGCCACGAGATATTCGGAGACGATGCCCTCATGCGCGGCTCCGTCGTCTATCCGCCAAAGCTGTATGTCGATGAAGCTGTATTTAGCATCGGGTAACGCACACAAGGCTCAGGAATTTCAGTCGCTGGCCGACGCCTCCGGCCTGCCGTTACAGGTGTTTTCCGCGCGGGCGGCAGGGGGCATGCCGCCTGTCGTCGAAGACACCGGTTCTTTCGAGGGCAATGCGCGCAAAAAAGCACTCGCCCTGCGCCAGCGGCTGCCCGCCGACGGCTGGGCTCTCGCTGACGATAGCGGCTTGTGTGTCGATGCACTTGATGGCGCGCCAGGCGTGGAATCTGCATACTATGCAGGTGCCGCGGGCGACAGCGTGGCCAACCTCGCCAAACTTGTCGCAACGATGCGCGATATCCCGGCGGCCAGGCGGGCCGCACATTTCCGGTGTGTGCTGCTGCTCGTCGGTCCCGACGGCGAGGCCCACACCTTTGACGGGCGCTGCAATGGTCGTTTGCTGGAGAGTCCGCGCGGTGGCCACGGGTTTGGCTACGATCCGCTCTTTGCGCCGGACGGATACGCGGAGAGTTTTGCCGAGTTGGGCGAATCTGTGAAAAACAGGCTGAGTCATCGCGGTCGCGCCTGGGCTGCGCTCGTGGCGTGGGCTCGCACGCGCATGAGTGCGGGGGCGTGAATGTGCGCAGGCGCGCGAAAGGCGTTGCGCTACTCGGAGGGAGTTTTTCCACTGGGACCATGTCCCAGCCTCAATCCTTTGTCGTGATTATTGCCGGTGGGCGAGGCGAGCGGTTCTGGCCCCAGAGCCGCATCGCCCGGCCGAAGCATCTGCTGCCGATCGTCGGCCGCAAGCCGCTCCTCGCGCAGACGCTTGAGCGCATCCGCACGGTGGTGCCTCCGGCCAATACGTTTGTCATCACGAGCGGTGCGCAGGAAAAGGCCGTGCGCGCCATCTGCCAGACGCTCCCGCGAAAGAACATCGTGGTCGAGCCGGTCGGACGGGATACGGCTCCCGCGGTCGCGCTGGGCGCAGCGCTGGTGGGCCAGAGGGATCCGAATGGCATTTTTGCGGTTCTGCCTGCCGACCATGTGATCGACAACGTCGCTGCCTACCGCCGCGATTTGAAGGCCGCGTTTGCCGCCGCCCGCGCTGCGGGTGTGATGGTGACCATCGGCCTCAAGCCGAGCGAACCGGCCACCGGGTACGGCTACATCCGGGTCGGGACCAAGTGGCAGACTTTTGACCGCCGGTCATTCTTCTACGCGCGCCGTTTCGTCGAAAAACCGAATCTCGCGACGGCGCAGCGTTACCTGGATTCCGGCGAGTACCTGTGGAACGCCGGCATGTTCGTCTGGAGCGTCCCGGTCGTGGAGTCGGCGTTGCGAAAATTCGCGCCATCCCTTCTCGACGGACTGGAGCCGGTCCGTGCCGCGCTCGCGAAGCGTCGCGCACTTGGTCCCGTCCTCAAACGGGTTTATCCGGAGCTAAAAAAGATCTCGGTGGATTACGCGATTCTGGAAAACTCCGACAACGTCGTCGTCACGCCGGCTTCGTTTGACTGGGATGACGTTGGTGCCTGGCCTGCAGTGGCCCGCCATCGCAAACGCGATGCGCATGGGAATGTCCTCGAAGGGCGCGCACTGGTCGAGCAGGGCGAAAACAATATCGTGCTGGCCGAGGGCTCGCATCTGGTCGCTGTCGTCGGTGCGGACGATCTGATCGTGGTGCAGACACCGGACGCGACGCTGGTCTGCCCCAAGGATCGTGCTCAGGACATCAAGGCCCTGCTGACTCGGGTGGCCGCATTGCGCGACGGGAAGAAGTATCTCTGAAGCGTTTAAGCATGCGCTGTCTGGGCATTGATTATGGCACGCGCCGCATCGGCCTGGCTCTGGGCGACGACCTCGGCCTCGCCACGCCGTTACCCGCGTTGGTGGATGCCGACGAGGGCAAGCGATGGGAGGGGCTGCTCTCCGTCATCCGCCAGAAACGCATCACCGATCTCGTCCTTGGATTTCCCTACAACATGGACGGGTCGGTGGGCTTTAAGGCGAAGGAAGTGGAGGCCTTTGGCGCAAAGTTGCGCGAGGCCTGCGGACTGCCCGTGCATTTCGTCGATGAGCGGCTGACCAGTGCCGAAGCCGAGTCGACGATCAAAAAGCACAAGCTCCGCGAGGTCCGTGCGAGCGGGGTGATCGACTCCCGATCGGCGGCGATCATCCTCCAAGATTTCTTGAATCAAAAACTTCCCCCGCTCCTCCCTCCGGAGCCCATGCCATGACGTCGGCGCCTGAGCAGGGAGCCACGCGGTGGAAATGCGTCTGCGCCTACGATGGCACGCATTTCGCGGGATGGCAGAGCCAGTCGGCAGGCAGCGCGATCCAGGATGTGATCGAGGCGCGACTGGCGCGCATCCTGGGCGGATCGGTGCGCATCCATGCAAGCGGCCGGACGGATGCAGGCGTGCATGCGCGCGGCCAGGTATTTCACTTCGATGCGGCCTGGCGGCACGGCCCGGAGAAGTTTCTCACCGCGCTTGCGGCAGGGCTTCCGCAGACCATCCAGCTGCGCACGCTGCGCGCGGTGGATGTCGGATTTCACGCGCGCTTCTCCGCGACCGGCAAGCTCTACAGCTACCGGATTTGTCTCGGCGACACCGATCCGTTTACGCGGCCGTACGTGTGGCGATTCCACCGTCCACTCGACACGGATAGGATGGCGCAAGCGGCGACGGAGGTCCTCCTCGGCCGGCACGATTTTAAGGCGTTTTCGGCGTTCAACGGCACGGAGCGGTCGGACACCGTGCGCGACTTGCGGCGGCTGGATGTGCTCCGGCGTGGGCGGTCGCTTCGCATCGTGGCCGAGGCGGATGGTTTTTTGTACAAGATGGTGCGCAGCCTGGTCGGGGCGTTGGTTGCGGTAGGCGAGGGGAAGTTGTCCATCGAGCAGCTGCGCGAATTGCGGGATTCGCGCGAGCGCACGGCGGCCGTGCACACGGCTCCACCGGAGGGCTTGTTCCTCGAAAGGGTGATTTACTGAGATGGGCGCACGGCTGGCCGAGTTGAGACGAGGTTTGGCCGACGCCCTGTTCCCGCCGGTGTGCGTGCATTGCCGAGCGCTCGTGCCGAGCGAGGGAGCATTCCGGCATTTATGCCCCAAGTGCGCCGCGCAATTGAGCTTCGTAGAGCCGCCGTGTTGCGAGGTGTGCGGGCATCCTTTCTACGGAGAGGTCGAAGGCGAACGACTGTGCCCGCATTGCGAGGGGTTGTACCCCGAGTTTGGGGCGGGGCGTACGGCGGTCCTCTTCAAGGGGCCGGCGCGGGCGCTCGTGATCGAGCTCAAGTACCATCGTGGGCTACATGTGGTGCGCGACATGAAAACCGTCTTCTCCCAGTCTGCGCACCTGCTCGACCATGTACGCGGGGCCTTGCTCGTGCCGGTGCCGTTGCACCCGAGAAAACGCCGCGAGCGCGGGTATAACCAGAGTGAGCTGCTCGCGGAAGCACTGGCGGAGGCCGCCGGCGGCGGGAGCCGTGTGGCGTCGCTGCTTCGCCGAGTGCACGACACGCAGACGCAGACCGCTTTTGACCGCAAGGCCCGCCTGGCAAATTTGAGTGATGCATTTGCGCTTCTCGACGGAGCCGAGATCGACGTCGGACAGCGCCACGTCCTCATTGATGATGTCTTCACCACGGGGGCGACTTTGAACAGTTGTGCTCACGCGCTTCGGCGGGCTGGCTGTATGCACGTGGATGTTGCCACGTTCGGACACGGCTGACGGATCGTGCAGAATCCAGTTGGTTTTCTGTCTGCGCCGAGCTCAGCTAGGGGGCGAATGAGCTACGATCCGAGTGCAATGACCCCCATCGACTATGCGTCGGTGCAGGAGTACCTGTTCAGCCTCAAGGCGCAGGGACCGCGATTTGGCATTGATCGGATGCGCGCCCTTGTCGCGGCGCTTGGGCACCCGGAGCTTGCGGTTCCGACCATTCACGTCGCCGGGACAAATGGGAAGGGCTCCGTGGCGGCGATGCTGGAGGCGATGTTTCGCGCGCTCGGCTGGCGTACCGGGCTCTACACATCGCCTCATCTCGTCCGGCTTGGCGAGCGCGTGCAGGTCGACCGGCAGATTCTGAGCGAGGGAGAGATCGTCGACTATGTCCGTGAACTCGCCCCTGTGGCGGCCCGGCTGGCGGCGCTATGCCCAGACGACCATCCGTCGTTTTTTGAGTTCATGACCGCGATGGCGTTTTTGCAGTTTCAACGACGCCAGTGCGACATCGGGATCGTCGAAGTGGGCATGGGCGGCCGCCTCGATGCCACCAACGTTGTGCTGCCAGAGGTCGCCGTGATCACCTCCATCGGGCTCGATCACTGCGACATGCTGGGCGATACGCTGGAGGCGATTGCGGCGGAGAAGGCGGGCATCATCAAGCAGGGCTGCCCGCTTGTCATCGGGCGACTGCCACCGCCAGCCGAGCGCGTCATCCGGGAGGTCGCGGCATCGCGGCAGGCGCCCGTCTATTCTGTTCGCGAGACGTTTGGCGAGGCGCTCCCGGCCTACCCGAAGACAAATCTCGAGGGCGACTACCAGCGCTGGAATGCCGGCACGGCGCTGCTGACGGTGCGCGTGCTTGGTCGGTCTCGCAGTCTGGATGAGACCACGGCCCGGGATGGGCTGCGCCAAGTGAACTGGCCGGGGCGCTGGCAGCGTGCGGTGATCGGCCAGCGGCCTGTGATCTTTGATGCGTCGCACAATCCCGAGGGAGCCGAGGTGCTGGATGCGAATTTGCGCCGGCTCGTGGCCGAGCGCGGCCAGCCGCCTGTGGTGGTGACCGGAGTGCTGGGCGCGGCCCGCGCGCGGCCGCTGCTGGAGACGATCTGCCGGCACGCGCGTGCAATCTATCTGGTGATCCCGGCGCAATCGCGCGCCTGTTCTTACGAGGAACTTGAGGCGCTGATCCCGGCTGGATTTTGCGGACGCGTCGAGCGGTCCACGGTGGCGGAGCTGTTTCCCGAGCCCGGTGTGTGTTGTGCCGGCACGCCGGATGAGATGGTGGTCGTGACGGGTTCCATTTATCTACTCGGCGAAGTGCTGGCCCGCGTAGAGCCCGCGCGCGGACCTATCGAGGGGCGGCTACAGGATTTTTGAGATGGGCCAGGGCTATTTGATCCACTTCAGCTTCTCGCAAAAAATCAGGTAGAATACGGGCAGCACGACGAGCGTGATCAGAGTCGCGCAGGTGAGCCCGACGATATGGACGGCCGTCAACGGTCGCCAGAGTTCGCCGCCGTGAAGCGCCAGTGGAATGAGTCCACAGACGGCGGCCAACACGGTGACGATGACGGGACGCAGCCGAACCAACCCGGCGTGGACGAGCGCCTGGCGCAGTGGCATGCCGGCGGCGCGCGACTCCTCGATATAATCGGAGAGCACGATGATGTGGCTGACGACGAGTCCTGCGAGGCTGACCAGCCCCAGCAGTGCCATGAAGCCGAAGTTGGTCTGGAAAACGATGATGCCGGCAAAGGCACCGATCACGCCCAGCGGGACGGTGATCATCACGGAGACGGATTTGGCCACCGAGCCAAATTGAAGGACCATCGCCAGGAAGATCGCAGAGAGTGAGATTGCGAAGACGACACCCATTTCCCGCTGACTTTCGGCCAGCTCCTTGTCCTCGCCGGCGTAGGTGAGCGAGTAGCCGTCGGGCAGGGCAATGCGGCCGATCTCGGGCTTGCACTTGGCGAGGATGGCTGCGGGCAGGGTGCCGACAGGAGCGAAGCTTTTGACGGTGACCGTGCGCAGCTGTCGGAAGTGGGGGACTGACGCATAGGCGGGCTCCAAGTCGACGGTTGCAAAGTTGGTCAAGGGGACCAGGCCGTTGCGTGAGGAGGGCACGTAGAGCGAGCGCAGGTGGTCGGCGTCGCTGAGTTCGCCACGCCGGAGCCGGAGGTTGACCGGGATAAGGTGGTCGCCCTCGCGCAGCTGGGTGACGCGGGCGGTGAAAAATGCCGCGGCGGTCGCGGCCCCGACGGCGCGGTTGTCGACGCCGAGCGTGTTGGCCCGGTCTTGATCAATGGCAATGCGAAGCGTGGGAAGGCGCTGCCCGAGATCGTCGGTCACTTTGTAGCCACCCTTTTCACGAATGATGGTGGACACTCGGTCGGCGAGTTGGCGGAGGACGTCTAGATCGGGCCCCGAGATGCGAACCTGGATTGGATTATCGATGGGGACGCCCTGTTCGAGCTGTTTGGCCACGATGCGTGCGCCGGCGACTTCGCCATCGAACCGTGCGCGCAGGCGCGACAGGAGCGGGACGATGTCTTGTGTGCGTGTGTTAATGAGGATTTGCGCGAGGAAGGTGCCGGGCTCCTTGGGCTCGACGTTGTAGTAAAAGCGCGGGGCGGTGCCGCCGTAGAAGACGCCGAAGTTTTCCACCTCGTCTTGTTCTGCGACGATGCGTGCGGCGTGGTCTGTCGTATCGCGCAGCTGGGTGGGGGCGGCATTGCGTGGAAGTTCGATATCGACGAGAAACTGGGCGCGGTCTGCGGGAGGGAAAAACTGGCGTCCGAAAAATGGCGTGAGCCCGAGGCTCAAAATGAAGAGCGCATAGACGCAGGCGACTGTAAGCCATGGCCGGCTGAGGCAGGCCTCAAGCAGCCGGCGGTAGCGCGGCAGGAGGGCGTTGATCGCGAGATCGACGGGTTTGAAGAGAAAGAAGGTCCGGACCTGCCCCCCCTCTTCGAGCCCCTTTTGCCCCTTGAGTACATAGACGCTCAGCATCGGGACAAATGTCATCGAGACGATGAATGCGGAGATCAGAGCGAGGGTTACCACCATGGGCATGGCGTACATGAAGGCGCCCTTGTCGCCGGGCAGCAGCACGAGCGGCAGAAACGCAACGATGTTGATCAACGATGCGAAGATGATCGCTCGGAACAGTCGCTGGGGGCCGAGCCATCCGGCGCGCAACGCGGGTTCTCCGTGGTGGAGTTCGCGGTTGATGCCGTCTGAAACGACGACCGGTACGTCCACGAGCATGCCGAGCGCGATGATCAGGCCCGCAATGGAGATCTGGTGCAGCGGAATCCCGAGCAGGTGCATGCCGCCGAAAGTCATGGCGACCGAGAGCGGAATGGCGGCGGCCATGACGATGGCGGAGCGCCAGTCCATCAGCAGGAGCGCGACGAGGACGACGATCAGCACGGCTTCCATGAACGAGGAGATGAAGAGCGCGATGCGCTGGTGCACGGACTCGGGCTGGTTGGAGATCGCTGCGATATCGACTCCCGCCGGTAGTTGGCCCGAGAAGCGGCGCAGGCACGCCTTCACCGCTTCATAGAAGCTGCTGATTTTCGCACCTTCCCGCATCTCGATGGAGACGAGGACGGCGCGATGCGGTTGAAAGGCGCCCGTCTGAGCATCCCGTCCAAAATAGCTGAAATGATAACCAATGGGGTTTTCGTAGCCACGGACGACGCTGACGGCATCGCGCAGGTAGGTAGGAGTGCCGCCGGTGGACGTGGCAATCACGGTGTCGAGCAGCTCGTGCTCGCCCTTGAATTCGCCGGTGACCTGCACGGGAAAGGTGCTGCCTTGGGTGCGGTAGAGTCCGCCCGGGACGACCGCGTTGCGTCGAGCAACGGCTTGGGCGAGCTCCTGGGCGGGGACGCGGAGCTCCGCAAGTTTGGCCGTGCTGTAGTCGAGGTAAACGGTCTCAGGGACGGTGGCGACGCGCTTGGTGCGGCCGACGGTGCCGACTTGGCGGAGTGCGTCCTCGAAATCCTCCGCGATTTTTTCGAGCTCGCGGTAGGTGAGGCGCGGAATGCGGCGCTCGCGGATGGCCTGGTCGGGCGGCTCGGTGCCGACTAGGATGAGTGGTGGCTGGAGATCGGGGTGCGGTTCACCGTCGGTTCCCTGGGCGGCGCGTTGAAACGCGTCGAGTGCATGCTGGAGTTGTTCCCGAGAGGCGCTGGTGGCAAACTCCGCCACGAACAGGCCGGTGCGCTCGGCGATACGCAGATCGCTGGCGAGCGCCTGTTTCTCAAGGGCGTTTGCGCAGCGCTGCACGAAGGGGGCGAGATGGTCCCGACTGAGGGCGGCTGGGTAGAACATGGCCATGGCCACGCGCCCGTCAGGCGAGCGCTGGCCGCGGAGCGTGGCGACCGTCTCCTCGATCAATCGGGCACGCGCCATGACTTCCGCCTCTGTGATTGGCTGGCTGGCGATGGAGTAGAGCAGGGTGACGGTGTTGCCGAAGTCGCTATTGAGCCAGGGCGGCATTGATCCTTCGGGAAGTGAGACCTCGGCAAGTTTGGCCCGGAGAGTGTCCCAGTCTTGCGCCATGCGGGCGGCGCTCTGCGGCTGTAGCTCGACTTTGATGACGGAAAGTCCGTTGCGCGACTCGGAGGAGATCTCCTGCACCGTGGAGAGCTCGGTGAGCTTTTTCTCGAGGGGCTTGGAGACGAGGTTTTCGACCTTGTCGGCGGTGGCCCCTGGAAAGGCGGTGACGACGAGCGCCTTCCTGATTGGGATGGTGGGGTCTTCCTTTTGCGGCAATTGCCGATAGGAAACCCAGCCCCAGATTAGGACGGCGACGAGGAACAGCCATGCGACGCCGCGCCTCTCGACAAAGTATTTCGCGATGCCACCAGAGGTGGTGTGGGATGTCTGGTTCATGGCGGCGTGTGGGTGTTACCGGCTCTGCGGTTGCGCCTGCACTTGCATGCCGTCGATGAGCAGGCCGGCACCGAGGGTGACGACTTTTTCGCCCGGCTGAAGCCCGCCAGTCACCAGTACCGAGCTGCCGACGATCTCAGAGGTCTCCAATTTGCGGAGGTGGACTTGGCCTTGGTCGTCGACGACAAAGACCGCAGAGTGACCGGTGTCAGTGCCGGAGGCGACGAGTGACGAGAGGGGCAGGAGGATGCCGCGAGATTGCTGCGGGGCGGCGGCCCCCAGATTCACCCTTGCGGTCATGCCGCTTTTGAGCCGCCCGTCGGCATTATCGATTTTGAGGACAACCCGGAAGAGGCGGCTGGCGGGATCGGCAGCGATCCCGATTTCGGAGATCGTGCCTTGAAAAGACTGTCCTTCGAAGGCGGAGATGAGGACGTCGCGAGTCTGGCCGATCTGGAGCGTGGGCAGGGCCGTGTCTGGGACTCCCACTTCCAGTGAGACTCGTCGGAAGTCGCCCATGAGAATGACGGGATGGCCGGCGGCGGCAAATTCGCCAGCGCGAGCGAGCCGGGTGAGGATCACACCGTCGTAGGGGGCGCGAAGGGTGGTGTCGTGGAGGTATTGTTCGGCTTGGGCGAGTTCGGCCTCGGCCATTTCCTTCTGGGCCCGTGTGGTGTCGTAGTCGCTCTTCGAGAGATTTGCGGCGGCGTAGAGCTCGCTGTTGCGGGCATAGTTGGCGCGTGCGAGCTCGGTGCGGGCGCGGGCGGCCGCGACGGCGTTGACGAAGTTGGCCGTGTCGAGTTGTGCGAGGACTTCGCCGGCGCGGACCTGTGTGCCCTGTTTCCAATCTTCGGAGGCGCTCTCGGGGCCGATGCGGGATATCTGGCCGTTGACCTTGAAGCTCAGTTGCGTCTCGGCATCGCCTCGGATGAGCCCCAGGAAGGCGGGGCCGGAGGTCTGGTCGTTGGTCTGTGGCTCGGCGACGATGTAGCGGACATTGTAGGTGGGCGCGGCGTCGGAGGAAGCAGTGGGTTTGCAGGCAGTTTGAATCAGCGCAAGGGCGGCAGCGGTGAGTGCGAGGCTGGGGTGGAGATTCATAAGGAGATAAGATCAGTCGTGGTCGATGGCGGTACGGGCTTCTCGGAGCCACGCGGTGTTTTCCTCAGGCGTGGCGAGGACTTCGATCCATCCAATAATACGCTCGAGCACGAGGACATCGGATAGAAAGCGATAGACGGCGACCTCGGCCGCCTGTTTCCGGGCGAAGGCGGCGTTTTGGGCGTCGAGCAGCGTGATGATCGAGACGGTGCCCTGCTCGTATTTGCGTTGGACGAGATCGAGGTTTTGCCGGGCGAGGTCGGCGGAGATGCGCGCGAGTTCGATGTTAGTGTAGCTGCTCTCAATGGAACAGAGGCTGGCTTGGGTGCGCGCTTTGATCGCCTCACGGGCTTCGTCGCGTGTGAGCTCGAGTTGGCGGAGTTGGGCCCGGGCTTTGCGTTGATCGGCGGTCAGGCTGCCTCCGGAAAAGAGGGGCAACGAGGCCTGTACGCCGACGGTCCACACGGTGCGGTCGAGGTCGGTGAGCGGAACGGGCAGGCCGACGGCGTTGAGTTGCTCGCTGAAGGTGGGGCCACCGTAGTCCTGTTCGATCAGGCGTCCGAGATTGGCCGAGGCAGCGATTTTTGGCAGGTAGGTACGTCGTTGTTTCTGGGCTGCGGCGAGGCGCTGAACCGAGACGCCCTGTTCGATCGCGTCGAGATCGGGCGAGTGCAGGGTGGCGTAGTCCATGAGATAGGCCCGGAGGCTCTCGAATCGTTTCCGATTGGTGATGACGCCGGTCAGCGGGAGAGTGAGCGCGGCGAATTCCGGATCTTCCAGGCTGGTATCGTGCGGAGACCAAAGGGTGTCGGGGGCGACCCCAAGCACCTGGTTTAGCTCTGTACGGGCACGCTCGACCTGCATCCGAGCGGCCACCGTTTCAGCGCGTTGCTGGGCTGAGAGTGATTCAAACCGGTAGATGTCTTCCGGGCCCGAGGTGCCGATACGCTGGCGGAGGTGTGCAAGGCCGAGGTGTTTGTGCGTGACCGCCGCGTTTTGCTCCGCGATGCGGAGCGCGGCCCGGGCCGAAAGATAATTGAGATAGGCCAGGCTGGCGGTGTGGGCGGTGTTGAGTCGTTGAACTTTTTCGGTCGCGTTGGCCGCCTTGAGTGCGGTGCGTGCCTGCCGGATGCGCGTGAGGGCTTCGTCGTCGAAAATGGTTTGGGTGAGTCCGACTCCGGCCACCAGGGTTCGTTCAGGGAAGAGCCCTCCGGAGGCTTGGGCGCGGTCACGATCGATGTGCTGGTAGTTGGCGAGGGCGGCGACTTGGGGGAAGAGCGTGCCTCTGGCCCCTGCGACATCTTGCCTGGATGCTTCGGTGCCGGCTTGGCGGGCGCGGAGGGCATGATTCTTTTCGAGTGCAATGGCCACGGCGTCGGCCAGGGAGATTGGGTTGCCGGCTTCCTGGCTGCCGGTGCGCACGAGGGTGGCTGTGTGGAGGGCTGCGAAGCTCGGGATAAAGTCGATTTCTGCTGCGGTGGTTTCGTTAAAGAAGAGCTCCGTGCGGAGTGAAACGTGCAGTGAGATCTGATCGAGGGGGATTCCGGAGATGAGTTGATCGAAGACGATGGCTACGCGGCGCGCGAGTTGGACAGTCGAGTCGGGAAGTGCACCCGCGAGCGCACCCGCTTCGACGTCTGGTTGGCCGCGAAAGGAGAGCACGGCATAGTGGCGGTTGCGCAGGCCGTCGAGCAGGGCGGTGTACTCCGAGGCAGTTTGTACGCTCGTTGGAAGAACGAAAACGGTGCGGGACGCCGGCTCAAGGGTAGCCAGTGTACCCGTAACGGAGGGGGCCGGCGGAAGCACTTTTACGGTGGCCCCGAGGGTGCTTTCTAGCGTGGTCTGCCAGTCTGCAAGCCTGGCGCTATCGGAAGCGCCGGCAAGTACCTGAAGAGTGGAGAACGGCACCATGTTTTGCATGGCACGGAGCAGATCTGCAGAGCGAGCGGAATGGGCGACGACGGCAAAGTTGGGTTTGGTCGAGTGCCCCTGCGCATCGTAGGGGAGTTGTACCAAGTCCGGGTCGACGAGGACGGCGCCGAGCGTGGGTTTCCGGAGTGAAAGGGCCGGATTTGCGGCAACGCTGGCGAGGCGCGTGCCGAGCACGAGGATGGCATTGATATGAGGGGCCGCGAGGGCATCGTCGATCGCGTGGCGGAGTACGAGGTCGTCCGAAGTCGGGAGGTTTTGTTCCGTGAAGGTGATTGCGAGGCGCCCGAGTGCCATCTCGTGGAGGCTGAGACGAATTTTTTCGCACAGGAGGTCGTCGGCCCATGCGCTTTGATCGCGGAGGATGGCGATTGTATAGGGCGTGGGGGGAGATTCGGCCGGGCGCGCGAACGGAAGCCCGACGAGAAGAATGACGATGCAAAGGAGCGTGTGGCGCATACGAAAAAAGAATGGGGACGGCAGAGGCCCCCGGATGCCCGTGGTGTTTCGTTTGCTGACTAAAGGCCTGAGTGTGACTGGGTCGTTGGGGAATGGCAACTACGCGCCGAGGCGAGTATGCATGGCGCTCGGGTAGAATGGGGGGACGTGTGCGCTGCGGTGCGTGTCTGCTTCCGGCCTGTGTTGTACGGGATAGCGAACCCGCTGAGGCTTTTTCGGTATAACGGAAGGAGCGAGGAGGTATTTCCGGTTCGGAGCTGCGACGCGTATGATGGATGGTGATTATTCATCATGATTGCACGCGACACGCTTGTTTACCGGACTCTGCTTTCGCTGGCGCGCCAGCGCCCGGGGCTTGATGAGCCGCGTTGTCACGCGCTCCTCGACTTGATGGCGGCTGCGGATGCCGTGCGCAGTGCCGTACGGCATAACAACGCATTTCTGGGTGTCAGCGAACTTCAGTTCTACGTGATGGTGTTGTTGCTCGCGATGGACCCGTTGCCCTGCACCCCGGCGCTTCTGGCCGACAATGCGTGTGTGACTCGATCGGCAATCACTGAGGCGCTGGATCGTGTGGAGAGCCGGAAGTGGATCACCAGGGAGAGGAGTCAGGATGACCGCCGAACTTATTTGATCGCGCTCACAGAGCTTGGGCGGACGGTCATCGACCAGCTGGCACCGGCGGTTTTGCACCATATGGGGGATATCGCTGGCGGGCTTGTTGGCGAGATGCCCGAGCAGCTGCGGGCGTTGTGCGCGACTATTAGTGGAACCGCGCAACCGGTGCCTTCGATAGTTAGGCCCTAAAATGAGGACGATCTTACACGGATGCGTTCTGGTTTCGGATCAGTCAGCTGCGAGGATGATGCATGTAAGTCGATTTTTATAAGCAATTAATAATCTTGTTCGTTTCTCCATTTCGATGAAAAAAGTTCGTATTCTATACATTGTATTGGTCATGGCCTCGTGTGGGGCCTTTCTCACTGCGTGTAAGCGCTCTCAGAGCGCGGTGCAGGCACCGGCACCCGAGGTGGCCACGCTCGTCGTGACGGCGCAACCGGTGGTACTGACGACCGAGTTGCCCGGGCGCACTGCGGCGTATCGCGTCGCGGAGGTCCGGCCGCAGGTCAACGGTCTGGTGCAGTCGCGCCTGTTTGAAGAGGGCTCCGAAGTGAAGGCCGGCGATGTGCTTTATCAGATCGACCCCGCGCAGTTTCAGGCGGCATTCGACAGCGCCGTGGCCGCGCTCGGGCGCGCCGAGGCAAACCTTCCGGCCGTCCGTGCCCGTGCTGACAGGTTTGAAGAGCTGGTCGCCGATAAGGCCGTGAGCCAGCAAAACTTCGATGATGCTGCGGCGGCGCGTGTGCAGGCTGAGGCCGATGTCGCCTACTATAAGGCGATGGTCGAGAATGCCCGCGTCAACCTCGGCTATACGAAGGTGAGCTCGCCCATCTCAGGACGCATCGGGCGCTCTTCCGTCACCGCCGGCGCCATCGTCACCGCCTACCAGCCCGTCGCCCTCGCCACCATCCAGCAGCTCGATCCGATCTACGTCGACGTGCCTCAGTCGACCAACGAACTCCTCCGCCTTGAGCAGCGTATGGCCCAGAACCTCCTGCGCGACGCCGGCGAGACCGCCGCCAAGGTGCAGCTCTTTCTGAGCGATGGCTCGAAGTATCCGCTCGAAGGTACGCTTCAGTTCCGCGACCTACAGGTCGACCCCTCTACAGCCACCGTCACTTTGCGGGCTGTTTTTGCCAACCCTGACGGCCTCCTGCTGCCCCATATGTTTGTGCGCGCCGTGGTCACCGAAGGCGTCACCGACCGAGCGATCCTCGTGCCCCAACAGGCTGTGACTCGTAACACGAAGGGCGAGCCCGTCGCCCTTGTCGTAAATGCCGAGAAGAAAGCTGAGCTGCGCCAGCTCGTGCTTGATCGCGCCATCGGCAACCAGTGGCTCGTCGCGTCCGGTATCGCCGCCGGAGATCACCTCGTCGTCGAAGGGCTCCAGAAGGTTCGCCCCGGTATGGTCGTGCGCGAGGTGCCATTGGGGGCTGCCCCAGCCGCGCCTGCTGCCCAGCCCGCCGCCAAATAACGGAGCCACGTCATGCTTTCCCGCTTCTTTCTCAACCGCCCTGTTTTTGCCTGGGTCATTGCCATCATCCTGATGGCGGCCGGTGCGATGGCCATCTACGAGCTGCCGATTTCGCAGTACCCGCCGATCGCCCCGCCCTCGATCGCCATCACCGCCGTCTATCCCGGCGCCTCGGCTGAGACGGTCGAGAACAGCGTCACCCAGATCATCGAGCAAAAGATGACCGGGTTCGACAAACTCCTGTACCTCTCTGCCACCAGCGACTCCTCCGGTGCCGCCCGTCTCGAACTCACTTTCGCCCCCGGCACCGATCCCGACATGGCTTGGGCCCAGGTGCAGAACAAGCTTCAGTCCGCGATGTCGAGCCTGCCCGAGGTCGTGCAGAATTCTGGTGTCACGGTGAACAAGAGCACACGCAACTACCTCATTATCGCCGGACTCATCTCCGAGGACGGTAGCCTGAGCGGCGCCGACTTGCGCGACTACGCCAAGTCCAACCTTGAGAAGGTCGTCTCTCGCATTCCTGGAGTGGGTGAGGTCGAGGTCTTCGGCGGCCAGTACGCCATGCGCATCTGGGTCAATCCGGAGTTGCTCAACAAATACGGGCTCACCTTCACCGACGTCATCGCCGCGCTCAAGACCTACAACGTCGAGATCTCCGCCGGTCAGTTTGGCGGCGCCCCCGCCGTGCCTGGCCAGCGCATGAACGCTTCCATCGTCGTCCAGAGCATGCTGAAGACGCCCGATGAGTTTGCTTCCATTCCCCTGCGCTCCAATCCAGATGGCTCGGTTGTGCGCATTGCCGACATCGGTCGAGCCGAACTCGGCACCGAGAACTACGGCGTCGACGTCTACTACAACGGCATGCCCTCCACCGGCATCGCGATCCGCCAGGCCGCCGGCGCCAACGCCCTCGACACCGCCGACGCCGTCCGTGCCAAGATGAAGGAGCTGAGCGGCTTCTTCCCTCCGAGCATGAAGGTCGTCTATCCCTACGACACCACGCCCTTCGTGCGCGTCGCCATCAACGAGGTCGTCAAAACCCTCCTTGAGGCCATCGTCCTGGTGTTCCTCGTCATGTACCTGTTCATGGGGAACATTCGGGCGACGCTCATCCCCACCATCGCCGTGCCCGTGGTGCTTCTGGGTACCTTTGCGATCCTCAGTCTCTTCGGATTCTCGATCAATATGCTCACCATGTTCGCCATGGTGTTGGCGATCGGCTTGCTGGTCGACGACGCCATTGTCGTCGTCGAAAACGTCGAACGCATCATGAGCGAGGAGGGGCTCCCCCCGTACGAGGCGACTCGCAAGTCTATGGACCAGATTACGCCGGCGCTCATCGGCATCGGTCTGGTGCTCTCCGCGGTGTTTGGCCCGATGGCCTTTTTTGCTGGTTCGACGGGCATCATCTACCGCCAGTTCTCCATCACCATTGTCTCCGCCATGCTACTCTCCGTGGTTGTCGCGTTGGTGCTCACCCCAGTGCTGTGCGCCTCCTTGCTCAAACCCGTTCAAAAAGGCCACGAGGCTGCCGAGTCTGGCGCGAGGTGGTTGCGGCCATTCTTTCTCTGGTTTGACCACGCGTTTTTCCGCCTCCGCGATCGTTACATCGGCCTGGTCGGACATTCCCTGGCTCGCAAGGCCCGCTATTTCGCCGTCTTCCTTCTGATCGTCGTTGGCCTGGGTCTGCTCTTCAAACGCATGCCCACGGGCTTCCTCCCCGACGAGGATCAGGGCATGCTACTCTCGATGGTGATGCTCCCGCCCAACGCCACCCTCGAGCAGACCAAGGGCGCCCTCCACGACCTCCAGCAGCATTTTGAGCAGAATGAGCCCGACTCGGTCGAAGCCGTCTTCACTGTCTCAGGCATGGGCATGGCCGGCGCGGGACAAAACGTCGGCATGGCCTTCGCCAAACTCAAGGACTGGGACCTGCGCCCCGAGGCGCACCAGAAGGTCGGCCCCATCGCCCAACGCGCGATGATCAAGTTCTCCCAGTTGCGCAACGCGATGGTCTTCGTCTTCTCCCCGCCCGCCGTCATGGAGCTAGGCAGCGGCAAGGGCTTTGAACTGCAACTGCTCGACCGCGGTGGTATCGGCCACGCCAAGCTCATGGAAGCCCGCAATCAGCTCCTCGGTCTGGCCGCCCGCAGCCCCGTCCTCACGAAGGTCCGTCCCAACGGCCAGGAGGATGTGCCAGACTATCGTGTCGATGTCGACTGGACAAAGGCCGGGACCCTCGGTGTGCCGATCAACTCCATCCACAGCACGATCGCTTCAGCATTCGGCAGCTCCTATGTGAATGACTTCATGCACAACGGTCGCGTCAAACGCGTTTACGTCCAGGCCGACGCCCCCTACCGCATGTTGCCCAATGACCTTGAGCGCCTCCACCTCCGCAATGCCGAGGGCAAGATGGTCCCGTATTCTTCCTTTGCCTCCGGCTACTGGAGCTACGGATCCCCCCGCCTCGAACGCTTCAATGGCTTTCCCTCCATCAATATCACCGGTGAACAGGCTCCCGGCCACAGCTCCGGCGAGGCGATGCAGGAGATGGAGCGTCTCGTCGAGCAGCTCCCTGCGGGTATCGGCCACGACTGGACGGGACTATCCTACCAGGAGCGTCAGGCAGCCGGCCAGACCGGCCCCCTCTACGCCTTCTCTGTCTTCGTGATCTTCCTCTGCCTGGCCGCCCTCTACGAGAGTTGGCCTATCCCAGTGTCTGTACTTCTCACACTGCCCCTGGGCGCGATCGGCGGTGTCATTGCCTCCAGCCTCATGGGCAAGGCCAACGACATTTACTTCCAGATCGGTCTGCTGGCCACGCTCGGCCTCGCCACCAAGAACGCCATCCTCATCGTCCAGTTTGCCAAGGATCGCGTCGAGGAGGGCATGGACCTCATTCCGGCCACGCTCGAAGGCGCCAAACTTCGCCTCCGACCGATCGTGATGACCTCGCTCGCCTTCGGCTTCGGCGTGCTGCCGATGGCCACCGCCAACGGCGCCGGCGCCGGCGCCCAACAGGCCATCGGCGTTGCCGTCATCGGCGGCACCATCACCTCGACCATCCTCGTGACGACTTTCGCGCCGCTCTTCTACGTGCTGATCCAGAAAAGATTCGGGCGTCGAAAGCCGACGTCCGCGATCATGACCACAGCGACAACTTCCGGGCGCCAATCCAAATGAAACGCATCGCCTTTATTTTAGCAGGTGGGATCGCGCTGGGCATCACGGGATGCACGCTGGCGCCCAAATACACACGACCGGCCGCACCGGTGCCTAATCAGTGGCCCTCTGGTGACGCCTTCGCGCACAATCAGCCCTCGCCAGACTCCGTGGCGGCGGCGGCCCTCGGCTGGCGCAAATTTGTCACCGATGCGAAGCTCCAGCAGGTGATCGCACTCGCCTTGGCGAACAACCGCGACCTGCGCTTGGCCGCCCTCAATGTTGAGATGTCCCGCGCACTCTACGGCATCCAGCGCGACGCGCTCTTCCCGGCCATCACCGCGACCGGCTCGGCCAACAAGCAGCGTGCCTCCGCCGATCTGACCGAGCCCGGCAAGCCGCGGATATCCGAGAGCTACAGCGCCAATCTCGGCGTGCTCTCGTGGGAGGTCGATCTATTTGGCCGCATCCGCAGCCTCAAGGATGAAGCCTTGGCTACCTACATGGCCTCGGCTCAGGCGCGGCGAGGTGCACAGACCCTGTTGGTCGCGGGCGTGGCCAATGCCTACCTGACACTCGCTGCCGACATCGAGTGTCTCGCGCTCTCGGAAAGCACGCTCCGTGCGCAGGAGAAATCCTTCGAGCTCGTGCAAAAACAGTTCGATGCCGGGATCGCCACCAAGCTGGACCTACGGCTGGCGCAAGTCCCGTTGGAAACCGCGCGGGCTGATTTCGCCAAATACACGCGGCTGGTCGCCCAGGATGAAAATGCGCTCGCACTGTTACTTGGCACGCCGCTCCCGGCGTCGCTCCGACCGACGCAGCTGGCCGACGTGGCGCCGTTCCGGGCGGTGGGCGCAGGCCTGCCCTCAGATGTCCTCTTAAACCGTCCCGATGTGCTCCAGGCCGAAAGCCAGTTGCGGGCTGCCAACGCCGACCTCGGCGCGGCGCGCGCGGCCTTCTTCCCGCGCATCTCCCTGACGAGCACCCTCGGCTCTGCGAGTAACGAGCTCTCGGGATTGTTTGAATCGGGCACGCGCACCTGGAACTTCTCGCCGAGCGGTTCGATGCCGATCTTCGACGCACGTACCTGGACTGCGCATCGGGCCTCGAAGGTGCAGCGCAAGCTCGCGCTCACGGGCTACGAAAAGGCCATCCAAAGCGCCTTCCGCGAGGTCGCCGATGTGCTCGCCGCACGCGGGACGCTCGACCAGCAGGTCGCTGCGCAGGAGAGGCTCGTCGAGGCGTTGTCCGAGAGCCACCGCTTGGCGTCGGCTCGCTTTGAAAAGGGCGTCGATAGTTATCTCGTCGTCTTGGATGCGCAGCGCTCTTTGTTTGGCGCCCAGCAGGGGCTGGTCGCGTTGCGCATGGCGAGGCTCGCAACCCAGGTGCAACTCTACGCCGCGCTTGGCGGTGGCGGCGACGAGGTGCCTGTTGCGAAAGCCACCGAAGCCCCACGCGTGCCTCCGCAAAGCTGACAGGGATAAGCTGGGCGGTCGCTCCGTTCGGCCGATAAACCGGTTTCGGGAGACGGCTATGGCGTTTCCTGAAACCGGCTTTTTTGTGCCATCGTGGAGAATGGGTTTGTTTCGCCGACTTGTATTCTTGCCGGCGGGCAGCGTAGTTTGCGGCCATGGAACTCCGCCACCTCCGCTATTTTCACGCGGTTGCCACGACACTGAACTTCAGTCGTGCAGCCGAGTCCTTGCGGGTGGCGCAGCCCGCGTTGAGCCGGCAAGTGAAGGCGCTGGAGGCCGAGCTCGGCGTGCAGCTTTTCGATCGCAATCGCGTGCGCGTGCAGATCACCGATGCGGGGCGCCTGTTTCTGACACATGTCGAAAAAGTGCTCGCACAGGTGGACATGGCGGTCTCGGCGGTGCGTGAGGTGCGAGAGGGCACGGAGGGGAAGTTGATCGTCTGCACCGAGTGGCGACTGCCGATCAGCTTGCTGCCCACGGCGATTGCCGAGTTTCGCAGCCAGTTCCCGCGCGTGGAAATCGACCTTTGCGAGCTGCCGTTACTGCAGCACCTTTCGATGCTGCGAACGGGCAAGGCTCACCTGGGATTTGTGGCCAAGGAGGTGGCCGGGTTGCACCGTAATCTGGCGTATCTGCCTCTGCTCAACACCGAGTTGATGGCGCTGTTGCCTGAGAGACATCCGCTCGCCGGGAAACCCCGGATCCGCGTCGCGGATTTGAGCGAGGAGGTCTGGCTCAATACCGGGGACCGGAGCATGGGCTATCGCACTTACATCACGCAGACGTGTCGGCTCGCGGGCTTCATGCCGCGCTTTGGACGCTCGGCGAACACACTGGAGGGTATGCTCGGATTGGTCGGCTCCGGCTTCGGTGTCACACTCCTGCCTGCGGTCATGGCGACCAATCAAATGCCGGCGGGCGTCTGTGCGCTGGCGACTGATTGCGCCCCCGTCGAAATCGGCGCGATCTGGAACGAGGCGGATGATTCGAAACTGCTCAAGAACTTCATCGAGATACTCCGCCAGGCGGCCGCGCGAGTGGCCTGACCGGCGGTCGCTCCGAAAAGAGCCTCGTTATTCGGACCAGTCGAAGTCGTCCTCGGTCGTGATGCCTTTCACGATTTGATTCTTCTCGGAGAGATAAAAACGAGGTTCGTCAAAGGGGCCGGTGACTTCAAATCCGATGCCGAGCACTTTGCCGCTCATATCGAGGAAACTTTGTGCCAGATCGAGGTGGATAAACGACGCGGTGACATCGAGTGGGCCGACGATGCGAGTGTCGCGTAGGGCAATGAAGTCGGGATTGGCGCGGAATTCCTGAATTTCGAAGGTCTCAAATGGGATTTGCAGCAGGACACGCCGTTTGACGAGTGCCGCGATCTTCCGGAGAAACTCGATTTCCTGCTGGAGCGTGAGCCGGTCGATTTTTGCGCTTCCGATGAGGGTGTTGGTGGAGTCCGTCCATGCGAGGGTGCCGGCTGCGGCGACATGGCCGCCGAGTAGAGTGGCGGGCATCGTACGAAGGGTGGCCAGACTCGATTCGGGTGGGGTGCTGCTCTCGGGGATCAATGCGATCGGAGATGCGAGCGTGCGGAACCATGTCGCGAAGTCACCGATGTAAAGACTCCATGGCTGGCGCCCGGATGCGTCGGCGTTTTCAAGCTGGGCTTCGATTTTCGCAAGGTCTCCCGCGGTAGCCGAAAAGCGAGCGGAGGCGAGGTATCCGTTGCGCAGCTCCCCACGCAGGGAAACGTTTTCGGCTTCATGCGAGGGCATGAAACGTATGCGTGAGAAATCCGCTCGCAGGTCCACAGGTGGCAGGTTGAGCGGGGGCAGCGGTTGTGCGGCGGCGGGGATGGGAGCCCCGGCTGCCGGAGAGCGGTTGGCTGTGCTCGCACCTGCGCTGGGCTGGGCCGAGGCCAGGCTGTAGCGCTCAATGGCCGGGGTGAGCTGTCGGACCCAGTCGGCGAGCTCCAGCAAGGACGATTGGATCGTAATGGAGGAGACGCCGTTGGGGCTGCGCTGGATTGCGACATCCATCTGGGTTTGGCCGAACCGCATGTCGGCGAGTGTCAGGTCCGCGATTCCTGGGATGAGGGAGATTTCGGGCCGCGAGACATCGCTGAGCACGGCGGTCAGGTTGGTGCGCAGGGGCGAGCAGACCAGTCCGTGTGTCTCTATCAGGGCTGTGAGTGTCGCCGGGTGAGCTGTGTCGACCGGCCGAAATGTGGCATTGATATCCACGCCGGCTGCGAGTCCGCGTGGTTTGCTCCAGCAGAGCTCCGGGACGATGATCTCCGCGGGCTGCAGATCGAGTCGCTCGTCGATGGTGATGCCCTCTGGGGTGATGGTGGTTTTTCCCTGGAGGCTGGCGGTGCCTGAAAACCAAGGTGAGTACTCGATCTTTTCCGGTTTTAAACGATGGGTGCCTTGCACAGTTGTCCCCGTGATTTCCGCCTCGATTTCCAGCTCCGATTTTCCGAGCGCAAACCCTTCCGGCAACATGGGGATGGCCAGCTGATGGACGAAAATATCGGTTTGCGCGTGGAGGTGCTTGGCCAGGGTTTCGGCGTCGAGTGGTGCCTCGGCGGTGAAGCGTGCCGTGGCATGGCCGGCCAGTTGCGAGAGGTCGAGTCCGCCCGGTAGAGGAATCAGATCGTGGCAGGACTTCAGGACGGGGCCGACTTGGCTTAGATCAATTGCGAGGCGACCGGATGCCGTGAGGCGGCGTGATGGTTGGATAGCATCCAGAATCGTGGCGTCGAGCTCGTGGAGGGTCAGGCTGGTCGTGGTGGCCCGTCCGATTCGCACGGCGATGCGGTCGAGCGTACCGGCCACCGTGAGGTCGTCGATCACGATGGGGGGACGCGATGGCAGTGCGACGCCGATGGCGTGGCCGGTGGCGGAGATTTCCAGGGCCGTGGGCATGGGAACCGTCTGCTCCTGCGTGGCGTGAAATTCGGTGCGAAGATCGAGTTGGTCCAGTTGGCCCTGAAATCGCGCGCTGGCGAGTGCCTGCGGGCGGTAAGTCGCGGGAATGCGTTCGTAAGCCCAGTCGATGGGTAGCTGGCGGACCTGCAAATGAAGCGCGCCCGTCATTGATTTGGCATCCCACAGACGCGCATCGTCAATCAGCAGGGTGGGGCCGCTGAAATCGGTTTCGAGGTGCAGTCGCTCGATTGCCAGTGGGTGGAGCGAGGCGGCGACCGTGCAGTCGAACTTGGTGAGCGGTAGATCGGCGCCAAGCCAGGGGTTGGCTTTGATGCGGCCAGGTGCAGCCGTGAAACGCAGGCGGGCTTTGGCGTCCATGTCGGCGAGCGATTTCGCGAGCGGATTAGCGGATAATTCGGCTTCGACAGACACGGGAAGGTCGATTGCGCCGAGTGGCAGGCCGGCCTTTACAAGCGAGGGCAGGGTCAGTCGGTCGATTCGTAGAGCGTGCATGCCCGCGCTCGCCAGCACACGCCGGCTCACGGGATCGAGTTTCCACTCAACATCAATGGGCACCCGCTCCTCGCCGATGCGGAAGACCGCCGATTGGTGACTCTGCATAGTGTCGAGTGTGGGCTCCACCCATGGAAGCGTGGAGAAGGTGACATCGGCGGTCGTCACGAGCCGCTCTAGTCCGACCTGCGCGAGGTCGTCGGCATACGGCGTCACGAATGGTTGGATGCTGGGGCCGAGGAGGGGAATAAAGTCGGCTGCGTACCAGTCGGAGAGCTCGATTTCGAAGCGGGCGGCGGTCGTCGATGGGCCGGTGGCGTTGAGGATGGATTGTGCCGAGCGGAGGTCGATGCGGGCGAGTCCGAGCCGGGCTCGTCCACTGACGAGGTTGAGACGGTCAATGGAGAGGTGTCTGGAGCTTTCGTCGATGCGTCCGCTGAGTGCGAAGCTCGATATGGGGAAGGGGTGGGCGAGCCACTGGGCACTGGCGCCGTGTGGGCGGAGATGTCCGGGGCCGGCCACGATGCTCCAGGTGGCCTCTTCGAGATGATCGGGCCACTGGGCTCGAAGGGTAAACTCCGCGTGCATCGGAGCGTCGACATCCGGAGTCGGCAGACGTTGAAGGGCGCTCAGCTGCCACTGTGCTGCGACGAAGTCCGGGATGTGAAGTTGCGCTTGGATTCGCTGGGTCGCGGGATCGAAGTCGGCCGCGGCGCTGAGCGCGATCTGGCCTCGGTTGAGGATCACGCCCGTCTGTATCTGTGCGGTGACCTGTGGAAGTTTGCCCGCATCCTTGGAAACCAGGTGCAACTCAACCGTGCTTTCTGTCAGCCCGAGCTCGTTGCGCTCCGCCGCGGTCAGTGGGATTTTGGCTGATATTTCAGAGGGCAGAAGTGCGGCCAGGCTGGTGAGAGAACGTCCGGCAAGTATGAGTTTGCCGGTTCCTATTGTCGATTGATCGCTCGTATCCCAGGATAGACCGGTGCAGCGGAGGTCGATTGGTCCTCCGATGAGTGTGAAGGGCGCAATCTCACCTTTGGCTCCTTGCTCTGAGACGGAGGCCGAGAGGGTGATGGGCTCAATGTTGAGCGGCTGGACGAGATGGGCGGGGGCTTGGACCGTGAGTGCTGTGGTCGATAGCGCGAGCTGCGCCGAGGATATTTGGCGCGTCGCCAGATCACCGTCAGCCTGGAGTCGCAATCCGAGCCGGCCAGAGATTGAGAGCGGAGCCTTGAGCGGGAGCAGGGGGAGCCATTCGTCAGGAGCGAAGTCTTGGATTCGGAGCTCCAGTTTGACTGGTTCATCGGCGGCCATCCGAGTGGCCTCGATTGCGATTTCGGTCCACGGCGCTGCGTCCGAAGCCTCGACCGAAAGACTCGTGCGTAGTTGGCCGATCCAGTCTCGCACGAGGGAAAGTTGTGCTGAAAGTTCCGCGGTGGCGGTGCGTTCGTCGATGTGAAGGTTCGTCCCGGCGTGGGCTTCAATGAGATTGGAATTGGGGCGGCTTAACGTGAGCGTAAACGCTCTGACTCCTGCTTCTTGTACTGGGAGATTCTTGGGCAGGCTGATGTCGATTGCGGCGATTTCGCAGCGCAGCGCGTGTCCGATCTGTGGCAGGATGGATGCTGGTATTTCGTTGGGGAAGGGGACCGCTGTCGTGTCGGGATGGGCATCTCCAGGAGTTCGCTTTTGCAGTGTTGAAAAAAGGCATGGGGCCCCATCGGGGCCATTGTGAAGCGAAGCGTCGATTCGTTCGACACTGCAGAGGGATGGCAGCCAGTGTGCGTGCACGAGGTCCCTCAGTCGCCATCTGAGCTGTACGGCCCGGAGTGCGAGAGCCTCGGGCGCGGCGGCGTCGCCGATTGTGGCGGAGTCAATGGTGCATCGGGCCGTCCCGTCGAGGTGCACACGCAGCCACGGGGAACGGGCGTCGAGCATGACCCCGTCCTTGGCAGCGAATGAGCGGGCGAGGGCTGCGACCGGATGGAGTGGCCAGCCCGGCCAGAGAAGCGTGGCCACCATGAGTAGCGTGGTGGCGATCGGAATGCGAATTAGCCGGCGTATCCAAGGCCGCCGCTGTGGTGGAGCTGAATCGACAAGGGGAACGGATTCCATGGCGGGAAAGTTTCGGTGGTCCCCTTGAATTATCCGACTTTGTGAAGATACTCAACCAGTTGTCAGTAAAACCCCTAACCCCAGCCGAAATCACCATGAAGATTCCAGCGTATTCAATGTGTTTTCTCTCGGCAGCGTTGATCCTGCCTGCGTCTGTTATGTTCGCTCAGGCTCACTGCCATTTCTCCTCATCGGAGACGATCGTGGACGGCTTGCCGACATCGTCGGTCTCAATGGCAACCTCTGATACTCTTGAAATGGGCGCCTTCGTCACCCCCGACGAGATCGAGCAAACATTTCCTTCGGCCCCTGATGATGCGGGATTGCCAGAGACTGTCACCGGCACGTCGGATTTGGGCGGAGCTCCTACTGCTCAGATAGATATCGAGGCAGGCGGCGGCACCGGGACCGTCGGCGACCAGGATATCGATACCTACACATTCAGAATTCCCTACAGCCTGAAGCTAAACCCGCGTGGTACGCTGCAGTTCTCCGCGCCGCTTTCGAAGACAACCTACAGGGATGCCAACGCATCTTGGGACCCCAACACTGGCGCGCTGCACCTGAGCGATGCGCATGCCTATGGGTTTGGTCTGAACCTGGGCTATGCCTATCAGGCCATCACAAAGACCGAGAGTCGGGCTTTCCGGTGGAAAGTCACCCCATCACTTGGTGTCTTTCATCGGGATTGCTCGGATTTATATCAAGGCGCCTGGGTCTATAACCTTGGGCTTTCTAGTTCCTTCGCTTGGCAATTCTCGCCAGGTTGGGTCCTCAACTTCGGCAATTCCGTTTCGTTCGCATGGAACGATGCGATCAAAGATTACCCCGATCCGATTCGTGATAATCAGCAGATGCTTTCCAACGGTGTGCAGCTCTATCGGATGCTCGGTCGGTGGACACTGTACGGCTACGTCCTCGATACCGAGGCGCTACGCGACGTATTGGTCGATTCTTACCAGACCTATGCCGTAGGTGCTGGGTTTAAGCTAACGAAAAACCGCAGCCTGCGGCTGACTTTCATCTACGAGACAGGCAATGCAGGCTATCACTCGGTGCGCGGTACCCTGGGCTCCAGCTGGCGGTTCTAGTCGATTTTGCGGCACGCCGCGCCGAACATGGCGTGGCGTGCCCCAGGGCGCCGTTTTTTCGTGTTAGAGGGCGTGGTCAGCCCACGGGGAGTGCGCCATCGGCCTGCATCTCCTTGATCAGGCTGGATAGGAAGGGCACCAGCTGCTTCTTACGGCTGACGATGCCGGGCATGTCAAAGATGTCGTCCTGGTCAATGTGCGGTGCAGTGATCCGCCCGATGAACCCATCATCCCCCTTGACCAGCAGCACCGAGTTTTGGGTATTGATATCGGTGACCAGCAGACTCGCAAAGAGCAGTCGCTCGGTTTTGCAGAGGTCGGCGAGGGCTGTGGAAATGGATTGCGCGTGCTTCCAGAAGTTGGCGAAGCCGAGCTCCTCGACTTGGGAAATCGAGAAGCGCGCGCCGGCCTCGGCGTAGATTTTGAAATCGGAGCGGATCACTTTCTCCGGCGGCTGGCTGAGGATGACCGAGCCGGAGGCAAAGATGACCTCGGCGAGTTCACGCGGGTTGACGTTGGCGATTGGTGCAAGCCAGCCGAGGATTTGAGCATCCTTTTCAGTGGAGGTCGGGCTGTTGAGGTTGAGCGTATCGGAGATGATGCCGCTCATCATGATACCGGCGATCTCCGGCGAGGGCGTGCGGCCTTCGCGGCGGAACAGGTCGGCGACGATGGTGCAGGTCGAGCCGACAGGCTCGTTGATGAACAAGATCGGCTGCTGGGTGTTGAGGGCACCGAGACGGTGGTGGTCGATGATTTCGGCAATGGTGACCTGATCTGCACCAGGGACAGCCTGCGAGAGTTCGTTGTGGTCGACCAGCGCGAGGCGGGTTTTAACCGGCTTGAGTACATCGCTCTTGCTGAGCACGCCCATGAGCCGGCCTTCGTCGTCGCGAACCATGAAGGCTGGGACATTGGTTGCCTGGAATTTTTTCCGGACTTCGTTGATCCGCAGATCCGCGCCGACTGAGACGAACTTTGTGTCGAGAAGTCCCCGGATCGTGTTGGCCGTGCGGATGACCCATGCGGTGGTGGCCGAGTCGTACGCACTGATGATGAGACTGACGCCATTCTTCTGGGCCTGCTCCACGACTTCAGGATCGGGGGCGAGATTGCCCGTGATGACCAGGAGGCGGACGCCGATTTGAATGGAGCGTTGCTGAATATCCCATCGGTCGCCGACGATGATGACCGACTCGGATGCAGTGATGCCCTCGCTTTCCGGGATTTTGGCAAAGGAGCGGACATCCATCGCGCCGATACGCACGTAGAGATCTTGGACGGCCGCCGCATTTTCTAAGTGCAGGACTCGGGCTTTTAGTGCGCGAGTGATGTGGTCGAGGCTCGTGGTGACCTTGCGCATTTCGCGGAGAGCGCCGATGCGCGGCACGAAGTGGCCGCCGAGCTGGGTGATCGAGACTGTGCCTACGACCATCCGATCTTCTGTCACCACGGGGAGGATGCGGATGTCGTGGTGCTCAATCAGCTCGAGTGCCTCGGCGCAGGTCGCGTTGATGTCGATGGCTTTGACGTCGGGCTCCATGAGGTCGCGCACGCGCGGAGTGACATCGCTGAGGTAAAGGGGGAGGGGTTGGCGAAAGCGCTGGAGGATGGTGTCGATACGGGCGTTGGAGTTGCCGCAGCGCGCGGCGATGTAGCCGGATTCGCCGCGGGCTTCCTTGTAGGCGGCGTAGGCGATGGAGGAGCAGACTGCATCGGCATCCGGATTGCGGTGACCGATGATGTAGGTGGCGTTTGGGGTGTTGGGCGCTGCGGCGGCGGACGTCATGGGAAGGCGGCCAAGTTGGCAGCCTTGCCTGCTTACGGGAAGCGAGAAATAAAAAGGCCCAGCGCGCTCGACGCCGGGCCGGGAAAACCGTTGTCGATGTCTAGTTTGGGCCGGCTATGGCCGGGGTGCCGGACGCGCTGCCAAGGCCGCCAGGCGCGGTCGAGTAAATGCGCGCAGAGAGTGCCGGGTTGGCTGCGTTGTAAGGAATGGCTTCAAGGATATTGGTCACGGGTTTCGTCGAGCGGTTGGAGACGAGTCGGCCGACTGTATCCGAGTAGAACTGCACGTTGCCTCCAAGGAATGCGATATACCCTCCGGCGTCTTTGTACACGCCCGTGCTCGCGTCCCAATGCCCGTCGGCTCTGAGTCCGCGTGTGAAGGCGATGGGAGTGGTCGGCGGATCGGTGACGCGTACGCCGCCGACAAATTCCCATGCCAGCTGAGTGTTGGTCACAAATGATGCGTCCATGACTCGTGGTGCGCCGTCGGCAGCAGAGAGGATTGCGGTTGGATAGGTGCCTCCGAACGCTGGATCGATTTTGGAAAAGTAAAAGGACGGGTCTTGAAGTATGGCTTTTCGCGCCAGAAGTCCGGGCCAGAGATAGACGGCTCCGGCATCCGGGGTCGCGACGGTGCGGGTGCCGCGTGCGGTTTCCTGCTGAGGGTCTGGCAGGCGGTCGTTGTTGTCTGCAGCATAGAGAAGGGCGGCTTTGGTTATTTCCCGTAGATTGCTGGCGTCGACCGCGCGCTGGGCGCTTTCGCGGGCTTTGCCGACAGTGGGGATGATCACTGCGGCGAGGATACCGATGATCGCAATGACGGTGAGCAGTTCGATGAGCGTGAAGCCGCTAGGGCGTGACGAATGGTAACGCATGAGGGGTATGTGGTTGGCTGCTGGGCAATCGTTTTGCAGAAAGCAGGAGACGACAAGCGAAAACCTTTGCTGTCGGGCTCGACAAGCGGCGGCGCGCTCACCTACGGTGAACCACTAAAGTATGAAGATCTATCTGGATGGAAAGTTCGTCGATTCGGCTGAGGCAAAGGTCTCTGTGTTCGATCACGGGCTGCTGTATGGCGACGGTATTTTCGAGGGCATCCGCCTCTATAAGGGCAATGTCTTTCGACTGGATGCGCACTTGGAGCGACTGGAGTACTCCGCAAAGGCTATCCTCCTGAAGATGCCGTGGTCTCGGCAGGAAATTGCTAACGCGACCTGCGAAGCGTGCCGGCAAAATGGGCTGCAGGATGGCTATATCCGATTGGTCGTCACACGCGGCGTGGGCGATCTGGGACTTTCCCCCTGGCTTTGCCCGACCCCCTCGATTTTCATCATTGCCGACAAGATCAACCTTTATCCGGCGGAGTATTACACGAAGGGCATGGAGATCGTCACCGTGCCGACCCGCCGTGTGAACTCGGCTGCGTTCAGTCCGGCGATCAAATCGCTCAACTATCTCAACAATATCCTCGCAAAGATCGAAGCCCGGCAGTTCGGCGCCCCAGAAGCCATCATGCTCAACGATCAGGGTTACGTGGGCGAGTGCACAGGCGATAACATCTTCATGGTGCACAAGGGCAAAATCCTCACGCCATGCGCGCAGCAAGGCGCGCTAAAGGGAATCACGCGTGATACGATTTTCGACATTGCCCAAGAGATTGGTGTCCCGATCGAAGAACACGATCTGACGCGCTACGACCTGTGGAATGCCGACGAGTGTTTCCTGACTGGGACGGCCGCTGAAGCGGTCCCTGTCGTAAAACTCGATGGACGCCAGATCGGTGCAGGCACGCCGGGCCCCATCTTCGCCCGGGTTTTGGAAGCCTTCCGCCGCCGGGTGTTGACCGAGGGCACCCGTATTTGAGCAGTCCCTGCAGGTGTGCCATCGTTGCGCACCTTTTTCCGCGAGCCGCGCCACGAAGGCGCGGCTTTTTCCGTCGATAGTGGCCTTGCCAGAGGGGGGCACAGTGGCACGATGTGTGCATCGACATGGAAAATGGCTTCATTGCCGTTACATTGTTTAGGCTCTGGCTCGGTAAATTTCTTCTTACATGGCTTCATCTCTAAAGTGCGAAATCTGCGGCAAACCCGCCACGGTACACCTGACACAAATAGTGAACAATAAGGTGTATAAGGTCGATTTGTGCGAGGCTTGCGCCAAGGCCAAGGGGGTCACAGATCCCAGCGGGTTTTCACTCGCGGATTTGCTGGTTAAAGCCGCGCTTCAACCAGAAGCGGCCGCACCGACCGCGGGCACCCGTTGCCCTGATTGCGGATTCACCGCGCTCGATTTCAAAAAGCATGGCCGCTTTGGATGCCCGTCGTGCTACGAGACCTTCAAGGAGATGGTTAATCCGATGTTGGAAAACATGCACAAGGGCGTAGCCCATGTGGGCAAGGTGCCTCATTCGGCCCTTTCCCGCCAATCAGTCCACGACCGTATTGCCAAACTCGAAACCGAACTGGCCGAGGCCATCAAAACAGAGCGTTACGAAGACGCCGCCCGATTCCGCGATGAAATTGCCCAAGTCAAAAAAGACGCCAGCGCTGCTGCGACGACGCCCTGAGCCCATGACATTAGCCTCGCTCATCGATACGCCTTCCGAGCTGACCGATTCGGCCAGCAGCAAGACCGCGATCGTCCTCATGACACGCATCCGGCTCGCGCGGAATCTCGCCGGGCACGCATTCCCTGGCTGGGCCGACAAGACCGAGCGAGCATCCATTGTTGAGACCTGCCGGCAAGCACTCGCGGGCACCACGCAGATGAAGCGCGGGCTTTCGGTCGGAATCGAGGAGATCGGCGAATTGGAGCGCCAGATACTTGTCGAACGACATCTCATCAGCCGCGAGCTCAGTGGAGCCAAGGATAGCGCGGGAGTCGTCATCAGCCGTGATCAGGCATTTTCAGTCATGATCAACGAGGAGGACCACCTGCGCATCCAAGTTTTGCGCGCGGGCTTCCAACTCAAGAAGGCATGGAGTGCGATCAACGATTTCGACAACGCGCTTGAGTCGACTCTGGACTATGCCTTTTCGCCCACGCTGGGCTACCTTACGGCTTGCCCGACCAATCTCGGGACTGGGTTGCGCGGATCTGCAATGATGCATCTTCCCGGGCTGGTCCTCTCCAACCAGATGGAGAAAATCGTCCGCGCTGTGAACCAGCTCGGCATGGTTGTTCGCGGCCTTTTCGGGGAGGGATCGGATGCGAGCGGCTCCATCTTTCAGATCTCGAATCAGACGACGCTCGGCGAGTCCGAAGAGGACATCATCAAACGTCTGCAGGCGGTGCTCCAGTCGATCATCGATCACGAGGTAAACGCCCGAGAGAAGCTTCTGGAAACCGACGGTTCGAAGCTCTTCGACAAAATCGGCCGCGCTTTCGGCATCCTCCAAAACAGCCATTTGCTGACCTCATCCGAGGCGATGAACCTTCTTTCTCTGGTGCGTCTTGGCGTCGATCTCGGCATGTTCGCCGAGGATCGGCGTGCGGTGGTCGATCGCCTGTTCATCGAGGCGCAGCCGGGCCACTTGCAGCACGCGCAGAAAGGCTCATTCGAGCCCGAGCAACGTGATCGGCTGCGTGCGTCGCGCCTGCGGCATGAGTTTTCGACATTCAACCGGCCCGATTTCGACAACGTCGGCAAAAACTAATTCCCCTTTACCAACATGTCCCAAGAGCCAATGAACAACTTCACTCCGCGTGCCCAGCAGGTGCTCTCGCTTGCACGCAAGGAAGCGGATCGTTTCCATCACAATTACGTGGGCACCGAGCATATTTTGCTTGGCCTGATCAAACTGGGGCAGGGCGTCGCCGTGAGCGTACTCCAGCGGCTCGGTCTCGACCTCGAAACCGTTCGCGGTGCTGTCGAGAAACAGGTCGGAATGGGCACCGAGACGAAAGCCCAAGGCAGTATCCCGTACACCCCTCGCGTGAAGAAAGTCCTCGCCTTGGCGGGTAAGGAGGCCAAAGCGCTCAATCACTCCTACGTGGGGACCGAGCATTTGCTTCTTGGGCTCCTCCGGGAAGGTGAGGGGGTTGCAGCCCGCGTGCTCAAGTCGCTCGAAGTTGACATCGAACGCGCCCGCCAGGAAATCCTTCGCGAGCTCGACCCGCAGTTTTCCGGCACCACGCCCGAGCCTGGCACGCCTCCTGAAGAGGCCTCGGCGCCATCCCCTCGCGGTGGCGGTGTGGAGGATAAAAAGGAGGTCAAGACTCCCGCCCTCAAGGCGTTTGGCCGCGACCTCACGGAACTGGCTCGGAAGGGCGAACTCGACCCCGTCGTCGGCCGCCAGAACGAGATCCGCCGTGTGATCCAGATCCTTTGCCGCCGCACGAAAAACAATCCCGTACTCATCGGTGAGGCTGGTGTGGGCAAAACCGCAATTGTGGAAGGCCTCGCTCAGGAGATCGCCAGCGGCATCATCCCCGAGATTCTCATCGACAAACGTGTCATCACGCTCGACCTCGCACTCATGGTTGCCGGCACCAAATACCGCGGCCAGTTCGAGGAGCGCATCAAGGCTGTGATGGACGAGATCAAACGCGCCAAAAACGTGATTCTGTTCATCGACGAGATGCACACGATCGTCGGCGCCGGCGCGGCCGAGGGCGCGATGGATGCCTCCAACATCTTCAAACCCGCGCTCTCCCGTGGTGAACTCCAGTGCATCGGTGCGACCACGCTCAACGAGTACCGCAAGTACATCGAGAAGGACTCCGCGCTCGATCGGCGCTTCCAGTCCGTAAAAGTGGAGCCACCCTCTGTCGAGGATACGATCACGATCCTCAAGGGCATCCGTGGCAAATATGAGGAGCACCACAAAGCGGTTTTCACCGACAAATCGCTCGAAGCGTCGGCCAAACTTTCCGACCGGTATATCACCGGGCGTTTCCTTCCGGACAAAGCCATTGATGTGATGGACGAGGCTGGTGCACGCGCACGCATCGCCTCACTCAACCGTCCGCCGGAGCTCGAAACCCTGAACAAGGAGATCGAGGAAACCTGTGCCAAGAAGGAGAAGGCGATCGCCGAACAACATTTCGAGGAGGCCGCCCGCTTCCGGGATCAGGAAAAACAACTTCGCCTGAAACTGGAAGAGACCACCGAAGCTTGGAAAAAGGCGCGGGAGGCCCATCGCTCCAATATCGACGAAGACTTGATCATGCAGGTGGTGGCCGACTGGACCGGCATCCCTCTTTCCCGCATGGAAAAGAAGGAGAGCGAGAAATTGCTCGGGCTTGAGGCCGAGATCCAGAAGTCCGTCATCGGGCAGGATGCGGCGGCGTCTGCGATCGCGCGCGCCCTCCGTCGTTCGCGCGCCGATCTAAAGGATCCCCGCCGGCCGATCGGCTCGTTCATGTTTGTCGGCCCCACCGGCGTCGGCAAAACGGAGACCGCCAAGCAGCTCGCGGCACAGATGTTTGGCAATCAGGATTCGCTCATCCAGATCGATATGAGCGAGTACATGGAGAAGTTTGCGGTTTCGCGCATGATCGGTTCGCCCCCCGGATACGTCGGCTACGAGGAAGGTGGTCAGTTGACCGAACAGGTGCGTCGTCGCCCGTATTCGGTGATCCTCTTCGACGAAATCGAAAAGGCGCATCAGGACGTGCTCCAGATTCTCCTGCAGATTCTCGAGGACGGACGCCTGACCGATTCGCTCGGCCGCACCGTCGATTTCCGCAATACGATCATCATCATGACGTCCAATGTCGGAGCTCAGGTGCTTCAGCGCCAGACTTCGATGGGATTCTCCGCGGCGGCGAGTGGTTTCAGCGACCATGAGAAAATGCGCGAGAAGGTGCTGGAAGAGGCGAAGCGCGTTTTCAAACCCGAGTTCCTTAATCGTATCTCGGACATCATCTTCTTCCGGCCGCTCGATAAGAAAGACCTGGCGAAGATCGTCGATATCGAGCTGGCCAAGTTTGCCAAGCGCCTCACGGAGCGCAAAATCACGCTCGAGTTTACCGCAGAGGCCAAGGCACTGCTCATCGAAAAAGGGTATGATGAAAAATATGGTGCCCGCCCGCTTCGCCGGGCGGTGGAGCACTATCTGGAAGATCCCTTTGCCGAGGCGATCCTTCGTGGAGACGTAAAGGAAGACGAGCCGGTTGTTGTCGACCGCGATGGAGAAAAACTCGTGTTCAAGCAGAACAGCAAAGCGGCCGATACAGGAGTAGCTCAATAAACGGCCACCCGCCGTTCACGAAACGTCCCCGGAACGATGCAAGTTCCGGGGCGTTTTCATTTGTGGAGTTCGGGGCCGGCGCATCTCACGGATGCTCTGGATGCGTCATTCTGTACGGGGCCGGCGCAGCCTTGAGACGAGTCCGTACTTCGGGCTGCCAATTGCCGATCCCATGAATGCCACGCCGAGGCAGATGACGATGCAGGCGCCACTCGGCCAGCCAGCATGGTAACTCAGTAGAATCCCGACGAGTGAACCGGCGGCGGCCAGGCAGGCAGAGCAGATCAGCATGCCGGGGAGCCTTTCGCACCAGAGAAAGGCCGTGACGGCTGGCAGCAGAAACAGGCCGAGCGCCAGCACAATGCCCATCGTCTGTAACGCTGCGATCAAGTTGAGCACGGTGAGCGTCAAGAGCCCCATGTGGATCACGCCGCCCGTACCACCTGTCGCGCGGTAAAATGCCGGATCAAAAGTTTCGAGTAGAAGATGCCGGTAGAACAGGATGACGACTGCGAGCGTGGTGGCACTGGTCGCACTGGCGAGACGGAGGTCGGAAGGGCTCACGCCGAGGATGTTTCCAAAAAGGAAATGCATCAGATTGAGCGGCGTGCCGGACAGATTTACGATGACGACGCCGGCGCCAAACAACGCGATGAAAAGGGCGCCAAATGCGGCATCCTCTTTTACACGGGTGAGCCGGCTGAGCGTGGCGCTGCCGAGTGCCGTGAGGAGGCCTGCTACCAGTGCCCCGAAGAACAATGCAGGGAGGCTCGTACCAAAGGCCAGATACGCCAACCCGATGCCAGGCAGGAGGGAATGGGCAAGCGCATCGCCCATGAGTGCGAGCCGGCGCAGGACGAGAAAACAGCCGAGGACTCCACCGCTCACGCCAAGGGTGACCGCCGAGAGCAGGCCGCGTTGCATGAATTCATAGCGGAATGGCTCCACCAACAGGTCGTAGAGGCTCATTGGGGAAACTCGGTTGTGCGGCTCATCTTGAGCGGATCGCGTGGATCTTCATGCGCACAGTGTGCGTGGCGGTAGGCTTGGGCGATGTGCTCGGGACTGAGTACGGCTTGGATGGGCCCGGCTGCAATCAACTCGGTGGCCAACAAAAGCCCGTGGTCAAAATGTCGCCGGGCGAGCTCGATATCGTGTACCACGGCAAGGACGGTACGGGCCTGTGCCCGCCAGTTGAGCAGGATGTGCGTCAGCTCTTCCGTGGCAAAGAGGTCGAGCCCGGCAAAGGGCTCATCGAGGAGAAAGATGTCGGCGCCTTGTGCGAGGGCCCGGGCGAGGAAGACTCGCTGCTGCTGGCCGCCGGAAAGTTCACGAATCTGCCGTGCTGCGAGGCTAGAGAGCCCAAGCTCCTCCATCGCGCGGTCGATGCGAGTCCGATCCTCGTGGTCGAGTCGTTGGTAGAAGCGTTTTGCGGGATATCGCCCTTGGGCGACAACTTCGCGCACGGTGATAGGGAAATCCCAATCTATGGACTGGCGTTGCGGCAGGTATGCCAGTCGTGGGAGCGCATGGTGCGGGTGCGCGTCGCCGATGCGTACTTCGCCAGAGGCGAGCTGTTGCCAGCCAAGAATGGTGCGCAGAAGTGTGCTTTTGCCCGCGCCGTTCGGGCCGACGATGGCCACGAGCCCTCCGCACGGAATATCCGTGGTGATATGACTGAGAGCCCGTGCGCGTCCGTAGCAGACGGAGACGTCGCGAAATCTGAGGATGTTGTGGGTGATGATCGGCAAAGTGAGGCGCGGCTCCTGCACCTTACCAAAGTCGTCAAGCCGTGCGGCTCCAAAGCTTATTTTGCCCGCGTGGGGAAATTCAGGCGGATCATCGGTTCGTCGGAGGCCGCGGGTGCACTGGGCTGGGCGGCACTGGAGGCCTCGATGGGCGCGTGGGCGATGGGGGAGTCTGCAAGCTGGGTTGCGCCTGCGGGCACATTGGGCCGGTATTCGGAAACGAATGCAGGATCGGACGCGGGGATGGCGGCAAAGCCTTTTTCGAGCAGTTCGATGCTCCGGAGATCGCGGGATTTGCCCATATCGATTTTGCGCGGTTCCGGACCGAAGCAACCCATGATCACCACGATGACGCGGTGCCCATTCCGCTCCGCCGTCGTACTCAGGCAGTAGCCGGCATTTTGAGTGTAGCCGGTTTTCAAGCCATCGACGCCCGCGACGCGCCCGAGCAGTTTGTTGTGATTTTCCATCCGGATTGGGCCTTGGGCGCGTCCGGTACCGAAGTCGCGTTGTTTTACAGAGGAGTATTTGAGCACATCGGTTTTTAAGACGAGGTGCCGGCAGAGGGCGGCAAAGTCGCGCGGGGTGGTCAGGTCGCCTTCGTTGATATCCTGACGTTTCGAGGTCAGGCCGTGCGGGGTCCTAAAGGTGGTGTTGCGCATGCCGATCTCACGGGCCTTGGCGTTCATCAGCTCGACAAATCCGGGGACCGAGCCACCGGCCGTGCGGGCGAGGGCATGAGCGGCGTCGTTGGCAGACTGGATCATCATCGCATAGATGAGATCTTCGACGGAAAACGTCTCGCGCGGGTCGAGGTAGACCTGGGTGCCGCCCATGCGGGCATCCGACGCGTCGATCTGTACCATGGTGTCGAGCGTTAGCGCACCGCTCTGCAGCTTGTCTGCGATGACGGCAAAGGTCATCAACTTGGCCATGCTGGCTGGTGGGCAGACGACATCGGCATTGCTCTCCGAAAGCACTCGTCCGGTGGCCGCATCAAGGACGATGGCTCCACGATAGACTCCGGCATCGTCGCCCGACGATGCTTTGTTCTTCCGGGCGGCAAAGACCGGGGCGGGCGCACACAGGCCGAGCGCCAGCAGGGAGCAGAAAACCAGCGGGAGGAGACGCGGGAAACGCATTTGGCGGAGGAAGGCGATTTTCCCCTTTTCGGCGAGTCGAAATGCAGGATCACGGCAGTCTGCCCGCGATCAAAAATCAACCGAAGGCTTCGGCGGCGATGCCGTAGCGCAAATTATGAAAGGTATGATGAAACGCAGAGATATGCCCGGTATCGGCGACGGCCTCGATGGTGGCCAGTGCGACTGGGAAAACATCGGCGCGCGATGGAGGGAGCCCGGGGACTTCCAGGTGACGGGCTGGCAATGGGAGGGCGGCAGTGCGGTTGAGCAGGGTTTGAATGCTACTCGTGTCGATCCGCGCAGGGGCGTCGAAGAGGGGACATCCGGCATTGGCGGCGAAGATGGCGCGCACGGTGGTCATGCTACCGCCGGCAAAAACAGCCTGTGCAGGCGCTCGCAGGTCGAAGCTGAATCCAGTTGAGGCGAGGCTCTCTCTCACATGTGCCCGCACTTGCTGAAGCGCAGCGACGTGGATGGGGGCAGCGCTATCGGCCACGAAGCGCTCGGTGAGGCGCACGCATCCGAGCGGCAGGCTGATGGCTTGCTGTATACGGCGTTTTTGGAATCGCAGGCACTCAAGGCTGCCGCCACCCAGATCGAAGACGTAGAAATCGTGCAGCTCGCGAAGCGCGGGATCGCAGGTCAGGCCGCGTCCGATGGCGTTGGCTTCTTCCTCGCCGGTCAAGATGCGCATCGGGTGCCCGGTGGCAGATTGGACTCGGGCGCAAAAATCCCTGCCGTTTAGTGCGTCACGGACTGCGCTGGTGGCGACGATCACAGTGCTGGCGGGCGCAAATGGAGCGGCGTCGGCCAACAGTGCTGTGATTGCATCGAGACCGCGCGTGATGCCCTCCTCACTGAGTACGGGGTTGCCCCGGCTGATGCCGGCGCTGATGCGGGCATCAATGGTACGCGCGGAGAGCGTCTGGATGGATCCGGGCGTGCCGGGGGCGGGCGCTGCGACGAGCAACTTGATGGTGTTGCTGCCGACATCGACGATGGCGATGGGGGCGGGCATGGCGGTCAGAGCTCGAATGTGGCCGGCGCGATGAGGAGGACAAACTCGCCCTTCAGGCTCGTCTTGGCGAGACGCTCGTGCACTTCGCGAGCGGGGCCCACCAGGAAGGTTTCGTGAAGTTTGGTAACCTCTTTTGCGATGGCGATCACACGCGCGTCACCGAGTGTGGCGACAATTTCGTCGGCGAACTTATCGATGCGGTGGCAACTTTCGTAGAGTGCGAGCGTGTAGTCAAAGTCGCGGTACTTGGATAGGAATGCGATGCGGGCTGCGGATTTCGGAGGCAGGAATCCGGCAAAGAGGAATCCATTGGTGGGCAGGCCGGCGGCGCTGAGGACGGCGGCCAGGGCGCAGGCGCCGGGGACCGGGGTGACCGGCAGTCCGGAGCGACGGCAGGCCCGCACGATGCGGAATCCCGGATCGCTGATGGCGGGCGTGCCCGCGTCGCTGACCAAGGCAATCGACTTTCCCGCTGCGAGCTGCGCGGTCAGGCGGCTGGCGGCCTCCTGTTCGTTGTGATCGTGGTAGGCGATGAGCTCCCGGTGCAGTCCAATCCGGGTGAGTAGGGCGCCGGTCGTGCGCGTGTCTTCACAGGCTACGAGATCGACACTTGCGAGGATGGCTTTTGCACGGTCGGACAGGTCGGAGAGATTTCCGATGGGCGTTGCCACGACGTAAAGGTGCCCGGGTTGCGCGGTGAGCGACGTGTTTTCCATGTGGGACGAAACAAAAAATCCGGCGGGGCTGGCCGCCGGATTTCAAAGAGGGGATTGTTATCAGCGGACGCCGCTGCCTTCCGGGTTGCCCATTCCAGGGACCTGACCTTCCCAGCCTGCGGGACGGCTCCACGGGATGGAGGAGTCCTGTTCTTGCCGGGGCGAGAAGCATCCGGAGAGCAGGGCTGCAACGGCGCTCAGAAGGAGAAGGATCACGGGCGTGCGAACGTGTTTCATGCGGGGAATCAGACTCTGATAGTGAGGGAATTGTTTCGCGCAAGGTTGCATACAGCCTGCCGCGCGAGGCGAGCGCGAAGTTTTCAGCGTTCGTGGAGGTATGGCGATTGCTGCGCTTCGAGTTGGCGGTGTTGCTCGATGTAGCGTCCCGAAAGTTCGTTGATTACTTCGTCGAGGTCGCGTTCGGCGACGTAGTGGGCCTGGGCGTGGACGCGCAGTTGTTGCCAGTAGTTGTCGAGGTAGGCGCTTTCGCGCTGAGTGACGTACTCATGCGCGGCGTCGATCGCCGTCTGTAATTGGGGGATGCGCTCGGCGATGGTGGCGCGGATGGTCCCCTCGATCTGCTGCATTTGGGTGACGGCCTCGGCTTCGTCGAGCTTGGCGAGGCGGTCCACGGTGATCGCTTGGGTGGGGATGGGCGGGGCCGGGATGCGCAGCCCGTCGTAGATTGTTTTTTCAGCAACGCGGACGACGCGTTGGGCGTTGAGCTCGTATTGGAGCGTCTGGCAATCGAGCGCGGCGGCGGATTGTTTGAGCTCGGCATAAGCCCGATTGATGCTCTCTCGACCCTCTCGATTTACGGTCGCGAGTGTGAGACTGCGAATTTCGCGTGCGTAGGCCTGAAGGCTCTCGGCATACGGGGAAATCTGGTTGCTGACTTGTGTGAGTGCCGAGCGCACATCGCCACCGCTCCGATATTCGGCGGAAACGCGGTAGAGGTACCCGTGGAGCTGGGGGCGAATCTCCGAGCGCACCCACGTCTCAAGCATGGCGACTTTATCGAGGCGGTGTTGGAGTGCGGTCTCCCCATCGACCGCATCCTGAAGGGACTTTTCGAAAATCTCCCGGGTCTTTTTCGTCCCAAGAAAACCAAAAGGAGGGCGAGTCTGGCGAACCTGTTGGGTTTTCTCCGCTGCTTCCGAAATGGCATGGTCCAGCGCATGTCGGCAAAGCGCTAAGTACGCCTCGTCGCGCAGCAGGGCGATCGTTTCGGAGGATAATGACATGAGCAGACGCGGCTCGGGGAAGACTTCGGTGTGGGATGGTCGGTTCGGTGAAGGTGGATTATCGATTTAGTTTATCGCGCAAAGTGTTTTACGGAGATTTGTAAAAAAACTTTAACAAAACCAAGGAAGATTATTACGCATTTGGCCCTGCTATTGCTATTATCCTATCCGCCAATCGTCTAGCACTCTCACGTAGCCAGAACTGTCCCTTTTCGAGCGTCGCGGTGGTGGCATCTCCCATGACGCCACTCTGCGAGATATCTTCGGTGATCCAGGCAAAGGTCGCGGGGGCTCGCTCGGGGCGAAGTTTCCCGGAATCGTCGAGACGGGCGGGGTATTCGCAGACAGCCCGGTCCATGTGCACCAATGAGGGGGCGCAGGCGAGCATCAGCGACGTTTCCCATTCGTCCGCATGAAAGCCCCAAGCTGCTTCCTGCGTGGATACTTGTGGTTTAAATCCGTGGCGGAGCATCGTGGCGTCGAGGCCGTGCATATCGCGGAGTTCTTGGATGGTATAGGCGAGGACAGCGCTGTTGCCACCGTGTGTGTTGAAGATCGCCAGCCGGCGGAATCCCAGTTCCTTGAGCTGACGGGCGATGGCGAGCACCAAACGCCGCAGTGTGCCCGCCGAGATCCAGAGTGTGCCGGGAAAATTCGCATGCTCGTTGCTTTTCCCGAAGGTGATCGGCGGCGCGATGTACACTGGTACGCGGCCAGCCACCTGCACCAGTGCCTCGTGGAGGAGCGCCTGGCCCAAAATGGCATCGACGCCGACGGGCAGGTGGGGCCCGTGTTGCTCAATCGCGCCGGTCGGCAGGATAATCACAACCTGATCTTTAGCCGGCAGTGCTGCGAGTTCGGCACGGCTGAATGCGGGAAGGTAATGGCTCCTGTATGAGGGGAACGGTTGGTCGGGGCCGAGCAGGCCGGGGGCAGGTGGGGGTTGTTTGGCTGAGTGGTGTTCGGCAATCTCAGTCAGCAGCGAGGTGGTGAGTCGGATGGCTTCTGTGTTTTCCGATTGGGCAGAAACTGCGAGGCCCAGGGCACGGGCGTTCATCACATACGTGCGGAGTCCCAGATCGGCGCGAAGGTCGATGGCGGCGGTGGCCACAAATGGTTCGCTGGCGCTGTTCGTATTGAAGAAAACGAGTTTTTGAAACCCTGCCTTCTTCACTCCCTGCGCGATTTCGCGCACGAGGGCGTGGGCCGTCTCCGGGTCGATGCCAAACAGACCGGTGCTGCGTGTTGCCAGCACAAATCGAAGCGGCGGAAGGACGACCGGGGCGGGGCTGATCCGGGACTGGCCGAGGGCTTGCCTGAGCCATTCGCTGCCGTGCAACTCCTCCAAATCGCAGGGCTCAGAGTCCTCGGTGGCCGAGAAACCGTGGACAGGAAGAATAACCACCGTGGCGGCTGCCTCAGAACTCCCGGCAAACTCTGGCCAGGTGCGATGAGCCCAGTTTTGCGAAGGATCGATATTGGCGAGCCAACATGTGCGCATGTCGACAGGCTACGCATGCAGGCCTGCGGGGCCAGCCCGCTTTCCTAAATCCATCGATGGGGCGTGTCGGGCGTGGACCACACACGCCCTTGAAGAGCGGATTAATGCGCGATCTGCTCGGCAATTTCCTCCAGCGGGTAGGTGAGGATCTCGGCGAGCGTGGGATGGTACCAAGGCGCTTTCAAGATGTCGAAAACCGTGGCTTTCATCGCCAGCGGTCCGCTGAAACAGTGGATCAGCTCGCCCGCCTCAGGCCCGACGATCTCGGCACCTAGGATGCGGCCGCGCTGGGGCTCGGCCAATACCTTCACATAGCCAAGGCATTCATCCATCAGGATGGATTTTCCGTGATCGTTGAACGGATAACTCGCCGTCAAATGGGGCGTGCCTGCATCACGAAGTTCGCGCTCGCTGGCGCCGATCCGCGCGACCGCGGGCGAGGTAAAGACGACGCCCAGCAAAGGCATCGTCGAGACCGGCCGCAGCCCGCGCACTCCTGCGGCATGTCGCGCGGCAAGTTCGCCCTGCGCTACTGCGAGGTGGACGATGTCGTGTGGACCGCAGACATCCCCCCCGGCATAGATGTGCGGTTGTGTCGTCTGTTGCCAGCGGTTCACGCGAATGCGACCGGTCGCACTCAGCTCGACGCCAGCGGCACCGAGTGCGAGCCCATCGGTCAAGGGCTCACGGCCCAGCGCATTGACCAGATGGCGTGCGCGCACGGTCCGCGAGCGCCCCGAATCGAGGTCGACAAAACGCACCTCGACTTGCTGCCCGTGGCGGGAGACGGACTCAAGGGATGTCCCGGTGTGCAGTTCGATTCCTTCGTCGCGAAACGCCTGCGCCACGACGGCACCCGCCTCGGGCGAGGTTTCCTTGAGGATTTGCGGGCTGCGCTGAATCTGAATCACCCGGCTGCCGATTCGCCGAAGGAACTGCGCGAGCTCGCAGGCGACGATGCCACCGCCAAGCATGATCACGCTTTCGGGCACACGTTTTAGTGCGAGTACGTCGTCACTGGTCCAGTAGGGCGTCTCCGGGAGTCCTGGAACCGGCGGCACGCTCACGCGCGAGCCCGTGGCGATGAGGAATGATCCAGCCTGGAGTCTGAGTCCGTCGTCGAGCTCGATGGTGTGGGGATCGAGAAAACGCGCCTGACTCCGGTAGAGTGTGTATTTGTCGGAGTTGAGCTGTTGCAGCCGGAAGTCAGCAAACTCACCGATTATTCTTTGTTTCCTGGCCTGAAGCGCGGGCATGTTTACCCCGGCGGAGGGGATGCGAAGTCCGAAGGTTTTCCCCTTCTGCGCACGGTGAAGGATCTCAGTGGACCAGAGGAGCGTCTTCGATGGCATGCATCCGCGCTGGATGCACAGTCCGCCTAGGTCGCGCGCGCCGTCAATGATCGCGACGCGCTTGCCGAGTGAGTGTGCTACGCGTGCGCCGTTGAAGCCGGCAGAGCCTCCGCCGATGGCGATGAAGTCGTAGGTTTTAGTCATGCGTTGAATGTCGATGTGCTAAGATTACAAACCCTACGGCTGTGATAAGCAATGCCCACGCGTGCAGGCGAAGGATGACCGCCTGCCATAGGTATTGAGTGAGATGACTGCTGGCAAAGTTTAGGATCCCTTTATTGTTTAGCCAGAGCCAGAATCCGGCACCGGGAAGAATCCATAAAAGTTGCCCGAGGTAGAGCGCCCATGTGTCGCGAAATGGTGGGCGCAGATAAGCAATCAGCAACCACACCGGGCATAGTAATAATGCATCATATCCACGGTGATACCCCAGCAATAGGAGAAAAATCGCTGCGCTGGCAAATAGCCAACAATGCGTTGCGGAGTTGTGGTCGTTTTCGGCTAGCCGTTGGCGACGCATATAGACGATCACGATTGCGAAGAGACACGCAACTGCAGCTTGGCCAATGCTGGGCAATACATATCCGGTCACTCCACTCCACAACCCACCTGGATCGATACGCTGTGTGGCAAGCACACTCATCGCGGAGATGGAGCCTGTGGTACATTCGTTTTCCAGTGCCGATATCCAGCCGGAAATGGCGGCCGGCTGCTTAACCGCCAGCCACAGAACGGTTGTTCCAAAAATTGAAAATAAGCTGATTGACAGCCACATGGCAATTCGCCAATTGACATGCGTGAGTAATCCGATGGCAGCTGCGGCGCCTATCTGCGGCTTAAGCATGCAGGCAAGTACGACAAGGATACTTCCATAAATGGGACGTTTTTTTACACAAAGGTAGATGCCGAGAAGAGATAATCCTGTGGCTGGTAGAGCTATATTCGCCACGACTAGTGCTGTGTGAAGCGGATTGCAGGCGGCAACCCAGAGGATAAGGATATGGCGTGGAGAGGAAGGGATACCCAAGCATTCGGCCCAAAGCCAGATTGAACATATAAGCAAAACCACGCTGCCCGTCAGTATGGTGAACTTTGCGGCAATCGGTGGCAGTGCACTAAATGGGATAAGTGCCACAAATGTAGTTGGGGAATATACAGGAGGCGTATGCTCGTTGGAAGGTGCGTTTCTTGCGTTCAATACGCGAATGATGTCGTTTTCACTGTAGGGATTGCCACCACTCCAGAAGAGGATGCACCCTGCATAAGGGGATGAGAAATCATGCAGTCCAGTATTCCAAGCCCGGCATATCCCACGCCCCAAGAACAGTGCTAATGCAATGACCGTGAATATGCATAAAAGCAAGCGCCGGCCCCGGCGGTCTGTGTTTTGCACTTCTTTTTCCATGATTCAGGCAGGCAAGTGATCAGGTTGATTTACCCTCATCAACCATGCGAAATATGCGAATTTAGCCTAGTCTTATTAATTAGGGGGCTCGCTGTTTCGTATTAATAGTACATAGCCAGCAGCCGCCGATTTAGGATGATAGCCGGAAAGCGCAACTCCATCATATTCTGATACGGCAGCTTCTGGGAGAAGCAGGGCGGCAAAATAGCCACGGCTGATAAGACCACCAATGCCATCCTCAAAAAAGTGCCGCCCATGTTTGCGATCTTCGGGATAGTTAAAAGCTAAGACGAACGGTGGTGTGTGCGGATTTAGCCACGGTAAGTTGAGCCGGAGGTCGTGCGAAAAACGGGGTTCTGGCGCATTTTGCCATAGTTGCCAGCGGGCCGCCAGTATTTCGTTCTGACCTCGTAGATTTGTTTGCCCTTTCCCGCCCAGTACCGCGAATAATAAGCTGATCGCAATTATCAAAGAAGGGGTTAGAAAATATGCTGTCCGTGCGCTGTGAGCCGCCAACGACAGTCCTGCAATCGTGAGCAACAGGGATGTCGTGAAATAGTAGTTATTTGACGCACCGACCTTGCCACAAGTGAGGAGGGTGATGGTAATGGCTACAGGCAAGCTGCCCAGCGCCAAACGAGCTGCATCTGGCAAATCGCGCCAGCGCTGATGGCGTAAATGAAATAAGCATAATGCACACAATACGAGGATAGGTAGAATGCGTAACGCAGCACTGGTGGTATTATCTTGGACGATTCCGAACAGAAACTGGTTAGACGTGGCGGTCTCTAGCAGAGCCTTTTGGTATGTTGCGCCGAGTGTCACCAAGGTTATAATATATGCACCACAGGTAAGCGTAATCAGTGTCAGGACATGCCGCCAACGGCGTTGCGTCAGCAGGAAAAGCGTCGTACCGCAGATCGCTTGAATGAAGTTGGGCTTCATGGCCCAAGCTGCATAGAAACATAGCGCGGCAAGAAAAACCGCTTGCCATGGTTGTTGACGTTGAAAGTGGAGAAAAAGCAAAAGTCCGAGTAGCTCGAATGTGAGCGCCCATATATCTGGTCGTGTTGTACATATCCACCATCCTGGTAGGGGACCCAAAAAACAGAAGCATGCGATAAAGACGGCAGCGAATGCACATGCTTTCCCACGGCGTTGAAATTGTTGCCAAGCGAAGCAACTGAGCATAATCGTACCGGCTAGCGCCCCGATGAAAGTCCAACAACGACTTATCACAGGGAGCTGTGCTTGATCATGCTCATTAAGCATGACTGCTGCAACGCGGCCGTAAGTAGAATAGAAAAGCCAGTTAAAATAGGCCGAGGCGTAGGGTGGAACAGCGGTGTCTCGGTAAGCTGGCTGTCCGTGGGCAACCCGCCAGATAGCATATAGGCTTTCTTCTTCACAGCCGGTAGTAACTGCAACACCGGGTGCTGATTGTGGCGCGGTGACGGCATGATAGGTGCGCTGCAGGCATATCCCCCAAAGTGCGACACTGCCGATGATTGTTAGGACTACAAGTCCACGATAAACTAGCCGTGTGAATTGCATGTATGGAACTATCTATCGTCCCCGGCCAAATAGCATCACGTGGATTGTCTTCAGCACGATGGCCGCATCCATCTGGAAGGAGAAATAGCGAATGTAGTAGAGGTCGTACTCCAGTTTTCTGAGCGCGTCGTCCACACTGGCGCCATAGGGGTAGTGGACTTGCGCCCATCCGGTGATTCCTGGACGGACAAGATGCCGAAAGTGATAGCAGGGGATTTGCTTTTCGTAATCGGAGACGAGGCGTTCCCACTCCGCGCGTGGACCGATCATGCTCATGTCGCCACGTAGCACGTTCCAGAGTTGTGGAAACTCATCGAGGCGGATCGCCCGCAGCAGACGACCAAACCGGGTGATGCGCTTATCGCCGGGTTGTGTGTAGAGGGCGTCTCCCGGCGCAGCCGGGCGCATGGTGCGAAGCTTGATCAGCGTGAATGGGCGGTCATTTCGGCCTATGCGTGTCTGCCGGAAAAGGGCGGCTCCGTGGCCGTCGCAGCGGATGGCCAGGCATGCCAGCGCGAGGAACGGCGCAGCGAGCAGCAATCCGGCGCCGGCGAGCAGTACGTCGCTGAGTCGTTTGAGCCGCTCGTAAACGGGGTCGCGTGCGGCCTTGAAGCCTTCTTGGAGGAGCCAGCTTTGGTTGACCCTATACAGCGGGATTGTGCGCCAGTAGGTCTGGTGAAACCGCTCGAGCGTGTAGGTGGGGACTCCGGCAAGGTAGAGGCGTACCAGCTGCTGGGCGACAGACGTCGGCAACTCTCGGCTGGCCTCCCTCAGTACGATGGCTTCCGCAGGAAGTTCGCCGCTTTCTATTTTGTCCAACATGCGTGGCAGCGCTCGGTCCATTGCATGCTCCGCGGCTTCGTCGATCACGCAGGCTTCGACCGGCTGGCTGAGACCGCGTTGCTGCGCAAACACGCGGAAGTGGGCGCAACTTTTCTCACTGCCGACAAAGATGATCGGCCGTTCGCCGCGCCGGCGCCTGAGTTGCTGAAACAGCCACCGGCGGTATCCGAGCGAGAGCGTGGCAAATCCGGCATAGCTGATCACCAGCACGCCACGCGAAGATTGAAGCGGGATGCTGGAAACAACGATGAACGTGAGCACGAGTGCCCCGAAAAGTGCGCAGGCGGTGGCGATGAGGTGCTGGCTGGTGTAGTCGAGGCTGACCATGTCGGACCGAGGCGAATAGCCATCGATCAGGTAGAGGGTGCAGCAGGTGAGCAGAGCCAGAGGTAGGATTGCCCAGAAATAAATCTCATCCAGGCTGCTCAGCCCGCGCCAATCGGCAGCGACGTTGATGAGCAGCAGCAGGGACAGAATATCGCCTGTGATCAGGGCGAGAGAAAATAGGCGGCTGCGAATCATGTCAGAGCGTGTCGAGCGGTTGGTTGGCAGACTGCCATCCTCGTGGTGCGGTGCAAGGTCACGTGCGTGGCTTCAGGAGGGCTTGCCGCCAGAGCGCCAATGCCGAGGTGAATGCCCCGTTGTGTTCGGCAAATTGACGTGCCGCCGCGCCGTAGCCGGCCAATGCGAGGGGATTCTGCGATAGTTGGCGGAGCGAACTGGCCAGAGTCGTGAGAGCCTCCCGCTGACAGGCGAGGCCCATGCCGTACTCGCGAACGAGGCGCGCCGGCTCGCTGTCGTCAGGCCCGAGAAAGAGGATCGGTTTCTCGAGCGCGGCGACGCCATAGAGTTTGCTGGGGAACACAAGCGACGCGCAGCTCGGCAAGAGTGTCACGAGGTGCAGGTCGCCGACGCCGAGCGCCGTAGCCAGCCGATCACGAGGTTGGGCCGGTTGGAAATGCACCTGGTCAAGCTGTTCGGCGCGGACGCGCTTCTGGAGACAGGCTTGTTGCGCGCCTCCTCCGATGAAGAGAAACGCAAGGTGCGGCTCGTCGCGCAACTGACCGGCGAGGTCGAGCACCGGGTCGAGATCATGCACGCGGCCCAGATTGCCCGAGTAGGCGATCACAAATTTATCGGCGAGCCCCCAATCCCGACGCAGTCTCGCGACCTCGTCGGCTGGTGCCGGCGCCAGCCCCGTGGGAGCCCAGTTGCCGATGATGGAAATTTGCGAGCGTGCGACACCTCTGGCGCGGATGAACGCGGCCATGTCTTCGCCCAATGCGACACATGCCGTGCTGTGCCGCCACGTGAAGTCTCGCAATCCACGCAGCCCTGCCAACAGCCACCGGCCCGCGCGTCCGCCAGCGACCGCCATTGCCACCTCCGGGTAGATGTCCTGCACCCAATGAATTTGCCGAGCGCGGCAAATCCTGGCCCATGGCCACAACATGACGCCGAGGAGCGGTGGATCGGTCTTGGTGACCAGTGTGTCCCCCCGTTGGAGCACGCGGAGGCATCGCCACGATGCTCCGACGAGAAACGCGGCAAAATCAGCCATGCGCCCGATCAGACTGCGTTTACCCCAGCGCGGACCGCGTACGCGGTGGATGGTAACGCCATTGCGTCGCTCGCAGCGGGGCGCGCCGGCGTGGCCCGGATGGCTGGCGATGACTGAGACGTCCCAGCCCTCCGCAGCCAGGCCCTCCGCAAGATCGGTGAGCAGTTGCGCCGTCGCTGGCTCGTCTGGCCAGTAGAAGCGGTTGACGAATACGACGCGGCGAGACGCTGGCGTGCTCATGGTTGCACCCGCTCGGCAAAGCCGGCGGATTCGAGTCTCTGGAAGATTTCTTGAAGCAGAGGCTCCGACTGCAATTCCTCCAGCCGTCGGTTGCTCGCGAGCCGGATCACCCACTGCGGGGCGCGTGCGCTGACCGGCTCACGCAAGAGACTCGGTGCGACCTGCCACGGGAGAAATCCGGGGAGTTGGCCCATCAATCGCCCGCCATAGAAATGCCAGTACCACACTTGTTGCACCTCTCCCGCCAGAGTGTAGGTGAAGCGTTGGGGGGGGCCGAGTGGATAGCGTGGTAGCGGTGCGGGCGTGGGCTGCGCAGTCCAGCCAGTGCCGGGCATGCAGTAGGCCGGTTGATGAAAACTTACCTGCCCGAGAGTCGACTGTCCGGGCTCCCAAAAGGCCATGTAAACGGAAACCTCCGTGCCTGGACGGCGGTAGCTGATGGCATAGAGGTGTTCGGTTCCGAGCGTGGCCGCGAAATCGGAAATCTCCCGATCTTCTTCCGCGGTCCAGCCCGGCGCGGACACATGGAGCAACCGGGGAAAGTCCGGTAGGGCACGGACCTCGTCGGCTCGGACACGGGTTTTCCAGACCGTAAACACGGTCGCCACGCCCATGAACAGCGCGAGGCTGACCGGCAGCCAGAGCCGATAACGGACTCGCGATTCTCTCACTGACGGTGCGGATGGTTGTTGGTGACGTCCCACGCTGGTCGCACCCGTGTACATGGCCACGGCGGTGATCCCGAGCAGGGCATACGCCGTGGCATCGTGCCAGAAACCCGTGATATCCACCCCGGCGTTGATCAGGAGACAAAGCACGAGCGAGCGAAGGTAGTTGCCCACCACTGCGAGCGCCGCGCTTCCCGTCACCAGCAAGACCCGCCACCAGAAACCGCGCACCAGCAATCCGGCTAGCACGAGGCCGACGAATGTGCAGGCGAGCAGGCTGCGGAGACCGCTGCACGCATCCTCCACACCAACCACGCAATGGGGAAATTCGATGATATTGCCATGACGCACAGCCGAGTAGCCGAGCCAGTGCAGTGCGTTGAGCACGACCGCCGTCGTGTGATCACGCAGCGCTTGTGTGAGCGTGACGAGCGGGCCCGGTGGCAGCGGCACGGCGAGCACCCAGATGAGGCAGCCAGCGAGCCCGGCGCCATTGAATCGTGCGAGCGGCTGCGCTCCGGCATCGAGCGCGAGGAGGATAGCCCCGAGTAGAGCCACGAGCGCGTAGGCACCGAGCGCGAGCGACTGGGTCTGCATGAGCCCTTGTGCCAGTACGGAAAACGTCGCGAGCGTCGCCATCAATACGCCGCCAAGCCCGAGTAGAAGTTGAACGAGGCTCCGCCGCCACGGCACGTTGCCCCATGAGGGTTCCTGACCCGAGGCATGCCAGAGCCAGGCACAGAAGATCGGTGCGGCAAACGCATGTGAGAGCTCCGGCGTGGCGATCCATGCCGGCCAGAACCAGAGGCAGGCGATGCCGACCGCGACGCATGCGAGCACGAGCAACAGCCAGTCAGGCAAGCATGCGGAGGCGCTGGATTTTGCGGGTTGGATCATCGGTTTCTCCGGAGTTGGCGGAGGGCATCTTGGACGAATCGTTCGTAGCGCGCGAGCAGCCGGCAGTAGTGCCAGCCGGCACGTCCGTCGAGAAAACCACCACGCAACCCATATTGGTAGAGGAAACGTGCCGCCGGGCGGCAAGGCAGGCGGTAGCTGAATTGTTTGAGTGCGCGCCGGCGCACCATCGGATCGCGCGCCCAGAGATGGGACCAAGGGTGGGCTTCGTCGCAAACGAGCTGGGCGGCGGCTTCCTTGAGCGCGTACCGGCGATGTTTTGCCAGCCAGGCGACATCGCCGTCGTTGGCGAGCTCGTGACGATAATTTTCTCGGAGGAACGCCATCCGCATGTCGGGAGCCTCGCGCTGCCCGTGACCCACTTCGATGAAACGAAATCGTGGCGCACGAACAAGCCGTGCCTGATAAGCCGGATAATCCGTGCAGTGCGGGATCCACCGCCCGTTCCAGAGCATTTGAGGCGCGACGTAAAAGCCGTCGATCGACTCGGGCGCCACGCGCAACCGGGCGTTGCACTCGTCCAGTAGTGCGGGCGTGAGGAGTTCATCCGCATCCAAGTGAAATACCCATGGGTGGCGAAATGGGATCTGCGTCTGGGCGTGGTTGCGTTGCCCGGCAAAGTTATCGAACGGCCGGGTGAACACGCGCGCCCCCGCAGCTCGGGCGATGGTTTCCGTGCAGTCGGTCGAGCCGGAGTCGAGGACCACCAGATCGTCGCAGCCCGCACAGGAGGCGAGACAGCTTGGCAGATTGCGCTCTTCGTTTAGCGTGAGGATGAGGACGGAAAACATGGGCGTTCAGTGAGCGAGCGCTTCGAGCTGCCGGTAACGCACGGCCACGAAAAAGCAGAGCCACCAGAGATAGACGATGGCCGGGGAGCCAAAGGGGAACTCCACCAGAGCGTAGATCAGGATCAGCGCGCAGCCCCCGAGCAAGTAGCGCGGAAGCAACGTCCACGTCCCTGGATATCGCCGGAGTTGCCACAGCGGCAGAACGCCGAGCATCGCCAACAACACCGTGCCCACGACGCCATGTTCGGCGAGGGATTGCAGCCAGTCGTTGTGCGCGTCGACGTACACCACGGGGAGTCGGTCCACTGGAGAAGTCTGCGTGTTGTATCGACTAAACACCGTCGGGTAGGAGGCCATGCCCCAACCGAACCAAGGTTTCTCCTGCGCCATGCGCCAAGTGTCCTGGTAGAGCTGGCTGCGCGATCCCAAGAGATTGCCCCGTGCATGGGCGGCAGTGAGTTGTTCGCGCGTCTTCTCGACACGCGCCTCAATGATCGGCTGCCCCAGCCAGTAGACCAAACCGACCGTACCAACCGCCAGCAGGCTGCCACCGCCCCAAACGGCAAGCGTTCGACGAGGACTGCGCCCTGCGTGGCGGACACGTTTCCAGCTCCAGTGCAGCCAGGCGCCGGCGAGCAGGACGAGGAGAAGCAGCGTGCATGAGCGCGAAGTGCTCAGTGGGATCGCAGCCGCCAGAAACAGCGCAGCAAGCAGCCACATTGCGACCGGCGAATGCCAGACGTCACGGTAGCTTTGCCGTGCGTCGTGCGCATAGTGCCACGCAAGGCCGAGACACAACGCCACCGACAGCAGTGCGACCGGCCCCCAATGATTGTGATAGATAAACGATGCGAAGAACGTCGGATTGGGCGAGGCGATTGCTCCGAAGAACAACCCCTCGGCGCCTGCCAGTTTTTGCAATGAGCCGAAGATTGCCAGTGCTGTCGCATTGCCGGCGACAAACAAGAGCAGTCGGCGCAGAGCGGTGCGCCGGCGGACGAGAAACGCGACGTTGAATGCCGTGAGGAATAGCGCGTCGAAGAGCCAGAGCGCCTGAATCGCCTGGTCCGGGCGGGCGCAACTGGGCAACCAGAGCCGCTCGCCTCCCGGAATAAAACCGGTCGCGCCATAGCCGGTGATCGCGCGCAGATTGGGATTGGCCAGACTGAGGAGCACGACGAGGTTGAATGCCGCCCACGGCCACAGCCAGATGATGCGACGGCAAGCACCGGGTTGTCGCCAGCGCTCGAATAATCCGCGGCAAAGTACGAAAACGCTCAGACATCCCCAGGCTGAAAGTAGCGTACGGGCCCAATCGGAGTTGCCGCCCAATGCCCACGTGCAGAGCACCACCATGCTGGCGGCATGCCACAGTGCGAGACGTTCGGCCAGTCGTGGTTTCGAAGCGAGAATCGGGCTGAAGCGGTCGTCCGTCATCGGGTCGCCAAAAGTTGCGAATAAAAGGCACTGAGCGTGGCAGCCGTCTGGGCCCACGAGTAGTCGGTCTGCATCCAGCGCCGAGCGGTGTGACCGCGCTCGGCGAGCTCGTCACAGGACGTAGCGAGTGCAAGGCGCAGCCGGTCACGATAGTCACTCCAAGGGCAGCACCAGCCACAGCCATTTCGGTTGAGCGCATGCCAGGGCGTGGTGTCGGTCACGAGTGCAGGAACGCCACAGGCAAGTGCCTCGGCGATGACCATCCCAAAATTCTCCGTATGCGAAGGCAGCAGGAAAAGCCGTGCGGCGGCGTAGGGCGGAGGCGTTTGCGTGCCGTCGAAGACCGCGACGCGTGCAGTTCCACCACGTGCAGCAACCCGGTCGCGCAATTGTGCAACCGTGATGGTCTCGGGAATCCCCACGATCAACAGTAGCCAGTCCGGCGATGCCGTGTCCATCCACAGATCGACCACCTCGACGACGCGTTTTTTCTCATGGAGGCGCGAGTGGAACAACGCCGTCGGCCGCGAGGCGCAGTCCGGGCAGGCGTGGTGCCAGTAGGCCCGCGCCTCAGCGAGTGCTCGCTCGTCTGGGATGGCCACGCCGTTGGGCGCCACGCAGATTGGCTGGCGCCAGCCCCGCGCCCGGATGTCGTCAGCCTCATCCTGACTCGTGGCATGCCAGCCAGCGGCGGCAGCGAACGCACCGGGGTGTACGAATTTCTCGGCGAGCCATTTTTTCCAGCGACGGTGCCGCCACGCCCATGGGCTCATCATGCCGCGCGGCGAGATGACCAGTGGTACGCCTGCCTGTGAGGCGCACTGGTGTGCATAGTGTAGCGGACGCTGCCAGAGCGCATGCGCATGGATCAGATCGGCCGGAGTCTGGCGAAGCAGCCGGAATAACTCCGGCGAGTTCGCGAGCGTTGCAGATCCACGGGTCGGAGCGTGGCGGTAGGCCACGCTTGGCAAGGTCGGTGGTACCGAGCTGGCGGCCTCGGTGGCAAAGAGAGAGACCTCGTGACCGGCATGTGCGAGCGCCGTCGCGAGATTTGGCACGGAAACGCTCGGCCCGCCGAAGCGTGGGTCGATACTGGGAACGACGTGCGAGAGGCGCATCGTCAAATCGGCTCCGGGCGTTCCTTGACAGGGCGGCATGGATTGCCGGCGCAGACCATGCGCGGCGGTTGGTCTTTCACGACCACCGCACGCGCCCCGATCACGCAGAGTTCGCCGATAGTGACGCCGGGGCCGACAAAGACCTCCGCGCCCAACCATGCGTTTTCGCCGATCACGATGGGGCGTGCATCGAGTGGCAGCGCCCACTGACGATAGTCGTGTGAGCCCGCGCAGAGATGCACCATGCGGCTGATTTGCGCCCCGCGCCGGAGGGTGATCGGAGCGAGATTATAGACGAGCGTGCTCGGGCCGATCAGCGTGTGTGCCTCAAGTCGAAGCTTCCAAGGGTACACGATGCGCACATCGGGAAACACGCGGACCGTGGCAGGCGAAGGGATATCCGCACCGAAAAGCTGCAGCAGCCAGATGCGCCAGCGATGGGCGAAGCTCGGGCTGGGGCGAAACAGTACGACTTGCACGCCACTCCAGAACCAGCGGCGGAGCACCGTGCCGAGGGAATGGGGACGGCGGTTTCCCTGGCCTAGATAGGGGCGTGTGGGCGACTCAGACATCGGGGCGAGCAGATGCGGGCGAACGCTTCGGGGCAAGGCTTGCGAGCGCTGCGAGCAGGCCAGCGGTGGTTTGCTCGTAGGTGTAACCGGCAATGCGCTGCGCGATGGCGGGCCTCATCGGGTCGATGTCAGTCGAGAGCGCCTGAGTGAGTTTCGCCCGAAAGGCAGCGGCGCCTTCGCTCGGGAATACCCAGCCGGTCACACCGTCGGTTACGAGATCCTGCTGGCAGCCGACCCGGTCGCTCACCAGGCAGGGGCGCCCCATGTGCATGGCTTCGTTGACGGAGAGTCCCCATGTCTCGTAGAGCCCGCGCGAAGGCAGACAGAAGATGTCGGCCAGCAGGTAGCGCGCTGGCATCTCGCTCTGATTGGCAAACGGGAGGAACCGGATGCAGTGTTGCGGAGCCAAGCGCGCGAGCACTTCGAGTTTGGCCTTCTCAGGGCCGTCACCGACGTACACCAACGCGTCGCGCTGCGGCTCGGCAACCTCCGTGAACGCGCGCAATAGTTCGCCGGGCTGTTTGGCGCTGACGAACTTGCCGGCGAACAAGACGACGCGCCGGTGTGCCAACCCGAGCGATTGCCGGAGCTGTGTAGCCTCGGCCTCGCGTTCTGGCGTGTTGCGGAAGTGGGAAGCGTCCACCGAGTGCGGGGCGAAAAACAGCCGGTTTTCTGCGACGCCCAATCTGCGGAAATACTCGCGATTGGCTGTCCCTACGTAGGTGACGGCGGAAAATTGCCGGTAGAGGCAACGAAGGAGCCATCGGCGTGGTCCACTGAGCTTTTCCCGACCGAGCAGGTGCGAGTCACCGCGGAAGATCAGAGGAAGACCATCGCGCTTCGCTCCGGCGATAAGGCGAAGATGCGTCGCGTAATTGTAACCGAAGAGCAGGACGGCATCGGGCTGCCAGATGCGGAGACGTTGCCAGAGCTCAGGATTCCTGAGCCCCCAGAAATGGTCTGTCCCTGGGCGACGCGCGACGTTGGGCACCATTTCCCATTCATAGCCGGAAAGAAGGTCGGTATCCCATTGGAGCGTGTGCTGAAACTGCGGGTCGCGTTGCTGCGTGACGCCGAAGTCCCATAGATAGAAAACGCGAATCGCCACGGCCGCGTGCGCAGCCATCCAGCGAAACCACGGGCTGTAGTACTGCGTGGGGTGGGAGAGTACTATGGCGAGGCGGGGCATCAGTCGGATGAGGTTTCCCGTGGCGAAAGCGTGCTACGACGCACGAAGAGGGCGGAGGCTCCAACGATCAAGACCAGTTGTTGAAACTGCGATGTGATCAGCACACTCGCGACCATCTCGGACGAGACGGCGAGACCGAGGAGTAGTGCGATGGTGACGAATCCTTCCAGCGAGAAGATTGGCTTATTGGCCGTGCGAACCTCCAGCCACGCGGCAAAGCTTCCGAGTAGACCGCCTAGAAACAGGCTCCCCCACCATGCGCCAAAGTTACCGTAGGCTTCAGGGATGAGGCCCCAGGCGATATAGGTCTTATAAGTATCCTCCACTATTTGTCTGCCAAAGTGCACATTGAGCAGGACCTGACCCTCGTGAGCGCGCGGTTTGTCCGGCCATAGAAAGCGAGGGACGAGGAGCGGAGGAATCAGCCAGTAAGTAGCCCCGTCTAGAGTGGGGAGCCGGTTCCCTTCCACGGCTTGGACGGCGAAGATGAGGTTTTGGAGATTATCGATCCGATCGAGCAAAGTCTGACGCTCCTTCGGAGTGGTGTAGCCTACTTCTCGTGCTGGATTTAGCCTGGCCAGTGAGAGATGGACCCATTCGGCGTAGCGAGCTGGAATATCGGAAACTGTGCAGGCCGGTGGAGGCGTGTCGTTGTCGGCGTCAGGCCAATAACGTGTGCGCATGTCGCCTTTCCCCAGATTGAGAAACGCCAGTACGCAAAGGCTGATGCAGAGAAAACGCCACGGGAACCGCGCACCGCCCCAGAGCAGCCCGGTGGCGAGAGCTGCGATGCCCATGATGGGGACGGAGAGTAGCAGCGAGAGCGCGGCAACGAGGCTACGTGTAAGAAAAAGAACCCACATAACGATCCGTTGCTGTTGCGTGAGGTGACCGCCGGCTGCGATCAGACCGAGGATGAAGAAGCCGGCCATCGCCGCTGCCGAGGTAATTGCCACAAAGACGGAGTTTGCTCCCGCAGGCAGGGCGGAAATGAAGGAAGCGGTCCATCCCATGCCCGATGCGACTTCGTAGGCGGTGGAACCACCGGCGAGCCAAAAGCCGAGTCGCTTAAGACCCTGTGTTTGATCGCGTACGATCAGGTTGATTGACCAGGCGACGGGCGCCGCAGGAGGAATTAGCTGGCGGCAAAGATACCAGCTCGCGGCGAGGGCGATTTGAAACAAGAGGAGTTCCATGCCACACCGAGTGAGCGTCTCTGCCGTGGCATTCTGGAGGCATGCGTTGTTTGCAACGATGGGCACTCCGTAGATAACCAGTGTTTGAAGTGCTAGCATCGGCAGAACGGGGACGCCTCGGCCGAGGTTCTGCCACATTGACAAGATCATAAACACCCCGGCGGCCAGCACGACAAAGGCAAACAGTCCGGGCTGCCCATTCCAAACGATCCACAGTATGGCGAGGATTAGCGTGGCGAGGATATGCCATTGTCCGTGCTTAAGTATCCGGGCCGTGCTGCCGGCCAGCTCGGCAAAGGTTGTCTGGGGGTCGAAAGAGGACTTGGGCATGCGGCTCAGTGCGCCGTGCGGCTGACGCCGTCGGTCAGGCATTGTTCGAAAAGGACGCATTGTCTGCGCGTGAGGTTCTCTGCGAGACAGTGCTCCGTAAACCAGGACTCGTTGCGTGGCCGTGTCGGAACCGGGATGCTACCGGTAGCGACCTCCGCCAGATATTGGGCGATCTGTTCACTGGCGGCGCCGTGTGATTCGTCCTCCAGCGTTAAGATTTCTCGGGCTCCGCCGAGTTGCGCGAGCAAGACGGCGAGTTGACTGCCGCGCCGGGCAATTCCAAGGATCGGTTTCTGGCTCAGAAAGTAGGCGTAGATCTTCGACGGCGAATAGGCGGGGTCGTTGGTGCCGGGCAAAATGAGCACGTCGGCCTGGTGCAGCAAAGCCAAACTGGCTAGGTGGCCGATCCGCTGTGGCATTTCATATACTTGGTCGTCGACGCCATAGGCCTGCGCCAGCGGTTGCACTACGGGGAAGGCGGCAGGTGCGTAGCTGGTGCCAAAAAAGTAGAAACGGAGTTTGTGGGCAACGACGGGTTGCCGTTGGCGCAGGGCTCGAAGCGCGGCGAAGAGGGCGCCCAAGGACTCCCGCATGATGGGGCCGGCCACTCCGGTATAGACCAAGCGCAACGATCCGGGCGGTTCCTTGGCGAAAGCCGTCGGTGCAACGCCCCGTTGTTGGGCTCGCACCAAATCGCTAGTGGAGGAACCGAAGAGGATGGTTTGCTGCGGTTTCTTGGCGAACCAAGGATAGCGTTGCCGCAAATCCAGTAGGTACTGGGGGGAAACGCTCATGAAACCGGAAGCGAGGCGATAGCTCGGGGCTTCCCCGAACAAAGCGCACAGACGGGCAATCTGGTATTTCCATCCCCCGGGCGGGGGCGGGGCTCCAGGGCGTTCATAATAATCTGTGCGCCAAGGATCTTGTAGGTCGATTAGATAGGGTACTCGAAAAAGTGCGCGCCAGAAAATCCCGAGAGGCAAAATCAGGAACTGGGTACTGGAAAAGAGCACGAGGTCATAGCGCTCGCAGCGCAGTAACCGAATCCCTGCCCAGAAAAGTGGCCACCAGGCAGACCAGCCGATAGTGCCGGCGCCTAAACGTCGGAACCAGCGAAATCCGATGGTTCTACATCGGACGATGCGAGTATCACCCGGGTAGGTTTGGCAAAGTTCCGGTTCGCGAGTGCCTGGGACATCGTCGGGATGCACCGCCAGCACCGTGGCCGCCCACCCATACTTAGCGTAATAGGGCAGACTCATCCGCACACGCTGCATGTCGGGAGCGTTGGTTGGAGCAAAGTGAGGGGAGACGATGAGGATGCGGCGCATGGCTCAAAGGTGCTGTGGTCTTGTGGTGAGGGCAGACTTGACTAGGGACAACAGTTTTGGCGCTTCGCGTTCCCAAGAATAGTGGTGTTCTGCCGCAGCCCGTGCATGGTCTCTCATGGATTGTAAGCGTGCATTGTCCCCGAGAAGTTCGTCTAGTTGGTGCGTGACTGCTTCCGTCTGGTGCAGGTTGACCAGCAACCCAGCATTTGACGCGTGTTTGAGCACTTCACATTGTCCAGTGGTGGGTGTGGCGACGATGCCGAGCCCGGCGTTGAGGTAGTGAAGTATCTTATTAGTGATGGTCAGATCGCGGCTAAGGATGGTGCTTTGTTCAAGAGCCAGTCCTATATCGTGCCGGGCAATGAGAGCCGGTAAATCCTCGGGTGTAACGAGAGGGAGGAACGAGACGGTTGTACGACGTTCCGGGGGCAGTAGGTCGAGGAGCTGGCCGACATAACCGGGTGAGGGTGTGCCAAGGAGCACCAATCGGCTGGGGTGGTGCGTTTTTCCCCATGCGCTAATAAACTCATCGAGGCCACGGCCCGGACCGAGGGTCTGGGAGAACCAGAAGAACGCTGGTGGATCGTTAGGGGGGCGCTCGGTTAATCGCTGTAGAGGAAATGAATTCGTGATAGTCACAGGCCGGAGCCCGCCGTATCGTTCATGCAAGGCGTCGGCTAACGCCTGCGACGTGGTGGAGGTATAGGCCGCGGAGTGGAGCAGCGTCTTTTCGACGCGGCGGAGTAGACCGAGGGGACGCTTGAGCCGATCATGTGGCAACAGATCCTCCGAATGCCAATCTTCGATGTCGGCAGCGACTCGTCGATTAAGGGCCAACAATTTTGTTCCCACCCAGTGCGGGGCTTCGTTATGGACAATGGTCAGGTCGCCAGGGAACTTTTTGGCCGCAGCCAGAAGCGGCAGTGCAACCCCCAAGGATTGCGGCAAATAGAGACCAAACTGGTTAAGTGAACGAGAAATCTTTGTGGCCGAGCGTAGTCGCCAAGAACGAAGGCGACCACCCAAGGTTTTATTCAACAAATCGATGGCTTGCGTCCGGTAGGGGGCATTCTTCAGTAATGCGGCATCGGCCGCTAGGCTGGGGGGATGGTTGCGTACATGCAGCAGCGTGACGTCATAGCCGGCTTGGGCCAGCGTGGTTGCCTCCTTAACCGGCCTAGGATTACGACAGGGATGGCCGCTGGTGATGATGAGGATGCGGGCGCTGGGCATGCGAATGGGAGGAAGTCGACGGGCTTAAACGGCGGTCAACGGTGAAGAGGAACTACGCCCCAAGCCTTTGATTCTGGGGGGGGGCAGACGGTATGGACCGACTGTCTCGCGGGTTGCGGCGTTTTTACTGGAGCTGCTTTCGATCAAGCGCACCGGCTACGTGTCCGGAGTTATGCATTTCTGCAGAACGTTGTATAGCGCCAGCTTGCATCGCAATCCAAGCTTGTGGATGTGCGGAGCGAAAGCGTAGAGCGGTGAACAGGGCCAGCGGGTGGCGAAGCGTGCCAAACGCAAAGCGGCACCACTCACGTAATGTGGCATGATGGAGTATAGCGCGGCTCTGCACGCCTGCCAATGCAAGGTGAAACAGGAGAGCCAGTGACCATGGGGACTCAGCTCGGAGCCGGCGCCATTGCGCTGCGATATCAACGGCCGGAGAGGGGTGTGCAGCGAGATAGCTGGCGGCGACCAGCAATTGCGCTTGCGCCCAAGCTCCGTGCCCTCCCACGCGGGCAGATTGCCGAGTGCAACTAAAGTTTGCCAGTATTTGAGGGAGTAAAACCCAGTCGCCGGGAAGCAGTCGTTCGCGCGCCGGCTCAATGACCGCGAAAGGCGTGTCCCTCGGAACCAGTGCTTGGCGGGAGGCTTCCGCCCGGAAAAGCATGGCCCCATTCGAGTGGAGCGCATCCGAGAATTGCAGGCGTTGAGACCAGTGGAATGTATGCGGAGCGGTCTCCACTCTAGTGCGCCAGATAGTTTGTCCGGTGTCTTCCCATGAACCATCTATCCGCTCGCGCCAGATACGCATGTTTGCCCAGACGACGTTTGCGGCGGGATGCGCCTGAAGTGCGGCATAGGCGCTGGCGAGAAACGACGGCTCCCACCAGTTGTCATCCTCCAGTAAACTCCCGAGAGGCTCGTCGCCGGAACAGGCAAAAGCGTGGTTGAAGCAATCAATGGGCCCCCAGTTGTGGGTATGCGGGTGAAACCTAATGCGGGGATCGCCGATTTCAGCGAGCACATGACGCGGAGCATCGTCGGCAGGATCGTCATTGTGTAGTTCGCAAACCCAGTCCGTGAAAGTTTGGGCGCACAGCGATGCCAATGCGCGACGCAGAAGATTGGAACGCCGGTAGGTTAGGCAAAATATCCGAATCGCAGCCATGAACGGGATCGATCAATGATACGACATTTTCTCCAAGCTAATATGGCTTTTAGCGCTAGGTTTTTGCGCGATGAAAGGTTTACCCGCTGGGTGGCGAAATCGCCGGGCTTAAGCCGTGGCCCACGATAAAGTGTACCCATGCCCTACGCCGTCTCCCCCGGACGTGTGCCAGATGGCATGGACCTACTGTCTGCTGGACTGAGGTGTCTTTCTCGAGCTGCTTTCGGTCAAGCGCACCGCCCAAGTAGCCGGAGCGCCGAATCTTCGGCGCGCGCGTCCAGTGGTGCGGTGGACTAGCATGATTGATGATCAACGGGGACGGCGTCCGAGCTGGTAGCGTATCCGAGCTGCGAAACGCCAACCAACGAAGCTTGCCAATGTTCTAAACCACGGCCCGCCATCCGGCGCTAGGTCGGAGCCGCCCAAGTGGTGGATGTGCTCCTCAATCGATCGCTGTAGATCGGCGTGTTTGGGATAGAAGCTATATATTAATTTCTGCAGCATATTGGCCGCGAGTCGGCGTGTTTTGGCCGTGTCCTCGCGTGCGAGGACACGGTGTACCGAAAGCATAGTGGATAAGTGGGCCGACTCCCACGCCTGCCGTGACCCTTGGGCCGAAAGACTGCCAGGAAGACGCGAGCGGTAGTAGAGACGGGCCTCTGGCGTATGAACTATACCTTTGGATTCGAGTATGATGCGTGTAAAAAACTCGAAGTCGTCGATGAGCGAGAGGCGTTCGTCCCATCCACCGACCCTTTCGAGTACCGAGCGTGGGATGAGGAACATGCCGCATTGATACATCGGTTGGGTATCCTCCCATGTCTCGCACAGCCAAGTCAGTGGATCGTCCGAATCGTGCCAGCCAGGGTAAGGGACGAATAGGGCCTCACCCGGGTCGATAACAAAACGTGCCCATTCGCTTTGGGCGATGTAGTCAGGCCGGTCGGCGAGTGCAGTGACCTGTCTTTCAATCATTTCCGGCGAGATCAGGTCATCCGCGTCGAGGAACTTGATGTAATCACCATGGGCGAGGCGTAGTGCGTGGTTTCGGGCAGCGGCGGCGCCGGCGTTGCGTTGGGAGACTGCCCTAACGCCCCGCGCGGCGAAGCCCTGCGCGATCGAGGGTGTGTCGTCGGTCGAGCCATCATCTATCACGATGATCTCGAGGTTTGGATAAGTCTGCGCGAGCACTGACTCCAACGTCGAGGGCAGCCATCGCGCGGCGTTAAACGCCGGGATACAGATTGAGACCAGAGGCGTTGGCTCGGGTGGATTCATCACGCTGAGATAGTGACTACGCGGCGCCAGTTGTGGCGGAAATACCAGCGTTTGGAGTGCGCCACATAGTGGTGCATCACGGCGTGACAGTCCCGAGCTTCAGGGAGACGCGGAAGCGTGATGTAGTCCGCCTCTGGGGCGATTGCGCAGTCCAATCCGGCGACGAGAATGGCCAGAATAGCCTGTTCGAAAAAATATTTCGGCCCTTCGGCCTCCCAGAGGCGATGAGCGACTTTTTCTAAGAAGTCCCAGTCGAGCGTGTCGGAATTCAATCCGTAGAGGCCGGCGTTGACTCGTTCTTTGACCGGGGCAGGAGTAATCGAGTTCAGAAGGCCGAGAGAGTAACCGTAGCTGGTCTCGACATCGACTGCGTGAAACGGTCGGTCGGGCGCGCGGAGCCAGTTGATTATGAAGGTCGGCTCGCGAAAAAAGAGAAGATCGGAGTCAATGATCAACTGCCAACCTTGTGCATCAGGCCGGATGTGGGTGGCTATGAGTTTGCGGATAATGGGATAGTCTCCCCATCGTTGTCGGAGGAAAGGATACCTAGATACAGGCAGTCGGGCATCGAGCCACTGGAGTAGCGTGGCGTAGGAGTAGATACGTACATCGATGCCGAGACGGCTCAAGCGGGAGGCCGCCGCCTCATCTAGGGTGCCGTCGTCGTAGATGTAAGCTACCAAGCGACCCGGGATAACCCGCGCCAGAGAGTGGAGGCAGAAGGCGCTTTGATACCAAAAACGCTTCCCCGTGAGCATATGGACCGCGAAGGATTCGCCCGTAGTTGGAATTCGCAGGGGAGGGAACACCTCGGCATATTTCACCATCTCGCGCCGGCCACGCTCTGTTTTCCACTGCTCAAGTGGACCGCCCTCGCGCCAAGAAGTCTTTATTGCTTCAAGCGGGCGGTGAACGCTGAGATATAGGAGGCGCCCAGGAGTGATCATGACTGAGGCGGAGGGCTGGACTGACATGCTTGGCGCACGTCGCCGTTTACGAGTTGTTCAATGTGTGATGGCAGGAAGTCTTCGGCGGCGGCTTCTCGGGTTTGAGCCAAGGCCCGCTCCCAGGATTCGCGCTGGGTGAGCGACTGGAGTTGCTGGCGAACGCCCGAGAGATCGCTGGCGTCGGCGAAGAGGGACCAGTTGTGCTGGAGACACCAACGCGCGATGGCGGTCTCGGGTGGGGAAATCACGAGGCCAGGCAGGCCAGATTGCACGAGCTGAGAGAACTTGCTAGGAAAACAGTCGAGGCACCAAGGCATCGCGGAGACCTCGGCCGGATAGGCAACGACGAAAGCGGAGGATTTTTCGCGGATGATGGTGCAGAGCTGCTGCGCGCCTCGGATATTTCCCTCGTAAGTCACGATGCCCGGGAACTCCTGCTCCAGTCGACGGGCGGTTTCGGCCAAGTGCGAGTAGAGGAGGAGACGGCCGCCGAGAGTCGAGAGTTCGCGGGCGAGCTGGCGCATCGGTTCAATGACTTGATCATAGATCGATCCGGCGTAGGCGAGGATCGGCGCGCGACCGAGTGTGTCGCGCCAAACAAGCGGAGCGCGTTCCGCATAGGCTTCGGGCAGCGGATAAACGGTGAGGAATTTGTCGGCGAGCGAGGGCAACTCGTAGTTAAGCTCGGGCGTTACGGTCCAGACGCGTTGGAGCGTGGGGGTGGCCAACACCGCAAGGTTTTGCCGCCGCAAGCGCTCGGCTCCGGCTGGATTACCCCAATGATGCAGGCGTTCACCGCGATCATGGTAGAAACAGAACAGAGGGGTGGACAGGCGCTGACTGAGCCAAGCAGCGTAGCCGACAAGGTATTCGCCCTGAAGCAGACTGATGACGCATTGGATAGACTGGCCGGTGAGCGCGGGGCGGACGATGCGATCCAGCAAGTGCCACCGCAACCTGCGCAACAAGCCTTGCGGACGGTAGGGGGGGTAGTAGGGTTTGCGCGGAGGAAGTGCTATCAGCTGCCAGGTGGACGGCAAATCGCCGGGCTTGACCGCGATTGCAAGGGTGACGACGCAAATGCGGTAGCCTTCCCGCTCGAGCGCCCGCAGGTGTCTAAAAATCAGCACGGAGCTAGCTTGCGTGTCGACCGGGGCGATCTCCGACACGTAGACGATCGTGCTGAGGCAGGGCTCGGATGAGCTCATGAGCGAAGCAGTCGCTTGATGCTTTCGGGGATGCCGGCCCGGATCTTGCGCATGTGGGCGCGCCACGGATGGTGGCGGGCGTGTTCGGCGGCTTCAGCGGCGGCGTGGGCCCGGTGTATGGTGACGTAGGTCGACTCGAGGGTGTGAACGGCGTGGAAACCGTGGGCGATTAACTGCGATGCATAGTTGGCGAGAAGCGGCCGGAGTGCAGGCTGTAATTCCGGAGACTGTCGGGTTTCGATCCGGGTCAACCGGTCGGCCCGGAGTGGCGAGAAACCACTAAAATGAAACAAAACCAACGGATACTCCTGGCCGGCGAAACGCACGCAGCCTTTGGGCGTAATTTCGCGTTCGTGGAGATTCCAATAGGCGGTGTTAATTCCGGGGTCCCGGGAGATGGCGACTTTGGGAAAATAGTGAGGGACGTAATTGAACCACAGTTGATCGACGAAGTAACCTTCGCGAAGATCGATTCGGCAATGCTCCCGCATGCGCTCCTCCCACCAGCCGAGGAGGGCGTCGGATGTGGCACTCCGGCGGAGGCCTAAGTATCCGAGGTTAAAGATGCCGTGGTTAAGGGCGAGGGCTTCGTCCGGCTTTTTCCCATCCAACGGGATCGGTGTTAAGTGATGTAACGTGAGTAACACCGCAGCCGTACGCAATGGTTCGACGAGCACAGTCGGCTCGGAGAAAAGTCGGGTGTCTGGATCGAGGTAGTGTACCTGTTCAAATTCCGGATGCTCGGAGAACAGCCAACGGAAATAAGTCGGTTTCACCGCGGTGCACAGTTCGATGATGCCGTAGCGGCGAACCATGCCGAGAAGGTCAGAGAGGCCGAGGCGATCGACGGGGAGCACTTCGACATCCGGGGGAATAGCTATGCCGGGGATATCCCTAGCCTGATCGACGAGCCCGATAAAAAACTTCCACTCGGGGGCGTGTATGCGGACAGATGCGGCGAGCGTGAGCGCGTGAGCGAGATAGTTGTTCGAACAGATGGTGAATGCGGCGATCATGGACGCGGGCTCAAGCGTGAATGGTCTGCCAAGTCACGTCGGCGAAGAGCGGGCTGATCGGACTCGCATGGGAATAGGGGTTGATCGAGCAGTCGTCGGCGATCTCGAACCGCAGGCGCGAGGCGTTGTCGACGGGCATGATCCAGTCGACCTTGTGCAGCAGGCAGGTGAGTTCGATATAGTAGGTGCCGGCAGCGAGCTGGCGGCTGGGAAAATTGCAGCGGAAGGTATGCCGACCTGGTTCCAACTGGTCACAAGCCGTCGGACTGACGTCATGGATGTCGGCCGACATCAACACTTCACCTTGGGCATTGTAGAACATCAGGATCAGGCCGAAACGCGTCTCGCGGGAAAAAAAGTCGAACTTCGCCTCGATCGTCAGGGACTGAGATCGTGCGAGCGCGGGCGACGCCACGTGCCCGTCGTCGGCAAGTACGCAGAACGAGCGTGGGCGCACGATTTCGTCGAATGCATATTTCTGGCTCGGTTGCCAGGTCAGCGATGCCTTTCCATCGGCCGGGGCGCGAGCGAGGCGGTTGGTCAACTGAGCGGATGGTCCGTCTGCGGCGAGCCGACCTTCCCCCAGCAAGAGACAGCGCTTAGTGAGCTGGTTGATCATGGTCAGGTTGTGGCTGACCACGAGAACGGTGTGCCCGTGATTGCGCGTCGCATCCTCCATTTTGCCGATGCATTTGCGCTGAAATGCGATGTCACCTACGGCGAGGACTTCGTCGACGATTAGAATCTCGGGTTCGAGGTGGGCGGCGACGGCGAAGGCGAGGCGGACGTACATGCCGCTGCTGTAGCGTTTCACCGGGGTGTCGAGGAACTTTTCGACTTCGGCAAAGGCTACGATCTCGTCGAATTTTCGCCGTATCTCCGCACGGCGCATTCCGAGGATCGCGCCGTTGAGGTAGATGTTTTCCCGTCCTGTCAGGTCCGGGTGAAATCCTGTGCCGACTTCCAGGAGTGAGGCGACGCGTCCACGCAAGGTTACCTTTCCGGCGGTGGGCTCGGTGATGCGGGAGAGTATTTTGAGAAGGGTCGATTTGCCGGCACCGTTGCGCCCGATGATTCCGACCACTTCGCCGGGCTGGACGGTGAAGCTGACGTCTTTGAGTGCCCAGAATTCCTCGCGCTGAAACCCCGTGCCCCAGCGAAAACGGCGCCAGAGTTTGCGGGCGGTGTGATGGAGGGTGTCGCGCAGGGTATCGTGGCGCGATTCGTGTTCGATCACGTAGCGCTTCGACAGGCCGGAGACTTCGATGGCGGGTAGGCTCATGATCAGATGATGTCGGCGAACTGCCGCTCGGTTTTTCGGAAATACCACACGCCGGATGCCAGCATGAGCAGGGTGATCACCAGTGAGTATCCCATGCCGGACCAGTAAATCTCGGTGCGGCCTCCTAGCAGGCACCAACGCATGCCATCGACCGCGGCCGAGAGCGGATTGAGCGCGAGTAGGTCACGCCAGTTTGGCAGGTTATCCGTGCGAAAACCGACGGGCGTCACGAAGAGTCCGATCTGGACGAGAAAAGGCGTGATGAAGCGAAAGTCGCGGAAACGCACCGTGAGAGCCGTGATCCAGAGTCCGGCACCGATCGCGATCAGAAGCGTCAGCCCCACGAACATGGGTAACAGGAGGAGCTGCCATCCCGGCCACAATCCGAATGCGGCGATGAGCGGTACGGCCAGGACAAACATGACGCCAAAATCGACGAGCGAGACGGCGACTGCGGACAGTGGGACGACCATGCGCGGGAAGTAGACCTTGCTGATCAGGTGGCTGTTTCCCACGAGACTGCCGCTCGCGCCATTGAAGGCACCGGCGAAGAGTTGCCATGCGAGGTTGCCACTGAGCACGAGCAGAAAGTAGGGGAGTCCGCCATCTGGCATCTTGGCGAGTTTGCCAAACACGAAGGTGAGGAGTGCTGTCTGGATCAGCGGCTGAAACACTGCCCAGGCGACGCCGAGCACCGCTTGCTTGTAGCGGACCTTGATATCCCTCCATGCGAGAAAGCCCATCAGCTCGCGATACCGCCAGAGGTCACTCCAGTAGTTTTTCTCGGAGCGGCCGGCTTCGATGACCAGCGCGGGACTGGCGTCGATTGGCGCGGCGGAGGGCTGTTCTGCGGTTTCGCTCATGCGACGAGAAGGGTTTTTAGACGTTCGCGAAAGAGGGGGTAGGAGAAACTACGCGCCCGGGCGAGAATGGCAGCGCCATCCCAAGTGCGCTGCAAGGCTTCTGCGGCGGCGTTGGCCAGCGCCTCGACGTCGCCGAATGGCACGAGCGATCCGGTTTCGGGTGTGAGGACTTCGGGTGCGCCGCCGGCTTGCGCCGCCAGGCAGGGCCGGCCCTGCGCCATCGCTTCGAGAAACACCAATCCGAAGCCCTCGCGCTGACTCGGCAGGGCGAAGATCGCGCACTCACGCAGCCTTGCCTGCAAAGCCTGGTCGCCGATGTAGCCGAGAAATTCGACGCACTGGGTGACACCAGCACTTCGGGCGAGCGCCGTGAGCCGCGGCAGGTCGTCGCCTTGCCCCACCACTTGCAGCCTCGCTCCCGGCACGCGTTGCCTGATGCGCGGCATGGCCTGGATCAGGTGATCGATACCCTTGTAGGCGTCGGAGCGCACGAGCCGGGAGACCGTCAACACAACAGGCTCGGCCGCGGGAGACGGCGGCTGGCCGGCGATGGGGAAAAACGGATCGAGCGCATTGGGCAACACGACGAAACGCGATTCGGGCAGGCCGCAGTGCCGCCGCATCTCATCGCGCGTGTAGGCACTGACGCACAGAATCCGGCGCGCTGCGCGCAACGCGAGCCGCTCAGCCAGTGTGAAGTCGCGCCAGACTTCAATCCCGTGGGCAACGAGGTCGTAGCGCAGCCCACGCCGGCACCGCTGCGCCGCCCAAGCGACCGGCAGTTGTGCAATGTGTCCGCATACGACGTGCTGGCCGGGACGGCTGTGCCGCAGTGTGGCCCGGATGAACTGGAGTTTGCTGCGCTGGCACGTTTCCCAGTGTGTCAGCGCGGAGGTGCTGTAGCGGCGTAGGTCGGCGGAGTCGGCCGTATCGTCGTTGAGTGCGACGAACCCGACATGGTTCTGCGGGGCGGACGGTGTGAGCTCGCACAACGCCTTCAGGTAGAGGCGGAGCATACGGGGGATGCCACCGTTGGTCGTGAAGAGTTCCGGGGCGAGGAGCAGCGTTTTCATGTGTCGTTGCGCCGGTTCAAGAACGCCACCAGCACGGCCAGACTCCACACCCGCGACCATTCTCGTGCGTCATTACCGGCGAGAAACGCGCGCCAGCGTGACTGGACGGCCGGGGCGGAGAGCAGCCCACAGCGCGCGAGGCTGGCGTCCGAAAAAGTCTCTTCGAGAAAGGGGCGCAGCTCCCGGCGCATCCAGCGGGCAAACGGCAGGGTAAAACCCTGTTTGGGTCGGTGGCCGATGCCGGTCGGCAACAGGTCTCCGACAGCTTCCGCGAGTGCCGACTTGGGGTGGCTTGGCGTAAATTTGAAACGCGCCGGCTGGGCCCAGAGCCATTCGATCAGCGGGCGGTCGATGAACGGAACGCGCAACTCCAGTGAATGCTGCATGCTCATCACATCGCTGTCGCGCAGGAGCACATCGGCCATATAGGTGCGCAGCTCCCATGCGCTGATCGCCACTGCGGGTTCAGCTCCGGAAAGCTCGGCGGTGAGCGACGCCAACTGTGGATGATGCGGCATGAGCGGCGCCAGTTGCCGGAGTATGTCGGGGTCGAGCAGCGCGTGGCGCGCTGGCTCCGAGAAGACGCGACGTTGCAACGCGCACAGGTCCTCGAATGTACGGGCGTGGCCCAGAAAGTCCGCGAGTTTGCGCGCGCGCGTGCCACCGCTGGTCAGCCGTTGCACGACCGCACGGCGCACGCCTCCCGGTAGGTATTGCCAGATCGGCAGCACGCGGCACAGCCGCGGCAGATCGCGAAAGGAGGGATAACCGCCGAAGAGCTCGTCGCCGCCGAGTCCCGAGAGTCCGACGGTGATGCTGCCGGCGCGTGCGACCCGGCCGATGAAGTAGGTGTTGACGCCATCGCCCGTCGGCTGGTCAAGCGAGTCGACCAGCGTGCCGATATTGTCGGCGACCTCCGTGCCGGTAAGCGTGTAGGTGAAGTGTTCGGTACCGAGGTGCCGGGCGGTCGCGGCGGCCGCGTTTGCCTCGGAAAACTCGGCTTCATCAAAGCCCAGCGAGAAAGTTTTCAGACGCGTGCCACTGGCGCGCGTCATGAGTGCGACGATCGCGGCCGAGTCCAGCCCACCGGAAAGAAACGCGCCGACCGGGACGTCGGCGAGCAGGTGGGCACGTGTGGTGTCGGCCAAACGAGAGCGGAGTTCGTGGACAAATTCTGCGCGGGTGGAGCAGGGGCGTGCTTCTGCTGAAACGTGGAAATGCCAAGAGCGGGTGCGGGTGATGCGACCGTCTTGCCAGTGCAGGGTCTCGCCTGGGAGCAGGCTTTCCACGCCGCGAAAGATCGTGCGCGGTGCAGGGACGCAGAACCATGCCAGGTAGTCGGCCACTGCGCCCGGCTCGATCTCCATCTTGAGCGCGCCGGAGCGGCGCAGGGCACGAATTTCTGAGGCGAACAGTAGCCGGCCGGCGTTTGCCTCATGGTGAAAATAGAGCGGTTTGATTCCGAAGGGATCGCGGGCGAGGAAGAGACTGCGCGAGTGGACATCCCAGACCGCAAAAGCAAACATGCCGCGCAACCGCCCGACACAACGTTCGCCCCATTGTGCATAGGCGGCGAGCAGGACCTCGGTGTCGCACTGCGTGCTGAAAACATGGCCCGACGTCTCAAGCTCCCGGCGAAGCTCGCGGAAGTTGTAGATGGCACCGTTGAAAACGAGCGTGAAACGCCCGTCCGGCGTGCTCATCGGTTGTCGTCCGTGTGCGGGGTCGAAGATGGCGAGTCGGCGCATGCCGAGTGTTGCAAGGCCCAGGTCGGCTACGCCGGTATCGTCGGGTCCACGATGTCTCATGGCTTCGCACATGCGGACGACGGCCGCGTGGCGCGCCTCCGGCATCGTCTGGGTATCGATGAAACCGGCGATGCCGCACATGGGATTTAGAGACAGCTTCGCCCCGTCGCTTCCGTGGAGGGCGACGAGGTGTTCAGTAAAAAAATGGAGAGAGGAGGGCTATTGCGGCGTTGGACACCGGAGCTCATCTCCGGTGTGCAGGTACACCCTCCAGAAAATGGAATCGAGTCCGGGGTTACGCGCAGATGGCTGCGGCGATCTCGCGGGCTTTGGCGGTTGAGATGAGTTGTGCCACGAGAGTCAGTCCGAAGTCGATGGCCGTGCCCGCACCGCGCGAGGTGATGAGTTTTCCGTCCACGACCACACGTTCATCGGCAAGGATCGCCGGGAGCTCGCCGGCCACGGAGAAGTGTGCGGTATAGCGCCGGGCGCTCAGCAGCCCGGCATCGTGGAGTACGGCGGGCGCGGCACAGATGGCGGCGATCCATCGACCGGCCGTGGCATACTGTTGGACGAGGGTGCGCACGCGGGGATCGGCACGGAGGAGTTTCACTCCTGGACCACCGGGAAGGAAGAGCATGTCGAACTCCCGGCCGGCAATTGCGTCGAGCGTGGTCTCGGCTTGCATGACCAGCCCGTTGCGCCCTGTCACACGGTGTTCTCTTTCCAGTGCGGCGAGGGTCACCTCTGCTCCGGCGCGTCTGAGCAGGTCAATGGGGGCCACGGCTTCGAGCTCTTCAAAGCCATCCATCAAGAGGGTAAGTACTGCGGGCATAAAATTGGGTGCGCCCTCTGTATGCGCTCCGGCTGGGATGCCCAAACCTTTTTTGAGTAAAAGCGACGCGTGCACATCGGGCTGTGGCCAAGGGGAGCCAGGGCGGTGGGCGACGGGCTGCGGCGCGAGTTGAGGCTTGAAGATTTGGGCCCGTTCGCCGCCATTAGGCACTTTCACCTCAACCCATCTTTTAAACACATGGCCGGCGTCGGAAAACTCCTCAAACAAGCCCAGAAGATGCAGCGCTCGATCGAGACGCTCCAGACCCAGATCGCTGCAAAGGAAATCGAGGTCACCAGCGGTGGTGGCGCGGTCAAAGTGAAGGTCACCGGAGCGGGCCAGTTCCTGGCGCTCAGCCTCGACCCCGAGTTTCTCAAGGAGGACGCCAAGTTCGTCTCCGACACCGTGCTGCAAGCCGTGCAGGATGCCGCCAAGCAGGCCAAGGCTTACAATGATTCCGAGATGCAGAAGGTGACGACCGCCTTCCAGATGCCGGGCATGTTCTAAGCGCGACGGGACGCGCGCCCATGACGCCGGCTTTCGAAAAGCTCCAAAAGCATCTCAAGCAGCTGCCGGGCCTTGGCTATCGCTCGGCGGAGCGCATTGCCCTGCACCTCCTAGTGGAGAAGCCCGCGCGGCTGGCGGAGCTCGTATCGGCGCTGGAGGCAGCCGCCCAATCGGTCCGCCGCTGCGCGCAATGCGGCAATCTTGCCGAGGCGGAGCTGTGCCCGATCTGTGCCGATGGACAACGCGACCACGGGATCGTCTGCGTGGTCGAACATGTGCCTGATTTGACCGCGCTCGAGCGGTCGGGGGCGCACCGTGGCGTTTATCATGTGTTGCACGGAAAACTTTCCCCGATCGGGGGCGTGTCTCCCGCGGATTTGAATTTCGGCCCGCTGTTCACGCGGATCGCGGCAGGTGAAGTGCACGAATTGATCCTGGCGCTCTCGAACGATGTCGAAGGAGAGGCCACGTGCCACTATCTCACGGAGCGACTGCCGGCCGGCGGGGCGATCCGGGTGTCGCGAATCGGATTTGGGCTGCCGAGTGGCGGCGGCGTGCTTTACGCCGATGCGGTCACGTTGAAAAGCGCACTGGCCGGACGCCGCGAATATTCGTGATTGCGCGCCGCGCGGTCATTCGTTCTATCGGCGGCACTGTTTTTTGCGGGCGTAGTATATCGGCTATTATGTGAGCTTCCCAAGCTTGAGAGGCGGGTTCGACTCCCGCCGCCCGCACCAAAAACAATTTCCGCCCAGACCACGGGCTTTATCGGTCCCCAGAGTGTGAGGACCAGCCGCAGTTGGGCGGAAAATGAGAGAGCGACTCCAATCGAAGGCGCTCAGTTCAATGAACGTTTACGGGGCTTCGTAAACCTCCACGAGGCCGACGCCAGTCGTGTTTCCCACGCCGGAGACTTGGGCGGTGTAGATGCCCGGTGGCAGTTCGAGGACAAGCGCGGCGTCTTTCGAGCCCACAGTCAGTTCGCCCATGCCAACGGCCTTAAAGAGGGCCGCGGTCGTCGAAGAGCTGTCCCAATTATCGTTTTGCGCCACGAGATCCCAGCCTGAGCGATCCGCCTTGAGCCGGTAAACATGGAGCTGCGGATCGGCGAGGTAGGCCGCGACCGAGCTGGATATTCCCGGGCCGATCCCGCGCACGATGACGCGTTTCGAGGCATCACCTGTGAGGACCAGCCCTGCGATCAGGATGTCCGAGTCGGTGCCGACCTGGTTGCGCACCGAGAGGGCGGTGAGGCGCTTGGTGGTGTCGGCGTTATCCGCGTCATAAGCTTCGGCGAGCGCCACGCCGGTGCCGGAGGCGCTGGTGATGTGCGCGGAGTAGACGGCGCGAGTGAGCCCGGTCAAGTGAAGTGCGGCGTCTTTCGATGCCGGTTCGAGTGCCCCCAGCCCCAACTCGGCAAATTTGGTGCTCATGGCGGAGGCTCCGCCCCAGTTGTCGTTTTCATCCAGCAGTTGGAATCCGCCGGATTGCAGCTCGTAGAGTTTGAGTTGGGGATCCGCGAGCACACGGCCTTCCAGGTCCGGGCTATCTTTGAGCAGGCCGGGGCCGACGCCGCGCACCATCGTGGGCTTACCGCCTCCGGCGAACACGAAACCGAGGATCAAGGTCTGCTCCCCGGTGCCGGCAGGGGCACGGGCCGAGAGTGCAGGGAAGTGGCTCCAGCCGATGTTGAGCGTGGCAGCGGCCGAGGTGGCCGGAGTGCCGCCGGTCGTGACCACGCAGCGGAATTGCCAGCCATCGCGGGTATCGTCCGGGGTGGCGACGGTCAGCACGGCGGACTGCGTGCCGGCGTAGCCTCCACCATCGGAGAGGCTGTTCCAAGTGAGGCCGCCGTCCGACGAATATTCCCATTGATAAGCGCTCGATCCATCGCCTGTGCTGGGGACGGAGAACGTGGCCGAGGTGCCTCGCGAGACAGTCTGGTCACCTGATGCCCGGCGCAACGTCACCGTCTCGCTGCGGCTGGTGGTGAGTCCATCGCTGACGGAAAGAGCCAGCGTGTAGGCGGGGACGCTCGTCCAGTTGAGCGCATCCGGGTTGGTCAGTTCGATGGCGCCAGTCGAAGCATTGATGCTGCAGGCCGCAGCGGCGGTGCCGCCGACGATTTTCCAATTTTGCAGGGATGCACCGGTGTCGGCATCGGTCGCGCGGGCGGTGCCGACTTGGGTGCCGGCAGTGGCATTGGCGGATAACACGAACACCTGGCCGGAGGTGACGACGGGGGCGTTGTTGCGCACGTACTGTTGGAGCCAGACCATCGCGGGCTTCTCGGTGCCGTCGGCGAGGACGAGATTGGCGCCCTGACCGCCGCGCCACATGCCGGGCCGGAAGCCCCACAGGGTGATGCCAATCACGGAGGGGTGCTCCCAGAACAAGGGGAAGATGCGCTGGTAATCGGCGAGCTGTGGAGCCGCAGCCGTGTCGTCGATATCCATCTCGGTGACCATGATGGGCAGGCCCGTGGCGGCGAGCGTCGCGAGGTTGGCCGACAGGGTGGCCGTCGAGTAGTTCTTGATGGCAAACGAGTGTCCCTGGAAGGAGACGACATCGATGAGGTTTTCGGCCTTCAGCAGGTTGATGATCGCGATGTAGCGGGCCATCGCGGAGGCATCGTTGGTGACGCCATATTCGTTGAGCACCAGTTTCTTGCCCGGGAAGTACTGGCGGGCGAGTTTGAATGAGTTGATGATCCAGTCCCATCCAGTGGTGCCGGAGCCACCGAGGGCGGCGATGTAGTTGGCCGTGCGGGTGGTGGAGGCAAAGCCATACTCGCCATTCGGTGGGGCGTGCAGCGGTTCATTGACGACCTCGATGTAGTCGAGATCGGGGTAGCGCTCGGCGACGGCGGCAAACCACTCCTTGATTTCCTCCAGCTGTTCGGCGGCCGGCAGGTTGGAGATCCAAGATGGCTGCTGACTACCCCAGACGAGAATGTGGAAGCGGAAAAGGCAGCCGTTGGCTTTCGCAAAGTTGTAGGCAGCGTCGAGGTCGGTCCAGTTCATGACGTCGCGGGTTGCTTCGACGCTGCCCCACTTGCCGCCGTTTTCGGGGGTCACTTGGTTCCAATAGGCGGCGAAATCCGTGGCCTGGGCGGTGCTGTAGGCGCAGCCGAGGAATTTCTCTTTGCCGTCGGCCAGAGGGGTTGCAAGGGCGGCAGCGGCGGCTGTGAGGAAAAGAGCCGGGCTGCGGACGATGGAGACGAACGGATGAGTGAGTTTGAGGAAACGCATGGGGAGAACAGGGGAGGCACCGCATCCGTTCACGTGAATGCGGGGGCCAAGGGGTGTGCGAAGACGTGTGCCGCTGCGTCCGGGCTTCGCCAATCATGCCACTGCGCTAACAGTTGCCTTTAGTAAGGGGTGCTTCGGCGTGGAAATGAGAAGGCCCCGGAATTGAATCCGGGGCCTTCGTGGGAGTCGGGCTCCCAAAGTGGCGCCCTCACGGGGAATCGAACCCCGGTTTAAGCCTTGAGAGGGCTCCGTCCTAGCCGCTAGACGATAAGGGCGTGAAGCGGACCGGCAAAAGAACCGGCTGCCGCAGGTGGTTCAAGAGAAAAAAACAGCTTTTTCGCGGTTCTTCGTAGCTCGCTGGTTGCTGCGATTATGAAGAAGCTGCGGGGCGCGGACCTGGCCGGCACTGTTGCCAGCGGGTGAGTACGCGACGGTACAGATCGTCATGCGCGAGGCCGTAGGCGGCACGCAGGGTATCCACGCTGTTGCCATGCTCAACAAACTTGTCGGGCCAGCCGATGCGCTCGACGGGCGTGGTCGCACCCGCTTCCTGCACGGCCTCGATGACGGCCGAGCCGAATCCGCCGACAATGGTGTGGTCCTCCAGGGTCACGATGAGGCGGGTGGCGGCGGCGTGTTGCAGGAGCAGTTCGCGGTCGAGTGGTTTGACGAAACGGGCGTTGACGACCGCGACGCTCAGCTGGTGCTCAAGGGCGAGTTGGTCGGCGAGCTTGAGCGCTTGTGCGACCATCGGGCCGATGGCCCAGAGGGCGATATCGTCGCCATCGCGGAGCAGCTCAGCCTGGCCTAGCGGGAGGATGGCCGGGACGGCCTTGATTGCGGCGCCGGCGCCCGAGCCGCGCGGATAGCGAATGAAGGCGGGCGAGGGGAGTTGCAGGCTGGTATGCAACATGTCCACGAGTTCATCCTCGTCCTTGGGCTGCATGACGACAGCTCCGGGCACGCAGCGCAGGAATGCGAAATCGTAGAGTCCGTGGTGGGTGGGGCCGTCGGCGGGCGAAAGACCGGCACGGTCGATGCAGAAGGTGACGGGCAGGTTTTGCAGGCAGACGTCGTGGATGATCTGGTCGTAACAGCGCTGGAGGAAGGTCGAGTAGATGGCGACGACCGGTCGGAGCCCCTTGGTGGCCATGCCGGCGGCAAACGTGACCGCGTGCTCTTCGGCGATGCCCACATCGAAAAACTGCTTGGGGCACTGCGCGGCGAGTTGTGAGAGGCCGGTGCCGCTGGCCATGGCCGCAGTGATGCCGACGATGCGCGGGTCGGTTTTGGCGAAACGGGTGAGCGCGCAGCCAAAGACATCCTGGTAGGCTGGCGGGGTGCCCGGGGCGGGCTTGGTGCTCTCGCCTGTGACGGGGTCGAAGGAGCCCAAACCGTGAAATTTGTCGGGGGCCTTCATCGCCGCGTCCAAGCCGCGACCTTTTTTCGTGAGGACGTGGAGGATGATCGGGCTGTCGCTTTGTTTGGCGAACTCCAGGTTTTTGACGAGTTCGTCGATGTTATGACCGTCGATGGGGCCGAGATAGCGTAGGCCGTATTTCTCAAAAATGCTCGATTCGACGAAAAAGTCCTTGGTCTCGCGCTTCCACTTCATCCAGGTGCGGTGCATTTCCTGGCCGCCGGGCAGGCCGGTGAAGAAGCGCTCCAAATCGCCATGGAGACGGTTGTAGGTGGGGTTGGTCGAGAGCCGGTTGAGGTAGCGCGATATCGCGCCGACGTTCTTGGCGATCGCCCATTCATTGTCGTTGAGAATGACGATGAGGCGCTTGGTCGAGCTGACGACGTTGTTGAGCGCCTCCATGGTGAGACCGCAGGTGAAGGAGGCATCGCCGCAGACGGCGACGACGTGCTCGCTGGTGCCGCGCAAGTCGCGGGCCGTCGCCATGCCTAGAGCCGCACTGAGGGCGGTGCCGGCATGGCCTGCGCCAAACGCGTCGTGCTCGCTCTCAGCGCGATTGAGGAAACCGCTGGCGCCGCCGGGCTGGCGGAGGTGGCGGAAAAACTCGCCCTGGCGACCGGTCAGCAGCTTGTGCGTGTAGCACTGGTGGGAGACGTCGAAGGTGAACTGGTCTTGAGGCGTCTGAAAAACGCGGTGGAGCGCGATGGTCAACTCGACCACGCCAAGGTTGGGGCTGACGTGACCGCCATGGTCGGCGGTGACCGTGATGATCTCGTCGCGAATCTCCTGCGCCAGTTGAGGCAGGACAGCCGCGGGCAGGGCTTTCAGATCTTCCGGGCCGCGGATGCCATCGAGCAGGCGCGGGGCTGCCGGTGGCTGGGAAGCGGGGATGGTCGTGCTCATCGAACAGGCTTGAGTCCGCGTGCGCGGTTCAGGCTTCGCCTTTCTCGGGGGCAAAGGAGGCAAAGGCGGCGGCGCCGTTTTGCTTTTTCAGGAGCTCGATCTTCATCTCGGCGTCCTTGAGGCGGGTTTCGCAGACTTGGAGCAGCTTGTTCCCCTCTTCGAAGCGGGCAATGAGTTCGGCCAGCGGCACGTCGCCCGACTCCATCGTATCGACGATGGTTTCGAGCCGCATGAGGGCATCTTCAAAGGAGAGTTTGTTGACGGTCTTGGCGTCCACGGCGGCCACGATGAGTGGGGGCTGGCGATTTTCAATCACGCTTTGGCGGCGGCCCGATGGGGCAATCTGCGCGAAGGGGTTGGCCAATGCGCAGGCGGGCGAGACGGCGGATCAGCGGCCCGCGTTGTAGGCGGCCAGCTGGCTGAAGGTCAGGAAGACGCAGCCCTGCCGCTTGAGCTCGGCGAGGATGGCGGGCAGCTGTTCGGCGGTCTCGGCACGCCATTCATGGAAGAGAATCACGCAGCCATCGGTGACGCCCGTCGTGGCCCGCTGGCGAATCTCGTCGGCCCCCACTGACATATCGTAATCTTTGGAGACAACGAGGCTACGCGGGGTGTAGAGGGTGATGCCGGCATGGGCGACCTGGGCCTTGACGCGTTCGTTTACGGCGAGGAACGGCGGCCAGTACCACTTCGGGGCCACGCCTGTCACCTCGGTGATGGCCTTTTGCGCACCGCCAATTTCATGGGCGAGCGTGGCATCGTCGATCTTTTCGTCCGGGGCCAGGTGCGACCAAGAATGGTTGGCGAGTTCATGGCCGGCGGCCAGAAGGCTTTTCGCCGTGGCCGGATCGGCCTGCACCTTTTGGCCAACAGCCCCGAAGGTGACATGAACCTGCTCGCTGGCCAAGAGGCTGGCGAGTCGCGTGGCGGATTCGGCCACCGGTCCGTCGTCAAAGATCAGGGCGACGTGGATGGGCGCTGGCGATTCGGCAAAGCTCATGGTGACCAGAGAGAGTAGGAGTGCGGCAAACGCGGTGAGTTTCATGGGAGGTGAGACTCAAACCAGTTCGGCCCGTGGCGGACAGCTTTTCCTTATTCGCCCTTGGGTCTGAGGGACAATCGTGCGCGCCTGCCAACAGGGACAACGCGCACGAAGAGATGGCACGGGCGGCTGCACGCCGAGGCGTGTCAGCCAGCCCTATCGTGATCCGACTCTCAGGCCGCGAGGCGGAGCACGGCGTAGGTTCGCTTGCCTTTGCGCAGGAGGATGTACTTGCCGAAAAGCAAATCGGTGGTGCTCACGCAGCGTGCGACTTCGGTGACGCGCTGGTTGTTGAGCGAGATGCCGCCGGCTTCGAGGTCTTTTCGGGCCTGTCCCTTGGAGGGAGCGAGGCCGGCCAGCACGAGGAGTTCGGTGAGCGGAGTACCGGGGGCGGCGAGTTTGCCGGCCTCGACGTCCTTGGTCGGGACTTCGCCGACGACGTCCTTGAACACGCTCTCGGAGATGCCGTCGAGGCCGCCTCCAAACATGATCTCGCTGGCGCGGATGGCGTCGTCGCAGGCTTGCTTGCCGTGGACGAGCGTCGTGACTGCGCGGGCGAGGGCCTTGTGCGCGGCGCGTGCGCCGGGATTGGCGGTGTGCTCTTGCTCGAGGGCTTCGATTTCCGGGCGGCTGAGGAATGTGAACTTTTTGAGGTAGGTCACCACCATGCTGTCCTCGGTGTTGATGAAGAACTGGTAGAACCGGTACGGGCTGGTCTTCTGCGGGTCGAGCCAGACGGCGCCGCCCTCGGTTTTGCCGAACTTCGTGCCGTCGGACTTGGTGATGAGCGGGAAGGTGAGGCCAAAGGCGGGCAGACCGAGTTTCTTGCGGATCAGGTCGGAGCCGGCGGTGATGTTGCCCCATTGATCTGAGCCACCGATTTGCAACTCGCACTGCTCGGCCTGACGCAGGTGACAGAAATCGTAAGACTGGAGCAGCATGTAGCTGAACTCTGTGTAGCTGATGCCGTTGTCGCCCTCCATGCGGGAGCGCACACTGTCTTTCGCCATCATGGCATTGACCGAGAAGTGTTTGCCGACGTCGCGCAGGAAATCGAGGAACGAGATGGGCGCGATCCACGAGGCGTTGTCGACGAGGCGAGCAGGGTTGCCCGCGCACTCGAAGTCGAGCAGGCGGCCGAGCTGGCTCTTGATGCAGGCGATGTTGTGGTTGAGCTGCTCGCGAGAGAGGAGGTTGCGTTCGGCGGATTTGCCCGACGGGTCGCCGATCATGCCGGTGGCTCCGCCGGCGAGCGCGATGGGCTTATGCCCGGCAAGTTGAAACCGGCGGAGCATCAGCTGGCCCATCAGATGGCCGACGTGGAGGCTGTCGCCGGTCGGATCGAAACCGCAATACAGCGAGACCGGGCCTTGGGCGAGGCGCTGATTCAGCGCCTCGAAGTCGGTACAATCGGCGATCAAGCCGCGCCATTTGAGATCTTCGAGGAGGTTCATAAACGAAAGGCCAACGATGTGGCCGGGCCAGCGCCCCCAGTCAACGGCGCAAGCACGCGTTTTCCCACGAAACGATTTGCGAGCTTGCGCATTGCCACTCTATTTCTGCCCGCCTTCACGCTCCCTTCTGAGCGTGAGTCGGCCCAAAAACTCAAATACATCACATCATGCCTATCGCTGTTGGATCCAAAGCTCCCGATTTCACGCTCAAGACCAAGACCGCCGACGGTCTCAAGGATATCAAGTTGAGCGACAATTTCGGCAAGAAGCAGACCGTGCTGCTCTTCTTCCCCCTGGCCTTCACCGGCGTCTGCACTCAGGAGATGTGTGACATGACCGGCGGCCTCGATCAATATGCCGCGCTCGGCGCCGAGGTGTACGCGATCAGTGTCGACAGCCCGTTTGCGCAGGAAGCTTGGGCCACCAAGCACAAGATCGGCCTCACAATCCTTTCCGACCTCAACAAGACCGTCACGAAAGCCTATGACGTGGTCTTCCCGAATCTCGCCGGCATCGGCGACACCAGCGCGCGCGCCGCGTTTGTGATCGGCAAGGATGGCGTCGTGAAGTACGCGGAACAGACTGCGACCCCGCAGAACCTGCCGAACTTCGAGGCGGTGAAGGCCGCCTTGGCGAAGTAATCAGATTGTTTGGCGGCTGGCGCGGTGCATGCGTCAGCCGTCTTTGTTTTCCGCTGACGTTTTCCCGATATTCCATGAGCAACCTGCCCAATCCCTTTAACACGCTTCAGACACTGTCGGTCGGTGGCACCTCGCACCGCTATTATTCGCTGCCTGCGCTGGAGACCGCGGGATTCCGAATCTCCCGTCTACCGGTTTCGATCCGGCTGGTGCTGGAGTCGTTGCTCCGAAACTGCGATGGGAAACGTGTGGCAGAACATGCGGTGAAAGCCCTCGCCGGGTGGCAGCCCAATGCGCCGCGGACCGAGGAGGTGCCGTTTGTCGTCGCACGAATCGTGCTCCAGGATTTCACCGGCGTGCCGCTGCTCGTCGATCTGGCCGCGATGCGCTCGGCGGTCGAGCGCCTGGGCAAAAATCCGAAGATCATCGAGCCGTTGGTGCCGGTCGATCTCGTCGTGGACCACTCCGTGCAGGTGGATTTTGCGGGGAGCCCGACGGCGCTCCAGCAGAACCTCGATCTGGAGTTTAAGCGCAATCGCGAGCGCTACCAATTTTTGAAGTGGGGCATGCAGGCCTTCGACACGTTCAAGGTCGTGCCGCCCGGCATCGGCATCATTCATCAGGTCAACTTGGAATATCTGGCGAAGGGCGTGCTCGGTGAGCAGTCGGGCGTCCTTTATCCGGATACGCTCGTCGGCACCGATTCGCACACGACGATGATCAACGGCCTTGGCATCGTGGGCTGGGGCGTCGGTGGCATCGAGGCCGAGGCCGGCATGCTCGGCCAACCGGTTTATTTCCTCACGCCCGACGTCGTCGGCGTCCACCTGACCGGCGCGCTGAAGGAAGGCGTCACGGCGACCGATGTCGCCCTCACGCTCACGCAACTGCTGCGCAAGGCGAAGGTCGTCGGCAAATTCGTCGAATATTTCGGGCCTGGCGCCGCGGCGCTGCCGGTGGTGGATCGTGCGACGATTGCCAACATGGCGCCGGAGTACGGTGCGACGATGGGCTTTTTCCCCATCGATGCCGAGTGCTCGCACTTCCTGCGCACGACGGGCCGGAGCGAGGAGCTCGTCGCCCGGTACGAAGCCTACTACAAGGCCCAGGGCCTGTGGGGCATCCCGCAGAAAGGGCAGGTGGACTACTCGCAAACGCTGGAGCTCGATCTTAGCACGGTGGTCCCGAGTGTCGCGGGTCCGAAGCGCCCGCAGGATCGCATCGAGTTGCCAAAACTCGGGCAGGAATTTGTTAGGACGTTTTCAAAGCCGGTCGCCGAGAGCGGCTTTGGCAAGAAAGCGGAAGACTTGGCCAATGTTTCCGCCGAAGTCCCCGGTGCCAAGATCGGGCACGGCAGTGTGTTGATCGCCTCGATCACGAGCTGCACCAATACCTCGAACCCTTCGGTCATGCTCGCGGCCGGATTGCTCGCCAAGAAGGCGGTCGCCAAAGGCCTCAAGCCCAACCCGGCGGTCAAGACCTCGCTGGCTCCCGGCTCGCGCGTCGTCACGGATTATCTGACGGCCACGGGCCTCCAGCCTTACCTCGACCAGCTCGGATTTCAGACGGTGGGTTATGGCTGCGCGACGTGTATCGGCAACTCCGGTCCGCTGGCGCCTGTGATTGAAGATGCGGTCGTGAAAAACGACCTCGTGGCGGCCTCGGTCCTCTCTGGAAACCGCAACTTCGAGGCGCGCGTGCATCAGAACATCAAGGCCAACTTCCTGATGTCGCCGCCGCTGGTCGTGGCCTTTGCCCTCGCCGGGCGCGTGGATATCGATCTGACGACCCAGCCGCTGGGCACGGGCTCCGATGGGAATGCTGTTTTCCTGCGCGATATCTGGCCATCGCTCCAAGAGGTTCGCGACTTGCTGGCGGCGTCGCTCAAACCGGAGGTTTTCCGGAAGCTGTACACCAACTTCGCCGAGCAAAATCCGAAGTGGAACGAGGTTCCGTCGACGACGGGCAACGTCTATGCGTGGGACCGCCAGTCCACCTACATCCAGGAACCGCCGTTTTTCGCGGACTTCAAGATGCAGACTGGGACGATCGCTCCGATCACCGGCGCTCGTGCGCTGGGAATTTTCGGCGACTCGGTCACGACCGACCACATCTCGCCGGCAGGCTCCATCAAAAAAACCGCGCCTGCCGGGCGCTACCTATTGGAGAACGGGGTCGCGCATGAGGATTTCAACAGCTACGGCTCACGACGCGGCAACGACCGCGTGATGACCCGTGGCACCTTTGCCAACGTCCGCATAAAGAACCTGATGCTTGGAGGGGAGGAGGGCGGTAACACGCTCCTGCAACCAGAAGGGACGAAACTCTCGATTTTCGATGCCGCGGAAGCGTATAAGAAACGCGGCACGCCGCTGGTCGTCATTGCCGGTCAGGAATATGGCACGGGCTCATCGCGCGACTGGGCTGCAAAGGGCACGAATTTGCTGGGTGTGCGCGTGGTCGTCGCGCAGTCATTCGAGCGCATCCACCGCTCCAATCTGGTCGGCATGGGCGTCTTACCGCTGCAATTCAAGGAAGGTGTCACCGCACAGTCGCTCTCCCTCGATGGGACAGAGACCTATGATGTGCTGGGGCTTGGCGCTGAATTAAAGCCACAGCAGGATGTGGTCTTGCGTATCACGCGCAAAAATGGCGAGCGGATTGAGGTGTCGTTGCGGTGCCGCATCGATACGCCGATCGAGATCGATTACTACCAGCACGGCGGCATCTTGCCTTATGTGTTGCGCCAAATCATGGGCCAGGCCTTGCTTTAAGTGTCCCGAAGAATTTTGTCTGTGGCCGACCGTGACTTGCGAATCCATCATCCGCCCATCCCATGTCTGAAAATCCTGTTTACCTCGTTGATGCTTACTCGGATCCGGTGCTTGTGCGGATCGAAGGTCGTGCGTGTTTCCAGAATAGTTCGAGTCTGAAGGATTTCGTCAGCGAGATGATCCGGCAGGGGCGGCGGCGGTTTGTTTTCGATTTCCTGAAGTGTGCGAGCATGGACAGCACGTTTTTGGGCGTTCTGGCAGGTTCGGCACTGGAGCTGCGTAAACAGCAGCCACCCGGAAGTTTGGTCTTGGCACGTGTCGGTCAGCGCAACTCTGAACTGATTCGCAATCTCGGGCTGCACCGCCTGCTCACGCTCGACACGGGCGAGGGGGGCGCTCCGAGCGAGGGCACGGCGACCACCGCACTCACGGAAAAGAAACACACCGAACTGGAAAGCGCACGTTTGGTGCTGGAGGCCCATGAAAATCTAGTCGCGGTCGATGAGTCGAATCGCACGAAATTTCAGGACATACTCTCGTTTCTTAAGAATCGCGTAGATCAGGGTTAAGGTTAAGCATGATTTTACACGCAGAAGCACTTCAGGGCGTGCTTTTGCGTAGTGGATTGATGATTTTCGGACTTTGCCCGACGCGTTTTTTAGCGTCTGGTGTAGTACATCCCTGAATGATTCTAGTCGCCACAGTTAGCCTGTTTGCGCTGGTCGCCGCCTTGGGTTTGGTGTGGCGGATGCGTCGGGAGATTACTCGCATCAAGGAGGAGAGTCTCACTCTGGCACAGGAGAAGCAGATTTTGGTGGATTTCATGCACCATATGGCGGAGGCGCTCGCCGATAATCCTTCGCGCGAAGTCCTTTACCAACGCATCGTCCACGCGGCCATTTTCTGCACCGGGGCGCTCAGTGCGTGTATTTTTGAGCGGATGCCGGGAGATAAGATGCGCGGCGTCGCCGTCGAGGGGCTTTTTCCACCACACCGGCCGCTGCCCGAGGTGGGGAAGGGGAAACTCACCACACGGGCGCGGTTTATCGAGCAAGTGCTCAAATCAGAGACATTTTCGGTGCATGAGGGGCTGGTTGGGCGTGTTGCACTGACCTGCCAGGGCATCTTGGTAGCCGATGCCGCCAACCATCCCGATGTGGTCAAACACGACGATCCGGTGCTGGCGGTGAAGTCGATGATCGTGGTGCCCCTCGTTTTTGGCGGGCAATTCTTCGGCGTGCTCGCCGTGGCAAACCCGGCCGACGGGCTCCCGTTTACCGAGACTGATTACTCGCTGCTGCAGTCGATGGCCGAGCAGGCCGCACTGGCCCTGCACAACGCCGAGTTTCTCCACCTCCAGCTCGATAAGCGCCAGTACGACATGGACCTCTCTCTGGCGAGCGGCATCCAGCAGATGTTGTTGCCCAACGAGCGGATGACGCTCCCCGGCCTCGACATCGATGCACGCTACACTCCGGCACAAAAAGTCGGTGGCGACCTTTACGATATCATCGTGCTCGGCGAGCATCGCATCGGCGTCGTCGTGGCCGATGTCTCCGGCAAGGGCATTTCCGCCTCGCTGCTCATGGCAATTTGCCGGAGCAACATCCGCCAGATCGCGCCCCGGCACACATCGCCCTCCGACGTCCTCGCTGAGCTCAATCGTGTGCTCTCGCATGATATTCGCAACGGCATGTTCGTCACTCTGCTCTACGCCGTGATCGATACCGATGCGATGTCGGTGACCTTTGCACGCGCCGGACACGAGCTCCCCCTACTCGTGCAGCGCTATGCATCCGTCGGCGCGCCGACCAGCCGTTTTGTTTCTTCCGACGGCATGCCCGTCGGCATGGTCCCCGACGAACTGTTTTCGACGGTCATCTCCGATTGCACAGAGCCGTTCCGCCCCGGCGATGCGTTTGTGCTCTACACCGATGGTATCACCGAAGCGCCCAACGAGGACGGCAAGGAGTTCTCTGGCGCCCGCCTGGCCGATGCGGTCAGCTCGCTGCAAACCAACTCGGCCCGCGAGATCAACGACGGCCTCATGCTCGCGATCGACCGCTTCATCGGCGGCGCCCCGCAGCGCGACGACTACACGCTCGTCACGATCAAACGGTTTTGATCCGCAGGCAAGGCCGCCTGTTGCCGCCGTGTGCCGTGTCTGAAAGTGTATCGGCCGCCCGACATCTCGGGTGTGCAAAGAGATGTTTTGCCTAACGTCGCGGCCACCTTTCAGTCTCTCCCGCATATGTCCACTGCCTCTGCTCCCACGCCCTTGGATCGTTTCTCCGTGCCTGATGCGTCGGGCCATTTCGGCTGCTTTGGCGGCGTCTTTGTCCCGGAGACACTGATGACTGCGCTGGCCGATCTGGAGAAAGCCTATCTGGAGGCAAAAGATGATCCCGCGTTTCAGAAGGAGCTGCGCCACTATCTCAAGGAGTTCGCAGGCCGCCCGACTGAGATCTACTACGCCGAGGGGCTGACGAAACACTGCGGTGGCGCCAAGATTTACTTCAAGCGCGAGGACCTCCTGCACACCGGTGCGCACAAGATCAACAACGCCCTCGCGCAGGTGCTCCTCGCACGACGCATGGGCAAGAAACGCATCATTGCCGAGACCGGCGCCGGCCAGCACGGCGTGGCCACGGCTGCCGCCTGTGCGAAGTTTGGTCTGGAGTGCGTCGTGTACATGGGCTCGGTCGACATGGAGCGCCAGGCGCTAAACGTCTTCCGCATGCGACTCATGGGCGCCGAAGTGCGCGGCGTCGAGGCTGGCCAGAAAACGCTGAAGGAGGCCGTCAACGAGGCGATGCGCGACTGGGTGACCAATGTCCGCTCGACCCACTACGTGCTCGGTACGGCCTACGGCTCGCATCCCTATCCGATGATGGTGCGCGATTTTCAACGGGTCATCGGCTTGGAAGCCAAGGAACAGATCCGCGAGCGCGAGGGCCGTTTGCCCGACGAGCTCATCGCATGCGTCGGCGGTGGCAGCAACGCGATCGGGCTGTTCTTCGAATTTCTCGAAGAGCCCGGCGTACGCATGTTCGGTGTCGAAGCCGGCGGCCGTGGCATCAAGCCAGGCGAGCACGCGGCGCGCTTTGCAGGTGGACGCCTCGGCGTGTTGCAGGGCTGCAAAACCTACCTGCTGCAAGACAAGGACGGGCAGATCGATCTCACGCACTCGGTCAGTGCCGGCCTTGATTACGCGGCTGTCGGTCCGGAACACACTTTCTACCGTGAGCGCGGACGTATCGAGTTTACCTACGCCACTGACGCCGAGGTGATGGACGCGTTTCAACTGTGCTCCCGGCTCGAAGGCATCATCCCCGCGCTGGAGTCGACGCATGCCATCGCGCACGGGCTGAAGCGCGCCAAGGCCCTCGGCAAGGACAAGCTGATCCTCGTCAACCTCTCCGGCCGCGGCGACAAAGACGTGCAGCAGGTCGCCAAGATTCTGGAGGC
>ENA-UOWO01000099-UOWO01000099.1-activated-sludge-metagenome-genome-assembly--contig:-NODE-99-length-120801-cov-9.047041_pt1 | contig 120801 bp, 100 predicted proteins | sample MGYA00238148_ERZ761564 | MGnify/ENA primary metagenome ERZ761564 (study PRJEB28885, sample SAMN05720194) | activated sludge metagenome | isolation source: Anaerobic digester | place: USA... | reverse complement strand
AATAAGTTAAATATACAATATGCCGATTTAAGATTTTAGTCGGTTAACAATGTTTTAAAATGAATATGATGAAGATTGATGAAGACGAGGAAGTTATAGGAATTTGATTCCTTTAACTTCCTAATATACTTCTAACTTCTTCTAACTCCCATAAGTAAATCTAATTCTTCCCAAACAATAACTTTACCAACTCCTCAATCCGTCCAATTGGGATGACCTTTATACCGCCACCGTTCAAATCTATCCCTTTAATGTTATACTTAGAGACGAAAATTCTATCCATTCCCAATTTCTTTGCTTCGGCAATTCGCTGGTCGAGCCTATTTACTGGGCGAATTTCGCCAGAAAGGCCAACCTCTGCGGCAAAACAAGTTGTACCCTGAATTGGTGTGTCGAAAGTTGATGATAGAATTGCTGAAATCACAGCCAGGTCAATGGCTGGGTCGCTTACCTTTATTCCACCTGCGATATTCAAAAAAACATCCTTCTGCGAAAGCCTAAAACCGGCTCTACGCTCCAAGACTGCCAACAACATATTCAGTCTGCGAGCATCAAAACCTGTTGTGGCTCGTTGGGGTGTTCCGTAAACAGCGGAGCTAACCAATGATTGTGTCTCTATAAGGAATGGCCTTGCACCATCAATTGTTGCAGCAACGCAAACGCCGCTCAGCATCTCATCGCGATGCGATAGTAGTATCTCCGAAGGGTTGGTAACCTCAACCAATCCCGAGTTTTGCATCTCAAAAATTCCAATCTCCGATGTAGAACCAAACCTATTCTTGCCCGAGCGGAGAATTCGGTAAAGGTAATTCTGGTCGCCCTCGAACTGTAACACCACATCAACAATGTGCTCCAAAACCTTGGGGCCTGCAATGCTTCCATCCTTGGTGATATGCCCAATTAGTATAATTGGTGTTCCAACTGTTTTGGCATAGCGCAAAAGCGCAGCGGCGGTTTCCCTCACCTGCGAAACACTTCCAGGCGATGATTCGATAGAGTCAGAATATAAAGTTTGAATAGAGTCGATTACAATTAAATCGGGTCTAATATTTTCGGCCTGTGTAAGAATATTCTCCAACAGGGTTTCGTTCAGAATTAGGCAGGATTGATTCTTTGGGTTTATCCTATCGGCACGAATCTTAACCTGACGTGCACTTTCCTCGCCCGAGATGTAAAGCACCTTTAGGTTGTCTAAACCCAACGCAACTTGCAAGGCTAGTGTAGATTTGCCAATTCCAGGCTCACCGCCCAGTAGAATAATTGAGCCGGGAACGAGCCCACCACCAAGAATCCGATTCAGTTCACCCATTCGGGTATCAATCCTACGCTCGCTGGTCGATTCAATTTCGTTCAATGGCTTTGGAGTGGCATTGCGCGAAACATCTACCAAACCGGGGCGTTTTGATGTATCCTTAGCAATGCGTTCCTCAACGTATGTATTCCATTCGCCGCAAGCAGGGCACTTGCCAAGCCACTTTACAGCTTCAGCTCCGCAATTCTGACAAACGTAAACGCTTTTGGTTTTGGCCATCGTCTATTAATGTTGCATACTAATGCAAACATAGTCATTAAAAAGCTAATTCTGAAAATTCTACTAAGCAGTTTTTTCTGTATCGATATTTGGGTGTTTCCTCTGCTTAATATAGAGATAGGCCAACGCAACTAAACCACCAATAATAAGGAAAAGTGTTTGTGACTCGTGCGATATTATGGCAAAGATTAATCCATCGTCGTAGGTTATTCCAAAAATTCCAAGTGCAATCGCTGTCATAATATGGTATGCCCCAAATCCTCCCTGAACAGGAACAGTCATTCCGTAAGAGCCTATCGCCATAACAAAAAGGGCATCCCACACGGTAAGGTCTGATGTTATTGGAGTTGAATAAAATAATATCCAGGTCATCATCCAGTAAAACACCCAAATTAACACCGAAAGAATAAGAAACTGTGTCAACTTATGTGTTTTTGTAATTGACTTTAACCCATCAATCACTCCCCTATACATGGATTTTAATTTCTCACTGAGTTTATGCCCAAGCAAACCGCTTTTTACAACATAAATAAACAACAGCCCAAACGCCAATAAAACCAATAGGATAATTATAAATTGATATCCTTGAATCTGTAAAGCTTTATTTTTTATTGGCAACAGAATTTTGTTGTAAATAAAACCTCCAAAAAGATCAATTTTAATGGCAATCACAATTAAAGTTGAAACAAGGAGCATCACTAAATCCATTGCACGCTCAACAACGACAGTTCCAACCAATGATTCAAATTTCACTCCATCGGTTTTTCGAATACTACCGCACTTAGCAACCTCTCCAAAACGAGGGAAGGCTACATTTGCTAGGTAGCCTATCATAACGGCACTAAATAAATTGGAAAGAGGAACTTTTTTACCAAGAGGTTCAATTAAAATTCCCCAACGTATTGCCCTTAAAATGTGGGCAATAAGTCCAGCAAGAATTGCAACAAAAACCCAAAAGTAATTTACACTCCGAAATCCCTTTACAATATGGCTAAAATCTACGCTTCGGAATGCATAGTAGAGCAAAAGAATAGCTAAGGCTAAAAAAATAGTAAAATTGATGTATTTGCCTATCGCCTTTTTCAATGGTGGGTTATGGTTGGGTTATACAAGTCGGTTCGTAGTGGTATCGGGGAAAATAACTGTAGGTTTAAACTTTTTGGCCACTTCAAAATCCATCGATGCGTACGACATAATAATCACCACATCGCCCACCACACACTTACGGGCTGCAGGTCCGTTAAGACAAATCTGACCCGTACCGCGCTCTCCTTTAATAACGTAAGTTTCTAAGCGTTCACCGTTGTTAATATTCACTATTTGAACCTTTTCATTCTCAATCAGGTTAGCGGCATCCATCAAATCCTCATCAATAGTGATACTCCCAATATAGTTAAGGTTTGCCTCTGTTAACGTTACCCGGTGGATTTTTGATTTTACTACTTCTATAAACATTGCTGTGGAATTATTTCGTACAAATTACTTAAAAATAACATTATCAATCAACCTAACCTGCCCTGCGCGAACAGCAATACATCCAACAATTTGCTCGGCAGCACTCCAATCTCTAACAGGCTCTAGTGTTTTAGCATTCGATAGTTCAAAATATTCAACCTCTAAATGAGGGTTACTATTTATGGTGATTTCAACCCAATTAATCAACTCTTCTACGGTTTTCTCACCCATTTTGTTGCGAGCCTCGAATAGGGTTTTAGAAATTAACGGAGCATTTGCCCTTTTCTCAGGAGTTAGCAGCATATTCCGGCTACTCATAGCCAAACCGTCAGCTTCTCGCAGAATTGGACAGCCAACTATCTCAATACTATAGTTGAATTTGTGTACTAACGCCCGAATAATTGCCAACTGCTGAAAATCCTTTTGGCCGAAGTACGCTCTATGTGGCTGTACTATGTCGAAAAGTCTACTAACCACCTGTGCTACACCATTAAAATGACCGGGACGATGTTTTCCCTCCATCACCTTATCCAGCATACCAAAATTGAACTGACGGGTGTCGGGTTCTGGATAAATTTCGTTCTCGGTAGGCATAAAAACATAATGAGCACCTGCCGTCTCAAGCATTGCCAAATCCTTTTCGGGAGTTCGTGGGTAATTCTTAAGGTCGTTTTTATCGTTAAATTGCGTTGGATTAACAAAGATACTCACAGCAACCACCTCATTCTCATTAGCTGCCCTTTTAACCAATGAAACGTGCCCCTCGTGCAACGCACCCATTGTTGGCACAAAACCTATAGATTTACCTTCTTCCTTTAACTTCCTAAGAATCTCTTTAGTTTCTGCAATGGTGCTTAATACTTTTATCATAATAAAATGATGAGTTACAATATCAACATAACAAGCTTGCAAAGGTTGTAAAATTTTAAATGATAATAAAAAATGATGCCCAAAATGATGCTCAAAAACATAGTAAAAATTGGTTAATTGAAAATCAATAGGAAAGGCAAAGAATAAAGTGAAATATTTTTTATATTTTTGTGGTCGGATTGGAAGTAGCCCGGATTCGAAAATTATTCGAAAGTCCGGGTTTTATGCCAATACTGATTTTATTGAGTTTTTGGACTCAAACAATGGATTTATGGTTGAAATTTGTAATTAAAGTACTTGCGAGGTTTTAGGAATTAGACGATTAATTTAAAACAAAATCTAGTGAAAAGCACCAAGGTATTGTATATCTCGCAGGAAATTACTCCTTATCTGCCCGAAAGCGAGATATCGAAAATTGGAAGGTATTTGCCCCAAGGTATCCAGGACAAAGGGAAGGAAATCCGCACATTTATGCCCCGATTCGGATGCGTAAACGAGCGTCGTAATCAGTTGCACGAGGTTATTCGCTTATCGGGGATGAATCTTGTAATTGACGACACCGACCATCCACTAATCATTAAAGTTGCCTCAATTCAGAGTGCCAGAATGCAGGTTTACTTTATTGATAACGAGGATTATTTCCAGCGCAAGTTTGTGCTTACCGATGAAAAAGGAGAATACTTTGCCGATAACGATGAGCGAGCGATATTCTTCGGCAAGGGAGTTCTTGAAACAGTGAAAAAATTACGCTGGTCGCCCGACATTATTCACTGCCACGGTTGGCTAACAGCCTTTGCCCCGATAATGATTAAGAAAGCCTACGCAGATGACCCGCTTTTTGCAAAATCGAAGGTTATTTACTCTGTTTACGACGATGATTTTGGCACACCTCTTGACGCAAATGTGCGAAAGAAAATTATTATGGACGGCATTGCAAAAAAAGATGTAGATATATTAAAGGAGCCAACCTATGTAAACATGAGTAAACTCGCCATTGCCCACTCCGATGGTGTAATTGTTGGCAGTCCAAAAATTAACGGTGACTTAATGGAACATATTAATTCGCTGAAAAAACCCGTTCTTAACTATCAACCCGAGGAGAAATATATTGATGTGTTCAATGAGTTTTACGATACAATTGTTGATATAAAGAAATAAATTAAAAAATATGCGCACTTCTAATTTTAAAGTTTTCAAAAGATTTTGTTTAGTCAGTATTTCCGCATTACTACTCAATTCTTGCTATAATGAGCCACAATTTTTAGGAAACAACCTTATTCCTGACGACGATAAGTATGCTGTAAAAACAGATACTTTATTTGAATTATCTTCTTATACAATTCAAGAAGATTCAATAAGTACGTTTTTATTTTCATATGGCATGATTGGTTTCGTGAATAGCGAAATTTTTGGAACAACTAAAGGGGGATTTGTTGGCAGGTATCTTACACCAGAGTCCACAGAGGGTTATGGCGGTTCGACAGCAAAACCAGATTCGATTTTTTTTTACTTTTCGCCAGTCTCTCATTATGGAGATTCATCCAAAACATTAACCATCAAAGTGCACGAACTTACAGATACAATGGTGCTTTGGGAACCATATAATGCTTTAAAAAGTATTGAGGGTCATTATAATCCCACTCCATTATTTACATTCACCTATAAAGGCGGTCAAAAAAATCTAAAACTACCTATTGATACTAGTTTTGCTAGATATCTTATGGATTCAACTGCCCTTACAAATTACAAACTATTCTATACCAAATACAAAGGCTTATATATTAGTTGTAATGATCTGTTGGGTGAAGGTGGTGTTGCATATACTCTGCCAACAACAAGTTTGGTAATTTCTCTATATTATCATTACAATAAAATTTTTGATGGAAAAGATTCTGTTTTTAATAAAGTTAAGTATTTTAACTTTAGTGGATCTAGATTTTTTCATTATCAACACGACCTTAGCAAAGCAAACCCAACAAAATCTATTAAAAATCTAAACGATACGATTACGCAAGATTCTGTTTTTTATGTCCAAAATCTTGGTGGTGTTTATGGAAGAATTAACCTGGATGGAGTTACTCAGTGGGTTGATTCAATGCCAATTATTATAAACAAAGCAGAATTGTTAATCGGAAAACACACGCCAGAAACTACTACACCCGATACAATTGCAAAAGATCTAACATTAGGGTTTAAAATTAATAAGGATTGGGCAACAAATCAGAAAGGAAATAGATATATATACAGTAGTAAATATAGACCTTACTCTGAAGATTATAGTTTTAATATTACACAACATCTACAAAGACTTCTTGAAGGTGAACTAGAAGATAAAAGTTTATATGTTTTTTCAAGTAATGAAACTGGCATATCTCGTGTCGTTCTTCATTCAGGAAGCAACAACAGTAGAAAAATGAAACTTAGATTAACTTATACCAAACTTCGATAATGTGCGGAATTGTTGGTTATATTGGGAATAAACAAGCCTTTCCAATTATTATAAACGGACTTAAACGTTTAGAATATAGAGGCTACGACTCTGCAGGTGTATGCGTTATTGGGAATGAACCATACACTGCAAAATGCAAGGGTAAAGTTTCAGACCTAGAAGATTTTATTGGAACCAACCCTGTAACTGGAACTATCGGCATGGGGCATACTCGATGGGCAACACATGGTGAACCGAACGATATCAATGCCCACCCTCACGAGTCGATGAGTGGGACATTTATCCTAATTCATAATGGTATTATTGAAAACTACAGCAATCTAAAGTGCAAACTGGAAAAAAGAGGTTACACTTTTAAATCTGAGACTGACACTGAAGTTCTCGTTAATCTTATTGAGTATATCTACCGAAAAGGAAGTGTTACTCCAGAAATAGCTGTTCGTCTAGCTCTTACAAAAGTAGTTGGAGCCTATGGAATTGTTGTAATATGCAGAGATGAACCAAACACCCTAATTGCAGCACGAAAGGGTAGCCCCCTTGTTGTAGGTGTTGGTGATGGAGAATATTTTGTTGCTTCCGATGCAACTCCAATAATAGAGTATACAAATAGTGTTATTTTCTTAAACGATAATGATGTTGCAATTCTTCGAAAAGAAGAGATGGTGCTTAAAACCATTTACAACGAAGCGCTTGAGCCAAACATCCAAACACTTGATTTAGATATCGAAGCGATTGAAAAAGGTGGATTCGATCACTTTATGCTTAAGGAGATATTTGAACAGCCTCGAAGTATTCTAGATACATTTCGAGGAAGAGTATCTACAAACCCACTGGATATACATTTGGGAGGTTTATACAAGGTTATTCCAAACCTAGTTGAAGCAAAACGAATTATTCTAATTGGCTGCGGTACTTCATGGCATGCTGCGCTTGTTGGAGAATACCTACTTGAAGACTTGGCTCGAATACCTGTTGAGGTTGAATACGCGTCGGAATTTAGGTATAGAAATCCCATAATTTATAAGGATGATATTGTTATCGCAATAAGTCAAAGTGGGGAAACTGCCGATACGCTTGCTGCAATAAGATTAGCAAAAGAATCCGGAGCACTTGTTCTTGGAATATGTAACGTTGTTGGGTCAAGTATTCCTAGGGAAACACATGCTGGTGTTTATACGCATGCAGGACCAGAAATTGGCGTTGCTTCAACCAAAGCTTTTACAGCACAAGTTACTGTGCTTACAATGATAGCTATTCTTTTGGGATACAAGAGAGGTGTTATTGACGACAATAGATATAATGAACTTATTAACGAAATAAATCTTGTTCCAGACAAAATTGAACGCATTCTTAAAACGGATCCAATTGTTCAAAACATCTCGGAACGTTTTAAAAATGCAACGAACTTTCTTTACCTTGGCCGTGGATATTACTTCCCCGTTGCATTGGAAGGTGCTCTGAAACTCAAGGAAATTTCATACATCCACGCTGAGGGGTATCCTGCAGCAGAAATGAAGCACGGCCCAATTGCTCTAATCGATGACACTATGCCTGTTGTGGTTATTGCTACAAAAGACAACAGTTACGAAAAAATTGTAAGCAATATTCAGGAAGTAAAGGCTCGTAAGGGTGTTATTATTGCTATGGTTACCGAAGGTGATACTGTTATCAAGCAAATGGCCGATTACGTTATTGAGATTCCTGAAGCGGGCGAAGTTGTAGGTGCGTTACTTTCAGTAATTCCGCTTCAACTCCTGGCTTACCATATAGCCTTGCTTAGAGGATGTAACGTTGACCAACCCAGAAACTTAGCGAAATCAGTTACTGTGGAATAATTTATCGCTAAAAAAAGTTAATTTTTAACTTTCAAAAGAAAATAAGGATTAAATTTGTGTCCTCAATAAAAATCGGCTCGTAGCTCAGCTGGTAGAGCACGTGACTCTTAATCATGGGGTCGAGAGTTCGATCCTCTCCGAGCCGACCACACAATCAAGCACTTACAAAGCAACCCGTTGTAAGTGCTTTTTGTTTGTACCAAAAATTTAAACTGCCTTAGTAATATACCCCCAATTAACTAAATCTTCTTTGCTCTTAACCTCTTTTGTACCGCCATCGTGCATAAGAATAATTCGAGTTGCAACATCTAAGACATTTCTATAATCGTGGTCAGTAATTATAAAACCTTTGTACCTAGATTGCTCTGTAATGATTCGTTTTATCTCATCCTTGTAAACAGGCGCAATGCCGTTGAAGGGCTCATCAATTAAGGTGTACTTTGAGTTTGAGTAAATAATCAAAAAAATTTCCAGAATTCTTTTCTCTCCCCCCGATAATTCTCTATATCTCCTTTTAAGGAAAGGGTCTATCAGGTAATGCTTTTTTATCAAAAGCACACTACTTTTACAACAGAAAACATCAATTATCCTGTTTACACTAATGTGATCTGGCAGAAAATTATGTTGAGGTAAATAATTTATAAACTTGTGGTTGTTGAATGTTCCAGAAACAATCTTTCCTTCGACCTTTACAAACTTTCTTTCGGCTTGTAGTGAACCAAAAATAATCTTTAAAAGAGTCGACTTTCCACTTCCATTCCTGCCAAGTAGACCAATAATATCACCTTTGTCACAAGAAATGAATATGTCGGTTAATACCTGTCGAGTATCGAAACTTTTAATTACGCTATCTACGTGCAATCCTGTCATAAATAAGATATAATAATTCCTATAAGTAAACTAATAAGTAGGTTCGAAAACCAAAGTACATATTTATTCAAACCTAGGTTAAAGTAAAAGTAATACTCCTCAGGATAGCCAATTTCGTATATAAAAAATTGAAATAACAATCCAAGTAGAACATAGGATATACCTATGAATTTAAAAGAAAAAACACCAAATAATAATGTGCCAAATAGGTTAATTATTATTGAAGATAACAAGGTCGGAATAATTAGTTTCTGATAGAAAATGGCTATTGCCTTTAAAGATTTCATTTGTAACTACGTTATTTTATCTCCTTAGACGATTTAATAATTTGTAACAACAATTTCATTTATAGCCCCACGTTTATTTGAATCGGAATTTATCATTCGTTTTGCAGGCACCCTAGTAATATTAAATCCATTGTAAATTTCTTCAAAAAAATTGTCGTTTGGATCGTTGTTCTTCGGATCGGAATTGCTCAACATCATTAGCATTCCTTGCTGGTCGAGTTTTCGGAACAGACTAGCAAGTTCAACTTGTTCATTATGATCAAACGCATGCTTACTGTATGCATTAAAACTAGCAGTTTTACTAATTGGTCTATATGGCGGGTCGAAATATATAAATGATTGCTCATTTAGATCAGTAACAACCTGCTTAAAATCGGCTTTCTTGATCTCTGCTATTTGTAATACCTTATGAACTGCCAACAAATTTTTTTCATCACAAATTACTGGATTAACGTAGTCTCCTACTGGAGAGTTAAACTCTCCCTTAGAGTTAACTCTATAAAGCCCATTAAAACAAGTTCTATTTAGAAAAATGAGCTGCGCTGCTCTTGGGAACCAGTGTTCGGAGTACTTGCTGTAGTTAATGTTAAAACGTTGCAGGTTGTAGCTGTTCCGCTGATCATAAAAAAAATTCTGTCGTTCTTTTTTGTCGAGTTTGATATAGTCTTTCTGATAGTGATACAAAAAATCAAGAAGTTTAGAAACATCTTTTTGAACAACCTTATACGTTAGTATTAATTCTTCGTTAATATCATAAAGGTAAGCACTTTTAATATCGAATTTCTGAGCAATGTCGAAAAACACCGCACCACTGCCCAAAAAGGGCTCATAAAAAGTTTTAATTTTTTTTTGTTTTAGTTGAGTGGGATAGAGTTCTTGAAACTTCTCAAGTAACTGCCTTTTTCCTCCAGCCCATTTTAAGAACGGGTGTGCTACAGTATTATTGGAACTATGTAGGGTTTCATCTCTTGAGATATTATCGTTCTTGATTTTATTTTTTTTTAATGTCATATTATTAAGATCTGTGTTCAAATTTAGTCAAATTTAGTTTGTATTCTCTAAGTAAAAAAGCACACTTTCGCTAAGTTCAACTTTATTATTTATTCTTGCTCACGCACAATTCCTTTGGTCTGGTATCGTAATTAAATAATAAGCTAAACCCACAGTTTTAATTAACCCATATATCATTTTATATTCAGGAAATCCAAAAAAAGTTTTAACTTTTTGTACTACTTTTGAAAAAAATGCAACCATGAACACCCAAATAAATCAAGCCACCATTGAATTCCTTTCGGAACTTAAGGAGAACAACTACAGGGAGTGGTTCCAGGACAACAAAAACCACTACACACAAGCAACTGAAAACTTTAAGCAACTCCTGTTACAACTAATTGCTGGAATTAACGAGTTCGATAAAAGTTTAGGGTTAATTGAGCCTGCCGATTGTTTGTTCCGTATCTACAGGGATGTTAGATTCTCGCCCAACAAGGAACCATACAAAACAAACCTTGGTGCCTATATTGCCATTGGTGGCCGTAAAAGCAGTTTTGCAGGCTATTACTTTCATATTGAGCCTAACGCATCGTTCCTGTCTGGTGGTATTTATATGGCTCCAAACGACATTATGAAAAGAATACGCGAGGAAATATCTGATAACGAGGACGAGTTCTTAAAAATTGTTGAGTCCAAAAGTTTCAAAAAATACTTTGTTTTCGACGAAACTGAGAAGTTGAAAAAACTTCCAAGGGGATTTGAAGCTGGCTCTAAGGTTGATGAGTTCCTTAAACTAAAACATATCACCCCTTTCCACGAACTCCCCAATAGTGAATTGCTAAAATCAAACATTCTGGAACATGCTTTGGTTGTTTACCGTGAGATGTTCCCGCTTATTGCATTCTTAAATAGAGCCATAAAATAGAGATTAGAAACTAAACGTCGGATTAAAGAATTGCTTATGAGAGTTTTATTAGGATTATATTTTATTGTATTGCTAAGCGTTAACACCAACGCACAAGTTGGATTTAGACAGGAGGGAATGGCATCTTTCTACGCCAAGGAGTTTGAGGGACGCACAACTGCATCGGGTGAGCGATTTAGCCACAAAAAAGCAACTTGCTCCCATATGTCAATTCCATTTGGAGCGCTAGTTAAAATTACCAATTTAGAAAATAATGCCACAGTGATAGTGCGCGTTAACGACCGTGGACCATTTTCCCCCGATCGCATAATTGACGTTAGCCAATCGGTAGCCGAGCGCCTTGGGATGGCTGGTAAAGCAACCGTTAAGGTTAGCATTGAGGTGGTTGATAACAATGGCTATAGCATCCAAAAAGCAGAACCTGTTGAGCAAACCCAAAAAACCGAAAATCCAGAGGTTGTAAATCAACCCAAGGTGGAAAAAGAGACAACTGTAACTAAAAAAACTGAGACCACAGATAAGGTAGAGGAAAAGAAAAAGGAATCGGAACTATTCACCTTAAAAGTTGAAGTATCTGAGGCAAAAGGCTTCTCAATACAAATTGGAGGTTACAAAGAACTCGTTAATGTGCTTAGAATTGCTGCCGACATCCAGAATACTACTAAAAAAGAGACTAAAATTCAAGTGACCACCATTAATGGCGAAAAAATATACCGATTGATGGTTGGCTCCTTCAGCAACAGAAAAGAAGCCGAAACGGCTAAAGAAAAGATTGCTAAAATTTACAAAGATTGTTTTATTGTGGAACTAAAGGAATAACATCGGGTGCAACCAATTGACTTTTTTTGTAATATTGAACTAAATAGATTCACTAACCAAATTAATACTATGAGAAAACTATTTGTTCTATCGGTTACAATGCTCTTTGCATTTGCAGTTTTTGCTCAGGACGATTCCAAAGTTTTAGGTACTTGGCTTACACAGTACGGCGATTCCAAGGTAACCATTAGCAAGGATGCTAAAGGAAAATTCAACGGCGAAATTTCGTGGTTACGTGAGCCCAACAAAAATGGAAAACCCAAAGTTGACGATAAAAACCCCGATGTAAAGTTACAATCGCGCCCAATTATGGGATTACGCTTACTCGATGGCTTTACCTACAATCAAAAGGATAAAGAGTGGGTTGATGGTAAAATTTACGACCCAAAAGAGGGAAAAACCTACAAATGCCTAATGTGGTTCGAGGATAATAACTTCGACAAACTTCATGTTAAGGGCTACATTGGTTTCTCGCTTATTGGTAAAGAGGTTGTTTGGACCCGCGATAAGCAGTAGCCATGGGCATCGCACGGGTGCTAACGGATTTTTTAAACCTTTTCTACCCTAATATTTGTCCAATTTGCCATAATGGGCTTGTTCGGGGCGAAGAAGTTATTTGCACATCGTGCATATACCATTTACCACGTACGCGTTATTGGAACTCCACCGATAATCAAGTTGCAAAAATATTTTGGGGCAGGGTGAACGTTGAGAACGCCTGCTCCTTTTTCTTTTTTACAAAAGGAAGTCGATACCGTAAGCTATTACATCAACTCAAGTACACTGGACGCTACGATATTGGCGTTAAGCTAGGCGAGGAGTTCGGCTATGAGTTGAAGAAATCGGAAATATACTCATCCATAAATGCAATTATTCCTGTACCATTACACCCTAAACGATTTAAGGAACGCGGGTACAACCAAGCAGAAAAAATTGCCGATGGACTTTCAAAAGGAATGGGTATTCCTGTAATAACCGATGTGCTAATCCGTAACCAGTATACTCAAACGCAAACCAAAAAATCCAGAGAAGAACGGGTGAAAAATGTTTCCGAAGCGTTTACTATTATTAACCCCGAGAAAGTTGAAAATCAACACGTACTTCTTGTTGATGATGTTGTAACAACAGGTGCTACGCTAGAGGTTTGTGCAAATACTATTCTTACTGGAACTTCTTCTAAAGTTAGCATTGGAACTTTGGCTTATGCTTATAACGTTTAGGAGGTACTGGCTTAATAAGTTATTTGGTAAAAATAATTCGAAAATCATCGTTCATTATTCCTTGTTCAATATTCACAGAGCATCTCCCCACCTGTAGTGGTTTGTTTCAATCCCAGCAACATCCAAAATTCGATTAACCACAGTTAACACCAATTCATCGATATTTTTTGGAAGGCTATAGAACGATGGGCTTGCAGGAAGGACTATTCCCCCTGCAAGAGTTACGGTTCGCATATTCTCAATATGGATTAGGCTGTAGGGCAACTCGCGAGGAACAAGTATCAGCTTGCGCCGTTCCTTAAGCATAACATCGGCTGCTCGGCAAATAAGGTCGGGGCTTGCGCCAGTTGCAATACGGCCAAGAGTCCCCATAGTACAGGGCACAACAATCATAGTTTCGTAAGCGGCAGAGCCCGATGCCACTGGCGAAAACATATTCGTATTTTCGTAAACCATTACAGGTTTTGGGTATGAAGGAATATCGCCCAATTCATATTCCCATACCTTATGCCCATTCTCGGAGAATATCAGTGCTATTTCCTTGAATTTACCGCTATACACAAGCATTTGCTCAATCAACTTTTGAGCATAAATTGAACCACTCGCGCCAGTAACGGCCACTATTACTTTTTTCGACATCAACTCAGCAGTTTAAATCAATATAACAACCATACTTTTACAATGTTGATACTTAAGTGTAACTTTATTGCTATATTTTGGTCCTATTCACAAATGTACTTTAAAATATCAGTAAAATGACAAAATCGATTCTTTGGCCATTCAGTAAGGAAAACAAACTCTACTCAAAGTCGTTGAATATGGAAAGAATTCACGGTGGTATTACCTTTCTTGCCTTACTTGGGATTCTTTTTGCCACATTAATTACCTCTGCTTTTTTTATAATGACATTTAAAGGATTGGGTCACGAACTTCCAGATCTAATTGCCAACCTTTTACAGTTTGTGTTTTTTATTGTTTTTGTTTGGCTATACGCAAAGTACGTGGAGAAACGTTCATTCGCATCGCTAGGATTTTTTGGGAGACGAAAACTCCGCGATTATACCAAGGGTGTAATTATTGGCTTGCTATTATTGTCGGTATCATTTGTAATAGTTGCATCGTCATCAAAAACTAATATTGTTTACTCCTTCAATTTCAATATATACTCTGTGCTATCATTTTTCAGCGTTCTAGGGTTCTTCCTAATACAGGGTGCATCGGAGGAGATATTTATGCGCGGCTGGTTTATGCAAAGCATTGCCATTAGGCACTGGCCTTGGCTAGGGATTGTATTATCAACATTGATTTTTACGCTGTTACACGCAGCAAACCCAAATCTGAATACCGTAGCAGTTGTAAACCTATTCTTAATTGGATTATTTCTTGCCGTATTGGCTCTTTACGATGAGAATCTTTGGGGTGCCTGCGGATTCCATAGCGCATGGAATTTTACAATGAATAGTATTTACGGCGTTCAGGTTAGCGGTACCAAACTAACTGGCGAAACCATTATGCAGACCCACTTTGAAGGCAACGAACTAATTACTGGTGGTGGTTTTGGACTGGAAGGAAGTCTTGTTGTTACAGCAATAATTGTTATTGCTACCATTCTATTAATTTTACTTAGAACAAAAAGATTAAACTATGGCAATAAAAATTGATAAACCTACTGTTATTGAGGCTGCTGGTAACAAACCCAAGTTAATTGAGGAGTACTTTGGCAGAGTAAACAGCCAAACATCGGAAGTATCCATTGCCAGAATGAAAAGCCCTGCTGGTTGGGTTGAGCCTGGCCAAAAACCAGAATTTAACGAGTACACGGTTGTACTCAAAGGAACACTTCGGGTGAAAACTAAATCTGAGGAGATGGATATTAAGGAAGGACAAGCCATACTTGTTCCAGCCAATGAATGGGTACAGTATAGTTCGCCATACGAGGGAGGTGCTGAATACATTGCAGTATGTTTGCCAGCATTTGCACCAAACACCGTACATCGGGATGAATAATGTAAAAAACCCCTCAGGTATTTATTAGCCGAAAGGGTTTTGTTATGAAAATAGAATTAGTCGAAAAAATAATCCTCAATAGTCCACATACAGGCTGTAACCAACTCGTTATTGTTAAAGGCATTCTGGTTGAACTCTCGGATTTTAGCCATTACCATTTTAGCCTTGTCATCCTCTGTAATTTGGATAAAAACAGTTGAGTTATAGCCTGGCCAAACCGGATTGTTAAACCTATGGTCGCCTTTTTTGTTTTTGGCGGTCATTTGGTCTACTACCTGAAAATCGCGAACGTTAACTTCATCGAGCATTTTTAGTAAAGGCTCAAGAACACTAACGTTGCAGGTGCAATATATCATCTTCATAGCTAATCTGTTTTATATATCAATAAAAATAGACATTAGTCGTTGGATAGTAAATCCCAAACCTAATGCCTATACGTGAATTATTTATTTTCTGCCTTGCGCTCCTTATCGTGGAATATTGCATAGATTGTAGGAACCAACAGCAAAGTAATTAGTGTTGATACCAAAAGTCCCCCAATCATTGTTATTCCAAGAGGTGAGTAGGCCTCGCGTCCCATTCCGCTGCTTGTAGCCATAGGAACCATACCCAGAATTGTGGTAAGAGTTGTCATAAGCACAGGGCGTAACCGGCTACGACCAGCCTCCTGAATTGCATCGTAGAGTTTATATCCACGTTCACGGAGCAAATTTGTGTAGTCCACCAGTACAATACCATTATTAACCACAATACCCATAAGCATAATAATGCCCACAAACGTTGTGATACTTAGTGTTAAACCAGTAATCTTGAATGCCCAAACTACGCCAACAAAGGTTACAGGAATGGCAAACATAATGATAAAGGGATCGCGAAAACTCTCAAACTGAGCAGCCATAACCATGTAAACCATTAGCACACCAAGAATAAGTATGAGGTATAAATCGCCAAACGACTCGCCCTGCTCACTGGTTTGACCGGCTACCTTTAAATTAACATCGGTAGGAATATCTAAATCCTTGATAATGCGCTTAACCTCCTTTTGACCTTCGCCAAGCGATACCCTGTTTAGCTCCGACATTACCTTAACTACACGCTGCTGGTCCTTGCGGTTAATTTGCAACGGACTTGTACCCATTTCGATATCGGCTACAGCATAAAGCGGGATTTGTTGATTCAGTAAATTTTTAAGTTGTATGTTTTTAATTTGGTTGATATCGTTTCGGCTTTCGGGTGCATAGCGTATCATAATATCGTACTCGTCGCCTTGCTCCTTGAACTCCCCAGCTTCAGCACCATAAATACTCTGGCGAACCTGAAGGCCAATCATTGCAGAGTTAAGTCCCATTGCCGATGCTTTCTTTTTATCAACCTTTACTTGAATCTCCAACTTACCATTATCAACATTATTGATCACATCGGACAAAAGAGCCGATTCGCGCATTTTGACAGTTAGCATCTCGGCAGTTTCGTTTATTGAGGCAAAGTTATTGCCCGATATTTCTACCTCAATAGGTTTTTTATTGCCAGTAATTGCCGACGAAATAATGCTACCACCTAACAACCGGAAGTTTTGAATCTCGGGAATTTTAGCAATCCTAGAACGCAACCGGTTTGCTATTTCGCGGGCATTATCGTTGCGAAGGTTGGGCTTTGTAAGGTGACACATAATTGTGGCAATATTCTTACCTTCGCTAAATCCAACTGATGATAATATGCCGTCCTCGGTTTGCCCTGCTGTAGAGAATAGGGAGCCAGGAACCATTTCGGGAATCTCCGCTTCAAAAATTTTCATTACAAGCTGTGCTACACTATCAGTTTTTGCGGCTGATGTGCCAACCTCAGTTTCAATTACCGCTACCACATCGCCAGCATCGAACTCAGGTATGTAGTCGGTTCCCAATCCTTTGCCAACCCATAAACTTACAGCCATAATAACGGCAACAATAATCAAAGTAATTGTTTTGTGGTAAACAGCCCATGCAAGAACTTTCTTGTAGCCAGATTCCAATGAGGTAAACATTTTTTCGCTGAGTTTATATAACTTTCCATGCTTTCTCTCCTCTCCTCGCTTAAGACCTTTAAGCAGTTTCGACGCGGCCATAGGAGTAAGCGTTAACGCAGCAAATAATGATGCTATAAGCGTTACCGATGTAAGAATGGCAAGCTGCTTAAACATAATCCCCACAATACCTCCCATAAAAATCATCGGAAGGAAAACCACAATTGTTGTGAGGGTTGATGCTGAAATAGCCATGCCCATCTCGCTACTTCCGAATATTGATGCTTGCTTTGGCCTTGCGCCTTTTTCAATGTGCTGGGTGATATTTTCGAGCACCACAATGGCATTATCAACCACCATTCCCGATGCCACAATAAGCGACATTAAACTGAAGATATTGATAGTCCAACCTGAGGCAAACATCACAATAAATGCTACAATAAGCGAGAAAGGAATGGTTATGAATACAATTAAACTTTGCTTCCAACTACGCAAAAACGCCAACACTACAATTACTACAAAAATTAACGCGTACCAAAGCGATTCCGAAAGGTTTTTGATAGATTCGGATATTAACTCATCGCTCTTCATTACCTCGTTAAGCTTAACATCGACAGGTAGTGTTTTCTCAATTTCGGCAACTTTAGCTCTTATTCCATTCACAACATTCAGGGTATTTTCGCCACTCTGCTTCTGAATCATCAAAGTTAACCCCTGACCGCTGGTTGTTCGTGAATATTCATCGCGCTCCTTGTACTCATCAACTACATCGGCCACATCCTTAAGCCTGATAATTCGACCATTAAAGCTGACAAGGTTTAAATTACGAAGTTCATCAATACTTTCAATATCGCCAGGCACACGAACGGAAAAGTCATTTGTACCAACCTTAACGCTTCCTCCGGGAATTGAAATATTCTGCGCTTTTAAAATGGTGGCTATTTGGTTTACCGAAAGCCCATAGGCATTGAGATGTGCGGGGTTAATGTTGATTTTTATTTCTCGCTCAGGCCTTCCGATCACAAGTACAGAACCCACTCCGGGAACTTTCCGGAGTTTGCTAACAATCTCATCGTCGAGGATTTTGTTTAATCCGCTATAGCTCTCCTGTGCAGTAACGCCATACACCAAAACTGGCATTAATGAACTGTTCACTTTGAAAATTATAGGGCTATGTGCATCGCGCGGAAGTTTGTTTTTAACCAATTCGATAAGATCGCGAGCGTTGTTTGCTGCCGAAGTAATATCGGTACCCCAATCGAACTGTAGTTGAACAAACGATACGTTTTCCTTCGACTGGGAGCTAATCTCCTTCAAGTGCTCTGTACCCGAAAGTATTCGCTCAAGCTCCTTGGAAACCTGCTGCTCCACCTCGTCGGCACCAGCGCCAGGGTAAACTGTAATAACTGTTAGCGTTGGCAATTCCAGCTCTGGCATTATATCGAGCGGAAGTTTAACCAGCGAAACTAAGCCAAACAGTAGTATTGCAAAAAACATCATTGCAATGGCTACAGGCCTTTTAACTGCTACTTCTGGAAGTTTCATGATATTATCCTTATTATCAATTTACTAATAGTTACTATTGCTTACCTTAACCTTTAGGCCATTGTTAACACGGTTTTTGCCCTCAAGAACAATATCAACCCCAGCATCAATTCCGCTAACCGCTACAAAATCGCCAAGCGTTTCGAGCTGCTTAATCCTAACTCTACTCACAACTTCATCCTTTACCATGTAAACATAATCCTCCGATGTCCCAGGCTGTCTGTAAATAGTTTTTAAAGGAATAACTGGAGCCTTAATCTCTGGAAGATTTACAACCACATTGGCAAACATACCAGGCTTAATTTCCAACCCTGTATTGCTTAGCTGAATTTCAACAGTGGTTGAACGAGTTGTGGTGGATAACATTGGCTTTATGTTTACCACTTTACCTGTATAGGTTTTGCCAGCAATACCATCCATGGAAATTTCGGCAACAAGACCCTTTTTTACATACTGTAAATCCTTCTCATTTACATCGAACTTAACCTTAACAGGGTCTAACTGCATAAGGCGAACAATTCCTGAGCGCATAGAATAACCGGGCTCTAACCCTGGATTGATAAAGTAAACCTCGCCCTCCTCCATCATCCGTTCAACAATAACGCCGCTGAAAGGAGCATAAACCTGAGTGTTCTTGCGAACCATTTCAACCTTTGCCTTCGATGCTTCAAACTTTGCCTTTACGTGGTCGTATTCCATTTCGCTGATGCTACCCTTTTCCCTAAGTCGCGACACGCGCTCAAAGTCCTTCTTAATAGTTTCGTACTCAATAGTGGCCTGAGTAAGCATCTCGTCGGATAACTCCACAATCAAATCGCCTTTACGAACGCTTTGCCCCTCCTCAAAAAATATCTTCTCAACCCTACCGGGCAAAGTTGCCCCAAGGTTTGCCTCTTTGTTAGCATAAACAGTCCCAGCAAACAACAACTTGGGATTAAATGACTTTTCCTGCACCTTAACAGTTGAAACCAAAGGAATATTGGCCTCCACTTTTACTTGTTCATCGTTGACCGAATTACAGCCCAAAAAAAATAATGTGGCTACTGCTGGTATAAGTTTTAATATTGACTTCATATTTTGATATTTTTCTGTTGATCTTATTTAATACAAATCGATTATTCTATTTGATATTAAGCATTTCGCCATGCTTAATATGCCCTAGGGTTACTTTAAATTGCCCATTACTCGCTTAAGGTTAACAAGATTCATACGGTACTCCATGCGGGCGTCAATTAAATCGGCATAAGCATTTTGCCACATCGATTGAGCCTCCAACACATCCGATGTTTTTTGCGTGCCTGTTTCAAATCCATCGGTAACAACCTTTAAGTTTTCTTCAGCCTGCTGAAGGTTTAACTCGGCCATCTCAATCTTTTTAACCGACTCATTTAGTGTGTAAACAGCCTGCTGAACCTGAAGTGCTATTAGCTCCTTGGCCTCCTCCATTTTTAGTTCAGCAACCCGCTGTTCGCTTCGTGCAGCCCTGAGTGTATGCCCTCTGTCATTCCAATGAAAAATAGGGATGTTGATAGCTACACCCACATTCCAATCGCCACCAAACTCCTGCGATAATCCATTGTAAGGATTAGGATTCATAAACATGTAATTCGCACTTAAACCAATGTTAGGCATATAGCGCGATTTCATAATATTAACACCCGACTTAGCAATGTTTATAGATTGGTATAGGGCTTCAATCTCTGGACGTTTATTGATAGCGGTATCGGTAAAACTTTGTTCGGCAACAGGCTCAAGCATTGTGGAGAGGGAATCGGCAAGAACAACATCCTGTGTTAATGGTAAGCCAACCTGCTGGCATAGAGCCATTTTTGCTAGCGACAATCCGTTATTTGCCTTCACTAAATTTAACTGCGCCTCGTTCATTTTTACCTTTACCTTAAGCAAATCGTTCTTAATTATCATTCCCTCGGCATAGTAGTTCTCAAGGTCGGCACTTAAATTTTCAAGTAGTTTAATATAAGAATTCACCAACTTAACCTTCTCGGCAACAGCAACCACACGCCAGTAGGCCTCCTCGGTTTTAAAAAGAACATCTGTTTTCTCCGCATCTTGGCTAGCCTTAGCAAGGTTTTCACCATACTTTGCAATGTTGTAGGTCTCCTTAATTTTACCTCCAGTAAAAATTGGTTGAGTTAAGCTGATACCTGCAGTGTAAATGTTTTTATGACCAAATTCAGCCTTTTCCTTAGGAATCCATGTATAATTCTGAAAAATTGGATTACCATTGGAATCGGTAACAGGTTGTCCTGTGCCAGGATTAATAACAAATGTGTTTGCGGGGTCAAGGTTTGCATTAAAAGTGCCAGTGTTAGGGTCAATTGCAGAGTAGGGAATAACAGGCAAAAGCAAATCGTTCTCCAAAAGACTAAACTTTTTGTTGGTACGCATATACATTCCATTTGCACTAATACTTGGCATGAACTGCGTCTTGGCTGATTTCTTTAACGATTCGGCCGCTTTAACATGTTCATCGGCAATAATAACCTTATGGTTATGCTCCAAGGCCATTCCCCTACACTGCTCCAAGGTTAATAATTGCTGTGGCATTGCCCCTTTCCAAACAAAAAGAAGCAACAAGACGAGAATAAACTTTCCAAATCTCATATATTGAATATTTTATCGTTTTACAATTCCAAAAAAAAGAATATCGAGCATATCGTCGATAATCATATTAAGGCTCTCCACACCCATAGAGGAAGTTACCAAAGGAACCTCCAACCCTTTCATTGCTGTTACAATGGCTAGGGACGACAAATTCAAATCCTTTACCTTGAAAACACCCTTATCGTTCCCCTCTTCCAGAATTCTACGAATAATGGTAACCTCTTCGTCGTCATATTTTTTTCGAATTTTTTCGGTAAGGGCAAGGTTCATTAAATCGTCGTTCTTTAGAATTTCCATATAGTTAGATAACTGCTTAATTAAATCCATACGGAGCTTAACATAGGCACGAAGTTTACTCATGGAGTCATCGGAACCCTCAAGAATTTTATTAACCTTAATGCGTAGTAAATCTGCTTCACTATCTACCACTGCCTGAAAAATCTCCTCTTTGCTTTTGAAGTAATAGTATATGGAGCTTTTGCCCATTCTAATACTACGGGCAATATCATCCATGGATGTTTTTTTAAATCCAAATCGAGTAAAAACCTGGGTGGCCGATTTTACAATAATATCGCGCATTTCGTCACGATTATCCCTGCTTATATCTTGATTCATAAATAAAGTTTTAGACCGTTCGACTGTTTTGTGTTTTCGTTCCAAAACTACAAACACTTTTAGAATCGGCAATAGATTATTCGACTAATTTGTGTTAAAATTCTAAAAAGTAATGTGATCGCTTTGCTTTATTTGAATTCAACAAAAAAAGAAAGGAGTTACGATAAAAAAATAATTCTATTAATCAAAAGAACAGAACCATTTAAAGGCATCTTCAGGATTATCAAAATGTTTCATGGGTAATTTGTAAATACCAACAACCTGATAAATCATATCAAAATGGTACTTTCTAAAAGCACTTGAGTCGGAAATAACAGCAGCTCGTTTTAAACCTTGGCTAACCGCTTTTGGTAAGGCAACATTTTCAAACCACTTACGAGCCTCTGGGTCGACAATGGATTGCTTTCGAATATCGGAAATATAGTTAACGATTTGTGTTTTGGAATTCTTCTGAAATTCTAAGCATTCCAAAATAGTTTTTTTATACTCCTGATTGGTTTGCTTTCCATTCCAGACAACAATTACGGCTTTATATTCTGGGATATATGAACATTGGGCGTATGTTGATTCGAAAAAAATTTCAATATCCATGGGAAATTCAATAAGAAATTCGTTGTAATTTAAACTTTAAACACAATACGGTCAACAATTAAAGGATAGAATGATGATAATTGACGACAAACAACTATTTTCGTATACAAAAAAACAAAAACTATGTCACTTTCTTTTGACCCTAAAGATTTTGATAGTCTAATTGTTGTTGGCGACAGGGTTTTGATTAAGCCCAAGAATCCAGACGAAAGAACCAAAACGGGATTACTACTTCCGCCTGGCATACAGGAAAAACAAAAAGCTCACTGCGGGTATGTAATAAAGGTGGGGCCAGGTTACCCAATTCCAACAGTAACCGAAACCGACGAACCATGGAAAAAAAAGGACGACCCAAGGTGTTTTCCTCTTCAGGCAAGCATTGGCGATATGGCAGTTTACCTCCACGAAAGTTCAGTAGAGGTTGAGTTCAATAAGGAAAAATACGTTATTGTGCCTTTTTCATCCATACTCCTCCTTTTTAGGGATAAAGGATTACTGGAGTAAATATCAAACTCAAAATAATTCTTAAAAAAGTTTAAAGTGTAGTATTTTCATATATATTTGCGAATATTTGATTTGAACCTTTGATTTTTATTAGTATTTTTAAACTTAATCAACTTTGAGTTAATAATTCTAACAATACATATAATGAAAAAATTTACTCTTATTTTCAACATCGTTTTAGCACTAGCAGTGGTTGCGTTGTTTGTTCTTCATTTTACCTCAAAATCTGGGAAAACTATTGCTACAAGTAATGGAAAAACAGAAACAACAACTGAACTTTCTGCAAATTTTACTGCTGCTTGGGTTAATGTTGATACCGTTCTTAACGGCTACGACATGTATTTTGATATGCGTAAAGAACTTGAAGCCAATAGTCGCAAACTTGAGGCCGAACTAAACGCAAAATCAAGAACATTCGAAAAGGAAGCAATGGATTTTCAAGATAAAGTTCAAAAAGGGTTAGTTACCCGCTCTGAGGCACAACAACTTCAAACAACCTTAGCCAACAAGGAGCAAGAGCTTTACCGTTTACGCGACGAAATGCGTATGCAATTAGCTGAAGAAGAGCAAGTAAAGCTTCGTAAAATTCAGAATAGTATCACTGAGTTTTTAAAAGAGTACAATGAAGATAAGGGATACCACATTATTCTTAGCAGCACATTTGGGGGTCCAATGCTTTATGGACATCCGGCATTAGACATTACAAACGATGTTGTTAAGGGATTAAATGCTAAGTACTCAGTAAATCGTCCAAAAGAAAATAAATAAACCCGCCTATACTAAACCTAAACCAACCCGAAACCCTTTCTTTTGGTAATCCAACTGGAAGGGTTTCGCTTTTTTGTTAAAGTGTACTTTTTTGCAATGATAATACCAGATTACTTTATCAAGAAAAACTTCAAACCAAAAATCTCAGAAAACCCTTCCGAGAGTCTTTCGGTATGTGTTGTTATACCCTCATTCAACGAAAGTTCACTCGATAAATCACTTCTATCGTTAGCAAATTGTAAAAATCACATTGGTGCAGCAGAGGTAATTGTAGTAGTAAACCATCCAGAAAATTCTTCGGTTGAAATTATTGAGCAATCCCAAAAATCAGCCCAACTTGTTGAAGACTTTAACTTTAAGTATGGGAATAGTAAGCTAAACTTCTACACCATTGAAGCCTTTGAACTACAGAATAAACACGCTGGCGTTGGCTTAGCCCGCCAAATTGGAATGGATGAGGCTGCGTTTAGGTTATTTAGCATTGGAAATCCAAATGGAATTATTGCCTGCTTTGATGCCGATGCAACTTGTGCCGATAATTACCTCGAAGAACTAGAACAACTGTGGATACAAAATCCAGATACTACTGCTTGCTCAATTCGATATGAACATCCAACTTCTGGAACAGAATACCCCGCTGAAATTTATAAAGGCATTGCGGGTTATGAACTGCATCTACGTTGCTACAACCAAGCCTCGAGGCATATTGGATTCCCATTCTCTTACCACACAATAGGCTCATCAATGGCCTGCTCCGCCAATACTTATGTAAAATTTGGTGGCATGAACAGGCATAAGGCGGGGGAGGACTTTTACTTTCTACAAAAAATTATTCCTCACGGAAATTTTAGGGAGTTGAATACAACCAAAATCATCCCCTCCCCGCGTTCATCAACCCGTGTTCCGTTTGGAACAGGACGAGCAATGCTGAAGTATTTAGAGGATATTGATAGCGGAATAAAAACCTATAACCTCCAATCGTTTCTTGATTTGATGCCCTTCTTTGCGGAGATAGATTCACTCTGGGAACAGGATCATAAAGCCGTGCAAGTTTTCATAAAGAATCTTCCTGAACCAATTTCAAAATTTCTACTTGAAAATGATGCTGTATTGACCATACAAAAAGTTAAGGAAAACACTGCAAATCTAAAATCGTTCCGTAAAAGATTTTTCCTGTGGTTCGATGCATTTTTACTGCTCAAATACCTAAACTATGCCAACGAATATTTTTACAAAAGAGAGCCTGTGGAAAACGAGGCAATAAAACTTGGAAAACTAATTGGATTAGACCTTTCCAATTGCCAATCAACAGAAAAATTGTTAGAATTATACCGAGAAAAAGACCTAGAGGCTTGGGGTACTAAATTCTAAAGCCCACTACCAGAATATCATCAACCTGCTCGTGTTCGCCCTTCCAATCGAAGTGGGCCGATTGTAAAATATTCTTTTGATCGTCCATTGGCTTATCGTATATGGTCACAAGAAGCTCCTTGAATTTTTTGGACATAAATTTACGAGCATCGCTTCCTCCAAACTGGTCGGCATAGCCATCGGAAAACATATAGAATGAATCGCCTGCTTGAATTTGAACCTCGTGGTTTGTAAACGACATGTGGTCGTTAAGGTGAACGGCTACTGGCATCTTATCGGCCTTAAATTCTATGAGTTCACCGTTACGAATCTGGTAAAGAGGATTATACGCTCCTGCCCATTCTAACTTCATCTCATCCTTGTCGATAACCGAAAGTGAAATATCCATACCGTCTTTCTGCTCATCGAACTTACCAGTTTGGCAAAGCGTAGTTTTTATATGGTTTCGCAAACGGTTAAGAATTTCAGAAGGTTGAAGTATATTCTCCTTATTAACAATCTCATACAAGAATGAAACTCCTAGCATGCTCATAAATGCACCAGGAACCCCGTGACCAGTACAGTCAGCTGCAACAAGAACAATCTTTTCGTTTTTCTTGGTCATCCAGTAAAAGTCGCCACTAACAATGTCGCGTGGCATAAATAGAACAAAATGCTCCGGAATAGAACTGCTAATTAAAGCCGTTGAAGGCAGCACTGCATTCTGAATTCTGCTTGCATACTTAATGCTATCGGTAATCTCCTGCTTTTGTTTGGTAATGAGCTCGTTCTTTTCCTCAAGAATTTGATTGGCTTTCTGCTTATCGCGGAACATCTTAAACATAAGCAATGCAACCATCAGAATAAGGATTGCTCCAACAATGGCGCCAATAATCATTAACTTTTGGCGCTGAATAATGGACTCCTGAAGCTCCGCCTCGTTCTTTAATAACTTATTTTCCTGCTCCTTCTTCTCGGTTTCATACTTGGTCTGCATTTCGGTGATTATCTTCTGGCTTTTTTCAGAGAATAATTCGTCCTTAATTTTAGTGGCCATTTTGTAATAGAAGAAAGCTGTAGCAGTATTATCCTTCTGTTCGTAAAGTTCCGATAATTTCTGGTAACTAAATCTTAATGTCGCTTTTAGTCCAAGCTCTGACGAGAGTTTGGCGCATTCAATAAAATTTGCCTCAGCCGAAGCAAGGTTACGCTGACGGAACTGGCTCTCTCCCAAGGCATAAAGTGCGGCAGTAATTTCATACTGTAGATTATTCTTTCTGGCCAGTTGCAAGCCTTTACTAATGTAGGAATCGGCCTTAACCCAATCGCGAGCCCAACTGTAGGTACTTCCTAGGTTGATATTTACCTTTGCAATTTCAGCCTCGTTATTAGTTTCTGTCAGTATTTTTATTGCCTGATTGTAGTACTCCAACGAATTAGAAAATGTGCTTAAAATATCGCGCTGCTTAATTTTATAGAGTGAATCCTCCCATTGTTCACCAAATTGCTCCACAAACTTATTGGTAGCGAGTCTTGAATAAACATTGGCGATGTTTTGGGTAGAGCGCCCCTCGGCATCGCGCAAACCCATTTGCTTGAACAATGCTAAAGCCCTTTGATAGTAGTCGAGTGACTTATTGTAGTTTGTCTCGTTTTCCTTTGTGGCCAAATCGCTTTGCGAGAGGTTTTCGTAAACCATTCCTATACCATTACAAGCATTGGCAATACCCTCGGAGAACTGTATCTCCTCAAATATTTTTAACGCACGTTGGTATTGCTCCAACGCTTGCTGATAGTTCCCGATACTTGTAAATGTATTGCCAAAATTATAGTACGCTATGGCTAAACCTTTAGGATAATTAAGCGACTCCTTAATCTGAATCTCCTTGGTATAATATTCGATAGATTTTTTGTAGTCGGCTATTTGGTAGTACAGCTGGCCAATTTGATTGTACACGCTAGCAACATCCTCTTTACTGTTAATTTTCAAGAAAATATCCAACGCACTATTCATATAGAACAAAGCGGAGTCAACCTTATTGATTTCCTTCTGGAGCATTCCTAACTGAAAAAGTGCATTTGCTTGGTATTTTGTGCTATCAAGCTCAATAGATTTTTCGAGTAGTTGTCGCGAAAACTTCTCAGACTCTTTCAATGAGTCTATATAGTAGTATATCTGAGCAATTCTATTTAAAGCTTTGAGCGTACCCTGATTGTATTTAGATTTCTGACTTATTTCTAATGATTTCTTGAAATAATCGAGCGCCATAACATCCTGCATTTGGTTGTAGTATACCAAACCAAGATTATCATAAGCATCTGCTAAAGCATTTTCGTTGATTTTTTTTGCCAGGCTAATAGCATCGTTAGCATATTTAACACCCTCCTCAGAATCGGATGTCAAGTCGGAAAGCTGAAATAGAATCTTCAGTTTCTCCTCATTTTTAGTGTTTGAGAGAAGTCCCACCAAGCTATCCTTTTCGGTAGTCTGCGAAAAACCAATTAAGGGAAGTAGAAGTAAAGGGATGATACCCAATAATGACCTAACTTTTTGTAGCATAATCGTTCGGATTCTAACAAGCAAAATAACAAAAGTTTACGATATATTACAAAATAGCATGAAAATTTATTGCGAGTTTAAATCAAACCCTGTCCTATATTTATGGTTGAGTCCTATAAAAAGAGATGTATGAACAATGCATATATTTTCAGTTTGAAATTCAATTAATAGCTATCTTTGTTGCTCAAAAAAAACGAAGATTTATATTAAATTTATGATAGCATTTTTAAAATTTTTGTTCTATTTTTTCCTAGCATTGTTTATTCTTGGCTTCATCTCAAGATTATTACTTAAGTTTTGGTTAAAAAGGGTTTTTAAACGGGTAAACGAGAATGCTGCAAACCATTACCAAAATAGCAATTCTAATACAAATCAACCCTCAAAGAAAAAGATAATAGACAGAAATGAGGGCGATTATGTTGATTATGAAGAAGTAAAATAGTTGTTAGAACAAGAAGCAACACATATTAATATGCAAGAAGTTGTAGCAGGAATAGATATTGGAGGAACAAATACTGTTATTGGAATTGTAACTAAGTCGGGTCAAATTCTTAGCGAACACACCATTCCTACAAAGTGTCAAACTACGTTTGATGGTTACATTAAAAATATCTCGACAGAAATTGAACGATTGCTTACTGAACTTGAGCATGAATATACCCTCAAAGGAGTAGGTATAGGTGCTCCAAATGGCTCATATAATTTAGGAGCAATTGTTGATGCCCCTAACCTCGATTGGAAAGGTATTCTTCCAATATGTAAAGAAATAACCCTTAATACTGGTGTGCCATCCGTTGTTACAAACGATGCAAATGCTGCAGCTCTTGGCGAAATGCTTTTTGGCGCAGCAAAGGAGATGAAGAACTTTGTGGTTATTACACTTGGCACAGGTTTAGGCAGTGGTATTGTTATTGACGGCAAACTAGTTGTTGGACACGATGGTTTTGCGGGAGAGTTTGGCCATGTTGTTGCAAAAATCGACGGTCGCCAGTGTGGATGCGGAAAGCGTGGTTGCTTGGAAACCTACGCATCGGCAACAGGAATCCGCAGAACAGCATTTAAGATGCTTGCTGATATTAACCAACCCAGCGTACTCCGCAATATTACCTTTGAGAAGTTATCGGCAAAAATGGTCACTGAGGCCGCTAAAACAGGCGACCCTCTTGCTCGAGCAGCATTTGAATACACTGGTTTAATCCTTGGTACTCGCCTAGCCGATTTAGTGGCTATTTTGAATCCAGAGGCCATATTCTTTTTTGGTGGTTTGGCTAACGCAGGCGAGCTCCTTTTTGACCCAACCCGCCGACACATGGAGGAGTATATGTTCCCCGTATTTAGAGGTAAGGTAAAATTGTTGACATCTGGCCTGCAGGATAAGAATGCTGCAGTACTTGGTGCCGCTGCGTTAATTTGGCAAGAACTCTGATTTATTGAAAAGAATTCGTAAATTGAATGTCCTTTAAAAAATAAGTCGATGAAAAAGTTTTATCTAATTGTTGTAGTTGTAAGTTTTCTGTCTGCAATTTCTATTGCTCAGGAGAACAGTACGCCTTCAAAGGTTAATCTTGGCTTAGGCATGGGTTTGGATTATGGCGGATTTGGTGGACGATTTACCTTTGTTCCCACCAAGAATTTTGCACTGTTTGGGGGCTTTGGTTATAACCTCTTGGGTTTAGGATATAATGTTGGTGGTACCTATAGAATTTTGCCCGATAAAAGAATATGCCCAACCATTAGTGCTATGTACGGATACAATGGTGTGATTAAAATAAGCGGTGCTTGGAGTTTCGAAGAAACATACTACGGTCCAACTTTTGGCGTAGGATTTGAATTCAGACCCCAAAGAAAAGGTTACTGGAATATTGAACTCCTTGTTCCCATTCGTTCAAAAGACTATCATGACGATATGGATGCTATTAAAGATAATCCAAGTATCGAACTTAAATCCGAGCCTCTACCTATTGGAATAAGCGTGGGTTATCACTTCTGGTTATAATATTATTGCCACCACTATCGGTGGCTTTTTTATTTTATATATCAACATTTTGGCATACAGCATTGTTATACTATTTTTGAAAAAATATAATAAAATGAACTTCGACCTTATAGTTATTGGAAGTGGCCCTGGTGGTTATGTGGCCGCTATTAGAGCAAGCCAACTCGGAATGAAAGTGGCAGTTGTGGAAAAAGAAAACCTTGGAGGAATATGCCTTAATTGGGGCTGTATACCTACAAAGGCACTTCTAAAAAGCGCTCAAGTTTTTGAGTATGCATCGCATGCCGCCGATTACGGTGTGGTTGCTGCCGATGTAAAACCTGATTTCGAGAAGATGATTACCCGTAGCCGTGGTGTTGCCGATGCCATGAGCAAGGGCATTCAGTTCCTTTTCAAGAAAAATAACATCACTGTAATTAATGGTTTTGGGAAATTAAAGGACAACCATACAGTAACTGTTACTGGAACCGATGGAACAACCGCTGAGTATAGCGCATCGCACATTATACTTGCTACAGGTGCTCGCTCACGCGAGTTACCAAGCCTTAAGCAGGATGGTGTTAAAGTAATTGGCTACCGCCAAGCGCTTACACTTCCAAAGCAACCCGCGTCGATGGTTGTTGTTGGTTCTGGTGCAATTGGTAGCGAGTTTGCCTATTTCTACAATGCTATTGGAACAAAGGTTACTTTAGTTGAATACTTGCCAAACATTGTTCCGCTTGAGGATGAGGAAGTAAGCAAAACACTTGAGCGTGCATTCAAAAAGGCAGGCATAACTGTTAAAACCGAGGCATCGGTAGAATCTGTTGATACATCGGGCGAGCTATGCAAAGTAAGCATTCAGACTAAAAAAGGAGTTGAAATTGTTGAAGCAGAAATAGTTCTATCTGCTGTAGGGATTACTCCAAATATAGAAAATATTGGACTTGAAGAGTTAGGTATTGTTGTAGAGAAAGGCAGAGTAAAGGTTGACGAATTCTTCCGTACTAACGTTGATGGTGTTTACGCCATTGGCGATATTGTTCAAGGCCCTGCATTAGCACACGTTGCGTCGGCAGAGGGGATTGTTTGCGTGGAGAAAATTGCAGGACAAAACCCACACCCTGTTGATTACAAAAACATTCCTGGCTGTACCTACACAATGCCAGAGGTTTCGTCAGTTGGTATGTCCGAGAAGGCTGCTAAGGATGCTGGTTACGAAATTAAGGTGGGTAAATTCCCATTCACCGCATCGGGTAAAGCAACTGCCGCAGGTATGCGCGACGGATTTGTAAAACTTATTTTCGACGCTAAGTATGGTGAGTTGCTTGGTGCCCATATGATTGGCGGTAACGTAACCGAAATGATTGCTGAACTTGTTGTTGCACGTCATCTGGAAACGACTGGTCACGAACTAATCAAGAGCATTCACCCACACCCAACCATGAGCGAAGCTGTTATGGAAGCTGCTGCTGCTGCTTATGGCGAGGCTATTCACATTTAAAACCTAGGCAGATTTTAATAACAAAAGAGCTGGTTAGTGCCAGCTCTTTTCTTTTAACCCAAAACCCTATTCTAATAATCTACCGAAATAGAGCTTAATCTTTTCAAAGGTTAAACTTCGTTTTGGGTGGCTTCTCCCTAACTGAACAACATCACCTGCTTTTACTATGTTGAAAGTAAAAACATATGCCTCTGGATACTCCATAGCAAGGCTCGAATACCTGATGTCATATATCTTAAATCCATTGCTGGTTTGCTCTACGGTATAAAATCCTTTAGTAAACTCTTTAATCTTATCCACCTCATAGTAATCAGCAGTATCCATTAGTTGATGATTTTTAACCAAATCTGTTTTTTGCAATGGTTTATTGATATTTAGAATATTCCTTTGCTCAACCTTAAATGAAAGACTATCCTCAACCACAACCATCCATATCAGATTGGTTAAGGGTAATGGTGCTGTACGAATTCGGGTATACTCCACTCTATTAACAGCCAGTTCCTTTTTGATTGTTGACTCCAACTTCTCCTTAATCACTACCGATAATCCAAAATAGAGTATCAGAAAAGAGATAGATAACCATGCAAAAACTCTCCGCTTAGCATTTCCCTTATTCATGAACCAAAGAATAGCAAAGACAGGTATCATTACCGCTAAAAGAAACACATCAACAATTGCAACAGAATCGTACGAAACGCGAGCATTACTAAATGGCTCAAACACACCTGTACCGTAGGTGTTAAAAATATCTACCAAAATATGCGATAGCCAGGGCAGAGCTATTAGCCAAAGCCAATCGACATAACGCATTCGAGAATCTTTATCTATTTTACTTAACAAATAGGAGACAATAGGCGCTAAAAGAATAAGCAGAAAAAACGAGTGACTTATCCCTCTATGAAATAATAGCGCATAGACTGGATTCAGAAAGGCTGATATAACGGAATCGAAATCGGGAATATTGCCTGCAACAGCCCCAATCAACAAGGCTTTGTTCCCAATCTTTTTACCAATGGTTACTTCGGCAATTGCTGCTCCTAAAGCAATATGTGTTAATGAGTCCATTTCTTTTGTTAACTTTGTGCCTGATTAGTTGATTATTGAGCGGTTAATATAATTACCTAACCTGTTGACCTCAAAACAAATAATCAAACATCAGAATTCAATACTTTGTTCAAAGATACAGAATTATCATGGGGAGACGAGGAAAATATCCAGTAATTGAGAATGTCAGAATTGAGGATGTAGCAGCAGAAGGAAAAGCACTTGCAAGGGTAAACGAAAAGGTTCTGTTTACGGCATTTGCCGTTCCAGGCGATGTTGTTGATATTCAAATTACCAACAAGCGTAAAAGCTACCTTGAAGGTTACGTGGTAAACTACCGCGAATACTCCCCACTCAGAACAACGCCCTTCTGCGAACATTTTGGAATGTGTGGTGGCTGTAAATGGCAAAACCTACCATACAACGAACAGCTAAAGTTTAAACAAAAACAGGTGGTTGACCAATTAACCAGAATAGCAAAGGTTGAATTACCAGAAATCTCAACAATTATTGGTTCTGCAAAAACCACACACTATAGGAATAAACTAGAGTTTACTTTCTCCGAATCGCGCTGGTTGAGCCAGGAGGAAATTGCCTCGGGTAATGAGTTTGAGCCAGAACCTGCACTGGGTTATCATATCCCAGGAAAATTTGATAAAGTTTTCGATGTAAAGAATTGCTACTTGCAACCCGAACCATCGAACTCAATTCGACTGGCTGTGAGAGATTTTGCGACAAAGCACAACCTCCCATTCCTTAATTTAAGGAGCAAGGAGGGATTACTTCGTAACATTATTGTGCGCACAGCCTCAACAGGCGATGTTATGGTTATTTTAGTAGTAAAGGATTTCAACGATTCCGTAAAGGAACTACTCAACTTTATAAAGAGCCAATTTCCTCAAATAACTTCGCTATTTTACGTTGTAAACCAGAAGGTAAATGACACCATAAACGACTTATCCCTAGAACTTTTTCATGGGAAAGACCATATCCTTGAGGAAATGGAAGGCATTAAGTTTAAGGTTGGTCCAAAATCGTTTTACCAAACCAACTCCGAGCAAGCGTACGAACTCTATAAGGTTGCCCGCAGTTTTGCAGATATCAAGCCCGATGAGCACGTATACGACCTTTACACTGGCACTGGAACAATAGCAAACTTTGCTGCAGCAAAGGCAAAGCACGTAGTTGGTGTTGAGTATGTACCCGAGGCAATTGACGATGCCAAGGTTAACTCTGAAATCAACAGTATCCAAAACACCAGTTTTTTTGCAGGTGATATTAAAGATTTACTTACCGAAGCGTTTATGCAGGAACAGGGTTATCCCGATGTGGTAATCCTTGACCCTCCCCGAGCAGGCGTTCACCCCGATGTGCTAGATTCAATTCTACACGCCAACCCAAAACGCATTGTTTATGTAAGCTGTAACCCAGCATCGCAAGCTCGCGACATAGCAATTCTTGATAAGGGCTATAAGGTTACCCGGGTGCAACCTGTAGATATGTTCCCCCATACACATCACGTTGAAAACGTAGTGTTGATGGAGAAACGGGTTTAGTGTTACTTGTTCTTATCAGAAAAGAAAGTATTCCTGTGAAACAGTAATAGGTAAAGAACACCCGTTGTTATTGCCGAATCGGCAATGTTGAATACTGGTCGGAAAAATACAAAACGCTCACCGCCCCAAATTGGTAACCACGAAGGAAATGTTGTATCAATTATTGGAAAGTAAAGCATATCTACCACACACCCCTTTAAAAGGCCAGAGTACCCATTTAAACTAAAAGTTGATGTGCCGTGATACGACACCCACTCGCCTATTTGGTTGTTGTAGGTTGTGCCTGTATCAAAAATAAGCCCGTAAAACGCACTATCAATCATATTTCCAATTGCACCTGCCAAAATTAAAGATACGCCAATAACAACTCCTGTTTTGGTGTTTTGGTACACCAACTTATGTAAGTACCAAGCAATGGCTACTATGGCTACGATACGGAATAATCCCAAGAGGATTTTGCCCCAGATTCCCCAGAATTTCATTCCAAAAGCCATTCCAGGATTTTCGGTGAAATGTAGAATAAACCAATCGCCCATAATTCTAATTTCATCGCCAATAGCAAAGTTTGTTTTAATCCAAATCTTGAATATTTGGTCAACAACTAGAATTAGTAGAATTACCAGAATGGATTTATTTCGAAGAGACATCTGCATGGTATGAAATTTTTTATTTGCTTGCAAAACTAGTAAAAAAAAGAAAGTGGCCTTACAGCCACTTTCTTTTTCAACAGGAATATTTTAACGTTGATTGTTTTTTGCATCAATGCTAAGCGTTGCATGTGGTACAGCGCGCAAACGTTCCTTAGCAATAAGTTTGCCTGTTTCGCGACAAATACCATACGTTTTGTTCTCAATACGAACAAGAGCAGCTTCGAGGTGCTGAATGAATTTTTGTTGACGTTGTGCCAATTTACCTGCTTCTTCTTTCGAAAGAGTTGAAGCACCCTCTTCCAAAACTTTAAAAGTTGGTGAAGTATCCTCGGTGTCGTTGCTTTCGCTCATGGTAATAGCACTCTTAAGGATTTCGTAATCCTTCCGAGCCTTTTCGAGTTTTTGCAGTATTAATTCTTTGAATTCTGCCAACTCCTCATCGGAATATCTAGTTTTTTCTCCCATGGCAATAAATTTTGCTAAATATATTAAAAAAATCTACTTATTATCAAAATCATCCTTCAATCTTTTCAACACTGATTGATGTTTTTAGTTCATCATCAAGTTCTATTACGATTGAATTTCCATTAAGATCCGAGTCTACAAGGTTTATTTCCTTAGCTAGGGTTTGTCCTGCAATGTAGTCCTTATGAGCCTGAACAGCATTGTTAAGCCCTTCGTGCTTCTTAATGGTAATCCTAATCTTATCGGTAACCTCAAAGCCAGAATCCTTACGGATATTCTGTACACGGTTGATAAGTTCGCGGGCGATACCCTCCATTCGGAGCTCATCGCTTATCTTGATGTCCAATGCTACGGTGTAACGTCCCTCGTTAGCAACTAACCAGCCAGGAATATCCTCCGATAATATTTCAACATCCTCAAGGGTTATGTTGATTGGGCCTTCGGCCAACGCAATCTCGAAGCTGTTATTTCGCTCAATGCTGCTGATATCGGCTTGTGTCATCTTTGCAACTGCATCGGAAATAGCCTTCATCGATTTTCCGAAACGTGGACCAAGAGTCTTGAAGTTTGGCTTAATCTTCTTAACCAGAATTCCCGACGAATCGGTTAAATACTCCAACTCCTTAACGTTAACCTCGCTTAGGATTAGGTTTTCCACAGCGTTTAGTTGAGTTCGGAACTTCTCGTCCAGAATTGGAATCATAATCTTGCTCAAAGGCTGACGTACCTTGATATTCACCTTACGACGAAGTCCTAGTACCAGCGAGCAGATGCTTTGAGCAATTTCCATGCGCTCCTCAAGGTTCTTGTCGATTAACTTCTCGTTGTATTTTGGGAACTGAGTTAGGTGAACGCTCTCGTAGGTATGTTTTCCTGTAACATTGTTCAAATCGGTGAACAGTTGGTCCATAAAAAACGGTGCAATTGGCGATGCAAGAATTGCAACGGTTTCCAAACAGGTGTAAAGGGTTTGGTATGCAGCAATCTTATCGGTATCGAACTCACCACCCCAGAAACGCTTACGGTTTAGGCGAACGTACCAGTTACTTAACTGCTCGTTTACAAAATCCTGAATTGCGCGTCCAGCACGAGTTGGCTCGTAGCTCTCGTAAGCATCCTCAACCTCCTTTATTAACGAGTTGAGTAACGACAGTATCCAACGGTCAATCTCGGGACGTTTCTCAACAGGAACTTCAGCATCGCTGTAGTTGAAACCATCAACGTTTGCGTAAAGCGCAAAGAACGAGTATGTATTGTAGAGTGTTCCAAAAAACTTACGCTTAACCTCGTCAACTCCCTCAATATCAAACTTTAGGTTATCCCAGGGTTGTGAGTTGGCAATCATGTACCAACGTAATGGGTCGGAGCCGTACTTCTCAATCACCTCGAACGGATCAACTCCATTACCAAGGCGTTTACTCATCTTGTTACCGTTCTTATCCAGCACAAGTCCGTTGGAGATAATATTCTTAAACGCTACAGAATCGAACAATAGCGACGAAATTGCATGTAATGTGTAGAACCATCCGCGGGTTTGGTCAACTCCTTCGGCAATAAAATCGGCTGGGTAAACATCACCGAAATTCTCCTTATGCTCAAAGGGATAGTGAACCTGAGCATATGGCATTGCGCCAGAATCGAACCAAACATCAATTAGATCGGGCTCACGGAACATCTTTTTTCCAGTTGACGACACTAAAAATACGTTATCCACAAATGGACGATGCAAATCGAACGATTCGTAGTTCTTTGAAGTAAAGTCGCCCTCAACATAGTTCGCTAGAGGATTCTTCTCCATAAATCCAGCCTTAACCGCTTTCTCACACTCAGCCTTCATTTGTGCAACAGAACCAATGCAAATCATCTCGGAACGATCCTCTGTAACCCAAATTGGAAGTGGTGTTCCCCAGTAACGCGAACGCGAAAGGTTCCAATCCAACAGGTTCTCCAACCATTTTCCAAAACGTCCAGTTCCTGTGCTTGCGGGTTTCCAGTTGATGGTATTGTTAAGTTCAATCATCCTATCCTTAAGGGCTGTAACCTTAATAAACCAACTGTCCAACGGATAGTAAAGGATTGGCTTATCGGTACGCCAGCAGTGTGGATAGTTGTGAACGTGTTTCTCAATACGGAATGCTTTATTTTCCTTCTTTAGCAGAACAGCCAAATCAAGATCCAACGATGTTTCCTTATCGGTTGCAGATGGGTCGTAATCGTTCTTAACGTAACTTCCCGCAAAATCTTTATATAACTCAACATTGATGTGGTTCTTCACAAAATCGGGGTGTAAATCCTCGATAAGGTAGAAGCGTCCACGGCGATCGACCATCGGCTCAGGATTATTGGCCTTATCGCGTAGGATAAGCGGCGATATTCTGGATGTTTTAGCAGCACGGTCGTCGTCGGCACCAAAGGTTGGAGCAATGTGAACAACGCCAGTACCATCCTCGGTAGTAACAAAATCGCCAGCAATTACTCTAAAAGCATCGCCCTCTGGTTTAACCCAAGGGAATAGCTGCTCGTAGTTGATTCCTACAAGTTGACTACCAACAAACTCAGCAATTACCTTGAAAGGTACTTTCTTATCACCAGCCTTATAATCTTCGAGTGCTAACTCAGCATTTGCCGAAGGGAAATACGATTCTCTACGATCCTTCGCAAGTAAAACTGTGATAGGTTCGCCACTATATGGATTGAACGATTTTACTAACTCATAACGAATATTAGCATTTATTGCCAATGCTGTGTTCGATGGTAAAGTCCAAGGTGTAGTTGTCCAAGCGAGAACGTACACATCAGTATCGGCCTTATCGAAAAGTAATTTACTCTTGTCGTTACGGATTACCTTAAACTGTGCTACAATGGTGGTATCCTTAACATCGCGGTAGCAACCTGGTTGGTTCAACTCGTGAGTACTAAGACCTGTACCTGCAGCAGGAGAATAGGGCTGAATGGTTTTACCTTTGTAGAGCAAACCCTTCTCGTACAGTTTTTGAAGTAGGTACCAAAGACTCTCGATGTAACGGTTATCGTAGGTGATGTATGGATGTTCCATATCCACCCAGTAACCCATTTTATGTGTAAGATCCTCCCAAAGGTCGGTATATTTCATTACCTCCTTGCGACAGGTTTGGTTATACTCCTCAACCGAAATTTTAGTACCAATATCCTCCTTGGTAATGCCAAGCATTTTCTCAACGCCAAGTTCAACGGGCAAACCGTGAGTATCCCATCCGGCTTTACGATCCACCAAGAATCCTTTTTGAGTTTTATAGCGACAGAAAATATCCTTAATAGAGCGAGCCATTACGTGGTGAATACCAGGAATTCCGTTTGCTGAAGGTGGGCCTTCATAAAACACAAATGTAGGATGACCTTTGCGGGTTTCTAAACTTTTATGAAAAGTGTCGTTCTTATCCCAGGTTTTTAGCACATCCTTGTTTACCTGCGATAAATCTAAACCCTTGTACTCTTTAAATTTCGACTGTTTCATCCGTGTAAACCATTAAAATACTTAATATCAAACTTTTATCAATTTCTCATTCAATAACCGCTTACTAAGCGGATGGAACACCCATACATTATTTATCTTTTTTATGGCAAATGCCTTACTTGGGTGTTTCATTTATAAAAACATTAATAATCACCACAAAAATTGACCAATCTATAATATTGAATTACTAAAAAATTACACCTATCCGTTAAATAAAAATCTGCATTAAGCAGATTTAATTGATATTCAGCGTAATATCAAAATAAAACCCTTCTGAAAAATCTCACAAAGATATAGCATAATTTCAATAAAATCAAATAGAAATGAGGTGGTTAAATTCTTTTCTTATGGTAGCAAGAGCTCCACAAGGGTTTTGAACCCTTGAGGAGTTTTATAGAATAAATTATGGTTAGTCTAAAAATGTTTTTGCTTAAGCCTTACCAATCGAAGAAACAACTTATCAATCCAAGATGTTTTATTCTCGTAAATTAAGGGTTTAAGAGTCTCAACCACGCTTAACTCGGCCTCGCTTATACCCAGATGATTTAATACCTGTTTATAGTTTGAAGGCTTAAGGTTAACATTATCGGCCAAGTACAACTCATTTGCTTGCTCCCTAGTAATCTCTTCCCTGCGCACCATGTTGCTATACTGACAAATATGGCGTTCGTAACCATATATTTTATGCCGAACATAGTTGGTAAATGGTTCTGCAATACAATCGAAGTGTTTAGAGTATTCCATAGAGGCATTATCTTTCCAACCCAGTTCTTTTGCAATAATTTCGCCCATTTCCTTATCCGAGGGGTTTTCAATAAAAAACAAAGGAGCAACATCCTTGGCAAAATAACCTACCCGCTTTCCAATAGAAAGAGAAAAATTTGTAAGATTTGGGTAAATAAGAAAATCGTCAATCTCCTTCTTGGACAATTCCTTACAACTCGAAAGGATATGTTTAAACCTAGCTATATCCTGAATAGAGTCGGGAATAAACGAATCGTTCTCCAATGGCGATGTGCCGTAGAGAATTATTGGAACTTTATAGTCCCTTGCAACTTTAAAAATATTAGCTCGTGTACCAATATCGCAAGGGCCACAGAAATCGCCAGATTTTTTAAGCAAATGGCTGTAAATTTTCATCTGAACCTCAGGATCCGGCTTGCAGTAAATATGCTCTACATTAGTGTTTTTAACTATGGTGTTAATGTTCTCAATGGCTAAGTCGCTAAGCAAACCATTATCATATGTCATTGTAAGAACACTCAACTTGTAAACATTCACGGCCAAATGCAAAATGTAGGCACTATCCTTCCCCCCACTAATTGGCACCAATGCGTTATAGGTTGGATTTTTCTTCTTGGCTTTTTCGAATATGTTTATCAGGTGTTGCTCGCCAAGCGGCTTAAAGCTGTTATCCTTGCTACACAATGAACATATTCCATCGCTGTTGAACGAAATACCGTGGTAATTATCGTTAAGAATACATTTTGTACAGACCTGCATTATTATTTTTGGTTTTTCAGTTTACCAACCCCTCAAGGGTTTTGAACCCTTGAGGGGGTTGAAGAATAAATTATCAAAATCTATTTTTTAGCCTTGCTAAGGGTAAATATAAACGAAGTGCCCTGATTTAAACTACTCCGTACACTTATGCTCTGCCTATGACCCTCAATAATATGCTTAACAATTGCTAGGCCTAAGCCTGTCCCACCCTGCTCGCGCGAACGACTTTTATCGACTCTATAAAAACGCTCAAATATCCGCGGGATATCCTTTTGGTCTATACCCACACCGTTATCGTTAACCTCAACAATAACTCTTTCGTCTAAATCAGAAAACGAAATAATTGTTCTACCTCCCACATTACCATAATTAATGGAGTTAAGAACTAGGTTATAAATCACTTGATAAATCTTTTTCTTGTCAGCATTCACCCAAATGGGCTTTTCGTAGATTTTATTGAACTCTAATGAGATTGTCTTATTTTTGGCCCGTATATCCAAAGCTTCATAAACATCCTCAACTAAACCAACAATACTGAATTTTTCGTAGTTAAGTTTTAACTCTCCCGCCTCAAGCTTTGAGATGGTTTCCAAATCATCAACAATTCCGATAAGTCTATTGATACTCTTCTCCGTTCGTTCAAGGTACTTTCGGTTTATCGATTCATCTTCTAAACCTCCATCTAAAAGGGTAAGCACATAACCCTGAATGTTGAAAATTGGTGTCTTAAGCTCGTGTGATACGTTGCCCAAAAACTCCTTGCGGTAACGCTCCATCTCTTTTAACCTATCAATTTCCTGAGTTTTTATGTTGGACCAAGTTGTTAAATCGGTGTTAATCTTTTTTATCAACTTGCCCTCGTCAACCTTGCTAGCCAAGTGAGAATCACTAACATCAGTATAATACAGCGTTTTATAAAGAGGCCTTATTTTCTTAGCCACAAAATAATTTATAAGCAGGTTTGACGCTATCAATATTACAGTAAAAGTAGATAGAGCAACAGCCAAGCATTGCAGAAGTAATCCATCAGCTTTTATTCCAAAAAACAATAAGGAAAGAATCCCAGAAACGATGCCTGCGATTAATGCAATAACTATTGAAATTGTTTTTGGCGATTCTATTACCTTTTCAGTCATCGAAGTTTGGGTTTACTTCAGCAGTCTGTCTATTTGACCAGATTCAAGATACTGCTTAAGCATTTTGGTAATGTACTTTCCAACAATATCGAACTCAAGGTTTACAACTGTGCCTACTTTAAACTGATGAAAGTTTGTATGTTCGTATGTGTATGGAATAATTGCAACTTGAAAAGTTTTTTCCTTGGAGTTTACAACCGTTAAACTTACGCCATTAACTGAAATTGAGCCTTTCTCAACTGTGATGTTCCCTTTAGATGGATCGTACTCAAAGGTAAAATACCAACTACCATCAGCCTCTTCAATCTTAGTACAAACTGCAGTTTGGTCAACGTGACCCTGTACAAGATGACCATCGAGTAAACTGTCAATCTTCATACTACGCTCAAGATTAACCTTATCGCCAACCTTTAGCAAACCCAAATTTGTTTTGTCGAGGGTTTCTTTAATCGCAGTAACAGTGTAGTTATCACCATTCTTCTTAACAACAGTTAGGCAAACACCATTGTGCGAAATGCTCTGGTCTATCTTAAGGGTATCGGTAAACGAACATTTCAAAGTGATGTGTAAGTTTTCCTTATCCTTCTCCAATGCAACCACCGTTGCGGGTTCTTCTACTATTCCTGAAAACATATGCTTAATTTTAATTGATTACTAAATTTTACAAATATATAAAACACCCTCGAATCTTCGGCTCTTAGAGTTTTAAGTTTATATTAATAAAGATTCTTGGTGTATCCTCAATTAATTCCGTTTCATCGAAAATATGCACTATAAGTTTTAACTACGTTTTATATATTTACTAACTTTGAAAAGCTAAACAACAATTACAATGAGTACTGCATTTAAAGGTAAGACATTGCTTATAACTGGAGGTACAGGTTCCTTTGGAAACGCCGTTCTCCGTAGGTTTTTATCCTCAGAAATTGGAGAAATTAGAATCTTTTCGCGCGATGAAAAGAAACAAGACGATATGCGCAGGCATTATAACAATAAAAAAATTAAGTTTTATATTGGTGATGTTAGAGATACGGGAAGCATAAGTAAGGTAATTCATGGTGTTGATTATATTTTTCATGCAGCAGCTTTAAAGCAAGTACCATCATGTGAATTTTTTCCCATTGAAGCTGTAAAAACAAACATTCTAGGAACCGATAATGTTTTAAGTGCTGCAGAAACTTACGGTGTTAAACGAACGGTTGTACTTAGTACTGACAAGGCAGCATACCCAATTAATGCAATGGGAATGTCCAAGGCCTTAATGGAAAAAACAATGGTTGCTAGGTCAAGGAATAACGATCCAGAAAAACAGATTTTTTGTGGTACCCGTTATGGTAATGTGATGGCGTCGCGGGGTTCGGTAATCCCCCTATTTGTGGAACAAATAAAAAATGGCAAACCGCTCACTATCACAGATGCAAACATGACTAGGTTTATGATGACGCTTGACGATGCTGTTGATTTGGTAATATATGCCTTTGAAAACGCAATGCCAGGCGATCTATTCGTTCAAAAGGCACCGGCTGCTACTATTGAAACATTGGCTAAAGCCCTGATTGAACTTTACAAAGCAAAGAACGAAATTCGAATAATTGGAACTCGCCACGGCGAAAAACTATACGAAACTTTAGTTAACCGCGAGGATATGGTTAAAGCTCAAGACCTTGGAAAATATTATAGAATTCCAGTTGATAGTCGCGACTTAAACTATGCACAATATTTCTCGGAAGGATCACCCGATGTCTCCAAATTTGAAGAATACCACTCCCACAACACTCAACGATTAGATGTGGAGGGTATGAAGCAACTGTTACTAAAACTACCGCTGATTCGCAAGGATATTCTAGGTGAAGATATTGGCTATATTTACGAACCTTAAATATATATTACACAATGTTTCTCAGAGTAAAATCCCAGAGTTACACAGAGCAATAAAATGGATCAAAATCAACTAACACACGAAATACTAGATTCTGCATATAAAGTCCATTCAGCCTTAGGACCAGGACTGCTAGAATCAGCCTATAAAACTTGCCTTGTATATGAATTACAAAAAAAAGGGTTTAGTGTTGAGGTAGAGAAGCCCATCCCTTTAATTTATGAAGAAATAAAACTAGATTGCGGTTATCGGTTAGATATACTAGTTGAAAATACAGTAATAGTTGAATTAAAAACAGTTGAAACCTTTACCGATGTTCATACCGCTCAGGTTATAACATATCTTAAACTAACGAATAAACATATTGGCCTACTTTTAAATTTTAACACCAAAAGTTTAAAAGATGGCATTAAACGATTTGTACTATAACATAGTGTTACACTGTGCATACTCTGTGTAACTCTGTGAAACATATACTTAAATGATAAAAGTAGGAATTACCGGCCAGTCCGGATTTATTGGAACACATCTCTTTAACACCTTGGGATTGTACCCCGATAAATTCGAGAGAGTCCCTTTTGAGGATACATTTTTTGATAACAAGCTTAAATTATCAGAATTTGTTCGCGGTTGTGATGTAATCGTGCATCTGGCAGCTATGAACCGTCATAACAGCCCTGAAGTAATTTACAGCACCAATATCGGATTAGTTCAAAAATTAATCGAAGCCTGCGAAATAACCAAGTCTACACCACATATAATCTTCTCATCATCAACCCAAGAGGAGCGCGATAACCTATACGGAAAATCAAAAAAAGAGGGTCGTATACTTTTTGAACAATGGGCCTCAAAAAACAACGCCATATTCTCGGGCTTTGTAATCCCTAATGTTTTTGGTCCTTTTGGCAAGCCCTACTATAACTCTGTTGTGGCTACATTCTGCCATCAACTAACGCATGGCGAAGAGCCTAAAATTGAGGTGGATGGAGAACTCAACCTGATCTACGTTTCGGAATTGGTAAACCATTTTATTGAAAAAATAGTATTTCACAGTGTTACACAGAGTAAGAACTCGGAGTTACGCGGTGAAGCAATACAGATCCCTCACACTGCAACCATTAAGGTTTCGTCGCTCCTCAACAAGCTGAACGAGTTTAAAGCAAACTATTTTGAGAAGGGTGTATTTCCGAACCTGACCGATAGTTTTGAGCGAAACTTATTCAATACATTCGTATGCTATATCGACCATAATCAATTCTTCCCCTTCAGGCTTGAACTAAAAACCGACGATCGTGGAAGTTTTGTTGAAACCATTAAGCTTAACAGTGGTGGACAAATATCATTCTCCACTACTAAGCCAGGAATTACCCGTGGAAACCATTTCCATACCAGAAAATCGGAAAGGTTTGCTGTTATTAAAGGAAAGGCAATTATTGAAATTAGAAGGGTTGGAACCGATAAAAAAATTACCTTTGAACTAGATGGAAGCAACCCTTCGTTTGTGGATATGCCTATATGGTTTACCCATAATATTAAAAATATTGGAAGCGAGGATCTTTACACCATCTTTTGGATAAGTGAGCATTTTAATGCTAATGATCCAGATACTTTTTTTGAAACTGTTTAAAAGATATTTCACAGAGTATCACAGAGTAAAACACTGTGTTACACTGTGAACCCATTGTGAAACTCTGTGCAACTAAATTTATGAAAAAACTAAAAGTATTATCTGTTGTTGGGACTCGTCCCGAGATTATTAGGCTCTCCAGAGTATTATCCAAACTTGATGAGTCCGAAGCAATTCAGCACATCTCAGTTCACACTGGTCAAAACTACGACTACGAACTCAACCAAATTTTCTATGAGGACTTGGGTGTTCGTAAACCCGATTTTTTTCTTGATGCTGCCGGAGCAACTGCTACTGAAACAATTGGACAAATCCTAATAAAAATTGACCCAATACTAGAACAAATCAAGCCTGATGCATTTCTTGTACTAGGCGATACCAACAGTTGTCTGTGCGCAATACCTGCAAAGAAACGACATATTCCTATCTTCCACATGGAGGCAGGAAACAGGTGTTTCGATCAACGCGTGCCAGAGGAGACTAACCGAAAAATTGTTGACCATATCTCTGATATTAACCTAACCTACAGCGATATTGCCCGCGAGTACCTTCTCCGAGAAGGGTTGCCCGCCGATAGAGTAATAAAAACTGGTTCTCCGATGTTTGAGGTACTACACCACTATTTGCCCAAAATAAAATCGTCGGATGTGCTTAAACGGTTAAACCTCGAGAAGGGTAAGTTCTTTGTAGTATCGGCTCACAGAGAGGAAAACATCAATAGCGAAAAGAATTTCTCAGGTTTAATTCAATCGCTCAATATCATTGCCGAACAATTTGGGTACCCTATTATTGTAAGCACACACCCAAGGACAAGAAAAATGATTGAGGCAAAAAACGTAGAGGTTCGGAATGAGGTTGTTTTTTTAAAACCTTTAGGCTTTAACGATTACAACGCACTCCAAATGAATGCTTACGCTGTGCTATCGGACAGTGGAACTATATCGGAAGAATCGTCGATACTTAATTTTAGGGCATTGAACATTCGTGAGGCACACGAACGACCCGAAGCAATGGAAGAGGCCTCGGTTATGATGGTAGGGCTAAATCCTGAACGGATTTTACAGGGACTTACTCAATTGCAATACCAGAATGTAGAGAAAGAAAGAAACTTCAGACCTGTTGCCGACTACTCTATGCCCAATGTTTCCGATAAGGTGGTGCGGATTATACTAAGCTATACAGACTATGTGAAACGGGTAGTTTGGGAGGAATAAATAGAACACTGATTATGCTGATTAGGCAGATTATCGCTAATAATCTGTGAAAATTCCTTTAAAATCCTCACTATCTGTGTTCCATCCAAATTAAAATCCAAAATTCAAGCCAGCGGAAATAATAGTATTTTTGCCTTGAAACGATTTGGGAGTATACAAATCCAAGTACTCCTGAGCAGTTTTACCATCCACATCATACCCTTTAATATTGCTTTGCGTTGCGGAAAGATATAGCCAAGAATCGTGAATAAACTCCCAACTAGCCGTAAGGATTATACTGGTGTTTCTCCATGTTACGCTCTCCATAAATGGTAAACGTTCGGCCTCCCTTCCATCGGTATAGGCATACTCATTACCATGCTTGGCAACGAAATATTCGCCTCTAAAAAGCAAACCCCTTAAAGGTTTGAAATCCAAGGCAAAGTATATCTCCTCGGAATTGTCGCGAAGGTAATAGCCGAGGTTAAAGTTGTTGGTTTCAAACGTGGTTGCAGGCACTCTATGTTTATATACTATTGGATTTACCCTTGTATATTCCGCTGTTAAGCTAATATTCCTAACTGGCCAATTCGATAATCGAGCGCCCCCTTTTAGTGATATAAAATTTTGTCGCTTTGAATCTGTTACACGAGTAACTGAAAACTCATCAATAAAAACAGTACTGTAAAGGTGTAGGCCTCTAACCCTTTTAATACTTAAATCAAAAAACATCTGAGAGTTCTGGTTATCAATCTTATTGTTTAAGGTATGGTCAATGGATTTGAAAAACATCACGGGAATAAGATATGCAGGTTGCACTTTAGTATCGGAATAAACTATAGAATTACCTACAGAAAATGAAATTCCGCGTAAAGGGTAAAAAGTTAAAAGATTTGCGGCAATGTACTTATCACGGTAAACTGCGCGGAAGTCGCCATTGGTGGTTGTATATGAGCGACTACTATCTATCACTTCAGAAACAAGCCATCCGTGAATGTAGTTCAACTCAAACCACTTTACTGGCTTAAGCTGTAATTTTATCATAGCGTATGATGGTGTGCGACCCGAAAATATTGTAGCGCCATGATAGTTGGTTCCCCACTGTATATGATCCTTCACCAGCCCTACAGACCCCCATTTCCATCCATAAGTAATGCCACCACGCATTTCGGAATAGTCTCCACCCTTGCGACCCTGTACCCCAATTTTATAGTTGCCCCCCTCACTTTGATTAAAGTATGATGGACTTGCCAGTATTTCTGTTTGATAATTATCGCGAAGGCTACCATAAATTGAGAATCCTCCAATAAAACCCCAGGCCTCGGCTCCACCCCAAGTATGCATAATGTTTTCGGCTCCGCCAACGTACTCTCGTATTCCCCAAATTGGACGGATTGAAAATGCAAAAACTGAATCCTTATAGTGTAGTCCATAGGGCAACAAACCAATATTAAGGCTTGGTTCTCGATTAACTAAGTTCCCTTTTTTACTCCCAGTATACGGATTGTATGAACTATCTGCAAAAAAGGCGTACTGCTTAAGGTAAAAAGCCAAATCCTTTTTCTGACGTTGCGAAAGTTCGTCCTGCTTTTTTTGTACCTCAATCAAAGTTAAATAAATAAATTTACCACTGTAAGGTTTTACAGCACTGTTAATTGAAACATAGCCAAGTGTACCTAACTCGTCTAAAAACTCATAAATACCTGCATTGTTAAAATGAACGGGTATTTCCTGTGCTTTTGAAAATATGGCTATAAAAGCAAATAGTGAAAGTAATATTGTTTTACGCATAAATGTATTTTTAAACAATCCTTTATAGAACGCAGATGACGCAGATACTACAGATAAGTATTCAGTTACACAGTGTTTCACAATGAGACCACAGAGTTGCACGGTGTTTTAATGTTACTCTGTGTAACTGAATTCTCCCAAAGATTACAAAGAAAAACATTAATCTTTTTGATAGATCCCTCGCTACCGCTTGGGATGACAAAAATCAGTGTTACTTGTCATGCTGAGGCTTTGCGAAACACGAAGTGTTCGCTGAAGGCAACCAACTGCTTTAATCCGTGAAAACCTATTCAACCTGTGTTATTGGTGTTTCAACCTTATTAATCCCCATTTTACAATGTTCTTTACCCGTTGTGCAACTAACTCCTTAGACCATTCAAAGTAATTATTAGTCCAACGTTGTGGATGAACAGTAATCATTGTTTGCAAGGGAAGTCTGTCTGCTTTTATCGCCTTTATTATATCGTTGGTTGTTTTAAAAACAAGTCCCTGTTTAATCCAATGCTCCTGCTGAGCCATTTTATCACGCACAGAGTATTTATAGCCGTTCCAACAGCGACCAGTATCGGTTAAATAAAAGAACTTATCAAAATCGACATCAAAGTATGGTTCCCCAATAATTCCTAACTGTTTATAATCATATTTTTTCCAGATGTCCCTATTATCGAATGCCGATTTTGGACTACCATGCATACAAATGGTTTTTACAGGATATATTTTCCTAAACTCCTCCAAGTGTTCACAGAATAGCTTATACGCTTCGTCTATTCTTTCTTCCTCGTTTTTAAATTTTAAATTGTTAATTCTAAATTTTTCATTAACGGAATCCATGGTCTCATAATGGTACCCAACCTCGTGCCCTAACTCTGCAATTTGCTTAATAATTTCTAAATTATAGCTTTGGGGTATTACTCTAAAATAGTAACTGCCAACAATCCCAAGGCTATTCTCAATTTTAGCAGTTTCAAGAGAGTTTTTGGCCTTTAAATCCACATCGTGTCGAAGAATAACCACATTGGAAACAGGATTTTGTAGGAATTGCTCAAAGGTTTGAAAACTACAGCCTTTTTCAAGAAGCGATGTTAGAAGTAACTCGTATTTTATAAGTGTAAAATCGGCCATCTAGAAACGACGAAATTTATGGTATATAGACCGGGCTAGTTTTTGGAACCTAGGCTCGTATTGGGTTTTATTGGCATGAAGAACATAGTTTTTATAGTCTTCATTTGCGATCTTATTATCGCTTAAAAACTTAATTAATTCTATAGGTTTATCCGGGCTTTTTAACTCTTCCTCTTCCTTTTTTAGCGCCTCTTCACGTGTCATAATTCCCTGACGAATTAAACCACTATAGTAAAACGTATTTTTAGTAATATTATTTATTCTAAGTGTATTCATATAGAAAGGAATATCATGCAATTCGCAGTCGAGATGTTCCGCCTTCCCAGCACCATCACTCCAACCCATTTCGTTTTTAATGATGCTGATAATTTCAGGGTATGGCTTATAAATGTAGTCGTACATACCTATATGTTGTGGAACAAACCTCATTAAAGTGGTTCTCGAAATTCCAGCGATATCCGTTACACCGCCAAGAATCTTTTGGATTTCAAGTTTCTGCTTATGCCTTGCAAAGTGCCCAAAATCATCCTTAACTTGCGATTTCTTTATAACATTGGCAAAATACGATGCTGTGTTTAATGATGAAACCTCCTTTATTTGAGATACGTATTGAACTCTCCTACCTGAACCCTTTATAACAAGGGGTATGTCAAACGCCTTTGTGGCAAATTCAATGGAATAATTAATGCCTCGCATACAAGCATTACAAAAATCGCCGGTATTTTCCACAAAAACTTTAAATAGTTCCGCAGTGTTTTCGCGACTTAACGTGTAATAAATATGATCGGCATTGCAATGCGCTAATGCATTTTTTATATTCTCTTTAGCAGGATTTGAAAGGTAACTATTATCGAGCGAAATGGCTAAAGTTTTGAGTTTATAAACCTTTGTTGCTAAGTATAACGCATAGGTGCTATCCTTGCCACCGCTCAACGGAACTAAACAGTCATAAGGCCTTCTTAGTTTTTTGGCCTTATCAAGTATTTTTTCAAACTCCTTCTCTTTCCTTAATTGAATTGAATCCCATTCTTTAAAATCTTGCTCGTATTTTCGGCAATGGTTACATACACCTTCGGAATCAAATTTGGTTTCCTTTAAGGATTCGGGCAATATACATCGAGTACAACGCTTTATTGCATCCATAACACTAAAATTTTTATGGTTATTTAAAATGAAATTGATAGTCTGAATCTTCCTTCATAATCTTAAAACTTTGGGGGTAATTTACGACAAACCAAACAAGAAATGAAGTAAAGTCTATTTTATCATTAATAAAGTTTTCTTGTCTTCGTTTATAAACCTTTATTCTGTCGTTTAAATCAATTATTTCCTCAACCTTATTAAGAACACCTTGAAAACTCGTAAAATTATGAACTAATCCATATTTCTCTTGATCAACATTATAATAACGAACAATAGTACTAACATAAATTGACGGCGTACCCAAAACACCCGCCTCCGAAGCCATAGTCGCTCCTTCACCTATGTAAATAGATGCAAATGCTAGAGCATCATGCATTCTGTCTGGAGGTATTTTAATTGCATAGTTTTTAAGATTATCTGGTAATTCATGCCTTTCAGAAGAAATAAAAACTTTGATGTTTTTCGAAACTAAAAAGTTTACTAATTCTTCCTTCTCTTTTAACGTTAAACCTTTTTGCCCACTATCATGAGTCGCAAGCCAAGATACAAATCTTAATATAGCATATTGTTGAGAAGTGTCAACTCTCAATATATCTAAGATACTTTCGTTTGCTCTAAAATACTTTGGCAATAAATATGATAATTCATGATTAGCCTTATAACGTATTTGTTTATCCCCTAAATTGTTTGGAAGAAAATCTGGGGTAATAATTACCTTTGTAAAAGGTGCATACAGCCTAATTTGTTCATTATTCCCAGAATCTTCAAGAGAAATATGGGGTTTCCTAAATAACCACGATACCTGTGCAGCATAGGGAGAGCCATGGCTTAAATAGATGACTGGTTTAAATTTTATAGAAACAAATATCAAACGCAAATTGAAGTATATTAAACCAAATATTTTGCCTAATGTGGTCTTTCTGTTTTTACCAAACGAAACATAGTTAAAACCATATTTATTTAATAATTGGATTTCATGTTCTTTATCTCTTGTTGTAAAAAGAACATTGTGTCCTTCTCTAGTTAAAATCCATGATAAATTCTTAAAAATATGAACATGGGCAGGATGACCAATATCGATTAAAATATTCATTTTAATAACTTTAAAATATTTAGCCCTATTTTACCTAAATTATACAAAAAAGGATTGAGTATGTTAATAAATCTTCCATAATTCACCTCGTTGCCACCAAACCGAGCTTTAAATTCTCTTACCCCATAATTTTCATCTGGCTGTCCTGCTCCCATAAAATCAAAAAAATGAATCTTATTCAGATAAGCGTATTCAATAGCTGCCCAAGTTGCCATTACGCTAGGGTACTGCTCCTTGTACTCTTGATCTAATCCACAAACATAGAACTCGTATATGGCTTTATTTTTATAAATAGGACACATAATGCCACCAATAACCCTATTATTGTAATAAACAAGTAGAAATAAACCAACCCCGCTATTCAAAAAATTAGTGAATAAATTGGCCGGAGGCAACGGTTTCTTAACCTTTGTTGAGTACAGATTTTCAAGTATCGAATAAAAAGATAAAATATCTGCTTCGCTCTCGGCAATCCTCCAAACAACGCCCAATTTAGTTGCCTTTTTTACTTGACGCAAGCGCGAACTGCTCATTGAGGTTTTAACATATTCGATGTCCGATGTCGGCAGCTGATAGTTTAGCCAGGGCTTTAAAATGAAATTATTTTTATAAAAAGTATCTTTATATAAACTATAATCAAAATAGTTTCGGATCTCTATATATATCGATCTGCTTTTACAAAACTTAGTGATACTCCGCAATAATAAATCTAACGCGTTACTTGTTGCGACCCCACGGATTAATGGCCCTCCATAAATTATTGCCCTTCTCGAAAATAGACCCTTAATTCCGCTCTCTTTCTGGAAGGTTAACACACACAGTCCTAATAGTTCACCATCGTCCTCTACGGCAAACACTTCTGCATCATAATTTTTACATCGTTGAAAAAACAAAAGGAAATCCCTTGTCTGGAATGGCGATGCAAACACAGACTTATCAAGCAGATCGTCCCAAAACGATAAGTTAATGCTATCTCCAATTAGTACCTTCATTTCAAGTATAAAACTTTACTGTAAATATTAATAATTTGCATGGCTATTTTTTCCGCACTTAATCCAAGATTGCACAATCTATTACGCCCATTTGTTTGCGGATTTTCTAAAGAATAATTCAATGCAGCGCGTAATTTATAGGAAAAATCTGAATCGCTAAAATCTGAAATAAAATACCCCAATTCATCACCCAAGAGCCAACGCACATCACCAACATCGGTGGAAACGACGGGTCTATTACACGCCATAGCCTCTTTAACTACATTAGGGCTCCCCTCGTTATGACTTGTTAAAATAACCACATCCGACGCGTTGTAGTATAAATTTAACTGGGTCTGATCCACCGGGTACGGAACAATTAACTCGACATCCTGAATACTACTAATTTCCGAAAATCCATTTTGTGCTAATGCAAAATTTTTTCGCTCATTATATTTATCGGCAGCAAATAAAATATACCGTTTATTCAAACTCAAGCCCAGATGTTGTTTCGCATCGTTTTTATCCACAGAAAAAAATCTGTCAAAGTCAACCCCATTGGGTATTAACTGCAATTTTTTTTTACAGTAAATGTAACGAGCCAGATTAGGCGATTTAACGATAATTACATTGCAAAATGGCTGAATCAATTTAGAGATAAAGATATTGATGTAAGAACTGATCTTTCGCCTACCTTTTATATCAAAATCACCATAGGTATCGCTTCCCATGAAGGAAACAACCAACGGTTTATGAACAAGCGAGAGCAAAGCGAGCAACCCGTTGAATGAGTAATGGGCATGAATAATGTCAATGGGATTGGTACGGATAAATTTTCTTAATTTCCTTATGCTCCTCAAATACCCAATTACACCCCGCTCGGTAACCGTAAAAAAGGACACACACACACCCTGCAAGCGCAAAGACTCCGCCTGACCCAATATAAAAGGAGCCACGCTGAAGTCCTTACCATTCCCCGAGCAGACAAAAAGAACCCTCATTTATTTTGCAATTAAATGTAAAGCATTCTCTAACCTAAGATCGTAAGAAAGATTAGAGTTAAAAAAACCTTTCTCAAAACTCCATTCATTATTTTCAAACGTTAATCGACCAGGCTCTCCATTATGCTCACATATGTAATCTTGGACGTGCCCAAATATACACTGCATCTCATTAACCAAATATCCTCCGTTACCATCATCGAAAAGATCGACCGACATAGAGTTGAAATTGAACCGCTCACAAATGTCCCGAACAAAATTTAACAAACTATCGGGAGGAAGCACGTAGTCTATTCCTTTAGTGCCACTAGCCTTATCACCTTGCTTTACCTTTTGATGTCCAAAATAGGAATCACCAATCCTCACTATCCGCCATTCGTATTTGTGAGGCACATATTCCTGAAATAATACAAAACCCCTTTGCACTTCAGCATATAATGCCTTGTAATTTTGTACTCTATCAATTATTCTCTGAGGGTTTTTAATTATTGTCAGTAAACGTTTTCCATAACCTCCCATCTTAGTATTGGGGCCCCATGCCTGTCTAATCCCTTTACTAAATGCAGTCTCAATATATTCAATAAGTCTTTGCTTATCTCTAAAAACCACAACACCTTTTCCAGAGGCACCAATATTCATCTTCCCTACTATGGGTAAAGTCGCGAATCGTACAAACTCTAATGCTTCACTTTTATTATAAAAAACACTCGTTCTAGGATGCGGTATTGCATTGGACTCAAGCCAATACGATAAAAATTTCTTGTTCTCGTGCAAAATTATCTCACTATGCGATGGATAAACAAATTTCTTTTTTACACGCTCAATAATAAAAATCCGTTCGTCATACATTTTTTTAAATAAATCCTCGCGACCAGGAGGGCAGGCTAAGAACAAATCATAATTGCTTGCGTTAGTCTCAGCAAGCCAGCTGTTAGAAACCAAATCAATTATATTATATTTAATTCCATACTTATCGCAAGCTTTAGCCCAATTTAGATGAGTATCGCCATAATTATTCTTCAATATTGCTACTAGCATAATCAGTGTTTTTGATTTGAGTTTAAGAACACATTTATTGGATTTGTAAAAATATGTAAACCCCCTTCATTCTGAGGAATATTTTTAATTCTTTGAAATTGAAGGCGTAATTGTTCATAATTGTATGGTAAATGCGTGTCACGCATCATTTCTAGATTTTTTTCTATATACTGTGAAAACCAATCTCGGTAAGGAAAACTTGCAGGGTACTGTTTGTTTTGCTTAAATCTACTAAGCCTAATTATGTTGAAAAAAAATGGGTTAGTATTTAAATACTCATTGGCAGAATAGTAGCCTTTTTTAGAATATTCAATGTCTGATAAATCTGGAGCTAAGGCATCTGTTATTTTAAGATGAAAAGAAGATCTTCCTAGTCTGAATTTTTTAAACAAAAAATCGTTATGAACACTCAAAAAAGAGAAAGAAGAATTATACAACATTTCAAGAAAATCAATATCCATAAATGGGTTAACAACACACGGAACTATAGAACTGAAAACCGCAGTATCTTGATAATCATGCATACTACCCACCAAGTAAAAAAGGCGATTAAATTCTCTGTCTTTTCTTAATTTGTCGGAAAAAAATGGAGATAATTGTAGTTTTGTAATAATCTCTTCGATATTGACTGCGTCTTTTAAAACCAATTTACGATCCAAGGCATTAAGAACTAATGTTTTAAAATCCTGTCCGGAATGTTCAAAATCGTAAAATAGTTTAGGCGTAATATAGTTATCGTATGATAAGCCTTTAAGGTAGTCGCCACCCATAAAACCACAAAAAAGCATCTCAGTATTAGAGTTATTTGCGATTTCCTGATCGATAGCGTATAGCCGATGAACCCTATGCAGATTAATTAATGTATTTCCAATGGATAAAATCTGATCCGCATACTCCTTAAACCATGTTGATGTTGGTGTAGTGAAATAATTATTATACCGATAACCAATTTTAGTTGCAATTTTTTGTGAAACCACTGCATCAAAAGACTGCGGATTCCCAAACGAGAAAAGGTTTGCATCTACCTTCTTTTTAATTAAAGCCGAAAGAATCATTCGCGAATCATTACCGCCTGTAAGAGTAAGGCTTAACTGCCGAGGATTTAAAAACTTTATATATTGGCTTATAAAATCAGTCCAAAAATATGAGAACTCTTCCAGCGAGATATTAGATGAACCCGGATTAATATGTTCTCTTAAAGAATAATAATTAGTTCTTGTGAATTCTAGCGTTTCTGTATTTACTTCGATAAGAGAAGCGGGTTCGCTAAACAGTATATCGGAAAACAAAGTGTGCCCACAAGTAAAATGCTCCAATAAGTCATAAAGAGCAACATTGTTGAAATTTACAGGACTATTAATTTTCCTTTGTATCTCAAATATACTATTCGAAACAATAAGTTTACCTTCTTTTAGGCTAAAAAAGAACTTGTGTAAAGAGTGAAAATCGTTAGCAATAAATAATTTTTCGTTTTTTTTAATAACAATATTGAACGATCCCTTGATTCTATTTATAAAATCAATTCCGTATCGATTAAAAAGAACAGAAACCAGTTCGTACTGATTAAACCTTTTGTATTCGTCAAAAAAATTATACCGAGGAAGAACATACCCGTCAATTAGTACATTAACCCCATTTATTTTTATAAACTCAAAATCGCTATATAGGGCAAGTTTGCCTATGCGTATAATCCCCTCCTCAGGAAAATATGAACCATCCGAAACTATCCATTTTTTCATTTTTCGCATGTTTTAATAAAAATATCTATAATTCCCAAAAAGGGATTTCTATAATAGCCAAAAAAGAAGTTGTAAAATTTAACCCAATACCTATTATGTATTTTGACTATAATTTTTAACAACGGGATAATTTTAAACAATTTATAAATAGCCCATTTACGATTTGACCATTGGGTAAAATCGCCCTTTCTGAAATCTATACTATTCCCTTTTAATTCAATTATAGGTATAAACTTTACATTACAAAAATTTTTGTTCAACTTTACAATAAAAGACTTCTTTGAACGCGTTTTAAGTCCCCGAATACGTCCGTTCCAAATATGGTCACCATAGCAGAAACTGCCTAAACTGTAAAAAATGTACTTTGAGGTGCTCACTTTAGTATAAGGCTGTATTGTGTGCGAATGGTGTCCCATTATAACATCAACTCCATTATTAATTAGCATATTTGCAACTTTAACCTGATAGTCTGTTGGATAAAAGGAAAAATCCAAGCCCCAATGAATACTACATATTACCCTATCAACAAAAGGCCTAACCCGACTTACGTCATTTAACACCTTATCTATGTCAAAATAATTAATAAGAAATTCTTCGGACTTTTCAGTTTTAGGATTTGTTGAAATATCAACATACGCTAAAAACCCTATTTGTTGATTATTAAAATTAATTAATACGGGGCCAACATGCTCCTTTAACCACCCAGCACCTGTATGATAAATGCCAAGTTCGTCCAATAGGTAAATGGTAGATTTCACTCCCGACATCAAGCAATCGTATATGTGATTATTGGCCAAAGAAACACACTTTATGTTGAGTAGACTCAAGAGGTCACGAGTTACAGCCTCATCGGTATAGTGAATGATTCTTTTTTGTAAGTTAACCTCACCATTCCCCTTTACGGGTGATTCTAAGTTCGCAAATACTAAACCGGCATCTTGAAGTACTGGCGCAACACGTTTAAAGCGTTGAGTGTTTTTTTCAGGCTGATCGCTAATTAGCCCATTAAAAGATATATCACCAAGAAGTATAATATCATTATTCATTATAACAATTTAGAATATTCAAAATAATACAATTGCACCGTTTTTCTTATATCAAAATTGTTCAAACAATGCCTATAGGATCTTTCTACAAAATTATAAATATCTCCTCTTTTAATCATCTCAATAGTTTCAATAATCTTAATCTCTAAATCATCGCTATTCCCATTCTGAAAAACTTTTCCAAATTCCCCATTATTGATTATTTCGGATGGTCCATCATTATTGGCTACAATAACAGGCAACTTCGCCGCCATTGCTTCTGCAACAGTTAACCCAAAGCCTTCAAACCGACTTGCTTGAACAAAAATGTCATAATTAGCAAGGTTATTATACACCCAGTCCCTTGATTTATTTCCTAAAAAATGAATGTAGTCTTCAAGTCCCAAATTACGAACACTGTTCTTTAGTTCCTCAAAAGATGGTCCGTCTCCAATAAAATCAATTGTTATATCATACCCTTTGCTATCTAAAATAATGCTTTTTGCAGCCCTAATTAAAACATCTTGTCCCTTCTTCAATGAGTCTAACCTGCCCACTTGAACTATACGTATAGTAGAATTATGCTTACTACTGTAATCTTTAAAACGAATAAGTTTAGTCATAATTCCATTATGAATTACAACCGGCTGGAATTTACTGCGCTGTTGAATGTCGAATTTAACACTATTAGATATTGCATAAAGACTATGATAATACTTTAACTTAGTTGTTTCATAATTTAATGCATGTATCGTATATATAACTTTTTTATTCGAGAATAAACGCAAAATTCGTCCAAGTGAAATAGCGTGACAGTGTATAATCGCATTATTTATTTTTCTTAAAATAAAATATAATTTCAACCATGGAAACACGGAATAAGATCCATTCGTTCTTTTTATAGTGTAAAGTATGATTCTTTCATCAATTCGGGTTTTAACACTTTCATCCACATTATTATTTATAACAATAATTGTCACCTCGTTACCATCAGAAACTTGCTGGTTTGCAATATCAATCATCATATTTTCAAGACCACCATTATATAACGATGTATTTATATGTATTATATTCATTTCCTGTATAATTGCTGATTTTTATATAATAAATAATCTGACATAAAAAAGAGAATTGATAACGAAATTGCTGTTTCAACCCTAAGAGAATAACCAAAAACCATAGTAGAGGAACTATGCACGATAAATATGCCAATTACTCCAAATATCATAATAATAAATGACTTATCATTAAAAATGTCGTAAAATTTATATAATTTATATAAAAGATAAAAAATAAAAAAAAGATATAAGATATAGCCTAGAATACCTCCATTTAATAGCAATGTCTGGTTTCCCACATGCACATCCTGAAATTCATAGTATTCCTCCGAAAAACCAAAACCAAAAATAGGCCTCTCATAAAACTTTTCCATTACTTTAGGCCCTCTCTCCGTCAATCTACTAAGTGTACCATCAGCGGTTAAATCACCTTCAATAAGGGACTCTATAGTTAGAGTTCTTTCATATGCATTTGATATTTGCATATTGATTTTAGGAATTAATAATAAAACAAAAAAAAACATTACCCCTATAAGTAATGATTTACTAAATTTTTTAAACGCTATAAGTGAAAATCCAAAAATGATAAATACAATTGCAATAATCCAACCTCGAGTTGCGCTCATGAATATACTAAATGCGGATAAAAACGTTATTATAATAAAATATTTTGATTTATAACTATGATTTTTGTCTAGTAAAAGAATAAAACTAAATAATAAACTAATATATAACAAATACGCCCCAAATATTACGCGTACAGCGCCTTGTGTTACATCAAAAACGCGAGATTTGTCATCTAATTCAACACCCGAAAACATCATTTGTGTTTCTCCCAACACTGCAGCTAAAGGTTCTCCCATAACAATACTATACATCTGAGCAAATACTAAAACAAACACACTCACAAACATTAATTGTACCATGGGTAGAAATCTAGAATAAGGGACAATACGAGGAATAAACAAGAGTAATAACAAAGGGATGAAAAATCGTATTGATTTTAATACGGTTAATATAGATGACCCAGAAAATAAGCCAACAATAAGAAGTATTATTGCATATATAATTATTCCAAGCAACGGGGAGCTATAGAATATTCTACGGTTCTTTACAGATTGGAAAATAATTTTTATAATTAATAGAATTGTAAATATCTCGCCATAAAAAATTTCTCGCCCCATCCCCGGGATAGATAGTGTGGGTAATTTATATATACCTAGGTCGTAAAATAGATAGCCTGGTGAGGTAAACAAAAGCCAGAAAAAAATTACCCAGAAGTATGAAAAATCTAGTTTTGAAATTAAAAATAAGATTAGCAAAATGCCAAAATAAACCTGAGAAATTACAGTCGGGAAAAAATACTGAATTACAATACTAATTATAAATAATCCAATAAACTTCAATTCCTCTATAAATCTCATTAGACCTATATTAATTATTTAAAAATACCATCAATGATTCTTCTAACAAAAAGTGTTGGTGTATATCGCTTTTCAATATGTTTTTTTAACTCATCAGTAATGCGTAATCTCTCTATTTCGTTATCTAAATAATACTTTACAATTTCTCTTGCAGAATTGTATTCTTTAATAACTGGCAGTAATTCGCCAAAAATAGTGTCAATGTCTTTTCTCCATTCCATTACAGGTAAAGCTCCTGCAGCAATCACCTCGAACACTCTCAGGTGAATTCCGTTTACAATTCCCGCATTCTGATCAATTGGGTAAACTTTACAACAGTTAATAGCCATGTTTAGTTCGTCATTGGGGATTCTTGCATTCATTAAGTAAAAATGCTTATGAAGGTTGGGGAAATAGGGTAGCCACTTATTCCACTCGCAGGTTCCATACACTCTCATATTCATGCCTTCAAAGCTATTCAGGAACATTGCTCGTTTATAACCAGAAGAGTCGCTATAGGTTCTTCCAATAAATAGCACATCACATTCATATTGCTGTTTAACTTTGTTGGGAATGTTTTTAATAGGATAAAACAGTTTGGAAGAACAACCGATGTGGTCAATTACAGTGTTAGGAATCCCGATTGAAGAGAGTTCGTATTGCCAATGGCTATCAGGGCAAATGGTATAACTAGAATACTCAAGAATACGCAAATTGTAATCAAAAGTTTTACTCCACAAGGGATTATCGCCCAAAAAAAATGCAATTTTAGATTCCTTACCTATTTCCTCCAAAGTTTCCGGAAAAATAAACTGATTGTTGTAAATAAATACTAAATCGGGTTTTTCTGCCTTGACTAAAGCAATATACTGTCGATTTACCTCGTTATAATATTCTAGTTTCCAATATTTCGTAATTCGATTTGGAAGACCAGAAGTTCGCTCGTACAGCCTATTTTTCCATTTCGACAATAATTCTTTGTAATCAATAATCTTAACATCCCATCCATTCTCACTAAAACCATCAAAAAGCATTTCAGCCAGCGAATAGGATTTTGGAACAAAAAGTAATGCTTTCACTTACAATTATTTTAAAATAAAAACTATTTTTCCCAAGTAATATTTTTCTGTAAAATGTTAGCAGGAACACCTCCAATCAAAATATTGCTTTCATAAAAGGATTTAGTAACAACTGATCCTGACGCAACAACTGTATTGTCAGGCAATACAACACCCTTATTAATTATAACTCGACTCCCGATCCAAGTATGGCTTCCTATAAAAATAGCAGAATCTTGATTTTTCAGAATATTATTAGAATATACTTTATGGAAATCTGTATCCATTATTTGAATCTGCCAAGAAAGTAAAACATCATCATTAAAATTAATTGCATAATTGCATAAGATAGAGGACTCCGCTGTGACTTGAAAGTTTTTACCTATCTTAAGCTTTCCTCTACATCCAATTTTAGAACCATGCCCTATACTTGCTTTGCCTTTAAAAGTAACTATACCTAAGTTATTCCAAATACTCCGGCTTTTTGAGTAATCAAAAATCGGTATATTTCCAAAACCGATTAGAATCATTCCAGTCTTAATATTTTCAGAATCCAAAATAACCTCTCCCTTAAGATTTATTATCTTAACTGTTCGAGAAATAAATATTGGAATTTTAATTGCATCCCTCAGCCTCAGATAATGAAAATTAAACCTTATGGTTTTAATTATTGATAAGCGTTTCGCTATAGATATCAATCGCAAGTTTCTCATTTCTTTAAAATTGGAAATAATATATCCCTCATATCTATTAAAGACTTTATCTTTAATAGATAACTTAATAATAAATATAAAATAGGAAGTATTAATATATTTGTGCCCAATAAAATATAAGTATTCGAAATAAAAATAACTGACAATTTATAAAATCCAATCATAGGCAAAAGACATATAAGTATAAGAATCATTTCTTTATATTTACTAAAACTATAATATCCTAATCGATACATAATGATCTCATAAAAGATAAAATAAATGTAATAAGCAACCAGCCATCCTATAATAATAGATCTAATACCCATTCTATAAGTTATAATAAGGGCTATCCCAATAAGGGCTTTTTGAAATAAATCTATATATAAAAATAAAGATGAACGATTATTTGAAAGAATTGAAGATGAATTAAAGTATGTGAGTAAAAAGATAAAACCAGCGATACAATAAAGTTGCATATAAGGTGATGCTAATATCCATTTATCCGTCAGCAAAACAAGAATTATTTGTTTCGAAAATAAAATCAAGAATAAACTTAATGGCGCCATCATAAAAAAAAGTAATCTATAGGTCTTAAAATACATCTCCTTATGAACCTCATGATTTAAATTTTTGGAAACCATTGTGGGATAAAGGACTCTATTTACAGAAATTCCTGTCTGAACAACAAATAAGTTGTAAAAACGTTGACCCCTAGAATAATTACCAAGAGCCTCTGTTTGATATGTTTTGCCAATTATCAAAGAATGAATTTCCTTAAAAATACTATCTAGTAAACCTTGAATAAACACTTTTAATCCAAAGTTAAATTGTTCTTTAAATGACAACAAACTAAATTTAAAAATAGGCATCCACCTTACCAAGTACCATAATCCTAGCATTCTAAATAAGTATCCAACCAATGACTGAAATATTAATGCCCAATAATGAAAACCACAATAAGCCAAACCTAGCCCTATTATCCCACTAAGTATCGATGACAATAAATTAATAACAGTAAGTCCCTTAAAATCAACGCCTTTAATTAATTTAATTTGATGTATATAGCATAATGCATTTAAAATTAACGTTAGGCTTACTACTCTTAGAATATCTTTAAGTTCTGGTTCATTGAAAATTCTTGAGACAAATGGCGCAAAGGAATAGTATAATGAGAAGAAAAAGATGCTTATTGTAATATTAAAAAAATATCCTGTAGAAAAGTCCAAATTATTTGCATCTTTCTTTTGGATCAGGGATGTACCAAAGCCCCAATCAGAAAGCCAAGTTGCTACTCCAATAAACAAACTAGTATAGGCAACTAATCCATAATCTCGAGGTGTTAAAAGCCTAGTAATTGCAATTGCAAAAAAAAACTTTAAAACAAAATTTGTAAATGTGTCTGATAAACTCCAGAAAGTCGCTATTGCAGTTTTGCTTTTCAATAAGAAAAATATTAGTTTTATGATCTACTATATACTCTTTATGTACTTTGCAGGAATACCACCCCATACTTCACTGCCGGGAATTGCTCCTCCAACCATGCTTAATCCAAAGATTCTAGATTTTTCTCCTATATCGGTTCCCGGGTTTAACACAGAACAAGAATATACTACAACTCCCGACCTTAATATAACAGGAGCAATTTTTTCTTTATAGTCATTTTTGTCTCTCAAGTTTTCTTTATAGTTACCTACATGTGTCCATATTTGGCAATCGGCTCCCATTGCGGTATTATTCTCAAAAGTTATTTTTTCTGTTAAATCAAAAAGTACTCTGTGCCCTATATAAACACTGTCTCCAATAACAAGATTTTTCAATGGTAATCCAGAACTCGGTCGATGTATTTTAAATCCTGAGTCAATAATAACGTTTTCACCAACAGTAGCTCCGTATTTTCTAAAATACTTTACAACAAAGCGAAATGGCATTTTCTCTATTGTTCGGGTTAAACCATACGCCCCATGCATCCAGTAATTATATCTGCATCGTAAATTCCAAATATGGTTCTCTATTAAAATAAATATATCTTTTATCATAATACACCAAACACTTTTCTTGCAGCGTTAACTACATTCTTAATCTCATCACTAGTTAAAGAAGGATAAATTGGCAACCTCAGCAACTGATTAAAAAAACTCATAGTACCAGTAAATTCTTGGTCTGTACCAAGGTTCGAATAAAATTTATTCCTGTGCAATGGTGTATAATGCACATTAGCCATTACACCCTCTGCCCTTAATGCATCCATAATCCAATACTTATCTTCTGGCTGAACTAGAATGCCAAACAGATGCCAGTTATGTTTTGCTCCTGCTGTAATTCTTAAGAAATTGAGTCCGTCAATATTCGATAATTCTTTTATGTAGTACTCTGCAATTTTTCGTCTTTCTTCGTTCATCCAATCCAACTTCTTTAACTGTGTAACACCCAAAGCACCATTAATATTAGATTGAACATAAGAGTTTCCTATATCAACGTATTCATAATATCCTCGAGTTTTATTATCAGTAAGAAACGAATACTTGTCGGTTCCCTTTTCCCTTAAAACTTTAACTCTTTCAGCAATAGCATCATCATTAGTAACCAAGGCACCTCCTTCTCCAGTTGTTAAGTTCTTCGTTCCATGAAAACTAAAAGTTGAAACATGCCCCTGATTTCCTGTTTTTTTCCCTTTGTATACAGATCCTATGGATTGTGCTGTATCGTGCACAACATATAAGTTATGCTTATTTGCAATGGACATAATTTCGTCCATCTCAGCAGGTATTCCTGCATAATCAACAGCAGCAATTGCAACAGTTTTTGGCGTAATGTAAGATTCTAGTTTACCAACATCTAAACTTCCATTATCGGGATATACATCTGCTAGCACAATTTTTAATCCATTATACATAGCAGCAATTGCCGTGGAGGTGTAAGTAAAATTAGGTACAATCACCTCAGAGCCCGAGGGGAAATTCTTAACTCTAAATGCTAACTCCAAAGCGCTTGTTGCGGAGTTCACAAATAAAACATATTTAACTCCCAGGTAATCCGATAATAATTTCTCGAATTCACGACAGGCAGGACCATCTCCCGATACAAATGTTGTTCGCAGTGCAGTATCCACTGCTGCAAAATCGTCCTCTTGGAGAAATGGTTTATGAATAATTATTGGCTCTTTGCTTATTGGACTTCCTCCATTTATAGCCAAATTCATATTACTTTTATTTATTTTCATAATATTACTTTTTATCTCTGTCTTGCAATATAGGCTCTGTACATGGCCATTTAATACCGAATTGCGGATCGTTCCATAAAAAAGTCATTTGCTCATTCGCATCAATATAATCCCCAGAATAAGCTAATTTATAATGAAACACGGCCTTTTCAGATAATACATAGTAGCCATTAACAAAACGTGGAGGAATTAATACCTGACTATAATCATTTGATGATAATTTAAAAGACTCCCATCTCTTGTATGACGGTGATTCTGGTCTCATATCTACAACAACTTCATAAAGTTCTCCCCAAACGCACGAAACTAATTTCCATGTTTTAGTGTCACCATGTAATCCTCTTAAAACATTATGTTTGCTTTCTGCAAACTTATCGTGAATAAACTCCAAACCAGAAGGTAAAATTTTATCATAAAACTCCTTATTAAAAGAAGTATAAATATTTCCACGTAAGTCTTCTGATATTGAAGGTTTAATCACAATAACATCAGAAAAAACTTCAGACTTAATAATTTCAAAATCGCTATATCCCATATCATTTATATTATATCTTCAACTTGTTGGTTTACCTCAAAACCGCCACTTCTTAGGTAGTGCTGTCTTTTCATTAGTTTTATATCTGAATCCATCATTTCATTAACAAGCATATCAACAGTATACTTCGGCTGCCATCCTAATTTTTGGTTTGCTTTTGTAGCATCTCCAAGTAAAAAATCGACTTCAGTTGGTCTAAAATAAAAAGGGTCAACACGAACAATATCTTGTCCTATTCTCAAATACTCTGGAATTTTTCCTATTTTTTGTTTAAACAATTCCTCATCAATATTTTCAATATAGCCAACTTCATCTACACCATCGCCTTTAAAACAGAGATTTATACCAAAGAAATCAAATGCCATTCTTGTGAAATCTCTAACGCTTGTAGCCTTCCCTGTTGCAACAACATAATCATCAGCCTGGGCTTGTTGTAGCATTAGCCACATAGCCTCAACATAATCTTTAGCGTGTCCCCAATCCCTTTTCGCTCCTAAATTTCCTAAGTACAAATGATGCTGAACTCCTAAAGCAATATTTGCCGCTGCTCGTGTAATTTTTCTCGTAACAAAAGTCTCCCCCCTCACTGGAGATTCATGATTAAAAAGAATGCCATTACATACAAACATCTCGTACGCCTCTCGATAATTAACAGCTATCCAATACGCATAAAGTTTTGCAACACCGTAAGGGCTTCGAGGGTAAAACGGAGTTTTTTCTGTTTGTGGTATTTCCTGAACCTTTCCATACAACTCAGAAGTTGATGCTTGGTATATTCTTGTTTTATGGGTTAGCCCAAGTATTTTAACTGCCTCTAAAATTCTAAGCATTCCGATACCATCTGCATTCGCTGTGTATTCAGGAGTGTCAAAACTAACCTTAACATGGCTCATCGCTGCTAGATTATAAACCTCATCTGGCTGTATCTCTTGTATATACTTAATAATGTTACTAGAATCAGACAAATCTCCATAAAAATATCTAAAACTAGGAGACTCTTCGTCTCTATCATTAACAAATAAATGATCTATACGAGAAGTATTAAACAAAGAACTTCTTCGTTTCATCCCCCAAACATCATACCCCTTATTAAGGAGAAAATCGGCTAAATATGAACCGTCCTGCCCTGTGATCCCTGTTATTAATGCTCTTTTTCGTTTCACTACTATAAAAAATAAAGTTTATACAATAATAATATTTTCACAGATACACTCCTAATAATCCAGATATTTAATATTCGACAACACAACAATTATTATAAACGACCGAAAAACATGCCCATGTTTCATCAAACCACATGCCCCTTAGCCCGGCCAAGGCTACACGTATCAGTAGTATCTATCTCTTTTGGCTTTGCCAAAATAAACTCTGCAAATATCGGGAGAGTAAAAAAACCGGCATACACACTATGCAACTCTGTGAAACTGGTTTTAGTTGCGAATATTTGCATTATCTGTGCCGTCTACGTTTATCCACTCTGCGGTTCGGCAGGAAAAGAACTCACCCCAGACCCTCTCTCCCTGCTTGCAGAGAGAGGGTTTTGGCTACAATCAATTTCTTTGCCTGTTGGTATTAGGAATGATTAAGCCACAACCTCCCAGTACCTCACTTTAGCTGTGCCTATGCGATTCAACAACCCCATTTCTTTTAGTTTTCGAAGGTTTTCCTTTACCTTCCGCTGCGATATTCCAACTTTTTGCGCAAGTTCTGCGGTGGTATAGTAGCTGTTTTTGTTAAGTAAATCTACTATAATCAACTGATTATCAGCGATCATATTAGTAGCCCTACTAATCAATAAAACCCAAACAAAGTACAAACACTAATTAAAAACCTCCCAGTAACCACTCTTAGCGGAGCCTACTCTGCTTATTTTGTTTACATCCTAAGTTTGCGGATATTCGCCTCAACATTTCGTTGCGATATCCCAATTATAACGGAGAGCTCCTTGGCCGTTACTCTACTGTTATGACGTAAAATTTCTATTATTTTGTTCTGATTTGCGGTTAACTTATCTCCGACCTTATCTCCGACCTTATCATCCTCTTCTGCTGAAAAAACTGTTACCATAAAGCCTTCGGAAATGTTTTGGAACTTTGGAGTAGGTAACCCATCATGCTTAAGCTGATTTATAAATACTCCTTACAGCTTCGCCCTGTCACTTACAGATTCTATCTGCAATGAAAAGTTTTAATATGTTACAAATAAATATTATAAATTCTAAAACAACTTTTTAAATCGCTCCTTCCAGCTTAAGCGTGGCTCATCCTCATCGGAGTAGTAACCGCTACCACTATATGTTCCATACCCATAGCCATGCTTATAGCCATAGCCATAGCTGTAGCCATAGCTATAGGTATAACCATAGGAATAACCATAACCACGCTTTGGTTGAAAATCGTTTACCACCAACGCTAGGTTTTTAACCTCGTGGTGTTTATAAATATCGTTTAACAGATTTAGCACCTCCTTGGATGAATACCCAAATCGCAGCACAAATAAATTGGCATCGGTAAACCTTGCAATTAAAAAGGCATCGGAAACAATGGCCACCGGGGGGCTATCTATCACTATAAAATCAAAATTCTCCTTTGCCCACACAATAAACTCCTCCATCCGCTCTGAGCCTAACAGCTCAGCAGGGTTCGGTGGAATTGGACCGCTGGGGGCAAAGTACAAGTTGTCGATACTCGACTGGAAAATAATATCGTCCGGGGTATTCTGACCTATTAAGTACGTGCTAACCCCTACTGTTCCATTATAACCAACAACCCGGTGCAGGCGCGGTTTGCGTAAATCGAGCCCAATAAGCAAAACCTTTTTACCGGTTACGGCAATAATGGCTGCTAGGTTAACTGCAGTAAATGTTTTACCCTCGCCCACCACCGTTGACGATACCGCAATTACCTTTTTACCGGGCTCCCGCAGCAGGTACTGAAGGTTTGTGCGTAATCCCCTAAACGATTCCGTTAGCGTGGATTTTGGCTTTTCAAGCACAACCATTTCGGTATCGTACCTATTATGCCCAAGGGTACCTATTACTGGAACACGCGTTTTGCGCGATATCTCCTTCAGATCCACAATCCTATCGTTAAAAAAATCGAGCAGAATAATTATTAAAAAAGGAATTGCTAGGCCCGCCATAAGGCCAACAAGGTAGTTCATGGTCTTTTTGGGCTTTAGCATTGCGGCGTTCTGGGGTATTGCGTAGTCCAGTATTTTATTGTCGGCAATATTGGATGCCTGGGCAATGGCAGCCTCGGCACGTTTCTCCTGAAGGTAGGTGTACATCTTATCAATTAGCCCAAAATCGCGCTCAAAGCCAATTAGCAAGCGTTCGTTAATTGGTAGCTTTCGCATCTCGGCCTCTATTTGCGCCTGCTTTTCCTTAATGCCCTCCTGGGCAATTCTGTTGGACTCAATAAGGCTGGTAACCTTTTCGTACAGGGCATTTCGTAGGTTTCCAATCCTAATCTCAATTTGGTTTAGTCCGGGGCTACCCTCCTTAATGGTGGAACGTAGCTCCTCGCGCTCAACATAGGCTTTACTAACCTCATTTAACAAGAAGGAAAGCTGCGGATCGTCGACCCCCATGGCCGAGGGTGCTACCACCGCATTTAAATCGCTCCTCTCGTCAAGGTATTTTTTTAGGTACCTATAGTAGCGTCCCTTTAGCTCAAAGCTGCTCTGATCAATATAGAGCACCCTAATTCTATCGAAAAGCATATTCCCCTCGCGCGAAATATCCAGCACCCTATTGGCTGTTCTAAAGTCCTGTAAGCTCTGCTCGGCCCTGCGGAGCGAGTCGGTCATCGACTCCAGCTGCTGGTCAATAAACAGGACCGTATTGGCAGCAATTTGGTTTTTTTCTAACAACCCCCTAAGGATGTAAACCTCCATAAGCTTATTAAGGTAATCGGCCTCCTGCTCTGCCACAAATCCGCTGCTGCTCAACGTCAGTATGGATCCTTTTTTATCGTTAAGGCTAATAGTTGCCTTGGATTTATAGGCTAATGCCAGGCTATTGGAATCGTTAATTAAAAAGTAGAATTTCCGGCCAACCAGGTCATCGGTATTATCACCAGGGTTTCGCAGGTAAACCGTAAAGCCAAATAGTTCGTGCCGGAATGGTTCACCATACTTAAGCTTTTGGTTTACCCCTAAACCATCGTTAATTTCAACCCTATACTCGTTCTGATTCAGAATACTTATGTATATTGGGTGATTAATCTGATTAACTGCACCCGTATCTAGTAAAACCTTAAAAGGAGCGTTTTTGTAAAGTTTCTGCTCTTTAATACCCCTACGCCCTACGGCTATGTATGTTATCCTAAACTCCACAAGCTCCTCTATAGTCTGACGAGCCAAAGAGTAGGATTGCAGTATGCCAATTTCGTTCTGTACGCTTTTGGTGTTTTTGGTTAATCGTAAACCCTGTATTAGCTGCTCTGCGCCTACAAATGATTTTGTTTGGTCGTCGTCGCGTACAATTACACTGGAACTTACGCTGTAAATTTGCTCGGTATAACGGTTTACTAGGTATGCCACAAATAGGGCAATAAAAACGGAAATAGCAAACCAGTACCAGTTTGCCAAAACACGGAAAAGTAACTGCTTAATATCCAGTTGCTCCTCTTCTGGATATCCAAGCTGTGGGATGGTTTTATTGGAGTTTATATCGTTTTCCATTCGTTTTTCTCTTAATTATAAATTATCAATTAATTACTTCAAGTAATTCATCATCAATAAAGCAGTGGTAATAACCGATAAAAACAACGAAATATTTGGAGTATTCAATGCCATAATTTTTCCGCTGCGGGGTTCCACAATAACAGTATCGTTGGGTAGTAGGTAAAATCCCTCGGAGGTAATTAAACTTTTATCGTGTAGGTTTAGCCTAAAGGTCTTTACTCCTTGTGGAGTTTTTCGCAAAACCAGCACATTTGAGCGTTGTCCATAATCGGACAAGTCACCAGCTAAGCCTATTGCCTCAAAAATATTTAGATTGTCATTGTAATTGGTATAAGTTCCTGGTCGTTTAACCTCCCCAATAACTGTTACCTTAAAACTGAGCAACTTAACAATGGCCAATCCATCTTTAAGATACTTTTCGGTTTCTACCTGAATTTTTGCTTGTGCATCGCGAGTAGATAAACTATCAATTTTAATTTTTCCTAATACTGGCAGATGAATAAAGCCAGAATCGTTAATTGAAAAACCATTAACATAGGTTGAAACTTCAGAAACATAGGCATTGTAGGCTGTCCCAATAGAATTGATATTAAAAAGACGACTAACATTGGGATCCTGTGTAATTATTTGAACACTTAGCACATCGCCAGGCCTTAATTGGTATGGTTTTGATTGTGCTGTGGAAATAACTTCGTTCTGCACATCGCTCATGTAAAGCAACTGTGCTTTACGGTTGCACGAAGTTACAATAGCTATTATTACAAACAGCAAAAGAGCTTTTCTGGTATTTCTTTGCATTTTGTTAAGGTTTGTAATACAAAAGTAACATTTTTAAGAGATAAAGGTTGACTAGCAGATGAGAATCTGCAAAATCTGCGAGAAAAACATACGACCACGGATAACACAGATTTGACAGGTTTTCACTAATTACATAAACGCTATAGCGCTATGGTTCAAAGGGATAAATAGGTTTTCTTAGTGTTCTTTTGCGCCTTTGTGGTTAATTCTTTGGAATTTTTATAGTGGAAAAGCCAATAATCCGCGGGAAAAAATAGTTATGGTAATGCTCTTTTTTATACCCCCCAACAATCAATATCGTTAACCATCAACCGTTTGTCACCCCCCTATGCATAGGGGGGAAGAATTAATGCTGCCTTTAGGTTAGCAAAAAACTTTTGTCAAATATTTGTGTTTATCCACTTTATCTGTGTCATCCGTGTTCTGTCCATTCTGCTTTAAACGCTAAGACACTATGACGCAAATAGATAACTAGGTTTTCTTTGTGCTACTTTGTGTTCTTTTGCGCCTTTGTGGTTAATTCTTTCAAATTTTCATAGCAGAAAGGCCAATAATCCTCGCAATCTAAAGGAAGAAAATAGTTATGGGATTGCTCTTTTTTATACCCCCCAACAATCAATATCGTTAACCATCAACCGTTTGTCACCCCCCTATACAGGGGGGAAGGATTAATGCTGCCTTTAGGTTGGCAAAAACTAGGGGGGTATGCTTTTGTCATATATTTGTGTTTATCCGCTTTATCTGTGTCATCCGTGTTCTATCAATTCTGATTTAAACGCTAAGACACTATGGCGCAAAGAGATAAACAGGTCTTCTTTGTGCTACTTTATGTTCTTTTGTGCCTTTGTGGTTAATTCTTTCAAATTTTCATAGCAGAAAGGCCAATAATCCTCACAATCTAAAGGAAGAAAATAGTTATGGGATTGCTCTTTTTTATACCCCCCAACAATCAATATCGTTAACCATCAACCGTTTGTCACCCCCCTATGCATAGGGGGGAAGGATTAATGCTGCCTTTAGGTTGGCAAAAACTAGGGGGGGTATGCTTTTGTCATATATTTGTGTTTATCCGTTTTACGGAAAAAATTACTTTAAATACTGGCGATAAAGACTCCAATCGCCAACATCGTTCCACGATTTTTCACTTACTGGATATACGCCAACTGTTCCTCTTCTGGCAAGGACTTTTTCAATCAGATTCGTAATGTGAAAATTTTCCTCGTTTGGTATTTCATCAATTAAGTGTGGCTCCAGAATATACATTCCGCTATTAATCTTAAAGGTTAACTCAGGTTTTTCAACAAGTTTTATTAGACGTCCGTTTTCGGCTGTTTCAATAGTACCGTACGCTATAGGCATCGATTTTAATGCTGCAACCAGCGTAATTTCATTCTTGTTATTTTTATGGTAGTCTAAAATCTGCGAATAGTCTTCTTCTATTATAATATCGCAATTGCTAACAAAGAATGTTTCCTTAATCTTACTCTTAAGTAGCGATAGGCTACCAGCCGTTCCCATTGGCTTATCTTCTTTGAAGAAATCTATTTCAAAGGGTAGTTTTTGCTGTTGAATATAGTACTCAATGAGTTCGGCTTTGTAGTTAACCGATATGTAAAACTTGTTGCAGCCATGCCTCGCAAATCTATCAAAAATCTCCTCAAGCATAGTTTTTTCGCCGATAGGAATTAAAGGCTTGGGTAATACATTGGTTAATGGCTTTAACCTAGAACCAACCCCCCCAGCCATAATTACTACTGGTAGGCTAAACTGGTTTATAGGAACCTTCTGCTTTTCGGAAAACACATCTTCCCAAAAGTAAACCTTTACAATTCTTCTGTTATTATCAACTACTGGGCAAAGTTCCATTCTAAAATCGAGCATCATCTGCTTAATTTTCTCAAACTCATCAATGGGGCTGGCTATTCTAATTTCCTTCCTAAGAACCTCTTTTACCTTTGAGTTTAGCGGAATATTATTGATAATTGCCCTTTGAATATCGCCAGCGCTCAACAATCCAATAAACTGATTGCTATCCTCTACTATCAATAGCTTTTTATCTAGGATATCCATCCTTTTAAATGCGTCCAACAAGGATGCTTCGGGGCTAATAACTCTTTTTTTATAGGAACTTTCCATCTCTATTTTATTTTCCTTGCAGGATTTCCTGCATAAATGCCACTATCTGCAATATTATTAATCACTACCGAGCCCGCACCAATAATTAAATTACGTCCAATTTCAACACCCTGCTTTATAGTTGAGTTTGCACCCACAAAACTCCCCTCTCCAATTCTCACGCTGCCCGCAAGAACTGCTCCCGGCGCTATATGAGCAAAAGGACCAACATTACACTCATGTTCAACTATTGCACCAGTATTCACAATTGCTCCTCGCCCTATTTTAGCAAAAGCATTAATACAAGCACCTTGGCATACCAAAGCACCCTCCTCAACTTTGCTGTAACTTGACACATTGGCTCTTGGCGAAATTGCATTCGGTATACTAAAGCCAAGGCTAATTAATTGTTCAAATACTTTTTCCCTAATTTTATTGTCGCCAATTGAAGGAAATACTAATAATCCTCTAATTTTTTCTATTACTGTTTCATTGCCCTCAAACCCTAAATATGGAATACTAAAAGGATTGTTCTGTGCAGGCTCCTTATCAACATAGCCTTCTATTCTGTAACCTAGCTGGGTTAGTATATCCGCAACAACAAAAGAGTGACCCGAATACCCAACCAATACAATCCCTTTATGCAAAGTATCCATTGTTCTGCTATTTATTTGATAACACTACTGGGTAAATTTACTAATCCGTCCTCAATGTGCTCAGCATTTTTTAAATCGCCGCATTGAGCATCGGAAAACATTGGGAGTTTGTTCATTAATGTCCAAACAGGGCGAGTCATAACGCCATTTTCGTTGCTGTACCTCAAAAATTCATCGCGCTCCCCCTTTGAACCAAGCAAAACGCTGTTGAGCCAATAGTTTGATTTTGAATTAGTAGGCTCCACTACAAAATTAATATCCACTGATTTAAACTCGCTAAAGAATAACTTATACGCCTCAGCAATATTTCTTTTTGATTCTAAAAACTTAGGGAGCTGTTCCAATTGGGCAAGTCCCAATGCAGCATTAATATTTGGCATTCGGTAGTTAAAGCCAACAGCATCGTGGTTAAACTCCCATGGGTGTGGTACTTTAGCCTGTGTTGTTAGGTGCTTTGCTTTTGCGGCCAACTGCTCGTCATTAAATAAAAGCATTCCTCCACCCCCGGTTGTAAGCACTTTATTTCCATTAAAACTTAATACCCCAACTTTACCAAAGTTCCCAGTGTGCTTGCCTTTGTAGTAGGAACCCAAACTCTCAGCAGCATCCTCAACTACTGGGATATTGTAAGTGTTACATATCTCCACAATCTCTTCAATTCTACAAGGATGACCAAAGGTGTGCATTGGCACACAAGCCGTAATATGTTTACCTGTGCTTTTATTAATTGGGCATTGGCCGTTTTTTAGTAGCACAGTATTTTCCTCTAACCATTTTTTAAGGGCCACGGGCGAAAGACCAAGCGTATCAATATCTACATCAATAAATACTGGCCTTGCGCCACAATAACTTATTGCATTTGCAGTGGCAATAAAGGTAAGCGGTTGAGTTAACACTTCGGTTTCTTGCTCAACTCCAACCAACTTTAACGCTAAATGCAGTGCATTTGTACCATTAACGCAGCTTACGGCTCTGGCCGAACCAGTAAACTTTGCCATTTCCTGCTCAAACGTATCAACAAACTTTCCTACCGAAGAAACAAATGTAGTGTCGATACATTCATTGAGATACGCTTTTTCATTACCAGAAAATACTGGAGCATGAAGCGGTATAAAGCCTGCTGGCGTACTGTAAAGCTCTCTAATAAATTTGAGCACATTGCTAAAATTGCTATCCACTTTAGTACTATTTATCTATAAATTGTAAAGATTTGCCTTGTACTTTTTAATGTTTTCGGCAGACATAAACCACTCAATGGTTTCTTTAAGTCCTTCTCGAATGTTGTACTTTGGCTGCCATCCGGTTAGCTCACGAATCAAAGTGTTGTCACCCCAAAGCCTGAAAACCTCAGAGTTCTCAGGACGAATACGTTGCTCATCGGTAATAAAATTAACATCACTATTCATAATTTCCTTAATAATGTTAAGCGTTTCTGCCATGGAAATCTCATAGTTTGAGGCAATATTAATCTCCTTTCCAATTGTTTTTGACTCGTTGGCAATTGCTAAAAACCCAGAACAGGTGTCCTTAACATAGTTGAAATCGCGTGTTGGTCGAACATCACCCAGTTTAATCTCTTTAACCCCCGATGCAATTTGAGTGATAATTGTTGGAATAATAGCCCTTGCCGATTGTCGTGGACCATACGTGTTAAATGGTCGAACAATTGTAACCGGAAGTTTAAAGGAGTTATAAAAACTCAAGGCCATAGCATCGGCTCCAATTTTTGATGCAGAATAAGGCGACTGTGGCTGCTTGGGATGTTTCTCATCTATAGGCACATACTGTGCAGTTCCATATACTTCGGAAGTAGAGGTAACCAGTACCCTTTTTACGGAATTATTCAAAGCGGCATTGCAGATGTTTAAAGTGCCAGTAATATTTGTCTCCACGTAGCTCTGCGGAGCTTTATAAGAAAAAGGAATTGCAATAAGCGCTGCCAAGTGAAAAATAATATCTACATCCTTGGAGATTGTTTCGCAGAAAAAGGGATCTCTAATATCTCCTGTAACAACCTCCAATTTACTTGAGGAATTTATATCTTCCAGCCAACCCCAGTAATTAAAGGAGTTATACTGCGATAGAGCCCTCACTGTGAACCCCTTTTCAAGTAGGAGCTCGGTAAGATGCGAACCTATAAAACCATCGGCACCGGTAACTAAAATTCTCATTTTTCGATATATTAATTATAGCCTTTAATAACCTTTTTCCTCTTTAAAACTTTTTCTCCAAAAAACCAAAAAACGAATCCAAGTAAAACCCCAAAAACATTCGAAATTAAATCAAAATAGTTAAATGTCCTTTGCGGAATGTAAATCTGTATTACCTCTGCAATAATAGCAACCAACAACATTAAAATTATTAAGACGCTTAATTTTATTTTTAAGTGTAGAAACTTCACAAGTAATACTAATGCAAAAAAAAGTAACACATGTACTAGGTAATCCGAATGGATAGATACTCCAACAACATCTACTCTTTTAAAATCGAAAGGCAAAAAACGCGGCACAACCTGAATCATTAAGATCCACATTACAACAAGCGCTACGAGCAAAATCCAACCAACATTCGATTGCTTTCTCATACTACAAATATATTAAATCTGTGGTTATTCTTATGAACTGTGTTATCCGTGTTCAATTAAACTTTTTTCTTACTTTTGTAACACATAACGCATTACCATGAGCAATTTGCCAGAGAAACGAGTAGTTGATTTTATAAACGAACATCACGTACTTACTCTTGCCACCAGTTTTAGCGAAGAGCCCTGGTGCGCTAACTGTTTTTATGTTTACCTAGAGGAGGAAAATAGCCTTGTTTTTACCTCCAATTTCGATACAAAGCATATACAGCAAGCAAGCCATAATATTTACGTAGCAGGGAGCATTGTGCTCGAAACCAGCATTATTGGAAAGATACAGGGCGTCCAGTTTCAGGGAATCATCAGTCAACCACAGGATCAACTTCACGAAAAAGCCCGAAAAGCTTACCTAAAACGTTTCCCTATTGCCATGCTTATGGAAACACATCTTTGGGTTGTGGATCTCACATACATCAAGATGACTGACAACCGCTTGGGCTTTGGTAAAAAAATAATTTGGAGCAAGGATCTTTTGTTTCAGAAGTAAGCCAAATTTTGCAATCCCAAAGATTTCTCTCTAACGTTCGAAATGACAAAACAATAATTCTCACCACCAATTCTCTACATCATGATTCTAGTAACAGGCGGTACGGGTCTTTTGGGTTCACATTTGCTTTACGAACTTTGTAAAAATGGCGAAAAAATACGCGCCACAAAACGAGCAAACTCGTCCACCGATTTTGTTAAATGGGTATTTGGCCTTTACAGCCAAAACATTGATGAACTCTACGGCAGAATTGAGTGGGTTGATGCCGATTTGCTCGACTTCGAATCGCTGGTTAACGCAACGGTGAACATCGAAACGGTTTACCATACTGGAGCAATTGTATCGTTCAATCCGTCGCAAGCCAGTGCTATTGGAACAACAAATGTTGTGGGCACTGCAAATCTTGTTGATGCATGCTTGCAGAACGGTGTAAAAAACATCTGCCACGTTAGCTCTGTGGCATCTCTTGGCGAAGCCAACATTCAGGGCATTACCGATGAGGATTGCAAATGGACAAAAAGCAAAGGACAAAGCGCTTATGCCAAAAGTAAGTTTTTGGGCGAGAATGAAGCTTGGCGAGCTCACGAACAAGGAATTAGAGTAGTTATTGTAAACCCTTCGGTTATTCTTGGCCCTGGTCGTTGGGAGAACGGGAGTGGCCAACTATTCCAACAAGTGAAAAAGTTTATGCCCTTTTACACCGATGGTGTAACAGGTTATGTTGATGTGCGCGATGTTGCCAAAGCGATGATTCTGCTTATGCAAGACAGTTCAATAAACGGCGAAAGGTTTGTTTTGAACTCCCAAAACCTATCGTTCCAAGAACTATTCACTTTAATGGCTACAAACTTAGGTAAAAAATCACCACGCATCAAAATCAAGCCTTGGGTTGTTGATACGACCTACCCGTTTGTTTATCTGTTTGGAGTTCTATCGGGTAAAGGAAACGCAGTATCCAAGGCCAATATGAAATCGGCTTTTAGTAAAACGTACTACTCATCGGATAAAATTAAAAGTAGAATAGGGTTTAACTTCACGCCTATTGGGAAATCGGTTGAATTTGTGGCTGGTGTTTATCTGAAAGAACTAGAACACAGATGACGCAGATCTGTGAATATTTGCCAAATCTGTGTTATCCGTGTTCAACTATGTCTCTACTTTTCCTTTTTTTTACACTTTTCCTGAACTGGGATAAAAATATTGGGCTTCATATAGGAGTAAACCACGAAGAAAACCCCAGCCAAAATAAACGGTACGCTTAACCACTGTCCCATATTCAAAGCCATTGCTTTTTCAAACTCCACCTGTGGTTCTTTAACGTACTCAATTAAGAATCGAGCAGCAAAAAGCAGAATCAGAAAAACACCAAAAATAAAGCCTGTTTTTGTTTTTCCATCCTGCTTTTTGTAGTAAAAATAAAGCAGGAAGAATATTAAGAAGTACGATAAGGCTTCGTAGAGTTGTGTAGGATGTTTTGGGAATAGCTCATTATTGCGTTCAAAAATAAATCCCCAAGGCAACGATGTTTGAACCCCATAAATCTCTGAATTCATAAGATTTCCCAGGCGAATAAATGCTCCACCAAGCGCTACAGTTATAACAACCCTGTCAACCACATAAATCATAGGCACCTTTTGTTTGCGAGCAAACAGGTATAGTGCAATCAAAATTCCTATTGCTGCACCATGGCTGGCCAATCCACCCTGCCAAATTTTAAGAATTTCGAGAGGATGTGATAAGTAGTACTCTGGCTCATAAAATAGACAATGCCCAAGCCTTGCACCTATAACAGTACCAACAACCATATACACAGTTAGCGAATCCAGAAAGCCTTCTTTCAACCCCTCTTTCTTAACAAACTTATTAAAAACAACATATCCAAGGTAAAAGGCAAGTGCCCACATTAATCCGTAGTAACGAACAGCCAAAGGGCCTACTCTGAATATCTCAGGATCTACATTCCAGGGTATATATGCTAACATATCGCATTAGTTATTGATGACTGGTAAAGATAATAATTATAGTTGAATGTTGATGTTCTTGAATAATAGAACACAAATGACGCAGATTAAACAGATAAACACAAGTGCTTTTTGCTCATTATTTTTACCACAAAGGAACACGAAGGTTTATTCACGAAGGCACACTAAGTGTTTTCTTCTTTGTGATACTTTGTGCTAGCGTTCGCGCTCGTCTAATGACGAGTGCTGTAATTTACGTCGCACGCGTCTATAGACGCGCGCCAACCAAGGGTTTAGCATTTTATAAATCTGTGAAAACTTGTTCAATCTGTGTTACCTGTGGTCTAACCATAAAAAAAGAGAGATAAAAACATCTCCCTTTAAACAAATAAATTAAAAGATCCTAGAATCTGTTCAACCAACGGTACCTACGAGCGCTATCGCCAATCTTCATTCCCAGCATTATCTCATGTGAGCCATTTCTGGAAAAGGCAGAAACATCGGTAAAACTATAATCGAATGCATAGCCAAAGTAATATTGCTGATACCTAACTCCAAGCATTGTTACAACAGCACCTGTCGATCTTATTGAAACCCCAGCCCAGTAATCGTTCTTGTAATAGCCCTTTATGTTGAAATCTGTACCAAACTGGAATCGCTCGTTGGTGGTAAATAGCACCGAGGGTTCTATGGCAAAATCGCTCCTATATGGCTGAAATCTGTAACCTCCAACAACGTAATACTGTCTAAGCAACCTGTATGCCACCTCAGAACTTCCACCTCCAAACTGTATTGCACTCTGGAAGAGAGATGTGGCCGATAAGCCTGCGTAAAAATTATTTTTGCTCAATAGGACTCCAAAATTCGCATCGGGAGCAAACTTTGAGATTTTCCCCTGAAGCAACGGATCGTCTGGATTCATAACATCCTGATTGGTAACCTTTGCCTTGAACTGAAAGGCGGAAAGCGATGCTCCAAAACTTAACTGGTAATCGCGCATATAGATATGATATGCATAAGTTGCTTGAAATCCAGTTCGATGTATACGACCATTATTATCGTTAAAAACAAATGCTCCCAGACCAACTCTACCACTAGGACGACGGCGTTTTACTCTCGATTTAATTAATCGACTACGATTCCTGAAACTAGTTTTCAAAATCCTAGTTTGAGCACTTAGTGCATATGTTCTAGGCGATTCGGAGTAGCCTGCCCACTGTTGCCTTGCTGTTAAATTTATTGCCGTTACACCCTCTGCTCCGGCAACGGCTGGATTCACCAAGTATGCATCGAGCATATACTGGCTATATAGCGGCTGCTGCTGTGCTGTAACCTTTACGGTTATACACATCAAACCAACTATTCCGACTAATCCTATTTGCCTTACTACTTTCATCTCTTTCTCTTTTAGTCCATAGAAAAAAATCCATTGACCTTTTTTATATTAAAGTATCTTAAGTACTTTTCCATTAAATCTCTTTTCTCGCAACTCCAAGTACTTTAAATACTCGAAGTATTCTAAGTACTTCTCTACCTAATAATTGTTACACTCGACTTATACTCGTAGCTCTTTCCTCCAACTTTTATCACAATTATATAGTGATAAGAGTCCATTGGGAGCTCTTTTCCGCTCAAATCTTTCCCATTCCAAGGCTTATACAATCCACTCGATTTCCATACAAGTTTTCCCCAACGGTTGAATACCTTTAAATCGATATCATCAAGAAACTCATTTACGTTAAAATTATTACCATTAGCATCCCTTCCCGCAGGAAACTCCCATAAATCGTTATACCCATCGCCATTTGGTGTAAACGCCTTGGGAATAAACAAATTGCCATAATCTGCAGCAATTATATTAACTGTATCAGAATTCTGGCAACCATTTATATCGGTAACAAGAACCCATATGCGCTGCTCACCATCAGAACCGCTAACTGTTATGCTGGATGATATTTGGCCAGTACTCCAGTTATAGAAACTAAAATCGGGGTTGTACACATCCAACACTAATGACTGATTTCCAAAAAGAACAGTATCGTTACCCAAATCTACTGTTGGTAAATCCCATATTGCTAGGCGGGTTGAATCGTACGAACAGTTATACGTGTTATTTACAAGCCTTACAGTGTATGTTCCTGCTTCGCCAGTATAGTATACCTGATTTGTATTACCATCTTGCCAAAGGTAATTAATGAATCCACTACCGGGATCAAGGTTAGCAATGCTCCCAAAACAAACACCCATATTATCGTTTAGGTTGTTGGATATTGGCAGAAAAATTTCGGGTGTGTTTAGCACAACATTAACAGCCAGTGGTGTTCCTGTACAGCCATAATCGGTGTGCTCGGTAACGGTTAAGGTATAAATACCTCCCATAAGCCCTTCGCCCCAGGTAATATCTATTGAATCGCCTCGAGCCAAAAGTTGATAGGATGATGCTGGTAAAACATTGCCATTAGGATCGGTTATAACCCAATCGAAATCCGAAATACCGTTAAACCCTTTAACACCATACCGCTCTGTTACCCCAACGCAAGCCATTGGCAAGTTTTGAGCCAATAGTTCCATTGAACCAACAAGGGTTAAAAACAAAAACTTTATGAATAATATTTGGATAAACTTTTTCAAAACTTTTGTATGGATTTATCTTTTATCTATTTAAACCCTGACAGGGGGTTTAGGCCTGTCAGGGTTAGAAATTTTGTTATACTAAATATTAGTAGTAAGCGTAATCGTTAGGAATATGGTAAATTGGACCAGTTGCAGGAGCAGGGTTAACAATAAACACAACTTGGTTATCGGTGAAAGTATAAGAAGTTAATCCTTGAATAAAATCAGACTTGTGGCTAATTGCTGAAATAACGCCATCCGCAACAGCAACACCAGCATCACTAGCCTTTTTCAAAGTATAAGTATAACGTGTACGATAGTCAACTCCTGCTACATTAGCAACAAGCAAGGCTGATGTATTGATATCAAGTGTAAAGTCTGGTGTTGCTGCAGTAAAGCCTGCATATCCTGATTTTACTGGTTTTGCAGCAACTGTAGAGTTTAAAAAAGTAGCATTTGTGCTAACATTTCCGAGAAGCGCACCTGAACCATCAATTCTATCAACAACCTCCTCAATAGAAAAAGCAAAAGCGGCAAGATTATTTGGCACATTCTCAACAAAAGCTATTTGCATAGGTTGAGCAGCCTGAGGACCGCAAAAAGTAGTAGCATCAGCAGTAACCATTTCTGCGGTTGGTGCAGCAATAACGTTAATAGTTGTTGTACGAGTAGTTGCACTTGCACAGCCAATTAAAGTATTTCGCTCATCAACAACAACGGTAAATGGACTACCAGTTGTACTGGGGTTTGTAAACTCTACAAAGTTCTGAGCAACATAAGTATTATTTACAACTGGAGCAGTAGCTGTTAAGCCAGAAAAAACAAATCTCCATTGTGAATTTCCACCCAAATTGGCATTAGTTGCAGGATCATACGTTGGACTATAAATTGGGTCTGGTAGAGTGTACAAGCGGAAAGTACGTCCAGCAGTTTGATACATTACTTCTGATTCGTCAGCTGTATAGCTTGTTAGAATTTGAGCGTTTGCACTAGCAAACATAAAAGTGGCCATTAAAACTAAAGCCAAGTTTAAAAGTGTCGATTTTCTCATAGTGTTAAAATTTAAAGTTTATAATTTAAAAACTGATTTTCTTTTGTTTGTGCCGGGTTTATCGGCTTTTATTGTTGTTCGTTTTTTCTTATGCACGGTCTTTATTTTTCAAGCAAAACTTAAATCGCTCTAAAAAACCATCGCCCTCTATGGCGGTTGTTTGTTGTTTTCGCCCTTTTCCTGCCCTTCCTTCTCTCTATCTACCATTTGTTTATTTTTTAACGTTTTATCAACAACTATTACGGAGGTATGTTTAAAAGGTTATTAAGCTAATGCAGTATATCTCTACATTATTGACCAACGGTCATATTTGCTAGACGAAAGTTTTAGCTTGTTGAAAAATTCAATACTTAAAAGAACATTTTTTCTTTAATACTTACAAACAATATAAATGCCAAAAATTGTAATAGTTTGTTTGTGTGTAAGTTACGTCAAAAAAAGAAGAACTATTTGTCCGATATTGGCAAAATACAATTGTTTGTCTTGTCCGAAATTGGGGATATATAAGAATGAAACACTGTCAGGGTTTAAAACCCTGACAGTGTTAATCGAAAGCGTTGAATGAAATGTTCCTAGTATTCAATAATCTGATTTCGCCTATCGCGTGTAGGGTATAATTCGTAGCGTTTTGCGTAATATCCTGTTAACTCATTGTTAGCGTTATATACGGAAACAAACTTTAATATTCCTTTATCGTTATACTCCAATGTTTTTTTATACATCAAGCTCCCTTTTTCGTCTAACTCTTCAATGCTGGTAAGCAATCCCAATTTATTATAACCATAGTTAAACTTTTGAATTTGGGCTTTCCCATCAACAAATTTTATCTTAATTGTTTCGGACAAAACTCTTCCTGCGGAATCGTATAAAGGAGAGATGGTTCTTTCGATAATGGAATCGAGCGGAGCAAAGGCTTTTTTGACTTTCACTTTTCGGGAAATTTCTGTTCCATTACCATCAAAAACAGATTTTAAGGAATATGCGGTTTTGCCTTTTGAATCAACAGCATTAACTTGAACCGGTTTTCCGTTCTTATACTTGTATTGTAACTTAACATAAACGGCTGTATCATCAGGGCTAACCATATAAATAGTTTCTGTATCGATAAGAGTATCAGAAGTGTAAGTAAATAACTTATAATACTTTAACCGTTCATTCGCAAACTCGTCGGTTCTTACAATTTGTTTGCCTTTAAATGTATGCCATGTGTGGCTAGTTATGCTTTGTGTAACATAATCGCGATTAATAATGGTGTGAACCCTATCGAGCGAGTCCTTAATTTCTTGCTTAATAGCCATGCTAATTCCTGTACGCTTACCATCCCTTATTTCGTATTTGCTGGTAACTATAACTCGTCGAACATCTTGCAATGGCCTGCCTTGTTAGCGCGCGTCTTCTTTTGACGCGTGCTAACACTATCCTCTCGCTCCCGCTGCCACACGTGTCCTCACGTGTTGTATCAACGTGAACGCGTCTTGAAGACGCGCTCGAACCTCGGTGTTCTCGTTACTAGTATTCAATTATCTGGTTTCGTCTATCGCGTGTAGGGTATAATTCGTAACGTTTTGCATAGTATTCAGTTAACTCGTTGTTTGCATTGTATACGGAAATAAACTTTAGCATACGTTTATCGTTGTAGTCCATTGTTTTTTTGTAAAGTAATTTTCCCCCTTCATCAAACTCCTCAATACTGGTAAGCAATCCTAACTTATTATAGCCATAGCTAAACTTTTGCGTTAAGCCTTTCCCTCCAACCAATTTTACTTTAATTGTTTCGGAAGAAATCCTACCAACAGAATCGTAAACGGGTGAAACAGTTCTCTCTATAACGGAATCGATAGGTGCAAAGGTTTTCTTTACTTTAACCTTTCGTGATATTTCTGTTCCTTTGCTATCGAAAACAGATTTGGAGGTATAAGCGCTTTTCCCCTTAAAATCAACAGCATTAACTTGAACGGGTTTACTATTCTTATACTTGTACTTTAAGTTAACGTATAAAACGGTATCGCCAGGACTAACCAAATAAATAGTTTCAGTATCAATTAGAGAATCAGAAGTGTAAGTGAATATTTTGTAATACCTTAACTGTTCTTTCACAAACTCATCGGTTCTAACAATTTGTTTGCCCTTAAATGCATGCCATGTATGACTAGTTATGCGCTGCGTAGTATAATCGCGATTAAGTATGGTATGGACTCTATCCAAGGAGTCTTTTATTTCTTGCTTAACAGCCATACTTTTTGCTGTTCGTTGCCCATCTTTCACTTCGTACTGGCTAGTAACAATAACCCTTCGGATATCTTGTAATGGCCTGTTCTGCGCAAATAATGAATTGAAAAATATAACAATTACAAGTATAGATAGAGAAGCATTTTTCATAATCGACGTGTTTAAATAGAAAAGCAAATTAATAAAATTTAGTTGATAAATTTCAAGGTGGTGGCAAAAAGAATTAGAACACAGATGACACAGATAAGACGGATTGCCACAAATCTGTGAAAACCTGTTCAATCAGTGTATTCTGTTTTCCCGCTGATTTCGCAGATAAACGCAGAATATATTTGAACACAGATGACACAGATAAAACGGATAAACACAAATCCTCTTTGCGCCTTTGCGTTTAAAAATCTGTGAAAACCTGTTGAATCTGTGTTTTTCTGTGTTCTATCTTTTAATTAAAAATTCCACTGAACCTTTAGGTACGCCAATTGGCCGATGTTTTGGTACTCCGTATCGGATTTGCCCGTTAACAGCACTCCTGTAAGCGCCACTGTAATGTTATCGGCAGCGGATACCGAAACAGAAGGTATTACAATTAAAGAACCATCGGTTGGGTTTGCAACGACCGATAAGGTTGGCGTTACCAATGGCCCAAGTTGTCCGCTTATACTGGCAAACAGGCTGTACTTACCTTTGCTTAGCATTTTAGGACTCGGAACGGTTGGCTCCAGCAAACTTATGCTCCCGGAGTTCTTGGTTTTTCCAAACGAATTGTACAACCCTCCAATCTGCACATACCACGAGCCACTAAATGAGTAATCGGCCGAGAACGATGCTATAACTCCTTCGGTTCCGTTTACCTTATCTAAGTGAGGCTTAAAGTAGATTACCTCTCCCCTCAAAGCGGCATTGAGTAGATTGCCCGACCAACCCAATCCCGCAACCATATCGGTACGCATTTTTCCACCCAAAAACTGAATATCGAATTCGTAAGTGTTAAAGCGGTAAAGAAAACCCAGCGATGTGCTATCCCACGTTTCGGCTAACTGATAAACTCCTTCGGCAAACGAGGCTATTCCTGTGTAGTACTTTACGCTTATGGCATCGGTTCCTGGGCGCTCGGGGTATTCAAGGTTGAAGTATGAGTATGTATTGAAAATATCGTTGGGATTCCAGGCCAAGTCCATTCCCCAGTTTACCCGTTGCCTACCAAGGGTTATTTGCCATGAGTTGAAATTGATGGCTGCATTGAGCCTATCAAATGCTGTGTGTGTAATGTATGAATTCCCGCTACACCAAAGGAACGATAAATCGAAATAGCCCATATCCTTATCGATGTAGTTATCATAATTAGGTATCATCTCAACAAAATCGCCATAAATAAGGCGAGTCCGCGATTGTACATCTAATTTTAACCATTTAAGCGGATAGTAGGTTAACTGCAAGCGATTATCGAGCGTATTGTCCGATAGCCAAACGGAAGTATCGGGGTTAGGGATGAATACGTTTTGTAAATCTTTTATATAGCCCTTGAACTCAAACTTTGATGAGTCCTGCGCTTGAAGATTGATGCAGATAATTAGTGAGATTGCTATTGCTATAATCCTTTTCATTTTCGTAGCAAGTTAGAACACGGATGACGCTGATACAGATAATCACAAATCTGTGAATATCGGTCAAATCTGTGTTATCTGTGTTCCGATTCTTAATTCATCAGACTTTACCATTCCATCCTCCAAAAGTACTACACGGTGGGCTTTGCTTACCACGCGCTGATCGTGTGTGGAGAAGATAAAGGTAACATCGTGCTCGTGGTTTAGGTGCTCCATAATCTCCAAAAGATTTTCAGCAGACTTGCCATCGAGGTTGGCAGTGGGTTCATCGGCAAGAATAAACTTTGGCTTGGAGGCCAATGCCCTTGCTACCGCTACACGCTGTTGCTGTCCGCCCGAAAGTTGGGAAGGTCGACTATCGTACCTATCGGCCAATCCTACCTGATCCAGCAAATCGCGAGCAACCTTTCGGCGGATAACCGAAGGAACACCCTGCAGCTGCATTATCAACTCCACATTTTCGCTAGCAGTTAATACTGGAATTAGGTTGTAGGCCTGAAAAACAAAGCCTATGTGATGTAACCTGAAATCGATCAACTTTGAACCCGAAAGGGTATCAATCCAAACACCATCAACACAAATGCGCCCGGTTGACGGCTTATCCAATCCACCCAAAAGGTTAAGCAGTGTTGTTTTTCCAGAACCCGATGGACCAACAATGGTGGTGAATTCGCCTTGATCGAACTGCAGGTTGATTCCCTTAAGGGCGCTCACCTTGACCTCGGAATCGTTGTATATTTTTTCGACGTTTACTACTTCAATAATTGCCATGGTTTTAGTGTTTAGTATATAGTGTATCGTTTTTTGTTCGTTGTTCGTTGTTCGTTGTTCGTTAAATAAATATCATGATACGGTTCATATATTCTTTCGATTAACGTTTAACTTTTAACCTCTCACGCTTCTTACTCGTGCCGCAAAGCCTCAACGGGCTTAAGCTTTAAAGCCCTACGGGCTGGCCAAAGCGATGCTACCATTCCGGTAATAATTACCAAGACTGTGATCGTAACGTAGTTTCCAACGGTAGTTTTGGGATAAATTATCGATGAACAACCCAGCGCCCCTAAACCCTCGGCCCACATTCCAAAATCAATGCCTGTCTTGCTTAGTATTGAAAGTATAACTGCGCTAATTGCCATTCCTACAGCTCCACCTGTTAAGGAAAGCAAAATAGACTCAACCATTATCATTGTGAATACCCGAATCTTATTCATACCAATAGCCATAAGCATTCCAAGTTCACGGATTCGCTCCAGTACCGACATCATCATTGTGTTTACAATTCCAAACGCCAACGCAAAAAGGATTATAACGATATAAATCATCCCCATAAAGTTTCCCATCTCGGCATACATGGCAATTTCGGGCGAAACTTGCTCCCAACTCCGTACCGACAACAATTTAAAGTTAGGAGCCAAACTAGCAGCAGCGGTTTTTCCCTCATCGAGCCCAGTGCAAAGCACAGCCACCTCGTGAACCTGATTCTCCTGCAAACCTGCGGTTGATGCAAGTACGCCTCGCTCTACATACGCAAAACGTCCATCGAAAGCAGAGTTGGTGGTTTTATAAACTCCCCGAACTTTGAACATCTGGTTGTGTAGTTCACCCTCGGGAGTTTGTAGCGTAAGAATTACCGAGCTGTTGAGCCTATACTCAGCAAAATATTTTAGAATATAGTCTACATGACTGTCGTAATTGTCTGCAAGTATATTTTTTAGTTCCTTCTGAAAAGAGACCTTTGATCTGAAACGTTGACCTAGAAGCTGTTTCAGCGAGTCTTTTACCTCAACAGGAATTATAGATTCGTCAATAGAATCAAGTTTTTCTACTGTTAAGTTATAGTTTATCAATTTTAGCGATTCGGCAGTAGTACTCCCAACTACTATTGATGGTACCCGATGGTTGTTCTCCAAAAACTCACCTGCTACAATTTTTGTTGATATTTCGCTAACCGTAGCTTCCTCCGTTGGATTAATTCCCATAACTACAATGCCCGACGTGGCTCTATCGGACTGTGCCATGGCAAAAACCTTGATACGGCCAGTATATCCAACAACGCTTTTCATTGTATCGAGCGTAGTTATTATCGAAGGATAGTCGGATATATAGTGCTGGGTTTCCTCATTTAGCAAGTACTGTGGATTGTGTATTTGGATATGGGCAATTTCGTTATGGATGCTGTCGTGCATACGCTGCTCCACCCAACCGTTTATTAAGCCCATAAACATCACTCCGCCAAGCAATCCAACTGCAAGCGTGGCAACAACTATTAAACTCCGGGTTTTGTTACGCCAAATATTTCGCCAACTAAGTGATAGTATCATTTTTTAATGTTTTTATAGAACACGGATAACACAAATTCAACAGATATTCTTTGCGACATAGAGCTCTTGCGTTTAAACAATCTGAAAAAACTTGTTAAATCTTATATCGCATAATTACAGCGTTTTTTGTTTTTACGTAATTCTGGATTGACTTCGTCGAATTTCATTTCCTGATCTTCGCTACGCTTCGTCAGGAATGTTATAACACCAATGGCCATTCCTCTTGACATGCCTGCGCAGGCAGGCATCCACAATAAATAACAACGTTAAACAACATGCCTGAACACCAATAAATAGACTTTGTGAAAACCTGCTCAATCCGTGTATTCTGTGTTATATCATATTCTCTACCGGCGAAGTGCCTCAACCTCTTTTAGTTTAAAAATTCTTCGCGTAGGATAAATACATGCAATTAGTACCATAATAAGCACTACAACTCCTTGCCATACCACATAAGCACCAAATGGCTCCATTGGCATTAAGGGCTCGTAACCCATATCCATCATCATTTTGGCCATTTCGCCAGTTAGCCTTATTGGGTTATAATTGTAATAATATATAATAGGAAAACTCAATCCCGTGCCTATTACAACGCCAATAATTGCCATAAAAATCATCTCCATTACAACAAGCGTAGCCAGTTTGGCCTTTTGCATACCAACAGAAACCAGTACTCCAAACTCATGAATTCGCTCGTGTATCATCATTATTACGGTTCCAAATATTCCGAAAAACACCACAAAGTATAGTAATACCAGAAATGCTTTACCACTCTGGTTATCGCTATTAATCTGCTGTACAAGAATTCTGTTTAACTCCTTCCAGTTCTTTATCTCGAATTCCGATTCTCCAAAATGCTCTTTTAGTTCGCTCTGGGTTTGAAGCATAGCCTCATCTTCGCTATTGTGCAGGTTGATGGCCCAGTAAGCTATTCTATTCTCAACACCCGTAAATTCCTGAGCCCTTCCCAATGGCATGTAAACCAACTTATTGTCCAACTCTGGGTTCGACAATTTAACAACTCCTTTAACCCGATATATCCCCGCTGCCGACGAGCCCTGATAACCCTGACTTAAAAGAATTAATGAATCGCCCACGTTCAAGTTAAGAAATTTATATAGACGAAACGAAATAACTACATCGCTATCCGATGGATTTAGAAATTCTCCAGCAAATTGGAAGGTGTTACATATTTGATCAAAGTATCTATTCTGCCCCGGAAGTAACTCTAACGCAGTGTGTAACTTAGATGAATCGATAAAACCCTCGCCCTTTAAATCCTTCAGTTTTGCTTTTACCTCCTGCGGAATTTCAGGATTTCCTTCAATAACTGCCAACGCTTTGTCGGATATATAGTAACGAACCAAGAATTTCTGTGGATTCGAGAAGCGTTGTTCTGCATCGGGATTGATTCCTAGCACCAAAACACCTTTAGTAATATTACCCGATGATGCCAAAGCAAAAGTCTCCAACCTTGTAGAAACAGACTTTACATTGGGAAACGATGAAAGTATTGTGTTGATTGAATCGTTATATGGAGTGGTATTCTCAAGCAAAGGATCGTCCAAGTAATCGGGGTGCTGAAACCGAATGTACCCTGAGTAGGACTCAATACCATTCTTAATCATTAGAGTGTAGGAACCCAGCTGGAACGAACGCATTATAACTGCAAAAAACACCGCAAACAGAATGGATGCAATGGTTATAATGGTGCGTCGTTTATTTCGCCAGAGGTTCCGTTGTGCAATTTGCAAGTAGTTCATAATGTAAATCTTTTTTACCACAAAGGCGCTCAAAGGAAGACTTCACAAAAGAGCACAAAGCAAAGATTTAATAAGTGATGTGGTTTCAAACATATTTCTTTGTGTTCCTTCGTGAAACCCTTTTTTGCCTTTGTGGTTAAACAATTAACGAATCTTGGTCATATTCTGTATCGAAAAGAACTTATCGTCAATAGGAATGTTGAATTGAATTTTATCCATTGTAACAACGGTTTTGTTGCCTTTTTCATCCGCTGGGATTAATTCGTAAACGGTTGGCATTAATCGTCCATCCATCGTTTTAAGGGTATGGCCCAACTCAGTTTTAACCAAAAATCCCTCCTCGTCGTAGTACTCCGTTTTTAGTATTAAATTGTGCTCCTTCGATATCCAAAGAATCATTTTACCCCAAACCACAGGTGCTTCGGGTTTTGGAAGCAATTCAATTTTGTGGCATGCCACATCATCAACCTTCTCCTCGCCTACTATTCTATGCGTATAGTCAACAACCACAGAGCGTTGGTTCAACAAATCGTCGTTGGTAAAATCGGAGCCCATCCAGCCCTGCGATAGCATTGATGCGGGCAGCTTAACCGTACGGTTTATCTGCGGATTCCAGCTCCACATCTCGCGCTTTATTTTCAGGAACGATTGCCCCTTATCCCTTGCTGGCGCGGTAATATAAACCAGCGAAAGCTCTGTGCCTTTTCCCCAACTCTTGAACGATACTGAGCGTTCCCAGGTTGGGCGTACAATCTTCATGGTCATCTCGCTATAGCTCGATTTCTCTCCACGCATTTTATCGTCGGCTCGCTTAACTATTTCGGTTGCAGTTTGCGCGTTAACCGATATAAACAATAAAGCACCAACTATACTGGATACCGTTTTTTTCATACTTTTTTCTATTTAACGTACCGTTTTATTACTAATTCCTTAATTTCATCAATAGGATAAAAATCCTCGTTCATAATTGCATTAAGCAAAATGCCATCGAGAAGGGAGTGAAAATATACAACTTCAATATTCGGCTGCTCAAAACCTCTCGATTCTAGGTATTTTTCGAGTACTGCAAAAAATGGTTTCACAATACTTAATAGCTCATCAAATAACACCTTATCAATAACCTCGGGCTGAAGAGTAACAGAAAAGTATAACTTCCAGTAATACTTTTCCTCCATCATTCCTTTAAATAACGAGTTGATGTAAAAACGCATTTCATCGGTAGTTAATACTCCATCGTGATTAAGATCAAAATCCTCTACTAGTTTTTTAAATCCTCTTACTAAAATTGAGTGAAGCAAATCCTCTTTAGAATTAAAATAACTATACATTAACCCTTTTGAAACGCCAGCGTGTTCGGCAATATCAGCAATTGTTGCAGAATGAAATCCTCGTTTTGCAAAAAGTTCAAGAGCCGAAGACTCTATTTGAACTCTGCGCCCTTGTTTAATCTTTTCGTTTTGTTGTTTTGTTCTGGGCATTTATTTTTGGTTGAACGGTCGGTCAAATATAAGATGCTTTTTATTTAATGTCAAATTTTTTTGTTTTATTAGTTTAATAAAAAGAAAACAGGGCTCACAAGCCCTGTTTTAATTAGAATCCGTAAGTATTAGGAACATGGTACTGTGGTCCGGTTTCGGGAATCTTATACACCGAGATAACTTCGCTGTCCCACCCGCTACTGCATCCAGTAGTGCTATTTACAACTCGTAAGCGGAATGTATAATCATGATATGGAGCTCCGGTAGTCCATGGTATATTATCTTCTGTTACTAAATAGGAATATGGATTAGTAGTTGCAACACTCTGATCGAAACTCATAACATCAACACCATCTTGCTGCAAATAAAATGTAAAGAATGCTCCAGCTCCACTTCTGCCAAGCAAAAGGGTAACATTATCGTTATCGCAGACACTAGCCGATCCATCAATATTAAGAGCTGCAGTTGGAGCCGGATTAATTGTAACGTTTTGCGATATTTCTGTTAATGTAGGACTAACTCCCTGCTGTAAAGTAATAGTACCTGCTGTTTCGGTAGACCAAAGTACAGTTATGGTATAAGTACCTGCACCTGATTGAATAGTTCCACCAAGAACAGACCAAACATAGGTGTGTCCAGCAACTTGCTTTGTATAATATGTCTCCGTTGAGTTTGCGCAAACACTAAAGTTTCCTACAATAACAGGCCAATCGCGAACAGTTACTTCGTAAGTAACAGTTGTACTACAACTATTTGGAGCTGGAGTAGTTTCTACAAGTTGAAGAATTACTGTACCAGATGTTCCACTCCAGGTAACACTTACTGTTGGAGATGTGTCATTAGTCAATAAATCTACCGACGCTAATCCTGATATAACAGTCCATTGATAGGAGTGCCCTACAGTGCTCGTAACCGAGAAATTATTGGTTTCGTTTATCATCACCGATGTAGGCCCCGAAATAATTGGCGTAGGCGTTGGGTAAAGGGTTAAAGTAGCAGTTCCGGCCAAAACAATTCCACTCTGGTTATCTTTGTCGTAAACATCTTTTAACGAAATTATGTAGTCTCCTGCGCCTGCTCTAGCGTAAAGCTCATCGTATGTAAAGTTAATGGTGTGAGTACCCTCGCTAAGATTTGTGAGCGATGGACTTACATCAACCCCGTTTATTTGGTAGGTAACCGAGAGTGGAGCCGAACCGGCAACCACAATGGTTACAGGAAGGGTTGAGCCATCGTCGCACATTCCGGCATCGGTTCCGGTAATCTGTGCCGAAGCGGTAAGCTCAAGCCCAAGGGTGAAAACCTTTGCTGTTCCATCGTGTGCAATTGGGGTGGAGGTGGCCACGGTTCCCGAGGTTTGACCTCCATCAACAATGGTTTCGCCCACTTTTGCCCACGATGCGGTGTACTGGGCAACTCGGAGTTTTTCGCGTCCCAGTGCTGTTGCGGGAATAATTTGGCTATTGGCATCCCAGCGAACCCTAACATTTGCAGTAGTCCCGGCAGTACCTGTTACCTCCCAGTACTCATTGTTGCTAACCAGTTTAAGGGGTGCGGTAAGGTTTGTTTGATCCACCGGAGGTACATTGTAGTAACGACCTGTCCAGTACTGGTTACTACCAGAGGTAACGCCCGATATGTAAACCTGTCCGTACCGGCCATCGTCGCCTACAGGGAAAGTGAACGATCCGCTGTTGTAAACCAATTTTCGTAGAGGCCCATCAACGTACGATGTGCTGCTACCGCCCACTACTGCCGAAGCATCGCCCCAAGTTAGAGTGAGTAGGTTGGTCTCAGTACTCACAATACCCGATGTTAGGGTTAGCACCCGGTTAACCGATACGGGGCTGTTTAGTGTGGCCACCGTACCTGCTGTTTTGTTAACTGTTAGGTTGTAGAATGTTTCGCCACCTGTAGCTGTAATAGTTTGCGCATTACCGTTTGCAAGTACAACAGTACTGGTGCCATATTTATAGCCCCCGGCTACATTGTTTATCCAGTTCCCATAAAGCGTTATGGTGCGGTTGTTTATACTATTATTAAGGTATCCTCCATTGATAGTAAGGTTGCCCCTCACAGTAATATTGGTAGCTGGAATTGTTTTATCTCCATTTCCGCTAAATAGGATATTCTGGTATGTTTCTATGTTCGAGGGAATTGTTCCAGCTCCGGAGTAGTGAACGGTACTCCCGGTGGTGTTCATAAACACGGAGGGGTCACCTCCTGGAAACATAAACGATCCTGCCCCTGTGGCATCTATTTTAATGGTACCAGCTCCCGAGATATAGCCCATGTTGTGGCCCAATTTTTGACCCAGATCCAAAGTAGCGGTGGCAGCAATATCAACCGAGCCGGCATAAGCGCCATCCTGATTTGTAGTTACAGTATGCCCGGCCTGAATAAATACAGGGTTTCCGTTGGGTGCTGTTCCTGCAATTGTTGGTCCGTTCTCATTATCAAGATACCAGATACCTGCATTTTCCCAATTGCCTGAACTTCTGCTATAGTACTTATGTATAGCACCCCAATTGCCCACTGCTCCGGCAGTATAGTCGCCATCGATGAAGTTAGCTCCCGTGAATTTTATCAGGTTATTGGTGTAATCAACCGCTTCGGTTTGTTTATACCACACAAAATCGTACATCCTGGCGTTTACGTATGATGTTTCTGTTCCAAGAATATCGAGATCGGAGTAGGTATAAGCATGTGAAACTGTTGGGTTGCTGAAGCCAGTTGATGTAACGTTCCAGAAGTACTGTAACTCATCATCCAGTACCATTTCGGTACGCATGGGGTGGGGCTGATCAACTGGTTTAACAGTAATTGCACCCGCAACACCGCCCGTATTGGTTACATTCATGGTTGCCGGAGTGTACTTGCCGCCCTCGGTTCCCACTCCAACTGGGAACGTGAAGGAACCGGCGGTGGCGAACTCTTTGCAAACACCCTGATCGGATAGAGCCCCGTTTGTAACAATATATTGATTTGAATTATAGTTTGAAACGGAACCTGTTGAACTAATGGTTAATTTTTTTTCTCCAATATTCAGATAACTATTAGTGTAGAAATAAAGTTGGCCATTAAGTATAAAAGAGATATCTGATATAATGGCTTTGTTTGCTCTTATTCGGACACTTCCAAATTGTGCGTTTTCTATACCTGATATATATTGATTAGAAGTATTGTAAAAATAAATGAAACTATTGCTGCCGATAGAATTATAGATATGATTGTTCGTAATTTGATTACCAGCAAAGGTTATGTATTGATTATTTGTTTCAAGGATACCTTGGTTGATTCGAATATCTCCATTTATTGTTGGGCTTTTAGTTCCAGTAAAAGACACTTTTCCGTTGGTCTTATTATTATCAATGGTAACTGATCCAAATCTTAAAAATGTCCCTCCACTACTTATAACATTTTGTTCTATTGACTCGCCAAAAAACCTTGTAATTTGAGATGTATTGGAATATATATATGCATTTCCTGTTGTGCTACTATAGTTTTCCAGATTCCCCCCAATGTTAACATTCAGTCCCTTTGTATCGAAAAGAGATGCGGCCCCTCCGCTTGTTCCAATAACCAGACTCCCGTTAAAGGTAGCTGGGAACGTACGCAGAATAGCCGTTTTAGCATTGGTTTCGCCATTTACCGTTAGGCTCCAGATGGGGCTAGCCAGATATAGGTTAAAGTAGTTGGCAGTGGCTCCGGTGGCACTGGTTCCGGTGTGTATGGTACCCCCGGTTGCGGTGTACGAAGCCGGTTGCAGATACAGCTCCCCAAAGGTTGTGCTAACGCCTGAGGCAACTCCCTGCACAAGGTACAAATTACCATCGCCGCTGCTGTGGAACTGGCCGCTGTTTAGCACCTCGAGTAGCGCACGGGCAGCTTGCCGTTGCTTACCGTGTATGTAAACATTACCTCCCGATTGGCGGTAGGTGAGATTACCCGTAAAAATGGTTACCGGACGGCGTATCTGACCATTCACGTTTAGCGTACCCCCACTTACCACCACTTCGGGGGTACCTGCGGTGTAGTACTCAATATCGTTGTTGTTATTATTGGCAGGGTTTCCAATATTCAGGGTTCCGGCCATTACCTCAATTTTACCCTGCAGGTAAACATCGGCATCGTTGGTGGCCGAGTTTCCCACCGTTACTGAGGACCCGTTTACCGAAAGGCAACCGGTAGCCGGTATGCTAAAGTTGGTATTGGTTGTTAATATTGGGGTTAAACTTGTCCCTGTGAACCGGATTGTTCCGTTGGTAATGGTAAGCGCTTGGGTAAGAGCTGCGTTCATGTTAAACGTGCTGGCGGTAATGTTAACTAGCGGGATTTGGTTGGTTCCCTTATTAACATACACGCGGTTTATGTTGGCCGTAGCCCCCGTTCCGCTGAATACCTGGTTGGTCGTTCCCAAAAAGTATATATCGGCATATTTACTGCTGCCGGGGTTAAGGTTTAGCGTTCCGTTATTTATTACATTGCCGTAAATGTTCAGAATGTGCTCCCGTACTATTCCCGCTGTATTAACGGTGAGCGAAGCGGTGCTACCTATGCTCAACGTATCGTTCAGAGCAAATATTTGACGAGCGCCATTGTCGATGCGGAGTGTTCCGGTTTCCTCCAGAAGTGTTTTGCCTTCAACGGTGATGGTGTTGGAAAGGGTGTTGCTGGTGGCCGTAACCCCGGCTCCCTTAACGGTGTAGTTGCCCGATATCTGCACATCTATTCCGGGCATGGTGATGGTGCGCGATGCGGCCGGGTTGGTAATCAGGTGGTGGTAGTCTGCGTTTCCAACATACTTGGTTATAGCAACATCATCAATATAAACATTATCAGTATTGCTATTGCGAGACTTATATGAAAATGCTATGTAAATTGTACTATTCCCCGCAAATGACGACAGATCAACGGTATGTTTTACCCAACTGGCAGATCCAGCTCCGAGTTCTGTAATAGGAATAAATGATGCATATTGCGTATTAGTAGTTGACACCCACACTCCCTGATAGTAATAGGCGGTAGGGTCTTCATTGTAACGCCAGAATGATAGTTCATAGGTTGCTTCTTCTGATAGATTAATTGGTGGAGATATAAGAATGTCGTCTTGTGTGCCATAACTACCCCATCTAACAGCTTCGACATGCCTTGTTGATGCCGAACCAGAATGTGCTCTTGTGGTTGTTCTTTGCCATTGCGTGTTTGTTCCCCAAAAGTTCGACTCATCATCAGGACCAGAGGTTATAGACCAGTTTGCGGGGGGGAATGCTCCCCCTTCAAATCCTTCGCTAAGCAGTGTGGTAGTGGTTAAACCTCCGCTTGGAATGGTAAAATCCTGTGCTCCTGTGGTATAGTACTCCACGGTGCCACCGTTCTCGCCCAGAAAATCGCCAAAGTCGCCACCGGGGAACTCGGCAGTTGCGGCAGCCGAGGAAATTCGTAGCATTCCCGATCCCGATACTGTGGTTTGGTAAATTAACCCAAAAAAGTGGCCTGTTGAAGTGGTTAAATCCAGTATTGCATCCTCTTGTATCTCGAGGCTTCCCACCAGTTTGCCGTTTTCGGTAGCGGGTATGGTAATGGTATGTCCGGTACGGATTACAACCGGGCTGCTCTCCGTGGGTAGTGTTGTGGCGGGGGCGTTCCCTATTGGATCGTTGGTCCACGAGGTGTAGTCGGAGCCCGACAGGTCGCTCCAATTCCCCGTTTGGCGGCTGTAGAATGTTTGTACCGCTTCAAATGCGCCACTTTCACCTGCAGTGTAGTGCCCGCGAGGCTGGTCAATAGCATCGAACAGGATCTCATTGGTGGCATCGGTTACTTTGTTCACATCGTTAACCTCGTGCCACTCCACAGGGTAGTACCAGGCTGGGCGGTAAAGACTCTCAGTGCCAACTATTTGCGCATTATCGTAATTAAACCTTAACTTAATATCCCCAAGGGTAAAGCCCGACATCTCGGTGCGGCGTACGTTCCAGTAGTAATTTAGCATATTAGTACTCGTGGATAGGGGATGAGGCGAGTTTACAGGATTAACCGACACTGCACCCCAGGCAGCAGGGTTGGAAATTATTTCTAGCCGTGCAGGAGTATAGTATCCATTCACGCCAACGGGATAAAGGTAATCACCTGTTGTAGTAATAGATCGCTCCATACCAAGATCGGACTGAATGCCGGAGGTTTGAATCATGCGCGATAACGAAAATGCACCTTGCGAATTGGTGGTAAGGTTATCATAAATTTCGGAAGTGGCCGATAGCGATAGCTTATTGCTCCCAATGCCGTAAATGGATTCACTAGCAAGCCGTAAGTCGCCAGTTATAGCAATGTTGGCACTTTGAATAACATTACCACCTGTTTTATTCACGGTAAGATTTCCAAAAACACCGTTGCCATTTCCCGTTATTGTTTGATCTATTGCTCCGTTAAGGATAATGCTTCCACCCGTGGCACTCTCATGCGTTCCGCTATTGTTAATATTAGCAGCCACCAATATATCATACCCACCATCACGAAGTATTGTTTCATTATTAATTATAAGATTGTTGCGTACAGTAAGGTTGTTCGATATAGTTAGCACCGACGAATTTTCCAACGCCATGTTGAATAAACCATCGGTAATAGTTCCAGCATTGGTGAATGACTGAATACCATAAGCATTAAATTTTGTAGTGTTAGTACCGGGAGTATATCGTCCGCTGGCGTTTAGCGTAAAGTTACGGCCAACAGTAATGTTCTGGTTATTTGTTACAAATACCGCATTGGCTCCAACATTAAGGTTGTTAAGTACCTTTACCTCACGGAGATCAGTCGCAGGTACAACAGTAATTGTTTCCCATGCAGAACCGTTCCAAAAAGTGTTTGTTTGATCAACAATAGACTGTATTTCAACTGAATAGGTTGTACTTCCCGTAATGTTTAAGTTGTAGAATGGTGCTGAACTATTAATGTAAGCATTGCGAGCAGAGGCATTAATATTAACCGTTCCACCTGTAACTGAAATGTTCGATTCGTTTGAGCTTACCAACCAACTCCAGTAACTAGCCTGACCCCCATTGTAATACGTGGAGTTGTTTATATTAATTGTACCGCCCGACATCTGGAAGGTATTATCCCCAAAGGGTAGTGCAAATGCAGGGTGCGTATCGGCATAGTTATCACCATTGATATTCAAAATACCACCCTTCATAATAAATGTTCCGCGGTGAGTACCCAACTCCAAACGGCTTGATGTGCGAACTGCTGTTGTATTTATTGTTGGAGCCGATGTGGAACCATTAACTTCAAAAACACCATATTCGCGCAAAATTATACCCTGCCCTCCAATTGAAGAAAAACTGGAACTTCCCAGAACCTTTAATTTCCCATAAATAATTATGGAAGAGATATCCGATGCGTCAGCGGAAACGGCAATATTTGATCCATCAAGAATTAACGTAGCATCTTGGTCAATAACAAATGAATTATTATATGGGTCGATATTGGCTGTTAATAATCGTGGAATTGTTATGTTCGATCCTAAATACAGCGTGCCAGCATCAATATTAAGTGCTTTGTTATTTAAAACACTCCCAGGGTTGTCTGTATTTGTAGCATCATCATTATTCCTTCCTAATAGGGAGAAGTTGGAGGTTGAACTAGCGTTCACACTTAACACATATGTATCGTCCGCCCCCTTATCCACCACAAGCTTATGAAGAGTAGTGAGACCGTTACAATTTAACGCTTGGTTTTTGATTGCATTATTAAAAGTAAGAGTAACACTACGAGTAGGATCATTGGTATAGCCATTGGGTAGCGTTTGGTTACTAAAAACAACAATGCCTTCGTTATTCAGATCTCCTTTAACGTAAAGATTGTGATTCCCATTGGTTACATCGAGCCTTCCGTTTGCACCAATATCAATATTGCCTTCAACAGTAACGCTTTGGCTTGTTGCACCGTTAAAGTGGAGTTCGCCAGTATTAATTTCTAAATACCCATTAATCTGTGTGTCGTATAATAAGTTAATGTCGTCACCTGCTGCATTTGCATTAATCTCCAAGTTGTTAAATGTGGTAAATGAGATATTGGGTGAAGTGGTGATATTACCATAAAGTTCAATGGTTCCCCCCCCGCTTTGTGTGAATAGTGTAAACACACCAAGGGGCAGCGTTCCCCTAGTAGATCGCATACGTCCCTTCCCCATAACAGTTCCAAAATTATGCCCACTAGTGCCGCCCAAATCAAGAATGGCTCCATCCTGAATATCGAGTTGCAGGGTGCTATTGCCAATGTTATCCACTGTAACAGTGCGCCCGTTGAGAATTACCGCCTTATCCAGGGCTGTTGGGATTGCGCTGCCTGGGTTGCTGTACGTTGTTCCGCTGGCATCGAGAGTCCAAGTTGAAGCTTGATCCCAATCGCCGCTAGTGTAGCTGTAGTATGTTAACACATCGTAGCAACTGATATCAGCAGTCCAGCCTGCTCGTGTTGTTCCATCGTTGTTGGAACTGAAAATAAAGGTTAGCGTTTCGCCGGTTGAGAGTATGGTTCCGGGATCGGTATTAAACTCACCTATAACAGGGGCGTTTAGCGAATCGCCATCGAGTATAATAAGCAAATCGTTAGCGGCAAGGTTAAAGGAGGTAAAATCGAAACGTAAGCTCTTACCATCGTCCGATTTATATATTGTGTTGAAGTAACGGTTATCGGAGTAATTCCCGCCAGCACCCTCATCGGTATATGTGCCGCTGCAGGTTTCGGTAACTGCGGTGGATACCACCATGCTGGTTATGGTGGCTGTCCAGCCAGCTCTGGTGTTAGCATTGTTACTCCTAAAATAGAATGTTACACTTGACGAGTCGGGTCTAACCGTAAATCCACCAATATTTCCAAACCATCGTCCCAAATAACGTCCACCAGCAACGCTTGCTCCATCATAAATCTCCAAATAATCGTTGGCATCTTGTGTCCTAAACGCGGTAAAGGTAATAACCAAAGGCTGCCCATTGGCCGCGGTAAAGGTGTGAGTAAGGTTTTGGTTATCTGTGTAGTTCTTCGTCCCACCATTATCGTAAAAGGTTATATAGGTTCCCGTAGCCACAGATGTAGTGGTATTTCCCATATTTATTGTACCGGCACTTGTTTGACCAAACAAACTACTGCCAGTTAAAAACAAGAACAGTGCAATTGCCGTTGTTTTTAGGACGACTAAACAGTGGATGGCTTTCAACTTTTTGGTTTCCAACCTTTTTTGATCACTTGGAGCAACCATGCTGTTCTGCGTATTTGGGCGGTGTGCAGCTCTGCTACCTATTTCCGTACTATGCATATTGTGTGGTTTTTATTCTGTTCCACAAGGTTTTGTATAAAAACCTTGTAGGGGTATTGCTAACTATACTATAAATCAAAAATCAAACCAATAACTGTATTTACCTGTAAATCTATGTTTTACAAACAACTGACTTTGACTTGTAGTTAATTTATATCCGAAAACGGACAAAACCCCGCTCTATGAACGAAAACTGAAAAATAAAGTTAATAAAAAGAGAGGAAAATCCACCAACCACCAATACTCATTTGATGAATGGCGATTATAGTAGGTTAAATTTTTCGACTTCAACCAAATGGACACAAAAATATTGGAACACACTTACCCTCCCTGCAGGCAGGCGGCAAGCAGTGATAACAAAGAAACAAACACTGATGTTTTAAAAATCTGAGATAATCTGTAAAACCTGTGTCATTTGTGTTCCTAATTCTTTCCTTCTAATTCTCCGAAAACTGATACAAAAACCGCTTTATACTTTTCTTAGGTGTTTTCTCAAATTCCTGATTGTAAATTTGAAGTTTTACAACCTGACTGTACTGTGGAAGGTGTTTGTTTAACTCAACCCTGCGTTGCTCCAAAACTGGTGCAATATCATTATCGCTTAATCCTTGCTGCTGCATCGATTCGTAATCGGGATATATTAAGCCCACCAGTTTTCCTTTTTGCTCAACGATTAGCGATTCCTGAATGTATGGTAGGTTGTTTAAACGTGCCTCTATCTCCTCGGGGTAAATATTCTGGCCGCTTGGCCCAAGAATCATACTCTTGCTTCGTCCCATAATATGAATAAATCCGCGCTTATCCATTACACCAAGGTCGCCGCTGCGTAACCAACCATCAACCAATGTTTTGGAAGTGGCTTCAGGATTCTTATAGTATCCCTCCATTACATTCTCACCACGAATAAGGATTTCGCCAGCCTCGTTTGCTGGGTCTTTAGAGTCAATTTTTACCTCAAGGTAGTTAATGGTTTTACCGCATGAACCCTGGGGGTTTGTTCTCCAACCAGAGTAGGAAATTAATGGTCCACACTCTGTCATTCCATAACCCACAGTGTAACGGAATTTTATTTTCCTTAGAAAATGCTCAACCTCGGCATTTAGAGCGGCTCCACCTATAACTATTTCAAGGAACTCCCCACCAAAAACATCGGACAGTTTCTTATTTATCTTGCTATATATAACTTTGTTAAGCACTGGAATATTCATAAGAATTTTCATTGCGGGAGTGCTAATCTTGGGTAAAAGCTGTTTCTTATAAATCTTCTCAATAATTAAAGGTACAGCCAAAACAAGCCGAGGTTTGATTTCGCCAAATGCCTTTAGAATTATTTGTGGCGTTGGTATTCTTGTTAGAAAAGTAATATGGCAACCAACTGCAAAGGGCATAAGGAACTCAAAAGCACATCCAAAAGCATGAGCCAATGGCAAAAACGACACTATTTTATCGCCCGAAACAAGCCCAATGTTTTTCCTTCCATAATCCACATTAGCTGCAAGGCTATTAAGAGAAAGCATAACTCCTTTTGAAAATCCCGTAGTTCCAGAGGTATAGCTTATAACACCTAGATTAGCATTGGATATTTCGGCATAGTTAACTTTGTCGGCTGTTAATGTGGTAATTTCGTTCTCTACTGAACTTCGTTGTGCATTATATCTATCATTGGCATCAGCATCTCTATTAACTAATATATTAAAATCGTTTACAGAGAATACAGCCCTAAGGTTTGGCATTTCCGCCTCGCTAAGATTTGGCCAAACCATTTCGCCAGCAAAAAGAATAACAGAATCGGAATGGTTAACAATATTATGTACATCGGTAGTTGAAAAATCGGGCAGGATAGGCACAATTACAGCCCCGTACGAAACGGTTGCCAAGTATATAATTCCCCAGTTAGCGTTGTTGCGACCAATAAGTGCAACCTTATCGCCCTGTTTAACTCCCCAAGTATTTAGAATGTTATGTATTCTGTGTATTTGCTTGGCAACATCGCCGTAAGTGTAAGTTCCACCTTGATAGTCGGAAAGAGCAGGTTGATTCCAATTTGTCTTGATGCTCTTTTCAATAAACTCCTTTACATAGCTATACTCAACCATAGTAATAGTTTCTAGTTAATTAACTGTAAGCAGGATGATATAATGCCGAAAGCATTAATCTCCCCAAAATTTTCTCCACGCATCCGAGGCAAATATCTATAATAAATATTTAAAAATCAAATCGAAGCAATGTTATTACACTAACATTCAATTCCGTATAATTTTCTGCTGATAATTCTTTTCAAGTTTAACTGTTCTTTTTTGTAACTTTATCGCACAAGAATATTAAAAAAGATGTAATGCAAACAAAGCGATACGCCATAATAGTTGCCGGAGGCTCTGGGGTTAGAATGGGCTTAGATATACCAAAACAATTCATCGAGTTAAATGGTAAGCCCATACTAATGTGGACTATCGATGTATTTAATGGGCTGGTAAATAGACCCGAAATAATTGTTGTGCTTCCCGAAGCACAAGTTGAGCAATGGCTTGAACTTTGCAAAAAACATAGCTATAAAATCAATCACAAAGTAACCATAGGAGGAAAAGAGCGCTTTTTCTCCGTTAAAAATGGTCTGAATTTGGTTGATGATGGCAACAGCATAGTAGCCATTCACGACGGTGTTCGACCTTTAGTAAATCCCAGCGTTATTGAGGAATGCTACATTACTGCTGAAAAATTGGGCAATGCAATTCCTGTAATACAGCCAGTGGAGTCTATCAGAATTGTTGAAAACGATAATTCATCAACATTCCCAAGAAACAACGTTCTTTTGGTTCAAACCCCACAGGTTTTTAAAACCAGTTTAATAAAACGATGCTACGAACAACCTTTTAATGCAAGTTTTACCGACGATGCATCGGTAATTGAGGCTATGGGGGAAAAGGTTTTTACCGTAAATGGGAATAGGGAAAACATCAAAATAACCAACCAAACCGATTTGCTTATAGCCAGCGCCATAATCAACAAAAGCAGCATTTAATCCCGTCAGTTATATATACTATGAATTTTGAAATAAAAATTGTTTCGGATTCTCAAACACGCAGGGACTTCATTGAACTACCTGTTAAACTTTACAAGGATTACCCTAAATGGATTAGACCTCTTGACAATGATATAGAAAGTGTTTTTGACCCAGCCAAAAACAAACATTTCAGGCATGGAGAGGCAATTCGCTGGATGATTTACAGCAATAGGATTCCCGTTGGACGCATTGCAGCTTTCATTGACCATGACATCTCAAAAACTGCAGAGCAACCAACTGGCGGAATTGGTTTTTTTGAATGTGTTAACAATAAAGAAATTGCCCACCAACTATTCAATACTGCTAAACATTGGCTAAAGGAACGCGGTATGGAAGCAATGGATGGTCCTATTAACTTTGGCGACAGAGACCGATGGTGGGGTTTGCATATTGATGGCGATTTTGAGCCAAACTATTGTATGGATTACCATTTACCATATTATAAGGAGTTGTTTGAGGATTACGGATTCAAGGTTTACTTTAACCAGTACACCTATCACCGCCTGGTGAATTCCAGCAATGTAAATCCGCTGATTTGGGAAAAGGCGCAACGGATATCGCAGAACTCCTCCTATTCCATAACTACCATATCGAAATGGAAACTCAACAAGTTCGCTAACGATTTTAGAACCATATACAACAACGCCTGGGGGCGTTACACTGGTGTCAAAAAAATGAGTAATACTCACGCCAAATCCCTGATGAAAACCATTAAGCCAATTATAGATACCGATTTGATGTACTTTGCCTACTATGAAGGAGAGCCTATTGGTTTCTTTATAATGGTTCCAGACTTAAATCAAATAGTAAAACACCTTGATGGCAAATTCGATTTCTGGTCGAAACTAAAATTCCTTTACCTGCTTAAAGTCAAAAAGATTTGCACAAAAGCGGTTGGCTTAATTTTTGGTATAGTACCACAGCACCAAGGCAAAGGGGTGGAAGGTGCTTTGGTTAACGAGTTTGCTAAGCGAGCGTTAAAGTCAAATTTTCCGTATAAAGAGTTGGAGTTGAACTGGATTGGCGACTTTAATCCAACAATGCGTAAGGTTGCCGAACAAATTGGTGCAAGCGTACGTAAAACCCACATCACCTATCGGTATATGTTCGATAGAAGCAAGGAGGTTACCCCTCCCCGAAGGGTGAGTTGATTCTTTGTGGAATAAAAAGGAGTTAAAGAAATATAGAGGAGTTAAGAAGGTTGAGAGGTTAAAGGAATCTAGAGGAATAGAAGATTTGGCATGATTCGTCTAACTTCTTTTAACTTCATCATATTCTTTCAAAAGCTTCGAGGTGTAAAAGGTAGTTAAGCTAAGTTATAGGAATGTGAGTAATATTAATCTAATCCCCTCTATGTTCATTTAGCTCCTAATATTCATAACATAAAAGCTATGATTAAACGGTATCTGTTTTTACTTGCTGCAATTCTAGTGTTTACTAGTGGTTTTTCGCAACGCGATATTGAACCAAAACTAATTTTTAGCGATACAGCAAACTTCTCCTTTACTGGCGAATGGCAATACCTATCAACCGATATCTTTATGTTTAATGGAGATAAGTTCAGCAACCTAATTAACGAGCTTGATTTTGCCCGAGTAGAACCCAAGGCCAAACGAAGAAAGAAAACCGCACTGGAACAGGAGAACCTTGAGTATCTTTTTATCACCGCAAGTCTTAAAAACGTAAAGTTCTTTGGCGATAATGATATAACCTACCCGCTTTACAACTTTCAAATATCAAAGGACAAGGAGAGCAAGTATCAAACATTTGTAAGCGATAATATTGACCATGTTCGTATTATCGATAATCTTCCGCTTTACTCCGCCAAGGATTATATTGATGCAGAAATTAGGGTTAGGGCAATAACTAACAACGATAAGGACCAAATCTTATCGCTTGTTGCCACACAGCTTAAGAATCTTTCCAAGATACTTACCCCAACCGATGCTGTTATGGCTATAATTGGAGAGTTTGGCAACTTTATAGAATCAAACTCAAAGAAAAAGGAGTACAAGTTTAGCTCCACCATACGGCTTTTTGAGCAGAAGAATTTCGACACGCGTGTTCACTCCATTAAGCTCTACGCTCTCTCCACGGCCAACAGTAACCCTATTGAAATAGCAACAGAGCCGTTCCGCAGTTTTCTGGATACCGTGCAGCACGGAAAGGTTAGCCGCGATGCCCTTCGGCAATTGTTGACCTACAAGCACTACCCTGTAATTGTGGTAGTAAACTACAAATCGCTTTACCGAATGGACCCCGTAAGCGGCGATGAGGTTACCTTTGCCAATATCGAAAAGCGTAAACTTAAGTACGAGAACGATTTCCGCTTGGGCCTAATTAATTCCGAAACCTACCGCCAAGAAAAGGATTTTACTACATTCCTAACCGTTTTTGCCAATTTCAAAAATCACCTCGATGTTTATAACCTGAACTACCGAACTGGTAATACCGATGCAATATCCGGAAGTTTGTTCCGTGTAATGCAGTATAACCGTCAACTTATAAAGGCCTTTGAGGAGATAAAGTTTAAGTACAAGGGCAATAATACGTTTACATCGATATTTAACCGCGAGTATGAATCAGTTTTGGGATTTGCATCGCTTTACCTTGATGGCGACCATAACCTAAAATCGACCAAGGATTTGGTTAATACACTAATCAAGCTGGAAAGTGTTGGGAATATCTCCGTTAATGAACTTGAACTGTATATTGCTGCATTGCAGTTTTCAGGAATTTTCAAACCCGAATTGATGAACCAAAACCTTGAGGGGCAACTTATAAATTCACAAATTTCCAGGTTGGAGAACGATTTGTACAGAGTTTCATTCGAAAAGGAAGTTCAGAAACTGAACGAAACCCAAGCCACAAAGCAAACCAAGAGTGCTTCATCGGCACTGCTTGCGCTAACCAAAAACACATCGTGTGGCTTATGCCGCGAACGCGCAATTATGGCTATCAACGCGTTTGGTCAACGAATGGATGAATTCAACCGAAAACAGGAACTCCTAAGCAAGGATAGCATTGTACTAACTCTTGAACCCTGGATTTTCAAAAAGTTGGAACAACTGCAAGTTATCAAAGGAAACTTTGAGGCAATATACTCTAACGATTCCAACCTAGAGAGCACCAAGTACTTGAACAACAAAATCGCGGAGGTTGAACGCGATGTAAACAACGTTAAGGATTTTATGAAGGTTGATGTTACCTCCAAGGATTTATCGACCATAGCAAACCTTAACCAAAAACTGATAACCTACCAGAAACAGATTGATGAAACCCTTAAACTAGTCTGCGATTTAAAACCAGAACTATGTTCATCGGGCAGGGTAAAAACCGCAGAAAACCCAGAAAAATTAAGTGCTGTATTCGAAAAAGCAGACCAAGCCGTTCGTCAAGCCAATATCTTTATTGCAATTTTCGACTATCAGGTCAAGCAAATCTCTTCTAAAATAGACACCTCTGCACCCCAGAGCAGAAAAGATAAACTGGAAAGCATCCAATCCTATCTTGGTAAGCTAAAAACAACCGTAAGCCTTATGGAAAACAAGGATTTAACAAGCGATGCCTACCAAAAACTGGACAAAGAAGCAAACCAGCTAATTAATGTGATTAGCGATAGTTTGGTTTTGATGGAATAACTCCTAAAATTGAAGCAATTCCCAAAAAAGTAAAAGCGTTGTTATATCCAACATAACAACGCCTTACTGTTAAAAATTAACTAAATTTCTATGAATTGGATTCGGCAAAACTAAATAAACTAGCAATACCATTCAAGTTGTTGAATTTTATGTTGTTTTCCTTTATAAATAACTTTATTTTATCCTTTTTACTGTCATAAAACTTGATTATTTGCTTTATGTTTGTAAACCTTTTTAGTTCGCCATTTTTCCTAATCCAATAAATATAATACGGTTCAATTTTATATTCGTCGGGTAATTCAAACAAATAAGTTCCTCCGTTAGAATTCATAGAGGTAACGGTACTAGTTGAAGATGTATAAGATGTACCACCATACGCTGCTGGAGAGCCAGGGGAGCTCACCTTACACTTGTGCTCTACAAATAGTTCAAAACTCGATTGGTGTAATATCTCTACAAAACTATTCTTTACCAAAACTAACCGTTTATCGTTTATAATTACAGTGTCAATGTTAATAAGACTATCTTTAGCTATTGCATATCTAGCCTTATTGTTTTCAAAAACCAACTCATTGGTAATTAAGTTATAGTTCAGAGAAGCCCTATAGGCGCCACCATGTTTCATAACTATAATCCCTTCGCCAAACTCTGGAAATAAGTAATGCGAAACATAATTTATCTTTTCTTGAGATGTGGATACAAGAGAGATAAAGCATAGAATAAAAGCATATAATAACTTTTTCATGTGTTAAGTATTAATTTGTTTGCCTATAAAAGTAAAAAAATAAAAGTATACTGCGCAACGTATAGGAATTTTTTGATCTGAAAACCCAGTATAGCCCTACAACTATTAGTATATAGGATCTTGCGCCAAAATAATCAATACTGTTCAGAAAATCATTACTACCAATTTTGGATATTTACCCCGTGGAATCCGTGTACATTAGCGGGTTGTTAAGCACGTAGCAGTGGCAGTTGTAGCAACTTACCCTACGCTACACCTTATGGCTTGTCCGTTTTGTATCAAAGAACTCTTAACGAAAGTAATAAAAATTGCTGAAAATGTTTTATTCCGTTCCGCAGGCACAACCTGCAAGAATACTTGGACGGCGGCACAGCCGACCGCCCAACTCCTTAAAAGTTATCTCTAAAGCCTCGGCTCAACGGGGAACAAGAACGAACGCGTCTGGAAGACGCGCTCGAACAGGTAGATCTCAGTTTTGTGAAACTTGTGTTTGGTAATGAATTGTAATAAAATGAATTGCAAATATCAGCCTAGTCGGAGGTTTTGAAAAATCAAAATTTTTGTGGTGTGCTAGAATGCCAAAAACAACAGGAGGGAGAATGGCTCCATAATTATAAACAACATCATAATAACCTCGTAAATTTTTATGAACTTTTGAGTAGGCATCTAAAAACCTCACATACTTTCCATCGGTATTCATATTTAAAAACTCATAGGTTACGTTCTCTTTGGGATAAAAGAGAGGATTCAGACTCCAAATCTCATTAAATATTTCTAACGGCTTTAGTTTTTTAACGAGCGTATTATAAAAATCTCTATTCCTATCTACCCTTGCCACCAATTCCTTCATATCATCAGAATCACTCAAATAATTGCAATATTGACGATAAGCGTCATCAACATTTTTAGCAAAGGTTTGTGAGAGAATAAGGCTATCTACCGTTTGTGCAATGCTGTCTAGTATCAATACTTGTGACGGAGGAAAAATACTTAGAACAATAGTGTCGCTTGTAACACTAGAAGACTTGGAACTTAGACACGATGAAAAAAGTGTTATAAGTATTATGAAGTATCTTTTCATAGAATTATTTATTTAATGTTTTGAAGCTTAGTCTAGCGTGACTGGTGCGGATAAATATTTGAGATAAGAAGGAGCCAGTTTAATTATATTCTTTTTTCCCAATTGCATTGAAGAAGTATCTAAAACCAATGTTAAAACCTTTAAATTCTTGAAAATAATCTCCAGACCAATGAAGGTTATATCCAATAAACATATTTACGCCATAAGGTGCAAACCCGATTTCAGGCCTTAGAAATAGAACAGCATCTGTTTTATTATCTGTAATCAGAAGAGCACAAATGCCAAGTCGAAGGGGCATATGCATAGAATATAGATATAGTTTATAAGTATCCATATCTTTATCAAAGTTTCTTGAATATGAAAGGCCAAAATATTGCAAATTAGACATATCCTTGAATAGATGAGGCTTTATAGTTCTTGTAATAAGACCATACGTAAAACCCATTTCTAAAGAATTACCATGGTCGTAATTATATCCAACTAAAAGATTTAAGCCCTTAAAGGTAAACCTACCATCTTTGTTTTTGATTTTTCTCTCAACTTCTTTTGCTTTTTTCCGATCGTGAAGGTTATACCTGTAGAAAACGTATTTTAAGGTTTCGATCTTGTATTTCCCATTTTCGTGGTTCTCTATGGTGTCTGCAATATTTAAACAGGAATCAATCCAACTGTAATAGTTGGAATATTGTTTATTCTTTTCAAAGTTTAAACCACCTTCATCATTCTTGAGTAAAAGCCTTGCACTCCAATAATAGGGGAATGCTGTTGTTGAGGCAATTTGTATGGCTTTTTTTGATTCATAGATTGCAGAATCAATTTTACCAAGAGAGCTATGCTGGATTGAATTTTGAATTAATTTAAAGTATGGGTCGCGATTATTATAATTAACTGTTTTATCTAGTGGACAAGGAGCATATTCGTTAGGAATGCAATTTCTGTTTTCGTCAATCTGATAAACGTATGTAATGAGGCTATTCTTTAATTTTATTTGAGAGAATTCACAAAATTTCCCATCTATTGAACTATCTGTAGGTTCTTCAATTATTCCAGTGGATGTTTTTTTAAAGGGTACAAGTATATTTTCATTTATATCAATTATTGATTCCTCTTCTAAAGTATTCATTACTAAAAATAAACTATCTCTGAAATTGTATATTCTTTTGTATTTTGGTGTTATTACTATTTTATCCGATGAAATTTCTTTCAGGCCAAAGAGATGATTGTCTTTATACACCTTGTATTTTTGGCTAAAGGAATATAATGCGGTAACCATACCAAAAACAAAAACAAAAATTCTTTTCATAGTTCTTTTTTTAACCCAATAAACAGTACTTCTAATTGTTAGAAATGTTAAAATTATCAATTTTATATTTTGAGCCTGCTAATATCTTACAAATTCAGTTATTAGCGAAACATAAAATGTATATAACAAACCAATACATTCTAGAGATAACAATTGTATGCAACCAAATGATTAGTATGAACTAGGATTCAAACTATATCTCTGTATTACTTGAGGATATGACCTTCTTAACAATGATATTTCTGAAAACAATTACACACATCACTAAAATTGTACAACTACCGACATATTGTTCTATTGGGTCAGCTCCAGCCCTCACAAGGCCAAGTAATCCAAAACTGCCCTTATAGTTTACAACATATGCCCCATCTAAATCCGTTTGACCTTTATACTTATTGTAAAAAACTCACGTGCTTTGTTTACTCTATATACATTACTCATGGCTCTTGTTGCTGCATCATTAGCGAAAACTCTCTTTTCAGAGCCCGATCCAGCGACCCAATCAGAAAACATAGACGCAGCCGTACCTATATTTTTTAACCAATCCCCTCCACCTGAGGGAGGATTTGGCAGCGCTTTAACCCATACCTGAACAGAGAATAGCGAACGGCGGCGCAGCCGACCGTCCAACTCCCCAAGTGCTATTTCTACAGCCTCGGCTCAATGGAATCTTTCTTCACTTCACTTACCATTATCTACTAAATAGCCTCTGCTTTTAGCCCAAGCGGTATAGTAGTTGACAATAGAACTGTCTGGTTGATATGTCACTTCTGAGGGAGGCGCTACTCCTGATATTTTTTTTAATGCTATCATTTTGCTTTGGTAAACAGATATACCATAAAACTGCATATGATGTGTTATTCTACAATCATAGCAATTTTTCAATAAAATGGGAACATAAGATGTATCCTTTATCTCTCCTATAAGAAAACTTGCCTCAATAATTGAAGTTTTATCATTTTTATTGAGTAACTTATTTATCCTCTCTTGCTTACTTTCAGTACAAGAAAGAAGAAAAATAAAAAGAATACTTGTATATAACAACTTTGTCATGGCAATCTAAATGAATAAGTACCTGAAACAATAGAAGAATTATTTAGTAACGCACCAAATCCGCTGGGTGATAGACCTAATGTCCAACCAGAGTGAAGGGTCTGGTTCATTTATTTTCCATATCTTTTAATTTCTTCAAAGCATCTTCCCCTGAATATACATTCGGGCAAGTTTTTAATTCATCTACCTTTACAATCCTGCTCCCGATTCTTATTACTTTTATGTCATTTCCAAGAGAAAATTTAAACTCTTTCTGCCTTTTAACAATCGAAACATAAATTTTTAAGTCTAAAGTGTCTCCCATGAAATTTTTCTTAATATCAGATATTCCATGCATTGAGTCCATATAGTCAATTTGTATATTATCATTTGACTGTTTGCACAATGCGACTAATTCATAATTAGCTTCTTTACTATTTATAAAAGATGCCATAATTAAAAGTATTATTATTTTATTCATATAGTTGATGTTTAATGATATTTTAGAATGGAACTGGCTAGACTTCGTGGGCCCTACAAACGCCCCCGCTAAGCGTAGTTTCCAAACTACGCTTGTTCATATTGCAGTCTCCTGACCGCTTTATAAAACCACTTATTATCTTTGTGCATACATTAAAGTTAGCATAATCCTAAAATACTATGCCTAGCAATAGTTTGAATTTTGTGCAGTCTGAAGACCGGCACTTAGACAGGACAAAGTTGCAACCTTCGCCCAGTCGAGGAGTCTTAGTTTAGCGGGGATCTTTGCTTACTATATCCAATAAATCCAAGAGATGAACAATCAAGTAAACACTAGGCATAATCAATAACCAGTAAATAGGCCAAACTTCAACATCAAATTTAAAAATTAGTTTAAAGTAATAATAGAAGAACAGATTAAAAACAATTACCAATATAATTACTACTGTAAGCATTAAATATGCTATTCTTTTTCTAAATTTTTTCTTGAAATATTTTTCAAACGAGCCTAATATTAATATACTAAGTACCAAAGCACATACGAAAATAAGGTTATATATCAATTGGACGCCATTTATTTTATCCAAAACAAAATTTACAGAAAGAAGTAGAGTTGTGGCGTAAAACAATGCAATTGCAAGTGTTGCTTTTATTATCTTCATGATACAATCCTTTATTTTTTGGATAAGAGCCTACCATATCATCATATTTTTCTCACCTTGCGGCATCTCAGGCGAACGAACGCATCTGGAAGACGCGCTCGAACAGGGATTATTTCTACAGCCCCTGTTCAACAGGGGAATTACGAAATTTGGCCAGCCGAAATTAATCGTCTTTTTATTTCCTCTGATTCAGTAAAATAATCAAAAACTAGATAATACTCAATTTTATCTTTTAAAATAATTCCTTCTCTCATTTGCTTACCATACCAATAAAATCTTGAATTACTCATCTTTAAATTGCTCCTTTTGATTACATATTCTTTTGATTTCAACCAAAGTGCGTCAAATACAGTTATAATGATGTATTCATCTTGAAAACTAATTCGTTTTACTGTCTTGTTGTGTCTTTTTAACATTATAGAGGGAGCAATAATGAATAAAAAAATAATTAGAATTAGCAATAATGGGCTTATCACATAAAAGAAAGCAAGCCATTTAGACATACTAACATAACTTAGAGTTAAATAAATTGTCGAAAAAATTGGACCAAAGAGAAGCATTTTTAATGCTTCTCTTTTTACGAATTTATCTCTAAGGAATCCCGTTTTATTTACTTCATACATAAATTACTTTTTTAAGGAATATAGATCCATAAATAATGAATTTGAATAACCACCAAAGGCACTTGTATACCACACTCCATTCATCAAAGAAGGATTTCTTACCATATTGTTCATTGATGCAGCAGTTCCTCCTGTAAAAATAAAAGAAGCAAAATCATTTGTTACACCACCAAAAGCTTGTCCAAAACCATAATCATAAAAGGATTTTCCACAAGCCATATCAACTCCTTTGCCCAATGTTGCCCCAATATTGCCAGGCATAGCATTAGCAAAGTTATTACAAAGAGTTAAGTATGCGACCATTCTGGTGAAATTTGTCGCAATACGATATGCTCCATCAGCAATTAATGGAACACAGAGAGTACTTGCAGTACCTACAGAGAAATATTCTCCAACTCCTCCTACAGCTAATTCTCCTACACCACCAAGTACACTTAAAGTAGCATTTGTAAAGCCAGCCCAATCAACATTACCATGCCAGCTACCTTGTCCTGAGGGGTTCCAAATTCCCAAGACTCCAACATCTGCTATTAAAGTTATATTATTAAGATCATTGCTAATAGCCATATAAAACCCTCCCTTATTAGTTTCAACAGCGATGCCAAAACCATTTTCATCTTGCTGAAGACTAATTAAGTTACAATCAGAAGAGTTTCGGTATAAGGTAAATGAGTTTGGAGCTATATAATTATTGTATACCTCCCAAAAAGCTACTGCCTGTCCTGTAGCAGTACTATAGTAGGTCCTGTTAGACCAACTGTAATAGTAACCGCCACCACCTCCTCCCCAAGCTGAGAACGCCCCCTTCTGGTTGGAGTAGATGCTTAAATCGCCCGCTAGCCAGCCATAACTAACCTCTGCATCGTTTCTGGGCAAGTTGAACTTGTACCCCGTAGGGTCCGTGTACATTAGCGGGTTGTTTAACACGTAGCTGTAACGGTTGTAGTTTTGCGCGTTGTTGGCGCTCTGAACGTACGGATCAGGGCTTAGGAAACGCTGTAGGTAGGGGTCGTATAGCCTGCCGTTCATATTAATAAGGCCAAAGCCACAGAGGTGCTCGTGGCCGGTGTACCCCCGGTTCCAGCGGGGCTGGGTGGCGCTGCTGGCAGGTATTACCTCCCAGGTGCTGGGGTTGCGCGGGCGCCCCCACGCATCGTAGCTGTAGCGGTTTTCCTCCTGTCCAACGCTGTCGGTTATGGTTAGCCATGAGCCCAGGTAGTCGGTGTGCACGTAGTGGAACGTTCCGGCGGAGCTTCCATTCTTCTCGTACACCGCGCATATACCCGTTGGAGCCTGCACAAAGGTTAGGCTGCGGGTAATGCTACCCGCACTGCTAAGGGTAAACTCACTACTGCCCACGTAAATTGTGGACTGGGTAAGGTTCTCGCCCTGGTACTGCTCCATGCCAAACCGGCTGCCCGATGGGCCGTAGGTAAACACGCTGCGGTGCGTTCCGCTGGTTAGCGCCTCAATTCGGTTATCGGCGGTAAAGGTGCTGCTGGCGGTAAGCCCCGGGGCCTGCCCCTGCTGGGTGTTGCTCACCACATTGTCCACCGCAAAGGGTTTGCCGGCAACGTAGGTGTAGCTGCCCCCCGCGCTGGTGCTGGTAATATTGCCGTTAGCGGCATAGGCAATGCTCACGGGGTTTTGCCCGTTCACGGCGGATTGGGTAAGGCGGTTCTGGTCGTCGTACAGGAACTGCTCCAGCAAGGAGCCCTCCATGCGCTCCACCAGCTGCCCCTTGGCGTTAAAGGCAAACTGGAGGTCCTGCACCTGTGCGGGTTGCTCCGCGGTTCCTGTCCTGATGTTGCTAATCATAAGCGTAGCATCGCTATACGTGTAGTTGGTTATAAGCCCATTACCAAGGGCAAACTGCTCCCACTGGTTGCGCCCGTTCTTTGCTTTGCCCTGCCAAATGGGTACCCCTAAGTTAGCGCTATCGGAAATACTTTCCAAATTTCCGTAGCTATCGTACCCGTACTTCAGGGTTAAGCCCGTGGGGTGGCTAATGTACTCCACCAGCCCAAGGCCATTGTACTGGTATGCCGTGCCAAAGCTGCGCCCCATACCCGTGGTTAGCAGGGAGCTGAGTCTTCCCAGCTGGTCGTAAGTGTACTCCTCCACCACACCGTTGCGGCTAACCGAGCGGAGCAAGCCCTGCTTGCTGGGCTCCGTGTAGTAGCTGTACGTTTCGGTAATGCCCGGGCTAGTTCTGGATTTTACCCGTCCACCCTCGTAGGTAATGGTGGTGGTTTGTCCCTTGGCATCGGTTTGGCTCACCAGCTCGTTAAACATGCTGTAGCTGTATGTGGTTGTTCCGGAGCTGGGATCCTTAAGGGTAAGCTGGTTGCCACGCTCATCGTAGGTCATTTCGGTTTTGTTGCCTTCTGCAACAATTTCCTTCACCTTGCCCGAGGCAAAGTACTTGTACTCCACCGTTCCCGTGGGGGCTTCAACCCTTGTAGTGTTACCAACAGCATCGAAGTAACGGATTTCGGTACCTGTTACGCTGCTGGTGGTTTTAACGTAGTTGCTCCCGTACTCGTAGGTTATGCTTAGCCCGTTGTGTCCGGTTACTGATACTAGTCTATCGAGGTTATCGTAGCTGTAGGTGGTAGCCGTGGGCACACCAGTACTCTGCTCTGTTACCAGCAGCCCCTTGGGATTGTAACCATAAAGTGTAGAGTGCTCCACACCTTTGAACCCCGTGGCGGTTTCCTTTACCTTTTGCCCAGCAAAGTTGTAGTAGGCCATAACGGTACTGCCATTTACCACCGACTCCTGCTTGTAAAGGTTCCAGTCACCCGTATTATCGAAGGCAACGGTGCTGTTTATTACCACATTGCTGGGTAAGCTCTTGGACGAAGCCAGCCTACCGGCGTTAGCCTCGTAGGTAGTTTGGGTTGAGAGCCCATGGGGGTTAGTTTCGGATAGCGTTGCGCCATCGGAGTTGCGGTAACTCTTTTGCGTGGTTAACCCGGTATGGTCCGTGGCCAATACCATAAACCTACCCATAGCATCGTAAGTGAATGTGCTTGTTCTGTCGCCAATGTTTATGGCTGAAATGTTTCCGTAATCATCGAAAGAGGTATAACTAGAGGTAACCCCCTGCTCCGTTTTAGATAGTACCCTAAACGGAAAACTGGAACCGTAGGTATAGCTGATGCTATGGTTAAAGGAATCGTGGGCGTTGGAGCGGGTTGCTGTAACGCCCAAAAGCCGGCTTGCGGTGCTACCCACTGCCTCAAAATTATACGTAGTACTGGTTGACCACTCTCCTGCCGAGGTACTCCTAAGGGAAACCCTGCCCAACAATGCGTTGTATGTGGTGTTAGAGTTTGTTACCACACCGCTTATATGATCGGTAACGGTTGATTGGGTTTCAACCATAAGGAAACATTTCTTGGCAGTATTTCCACCCAGCGCCGACATGGTGCTCTCGGTTGTTGATAGGAGAACTGAGTTTTTGGAAAGCACCGTTTTGGACGGCCAGGGTGAGTAAATGCCTGATTCGTTCGGAACTTCAAGTGTATATAGGGTTTCGCGCGATACCCCACTAACTGCATCGGACGATGTTACCTTTTTAAATCCCAAGTAACCCAAACCATGTAAATGGGTGTGGGCATCGGAGTAGGTATAGCTTATGTTGCCAATTAGCTTGCCGGATATTTCGGTTTTTAAATTCGATATCACTTTAATTGGCCCTCTTACAAGCATTAGCGGGTAAGCAGGTTTTGTCCGAACGGAGTTGAAGGGAACAAAATCGGTAAAGTTTGAGTATGTAAAGGTGGAAACTCCCTCCAACCCATCGGTTATGGAGTTAACGGAAAAACCATTGTCCATGCGATTACTAAAAGTAACCTTTTTAAATGGCTCATAAACCTTGTAATTCCCCGATAAGTAGTAGTTTGTGTTGCCGTAAATAATTTCCTTCTGGCCATCGGAATCGAAATCGAGACAGTAAATCACAATGGGAGCCTTCGATTCAGATGGGTAGTTTGCCGAACTCATTGTTAAGTTTGCGGCACTTTGAAACGAATTACCCTTATTAAGGTATATATAAAGTTGATTGTACCGGGCAAAAATGATATCGGATAGCCCGTCGTTATTAATATCGTCAGCGTTTATGGCTAATGCTGGTATAAACTTTTTCTGTATATCGTAAAGTTCCTGCGTTTGACCTATTGTTTGGCCATAGTCTAATATACCAGAAGGAGTATGCACTTCAATGGTATTAATATCCTCAGGTAAAACTCCGTTAACAAAAGTAACTCCCGTGGAGTGTTTCATAAACCAACCATCGGCGTTACGGCCAATATAATCGGTTTTACCATCGCCATTAAAATCGCCCGGGAAAAAGTATTTGTTGGAGGAACTTAGTTGGGTTGAACTAATATCTCCATAAACGTTAAAAAGAAATTCCCCGTTAAACTCCCAAATGGAACCATAACCGTTTGATTTCATAAAAAGAATATCGGTTCTACCATTGCCATTAAAATCGATAAACTTAACATCTACAATCCCTGTAATAGTTGGAATATTCTCTACTGTTATACCCGTAAAGCTGTCGAGTTTTTTGTTTTTGATGGCCACTTTATCAACAGTACCATTCATATCCAAATCAGCAAAGTAATAATCGTAACTATCGGGTAGGGTTAGCGTAGGCTCTGGGTTAACCAAGTTGATATTGGGCATAAAATTGCTTAATGAACCAATCTGGGTAAAGGAAAACGTGGATGTTGATGGGTTGAAAACATAGCTACTAATGTAGTTTGTTTCGTAGTAGGTGTTCGCTGAGTTATCCAAATTATTCACATAGGAGTGCGAGTAAACGCTATGGATAAAAATATCGTCCATGCCATCGTTATCGCCATCAAAAATATCAACGCTTTTTACATTGTGAACTTTTAGAGTGTAACCATTGCCAAGATTGGTATATGTATCATCGGGCAAATCAATAGTTGTTGGAACAGAACTGTTGGAAAAGTATATTTTTAAATCGCCATCGTTCCCAAAAACAGCTCTGTCCAATCGTCCATCGCCATTAAAATCACCAAAATACGATTGCCCGCTTTGGAGCGTTCCCATATCAGCATTGGATACATACCCAATTAATTCGAACGATTGATTCCAATTTATAGCCGTTGGGGCATACATTACGCCATCGGCGTACAGATTTATAGTTTTAAGACGGGTATAAAAGTTGTTCTCGTAGGTAAATGTGTAATCCTTCGAAACAACCCCCTCGCAGTAAACTTTAATATTTGTTAGTAGAGAGTTTTGCCCAACCCTATTCCCGAATACATAGAAAGAGCGGGTATCGTTTCTGTTCTCGTAAAAGAACTTAACGCTGTTGTAGGGTGTTTTTCCACTGATGCTGTTTCCTGTATACTTGATTTCGCCAATCCTACTTTCGCCACTCGCTGCGTTATTCTCATATATAAAATCGATATAGTTACCATTAACGTCGGTGATTCTGCTAACTGCCCATGAGTATGGCTGTGTAGCGTTAACCCCCTTTATTTTGGAGTCGGGCGTAGCTCCGTACTCCATTACTGTTCCATCCTGTGTTGTTACAGTAAAACTATCGTTACTATACACCACCCGAACGTATGGGTTATTGGCCGGATGATAAATGTAGCCGTTTTGATCGAGCTTAACTAAACGAACTCCATCCAGTGCTATTCGAGAACCAACATCGTTGAGTGAAAGAATTTCGCTTGGGTTATCGTAATATGGGGAGAAATGCTCCTTAGTAATACTAGATAACCCCGCCAAGTTCCATCCATACCCCAGCAGGCCATTTCCGGCCTGGCTATTATACACTATGCTTAGGGCTGGCTGTAACCCATTTGAACCGGGCGAAACCTGTATGGGTAGCTGATACGTGGCTGCTCCCGCAGGGCTTACATCAACTATTCCGCCCATTTTAATTGGGGCGTTGCCTATTGTTTGCCCTACTAAAGTAGTTTGTGTGTTTAATATAAAACTAGCAATTAGTACGTAACCAATTAATCTTAATATAGCCTTCATGACAATTTTCTGATAGAATTTTTAATTAGTTTTTGATTACCTTAAACATCTTTGTTATGCCGCTTACTTTAACCCTTAGAACATAAACGCCCATTGCCTGCTCCGACAGGTCAACCTTATTTGACAATTCAACGGGTTTAACTTGCTTTATAACTCTCCCCTGCATATCCAGCACAACAATTTCGTTTCCTCCTCCTTCAAGCAGCTGTGTGTCGTTAAAATTAATAGTTAAACTCCCCGCTGTGGGGTTTGGATAGACCTTTACAGTAAAATTTTGGGAGTCCTCTTTATAAAGATCCTCAACAGCTGGCTGATTGGATGCTCCGCCTGCTGTAAGGTAAATTACCTGCACTTCTATTCTATTCCCATTCTCATCGTACAGGTAGTTTGTCTGAAAGTTTTGGGCATTGGCAGCCGAATGGCATAAAAAGCCAAGTGTTACCAGTAGTAAACATTTTATTAAGTTCATTTTGAGCCGTTTAAATTAAACATAATAAGTTAAGCATGGCAAAATTTTGCCGAATTCTAATGGTTAATCCCGATAGGTTAAGATTTGTTAGCTGAATTCAAGTGTTAAATGCAACTTGTTGTTTTTGCAAATTTAATGATAAAAATTCGTTTGGGGTTAAAAATCCTAATCTTTTTCTTGGCCGGTTGTTTAGCTTGTGTTGTACATATTCAACTTGTTGATTTGTAATGTTTTCAAAAGAACTTCCTTTCACAAAATACTGTCTAATTAATCCATTTGTATTTTCATTAGAACCTCGTTCCCAGGAATGATATGGTCTTGCAAAGTAAAAATCTAAATTTAATTCCCCAGATATTGTTTGATGACCTGCAAATTCTTTTCCGTTATCCGCAGTGATAGTTTTTATCCATTCCTTGAACGGAGTAAGAATTTCAATGGTTTTTAAGGCCAATTCGGTTGCATCTTTCCCTTTCAGTTTTTCAATCAACACAAATCCACTAACCCTTTCGTTGATTGTCAATATTGCACCTTTATGGTCTTTTCCAATGATGGTATCTATCTCAAAATCGCCCAACCGAGTTCTCTCTTCAACTATTTTCGGACGTTCTGATATTGGCACTCTGTTTTTAATCAGTCCTCTGCTATCCTTACTCGCACCTCTATTTCGGTATTTTCTTCCTTTGCGTCGCAACTTCTTATATAACTTTCCTCCGTGCTTTTTGTCATCCCAAATATATTGGTAAATTCGTTCAACACTCACACACTTAAATCCTTGAAGAAAAGCTCTGCCAACGATTTGCTCTGGACTGTACTCTTCATTAATCCACTCGTCAATATATTGCTTTATCTCTGTTGTAAAATGAACCTTCTTCGGCTTTTCTTTATGTCTGCGTTCGCATTTGGATTGCGCAAGAGGTGCTCTGTATTCCCCATTACGAGCGTCTTTATTGCGTTTAAGCTCCCGACTAATTGTGCTTTTGTCTTTTTTAACAGCTTCTGCAATCTCTTTTTGTGATGCTCCATTTTTGTGCATTGCAGAAATTTCGTATCTTTGTTCCAAGGTTAAATGTCTCATATTTGTAACTTTAGGAGGGAGCAATAATAAGCATTTATTCCATTCAGACGGAAAGGGAGAAAGCTTTTCTCTCTTTCTTCTGAAAAAATATTTATTATTTCACCCTGTAAAGTTGCATTTATTACTTGAATTTAGG